>Ga0335069_10002185_pt1 | contig 30378 bp, 24 predicted proteins | sample Lox_Sample_11_FD_206714 | JGI IMG/M metagenome (GOLD analysis project Ga0335069, IMG submission 206714) | Soil microbial communities from Loxahatchee National Wildlife Refuge, Florida, United States - Lox_Sample_1.1 | ecosystem: Environmental > Terrestrial > Soil > Wetlands | place: USA...
TGCGATTGTGGGACGCACCCACCGGCCAGCTGGTCAGATTGCCCAGTGGGCCCGGCGATTTCATACTCAGTGTCGCCTTCAGCCCCGAGGGGCACCGACTGGTCACCGGGAGCGGCGAAGGCCGAATCCAGTTGTGGGACGCCGACACCGGCTTGCCCATCGGGGAACCGATGACCGGCCATAGGAGTCTGGTCTATGGCGTGGCGTTCAGCCCCGACGGACACCGCATCGTCTCGGGCAGCCAAGACAAGACTCTGCGACTGTGGGACGCCGACAGGCGCGAGCCCATCGGGGAGCCGATGACCGGTCACACGGGCATTGTGTACAGCGTCGCGTTCAGCCCCGACGGGCACCGCATCGTCTCGGGCAGCCAAGACAAGACTCTGCGGCTGTGGGACGCCGACACCGGAAAGCCGGCCAGCACACCGACGCCGCCGCACACCGACGTCGTCATGGCCGGGCACACCGATGTGGTCAAGAGTGTGACGTTCAGCCCCGACGGGCAGCGCATCATCTCAGGAAGTTCCGACGACACGGTGCGGATGTGGGACGCCGCAACTGGCCGCCAGATCGGGGCGCCGCTGACCGGCCACACCGACATTGTGACCGGCGTGGCGTTCAGCCCGGACGGGCAGCGCATCGCCTCCGCCAGCGCGGACAACACCGTGCGGTTGTGGCCGACACCGGACGCACGGGCGTGGCCGGACTTGTTGTGCCGCAAGCTTGTCGCCAACATGAGCCACAAGCAGTGGAACGAGTGGGTCTCACCCGACATCGACTACATCAAGGTCTGCCCGGACCTCCCGATCGCGCCGGATTAGCATCCCATTGAGCGGTAGGGCTGATCGACCGCCCGGCTGGCGATATAGCCGTTCGATTAGGTAACCAGACCTGCAGGCATCGGTGGGTGGCGTCCCAGGAGCGGTGTAAAAGTGGTCTGACGTGGGCTCCGCTCACTTGCGTTCATATTCTATGCGACGGCGGTGGAATCCGTTGGTGCCAGGGCGGTTTCTGCTCGGCTTGCCGAGTTTGGTTGCGGCAGTTGGGTCGGTGGGTCGTGCAGCGATCGGCGCAGGTCGGCCAGCAACCGCAGTCCGGCCGGGGTCATGGTGAACCCGCGCCATCCGGTCGAGGCGCGATCGAGCACTGCCCACACCAGCGACAGGCAGGAGTGCTCGCGCGGGAATCGCAGGTAGACGGTCAGCGACTCGCGGTCAGCGAGCAGGGCTCGCACCGCCGCCGGGTAAGAGTCGCGCCAGCGCTTGGCGAACGCGTCGATGTTCTTCTGGGCGAGTTGCGCCGCGTCGAGACCCGGTTCGACGTCGTCGCCCAGGTCGAAGATCGCCCAATAGTCGGCCTTCACCTCGGCTTGGCCGTTTTTGGGCACCTTGGCCAGGATGTTTCGGGCGCGATGGATAAGACAGCGTTGCCGCAGCGCGGCGCTCAGGGTGGTCTCAGCCGCGCCGATCAGCCCCGATGCCCCGTCGCTGATCACCAGCAGCGGGCAGCGCAGCCCACGCTCGGTGAGCCCGGACAAAAACCCCGCCCACGCGTCGCCCGACTCCGACGAGGCGGCCTCTAGCCCAACGAACACCGGCTTGGTCACATCGATCCGCCGGACGGCGTGATAGCGTGCTGACTTCGCCGGAGACGCCGGTGAACCTAACTCAACCAGCAGTTGATCGAGTCGCACAGCGGGATGTTGAACCAGCCGCCTGTGGCTCGGTCAGGCCGTACTCTCGCACTAGCGATCGGTTGGTCTCGCGCAGCACCTCCACGTCGTCTTGTAGTGAGGCGATCGTCCCGTCCTTGTCGACTAGTTCGACTTCGGTCTGGGCAAGCCGCCTCCGAAGCTCCACGACGACCGGGTGTTGGTCGATAATGGCCGGTCCTAGGGTGGGCCCCTGTGCGCCGAGCCGGTGTTCGAGGATGCGCACCTTCTGTTGGATCTCCAGATTTCGCTGTTTGGCGTGCGCCAGTTCGGTGATAAGGCTGTCGTGGCCGATCCGGTCGCGCGGTCGCAGGTGACTGTCGGCGCGCGCACCGCCAGCGGCTCCATCGATGAGGTCAGCCAGGTCTTTGTGGCGTTGAAGGAAGTTGCGATGCACACCCGCTCTAGCGATGACGACCTTTCGGCTGATCCGTCGATCTTCTCTTTGCAGCTGATTGAGTGCCTTCAGTACCGCGGCGCGCTTGGCCGCCGAATCGCTGCGCCGGCTGTCTGCCAGGCGTGACACGCGTTCGTCGTAGCTTTGCGGATCACTCATCGATGACCTTGCCCAGCGCGTCAACGACATGGCGACGGTCCTCGTCGTGCGGCCGTAGCGCATCTTCGCCGTTATGGCGTCGCAGGACGATACCGACGGACGCCACGGCGCGTGCCTTGCGCAGGACAGTAGAGGCGTCGTTGATGAGAGCGCGCTGTTCGGATGTGGCGTGCTCGAGTTTGTCCTCTTCATCGTGAATTCGTTTTTTGAGCGCTGCTATCTCCTCGTCGCTGGGACGTGCGTCGCGTTTGGCCCATTCGGCAGCATCGTCGAACGCATCGACGCGCGCACGGGCCGCTTTGAGGTCGAGCAGTCGACGACGCATTTCGGGGAGGTAGGACGGGTCACTACTAAACGACGCGCAGCCGAAACATCGATGCCGGATCGGGCATCCGTAACCTTCCGCCGCGACGTTTTGCGGGTTGGAGCACTTACCGAACGGCACCGCTACGGTCGCGCGTTCATTAGCGAGGCGTTGGCTTCGTCCCATGGGCCCGATCACCAGCGCATCGCCAGACATAACTAGGTTGCCGACCAATTCAGCGGCCTCACGGCGTCGCTTCTGGGGAATCCGGTAGTAGCCCATAGTGGTGGCGATCTTCTCGTGACCCATGAGCGCCATCAAGACGTCCGGAGCGACTCCCGCGTCGGCGTGGCGCTGGGCGTACGTGTGGCGGAACGAGTAGCCGGTAATCAACTTTCGGTCGAAAGGAAGGTGATTGCCATCGGCACCGATCTCGGTGGAGTCCAAGCGAGGCAGCGCGTCGACCCATGCCCGAAGGGTCTGTCCGAAAAACGAGGAAGCCAATGGATGGTAACCCTTTGGGTTCATCGTCGGGCGGGGAAATAGGCGCAGATGCTCTATAGGGGTGTGCGGATAGCGTTGCCGCGTACGCGCTTGTTGTTCGCGCACGGTGTCGATTACGACGCGAAGAACCGGAAGCTTGCGCTCCTGCCCGGCTGTCACCTTTGTTTCGGTGTAGATCAGGAAGGGTCCGCCCTCGGACTGCGTGTCGATGCACCCGTACTTCAGCGATACGAGTTCGCTTGGGCGCCGACCTGTTTCGGCCGCAAGGCGTACGAGGGTCGGCATGTGTTCATTGAGTGCGCCGAGTGCTGCCACCGATTCTGCGGTGAACATCTGACGGATGATCGTAGTGGGAAGGGCGGCGCCGGCGTCGTCTTGCTGGGGGTCCTTGATGCGCGGGATCAGCAGGTCGTCGGTGAACATGAACGATCCCATGAAGTGTTCCATGCGCCCGGTTTCGCGGCCGTAACGCAGAATGCGTTGCACCGCGTGCAGACAGTCTTGTTGCAGGGATCTGTTCCAGGGAACGGCACGTTTGCGGTTACGTCGAGCCCGGTGTCGTTCGGCGCCCTGCTCAACGAGGGCGACAAGGTATGCCGCAAAGCCCGTGGCGGTCGACCGATCGAGGGCTGTGATGTCGTCTCCGCCGCCGGCGACATTGGCGCGCAGGTAACCAGAAAAGTAGTCGATCTCGTTGACCAGCCGGCTGAGGGCACGAAAGTTAGTGGAGCGGTTGAGGTTGTCCCAACACCATGCTTGCGTGATGTCGCGTAGCCACCATTGGGAAATTTCTCGGAAGTCGGTTATGCCGGTCTTACCGAAAACGACACCGGGCCAGACGTCGGCGTTGCGGAGGTCTTCGGGCGTAAGGGTGCCGTATTCGGCAGTGGCCATGATTGTATTCAGTATCTGGTGGGTGCCTTTGAGCCAATTCCTGGGCAGCTCGGCATCGCGTAGCGACCGCAGATCCGTTGCCTGTGACGAACGCAGCCAGTCAACAAGCCGCTGCAGATAGTCGAGCCGGGTACGGGATCCGCGACGGGACCGGTCGAATACCCCAAACAGCACTTGCCGTACCACGCACGGGTGAAGCCCTCCAAAGCAGACGCGGCGGCTGTCGCTCACTTGGTTTTCACGCTGACACCACGCGTCAAGATCTGCCCCCGGCTTCGCCATATTGAATGAGTACCACCGGGTAGAGTGCGCCCGGCACAGCCGCAATTTCGGACCATAAGCGACCCGGTCACATGCAGCGACGCGGCACGGCCCGAGGCTTGGTAGCGGGCTCAAACCCGCGATAACATCGTCTCCCTCACCTGCGCTTCTCAAGACCGCCGCAGCATGGGGGCCGCACAATCCCTTCCTCCTGGCGGACCTGCTGCACCGCACACCGTTCCGCGTCACCGAGCACGGGGTCGGTTGTTTCATGCAGTTTCGCTTCGGGGGCTGACGATCGAATAGGAGCCGATCAGGCTGCCCTTGTGAATGCCACTGCGTTTTGCAGCCGTTGCAAAGGCCGCTGTTCTTTCGGCCCCAGGCGGGTCGATCACACGCATCGACTGCACATACCTTCCACCCCAATGTGTCATGGGTGGGGGACGGCCTCAGCTCGAGCCGGTCACCATCCCAGCCGGCGGCGAGCAACCACTGATCGAACGGGTTGATCGCCGGGTCTATATCACCCTCGGTGGGCACCAAGGCAAGCGCACCGCGGATTCCCTTCATGAGTTCCCTACTGTTTCGAGCTGCCGTGTCAACGCCCCTGCCTCAACCGCTTTCCGTTGCCGCGGTATGTCGGGATGCAGATAGGTCTTTGTGGACTGCAAACTGGCATGCCCGAGCAGCTCGGCAACGACGTCGAGCGATTCAGCCTGTGCCGCGCCGGTTCCGAAGGTGTGGCGCAGCATGTGGGGAGTGACCGTCTGGCCGGTGCGATGGCTCAACCGGCTCAGCAGATCGTTGGCGGCGTGCAGCTTCATAGGTTCGCCCAGCGGCGCCCGATAGAGGTTTACGAACACGAAGTCGGATTCCCGCGCCTGCCGGCATTCGTCCCGGTCGATTCGGTAGCGCTCGTAAAGATTTATCAGGGCCGCCGTGACCGGCACGACGCGCTGCTTGTCGTTCTTCGCCCGGGCCCGGTTGCTGTTGACGCGCGGCACGACATGCAGATGCGGACCGTCGATTTGACATCCCAACGATGTTGACGTCGGGAGAAAGTGTAGATCCGACAACCGCAGTCCGAGCGCTTCGCCCCGCCGGAGGCCGGTGGTGGCCAGCATCGCGACGAACAGCACGTCGCGGGCGTTGAGGCATTCGGTCAGCATGGTCTTCACGACATCCACTGGGGCGTCACGTCGACTGCTTCGCTGCGGCCGAAGTCGGTGGCGGTGTCGCAGGATCATGGTTGTTGACAACTGGTGGCGACGATCGCTAGGGCCGTAGTTTTGCACCGGGGTCATCTCGAAGAGCCGGTGCAGTTTCGACTCGTTCCATAGCCCCTCCGCCGCAGCGAATTTGAACATTTCGCATACGGCGTAGGTGATGAGGTTGATTCGGTTGTTACTGCGGGCTGGAGCGTGTCCGGGGCCGGCCCATACCCGTTTCGAGGGGTGGGGGTGTCGCGGTGATGGCGCGATTCGCAACCACATTTGGAAGGCGGTGATATCAGGATCTGCCCAGCTGGCGGAGCGGGCGGAGCAAAAGTTGTAGTACAGCGCGATCGCCTCGGCGTACTTCCGCGTCGTGGACTCGGTGCGACCACGGCCAAACCGCACATACTGCAGGAACCGGTCCACGAGTTCGACGGCTTCGTAGCTCTCGTCATCGACGACGGACCAGTAGGCGCCGGCGTCGGTGCTGAACCAAAACGCTCTGTACATTGCCGTCATGCTAAAACCGTTGACCGACAGAATGGTTTGGAGAAGCCATCCTCAGCCCTGTCCTGTGCATAAGTCGGACGCTGTGCACTGCACGGAGTTCGGAGATTCGGTCAGTGCGTGAAGTGCCGCCACAGTGACCCCTACGAAACTGACTTGCACACCTACGCCGTCACCGCCGGCCACTGCCGCAGCAGCACTTCTGGCTACGCGCGCGACACACCAACTGCGCTCACTGGAAACTTCGTACGCACCGTGGTCGAACCCCCGCGCAGCGGCGGCGGTGACTACGGACTGATCGACTTCGGTAGGAACTCCCTGCCGTCTGCCTTTTTAGGAGACACCCCCACCACCGACGATCACCCCCAGCCCCAGGTCGGCCAGTCGTTATGCCACATCGGAGTATCCAGCGGCCAGCACTGCGGCCAAATCGCCGCAGCCCAGGGCAAAGACCAATATCTAACCACCGGCATGCCGGCCAGCATTCCCGGCGACTCCGGAGGCCCCGTCTGGACCCGAAACCCCAACGGCTACGCACAAATCATCGGCATCTGGCTCGGCCAAAAGACCACTGCCTCAGGTGACGAATTCGGCCGATTCGCATCGCTGGCCACAGGCCTGCAGATACTCAGCGGCAGCTGAGCTCCCCCCGATCAGATGCCCGGTAGCCGCGAACCAGCATGCGGAAAGGACACATCCCAGCGCAGCGGCTGCGCCGGCAACTCACCGCTAACCAGCCAAGCAACCAGAGGCGCCGGAACCCGGCCGGCAGACTCACCCAGCAACCGCAGCACCGCCGCCTCAACCATCATGAGACCAGGCTACGCGCAGGAAACCGACACCAACCTGAAGGACAGCGAGTGGCGGCCCAAATCCGTAGCCCCTCATCTTCTTTGCCGTCAGCGGTCGCTCAGACTACTGGCCGGGGCCCGTCGCCGGTCAACCCACGTCGGGTTGGGTGGCGGCGGCGGAGGACATTTGCGGCCCAACCAAGCTCGCTGCCGCTCGCGGGCCGCAAATCCGCCGCCACCCAACCCGACTCTTCGAGGTGGACCGCCGCCACCCACCCAGTAGATAGCTCCCAGCGCTGACCGGCGCACCACATCGCCTCACACAACGGAGCACAACATGGACCACGAATTCGAACTGGCCTTCAACCTTCTCGACGAAGCCGCCGGCCGCATTCAACAACAGCAGTACGGAATCACCCGGATCCTGTTTCACAACCACGGTGACATCCTGCTGACCACCGTGCACCAATACAGCCGCGGCACAGGACACAAGCTCGTCCTGCTCGCCAGCGACGACCACGGACAAATGGCCGCCGTTGAAGCCACCGCGCCCGATCTCAACACCACACCCCAGACCCGAATCCTCAAGGTCCGTGCCGGCGACGACCTGACCTTCCACTCGGTGCGGGGTACCTGGTCCTACCGCGCCTCGCGGGGTGGACACACCTACACCCTCACCGCCGGTGTCGGCGACGAGCCCATCTGGACCGCCGCCATCGACCGCGCGCCCACCGTCGCCTACGACGCACTCGACGACGCGGTCAACGCCCTCCTCGAGGGCACCGACGCTGCAGCCTAACCAACCCCGGCCGGGCCCGCACTACACCCCGCGGGCCCGGCCCTGCATCGACCACTGGCCAACACACAGGAGAATCACCATGTACGTCACCGATTTAGGTTTAGCGTTCGACTTCATCGACCCCGCCGACGGCGTCCCACGCCAACTGCGGTGCAGCCGCAACTTGGCGCCCCCCGGGGACCCTCGAGTCTTCGATGACACCGGCCAACTCATCGCCGTCGTCGTCGACGTTCGGCGACCCGACAACGGGCACACCATTGCCGTCAGTCGGCCCAACGTTCGGTTCGAGGACGTCGAAACCGCATTGGACCGCTGGGAGACCTGGGCCGTAAACGGCCCCGACACCGTCGACCTCGCCGCGATCCGGCGCCGCATCCGCGCCGCCGGCCTGACCTCACCGTCGGCCACCGCCTGGCAGGCCACCGAAAGGACCTCTCCATGACCGCCATACACATTCAGCCCGCCGCTGGCCGCGACCCCTACACGGCCCGCCGCGTCGCCGTCTACAAGAACCTGCACAAAGGGGCTTGGTCAATCCGTGCCCTCGGCGGCCCTCATAAAGGCAAAGTCGTCGCTCACGCGACCGCCGTGTCACTCACCGACTGCGCCATGCACGTCGGGGCCGCCGCGAGGGCCCGGATCGCCAAGGGTGCCCCACGAGAGGTACACGCCTGGATAGTCGGGACCCTCGCCCCCGTCGAACTGCGGCGCCCGCAACGCATCTCCTACCGGCCCCACCTGCGCGGCGAATTTTTCATCGTCGACACTGGCGCACCGATCTGGACCGCCGGCGCGGTCGTGTTCACCGACGCCGCCTATATCGAAACCCCCTAACCGCAGGGCCGGGGTCCGGCCAGCTCCCACCACACGGGGTTGGCCGGGCCCCCTTTTTCCTCCGGGTGCGATGGCGGCGGCGCGCCCCGCGCAACCACCGAAACGGCCACCTGACGGCGGCCGAAATCCGTAGCCCCTCACCCATTTAAGCCGTCAGCAGGGTGCCAAGTGTAAGCGGGCGGGGCCCCGAGCGCGCAACCCACGCCCGCACCGGGCACCGCCGTACCGAGTGACTGTTTTCGGCCCTAATGCCAGCTCGCCCCAAGGCGCTGCGCGCCTGGCGAGCGCGGACCGAAAACCGGCGATGACCCGCCACGGGCTCTGCGGGGATTGCGCGCCCACCCTCACCCGCTAATCCGCACCCAGCGCTAACCGGCGCACTCAATCGCCTTTGACTAACGGAGAAACACCATGTGCTACAACCGCATCGCAGTCCTGGCCGATCTGCGCACCCAACTCGTCAACGGCACCTGCAACCCCAGCCCAGGCCTCGCCGAACTCTGCGCCCCACTGCTAGTCGACGACCACTTCAAAACCCTGTTGTACAAAATCGCCGACCGCCGCCCACTCGCGGCGGCACTGCTGTGGATCCGCATCGCCGACCAGCTCAGCGGGCAAGCCCGCATCGAAGCGCTCACGCTGGCCGCCGTGTTCGCCCTCCAAGGCGGTAACCCCGGCATCGCCGCCACACTGATCACCCGCGTCGACGTCGCGGCCCAGCGCGAACGCACCGAAATCCCGGCCATGATCGGCATTCTCAAGCTCGACCACCGCGTCCGCGACCACCTTCCCCACGCCGCCGCCTAAACCGCCGGCGACCAACCCGAAACGGAGACAACCATGACCAACCACATCGAATGGGGCCACGCCAACATCGCTCTCTACACCCTGCATACGCCCGAACGGGCCGCCGAGGAGCTCTTACCCCAAGAACGTCCCGACGGCCCGTTGGTGCTCGGTCTGTGGAATGAAAACGGCGACGGCCTCGCGCTGCAAGGTACCCGGCGCGAGCTCCTGGACTATCTCGGCCTCGTCACCGCCCACGTCCAGCGCGAAACCGATCCGCGGAGCGAGCTCGACCAAGCCCTCAAACGACTCCACGCGCTGCGCCAAGAACGTAGCGCAGCTCTCGACACCGCCAATTACAGCACCGGCCACGTTGCTCGACTCGATGAGCAAGAAGTTGATCTGCTCAACGACGTCGCCGAGGCAGCCGAGCACGTCAACGACCAGCTGTAAACCGCGGCCCGGCCAGCTCCCCCACCACACGGGGTTGGCCGGGCCCCCTTTTTCCTCCGGGTGCGATGGCGGCGCCGCGCCCCGCGCAACCACCGAAACGGCCACCTGACGGCGGCCGAAATCCGTAGCCCCTCACCCATTTAAGCCGTCAGCAGGGTGCCAAGTGTAAGCGGGCGGGACCCCGAGCGCGCAACCCACGCCCGCACCGGGCACCGCCGTACCAAGTGACCGTTTTCGGCCCTAAAGCCTGCTCGCCCCAAAGGCGCTGCGCGCCTGGCGAGCGCGAGCCGAAAACCCGGCGACCACCCGCCACGGGCTCTGCGGGGATTGCGCGCCCACCCTCACCCGCTCACCCGCACCCCAGCGCTAACCGGCGCACTCAATCGCCTTTGACGAACGGAGAACACATCATGCACACGACTGCCCTGCGCACCCCAGCCGATATCGTCGCCGCCGCTGCCGGGCTGCTCGGTTTCGCCCCGACCAACAGCATCGTCACCTACATGCTGTACCGCGACCCCAACGACGGCCTGCTTGTGCGCTGCGCGATCCGGTTCGACGTCACAATCACCACCGGACAGGCCGCGGACTTCCCCGCCACCTGCAACCTGCGGCTCGCTGACAACCACGCCGCGGTCCTGCTCGCCGTCTGCGACGAACGCCACAACCCGCACGCTGTGGCCGTTCTCGATGCCCTCCGCGGCGCCCTGAGCACCGCCGGCATTCCCGTGGTGCGGCGGATCATGACCCACGATGTCACCGACGAAGGGCAGTGGTACGACCCCGATTCCGGCGCGTGCGGCCCCACCTACCCGTACACCGACTCCGTGGTCACCGCACAGCGGATACTCGCCGGTGACCGGGTTAGCACTGGCCGCAGCGAGATCGAAGCCGAATTCGCGCCGATCGCGCCCGCACCGCCTGTCCTCATCGGCGACCACGGCGACCTCGTCGTCACTACCGCCGAAGAGATCTCCGACGCACTCAACGGCCACCCGATCAGCCGCACCCTGCCCACCCGCGCCGGCAGCATCATCACTGCCGACGTCGCGATACGCGACGCCATGATCGCCGCGGCGCTCGAGCACCCCCAGGCCGCCGCCGAACTATGGACCCACATCGGCCGCCGGCTACGCGGCCAGCCCCGCGCGGAAGCGCTCACCATCGCCGCGGTCTCCTATTGCCTGCTCGGCGACGCCATCCGGGCCGGGATCGCCACCGACGCCGCACTCGACGAAGCCGAAGCTACCCACTGCCCCACCCCGCGGCTCGCGGTGCTGCTGCTGGCTGCGCTGCGCGTCGGCATACCGCCACAACAGATCCGCCGCACCCTCGCTGACATCGACCCCAAACCTAAACAGGACTGACACTGCACAGCTACTGCGCAGCTGGACCCGGCCAGCTCCCCCATTACAGGGGGTTGGCCGGGCCCTTTTTTCTTCCGATGCGCAGGCGGCGGCGCGCCCCCCGCGGCCGCCGAACCGGACACCTGACGGCGGCCGAAATCCGCAGCCCCTCACCTTTTTTGCCGTTCAGCGGGGTGCCAAGTGTGACCGACAGGGCCCCGACGCTGTCAACCCGCGCCCGGCGGGCTCGCCCGTCTCCGCTCCCGCCGGCCTAGCGGCCGGCTGCCGCTGCGCCGTGCGGCACCGGCGGCATTTGTCGGCCTTCTCGCGGCTCGCCCCAGGGCGCTACGCGCCGGGCTCGCCGGGCCGAAAATCCGCCTCCTGCTTCACCGCCGGGCTCCTCGGGGTTGACAGCGCCACCCCGCCGGTCCCCACACACCCCAGCGCAAACCGGCGCACCCGAAAAATTCATTCATACGAAAGGAAACAGACAATGGGACACGAGCTTGACATCAATGAAGGCATTGCGAGCTTCGCCAACTCCCGCAGCGACGCCTGGCACCGACTCGGCCAGTCCGTGGGTCACGCCATGACCGCTCGCGAGGCCCTCGACGCCGCCCACCTCTCCGGCTGGAACGTGCGCAAAATGCGCTTGCAGGTTCCCCAAGAACCCGTCATCGGACCAGATGGCGTCACCACACCGGATCCGCTGGCCGTCCCGGACTTCTACGCCACCGTGCGCACCAATCCGATCAACGGCCGCCTGGACGTCCTCGGCGTCGTTGGCAGCAAGTACGAGCCCGTCCAAAACGAGGCCTCCTGCGACCTGCTGGACGCCCTGGTCGATGAGAGCGGCGCAGCCCATTTCGAGACCGCAGGTGCGCTGCGTGGCGGCCGCGAGACCTTCGTCACCATGAAGCTGCCGACCTCGATGATGTTCGACGCGATCGACGGATCGAAAGACCGCACCGATTTCTACCTTGCCGCGCTCAACTCACATGACGGATATCTCCCTCTGCCCGGCAGCCACAGGCACCTGTGGATGAAATGCGTTCTGGGGACACACCGCATCATTATCAGCCCCTTGGCGGCCACGTCCGTTACGTTCAACTTATGACGCAGCGATTCGCCGCCGAACGCGCGATTTCGCCCACCGATGGCTCAGCCTCATTCGTCGTCGTGGACAACGCCTACACCCTTCACAATGAATCATGCGAGTACCTTGCCTCGCTTCGCTTCCGGGACAGATCCGTTAACACCGAACGCGTATACGCAGGACGCCTGGCCCTTTTCCTCACCTACTGTGCGGAGAGCCGGCTCGACTGGCGGGGCATCACCGTCGACGACTTGGCGCGCTTCCAAAAGTGGTTAATCACCACGCCAATTGAGCAACGCAGCCTGATCGCAACGCAACGGTTGCGATCGAACAATACGGCAAATGCGATCCTGACCTCGGTCTGTGAATTCCTGCGCTTTGCCTCGACAAGGGGCTGGTACGCGCCGGAACTGGTTCAGCAGATCAGCGAGCCCAAATACCTACGGCGCGGTCCTCTCGGATACGACTTCGGCGAGGACAACCAGTTCCGCACCGTTCGATCCCGTGCTCTAAGGCTGGCTGAGACTGAGAATCCTCCCTCATCCCTAACGGCTGATCAGATCGCTGCATTGATGAGGGCCCTCCCGCGCCTGCGGGACAGACTGCTGGTCGCCATTCTCGCCGAATCAGGCATGAGGATCGGCGAAGCGCTGGGGCTACGCCGCGAAGACATGCACTTACTAGCTTCTAACAACGTCCTCGGCTGCGCTATTCGCGGCCCACACGTCCACGTGCGCCGCCGTGCCAACGCCAATGGCTCTCTGGCCAAGAGCCGATTCCCCCGCTCGATCCCCGTCACCACCGAAGTTGTCGACCTCTACGCCGACTATCGATTCGAGAGGTCTGAGACACCCGATGGCGACAGCAGCGACTTTGTGTTCGTCAACCTCTACAAACCGCCGCTAGGCGAACCACTCCGCTACCACAACACCAAGAAGCTCTTCGAACGGCTCTCCCCAACGGTGGGATTCAACGTGAGCCCACACATGTTTCGCCACTCGGCGGCAACTCGATGGCTCGAATCGGGGACACCGCGCGACGTTGTCCAAGCCCTCCTCGGCCATGTCTCGCCTGCCTCGATGTCGGTCTACTTCCATCCATCGGACGAGGCGATGCGGGCAGCAGTCGAGCGTGTGCGCGTGACGCCGATCGGCGCCCTCGATGAGCAGTAATGCGGCGCAGGCGGACTCGACCCCGGATACTGCCTACCTCAGACCAGTTCAGGACGAGTCCGCATGGTTGACCTGGTTACAAGACCACACCGACCTGAATTGGCGGCCTGGACAGTGGGATCCCGAACTCTGGCTGTTCACCTGCTCCCCCGACGACCCGACGACGCTGGCTGCAAGCTGTGCTGTGGCCAACTGCCCAGTAATCATGGTGCATGGCAGGCTATGTCAAACGTGCGCGAAGGTATTCAAGCAGTCCGGTCTCGATTTCGACGACTTCATCAAGAACTACAGCCGGCCGACGCCGCGACTCAGAACCGTGCAACGGTCCAACCCAGCTCACTGTGTAGTAGAAGTCAATGGATGCCGGTGTCCGAGCAAGGGTGCCATCCGCAACGTCTGTGAAGCTCACTACCACCAGTGGAATAAGCGCAATACACGCGGACCAACGACCACTCTCGCGGAATGGATGGCCAGCGGTGAAGCCACCATTCCGGACGAACCGCTCCCCGACTGCATCGTTCCTGCCTGCCTTCGCGAATCCATGAACGGCTCAACGAAAGTCTGCCGCCTCCACTGGAATCGCTACAAGCGTGGTCTCTGCGGCGAACCAATCGAAGACTGGGCGCGACAGCAGTTGCCCCACATCGGTGTGCATCAATTCATGATGCTGAACCTCCCCGAACGTCTTCGGTGGGAGGTGCTCTATGCGGTGCAGCAGCGAGCAGCGCGCGGTGGCCGCATCGACCCGGAGAACACGAAAGCAGTTATCCGCATCATGGAGGCCAGCCCGAGCCTTGCGACATTGAGCAAGGCCGATGTTGACCGCATCGCCCAACGCCATAACACCACCGTCCGCGTGCACCTTCACCAATTCGCCCGCGCATTGCGCAACGCCTACGCCGCGTCCCTCGGACGGAGCGCCAAGGACGCACTTGTCTGGGACCTCGATGATGTCGGCTTCGAACCGCAGCCAAGCGGCCGGCGACCACGTCCGCGCCGACGCAAGTGCCTCGACTTCGGCCTAATCACCCAGCCGTGGCTGCGCGAGGTAGCGCTCGCCTGGTCACGTCAAGAAGCGCAGAGCTACCTGATTGTGAAGACTCATCGCGCCGCCGTGGCTGCCTCACAAGCGCTGGAACAGCGACCCGACCGCGGCCATGACGTGACCGCATTAGGCAATCGCGACGTCGACGCCGTCGCAGAGAGCATCCGAGTCCTTACCCGCGTGGACAACGGCGAACCGTGCCAAACATCCTTCAAACGGCACATTTTCGCCGTTTTCTTCGATCTCGTAACTTGGGGACGGCGTCAGGGCCTGCTCGAGGGGCTGCCAGCATCATTCGAACCTTCGCGCACCAGAATCCACCTCCCGGCAGATCCGGCCATCGAAAAGGCAGGTAAAGCCATCCCAGAGGTCGTCCAACAACAGCTCGACGCACAACTCAACTCTATTGGTCTTGGGTTCACTCACGGGATTCTGACGTCCGAGCAGAGCCACCAGATGTTCCGCACCACCTATATCGTCTTGCGTGACACCGGCCGACGCACGCTCGAAGTTGCCAGCCTGCCAACCGACTGCATATCCCGAGACACGACCGGCCCAATCCTGATCTACGACAACCACAAGGCACGCCGCCCAGGCCGGCGCCTCCCGATACTCGAGTCGACGGCGAACGCCATCAATGAGTGGAAAGACATCCGCAAGACAATCCCCACATCATCACAGCAATACCTGTTCCCCGGCAGCACCATCAACGAGAAGCACCTCAGCAGCAACGGTCTCAGCCACGCGATCCGCACCTGGGTCCGCGGTCTGCCGTCGCTGCACAGCGGCGAAATCGATCAGAACGGCGATCCGGTGCCATTCGACCGAACCAAGATCCACCCCTACGCATTCCGCCACTCCTACGCACAGCGCCACGCCGACAACGGAACCCCGGTCGACGTTCTACGCCAGCTCATGGACCACAGATCAATCCAAACCACCGGTGGCTACTACACAATCACGGCTGATCGAAAGAGAAGCGCTATCGAGACGGTTGGCAAGTTCACCATCGACAAGAACGGAAAGTCTGCTCCCCTAACTGGCTCGACGGCCTATCAGATGCGATCCGTCGCAGTACCGTTCGGCAACTGCATCGAACCGTCCAACGTCAAGGCCGGAGGCAAAGCATGCCCCATCCGATTCCAATGCGCCGGCTGCGGGTTCTATCGCCCCGACCCCTCCTACATTCCAGCCATTGAGGAACACATCCACTCGCTCGCTACTGACCGCGAAATAGCCTCAGCCCTGGACGCCGCACCATTCGTTATCGCAAATCTCGACGCACAGATCGATGCGTTCCGAACTGTTCTCGGCACCATGCGAGTAGCCCTCGACCGACTGGACGCTGAGCAGCGAGACCAAGTCGAGCAGGCGTCCGCCATCCTGCGGAAAGCACGCGCCGGGGCCCGGCTTCCGCTCGAAGACATCACTCGACGAAAGGAAACGCCATGACACACGACGTCAAACGGAAGCCCGCGGATGTCCTTCGGGAGGCGCGCCGTCGCGATTCCGATCGGAAGAGGCACCAAGTATTCCGCGCGGTGAACACGATGAAACGCGAAGGCACACCAATCACTTTCGCCTCCGTCGCTCGATCGGCCAAGGTCTCACAATGGCTCGTCTATGCAGACGGTGTGCGCGAATACATCGAGGCCGCCCGTTCGGCTCAGGCGGCCGAACCCGCCACGACCAAACAGGCTGGCCTAAGGCCGAGCGAAGCAAGTTTGCGCACCGACCTCGAACTCGCAAAGCAGGACAACCGACGGCTCCGTGAGGAGCTCACTCGTGTGAAGAAGGCACTTCAGGAACGACTTGGCTGCCAGCTCGAAGCCGAATCAGCTGAATCGCTTCGGCGTCGAATCGACGAACTAACAACACTCAACAACCTCTATCGCACCGAAAACAGTCGACTTGCGTCCGGACTCGAAGATACCCAAGCTCGACTTCGAACTACCGAGGATGATCTGGGAGCGGCACGCATGAGCCTTCGCAGGATGATCCGCGATAACTCGGTTGGGCGCGAAGCACCCACCCTAGCCAGATAGGCGGCAGTTTTCGGTGGCGATGCCCTAATACGATGCGGAAGGACCGATAGCCCAGCAATTGAAGAACTGTTCGTGGACAAAGACTCCGTGGTCGAACCCGCCGGGTGCCCGGTGGTTCGGGATCCCGTCACTCCTCCTCCAGGGCTTCAAACATATCGATAACGAAGTCAGACGGTCCCTCCTCCCACCAATACCCACTTCGCGTGAAATAACCGGGGCCCACGATGAGGTGAACGCGCTGCTCGGCGCGAGTCATCGCAACGTAGAACGTCCGACGTTGCTCCGCAAGCTCTACCGGATCCGGGTCCCGCCAGACACCACGGTCGTTAACGCGTCTCGGTAGGATGCCGCGAAGGAGGCCAGGGAGAATCACTGTGTGGAACTCACGCCCCTTGGCGCCGTGATAGGTGGTCAGGGTCACTTTGCCGATGGCGCCTGTGAAGCGAGCGAGATCTTGCAGCTCCAAGTCGTCTGCTTGGGCGATCGCTAGCAAGTCGGAAATCGCAGATCTGTTGTCTCGCATCGGATGCTGTGCAGCGATTGTGTCAAGTTCGAGGCTGACCGCGACATTTCCGAGCCACTCCGTGGCCGAGAAGTCGGGCCGATACGGCAATTCGCTTGGATCGAGCGTTGCCTGCAGGCGGCGCACGAGTTCAAGTCGCAGGCGGGGTTTGGGGAAACCGGATTCATCCCGCAGCCGGTCGAGGATGTGCTTAAGACTCATGACGCTCGGCGTGCTGCTGAAATAGTCGAGCTTCTCGAGTTCGTCGCCAGGCAGCGTTCGCAGGTAGTAGTCAGCAAGAGATCTACTCGCGCAGCGCTGGACGAATTCCGAGAGTGTGCCTGGAGGGAGTTTCTCATCACGCTCATGAATGAAGGGAGTACCTCGGGCAGTGAACTCGGTGAGAATCGAGTCCAGCACTGGCCCTCTATAAGGGTAGAGGACCGCGATGCGCTCAAGGCGGACCCCCTGTGCGACAGACTCATTGATGATCTCAACTGCTGCGGTAGCATGAGTGTCCAATCCCCCATCAACTGTTACACGGACAATCTCTCCAGGAGATGCTTTATCCCGAGCAACTCGACCGTGCGGTATACCCAATGCCGCCTCCGCGGCCGCAATGATTCGTTGCCCGGACCGGTAGTTAATACTCAGTGGCAGATCGGCGAAGTCGTCTCGACGTTGCAAACTCTTCAAGTACCGAGGGTCGGCTCCTGTGAACCCGAAGACAGACTGGTCGGCATCTCCGACTGCAAACACGGAAACGCCGGCACGGTCAACTAGTGCAAGGACAAGCTGATGCAGCACCCCACCAAGGTCTTGATATTCGTCGACGAGCACGTGCGGAAACCGGCCATGAAGCAGATCACGAACGTGCTCGTCGTTTTGCACGGCGCCAAGCGCTCGAATGACCATCGACTCGTAGTCGATCTCGTTTCGCACTAACATTTGGGTGTCGTACAGCTCCGCAGCGGCAACTTCGCGCGGGTCGAACTGAGCAAGCTCCTCGCCGCACGCAATCGCCCGCCGAATTCTCGTGCTGACAGGTAGGCGGAAGCCAGCCTGCAGATCTGCGATCTCCAGTTGATCGAAGCACCATTGCAAGAGCTCAGCCTGACTTCGTTCGCCGAGAACCTCCGGAGGATCCGCCAGAGGGAACTCTGTAAGCGCCGAGTATCGGCGAAGGATCTCGTTGAGACAGAACGAATGGAGCGTCGAGCACAGCAAGCGGCGGCGTGTCGGTGTGCCGAGTCGGGCTACTCGTCGTCTGATCTCGTCAGCTGCGGCGTTCGTGTACGTAATGCACGCTATTCCGCGGAATCGGGTGACTTGGCTCTCCAAGAGGTAGGTGGCGCGCGCTACAACGGTCCTAGTCTTGCCACTGCCCGGTCCTGCTGTCAGGACGACATTGCCTTGATACAAGGCGGCGTTCCGCTGTTCAACGTTGAGCTCCTCGAGCTCCTCCAGCAGCGCCTTGCTAAGCAGGCTCAATGTTGCCCCGGGGTCTGCTCACGCGGTGGGAACGCAAGAAGCGGTTCCCTCCGAATAGCCTGCGATACTGCGTCGAGAGCCTTGAACAAGTAGCCGGGTCGTAGATTGGTGTACGGCGTCGTCGATTCTGCAGCGTCCGAGTTGGCGAGGTCCATATCAGTCAGGCGCTCAACCAGATTCACGTTCTCAAGGTGAGACGCAAGGCGTTGTGCATACCTGCCTTTGCCGCGGGCGCTGAATCGTGAAAGCATCGCGGCTCGAACGTCTGCATTGACTGGTGAGGCGGTTTCGTTGGCTATCCCATTGCGGACGTCTGAACGCGCCCGCGCTGAATTTGTCAACTCGTTAAACGCTTCTTCCATCTCAGACGGGAACACGGGGCAGAGGTCCGCTTCAAGGGTCTCGGCACCCACGAATACGCCGGATTCCTCGAACTTCTCGCAGATGGAGCTTCTCCGGGTTGCGTAGTCGGGGTCTCCGAAATCGGGTACCGCTGCAATCTGCTCATTGAGGCTTTCGCGCTGAGCGGCCGTAGCCAGCGCGACGGCACGCTTGAGCCCTGCCTCGACTCTCCCTCGTCTGTCTGGAGCCGCATCGCCATCAGTGACGATGAAGTGCGGTGTATTAAGCCCGCGGTTTCCCAGTAACGCACGATAGGGACTGAAGTCAGTGCCGTGAGCACTGGCAACGATCACGCCATGGCCGTCGAGGTCAAAGCCGGCCGCCGAAGCGAGACTTGGCAATATGTAGAGCTCGGCAAGCCCCTCGACGAGAATTATGGCTGAGGCGAAGAGAATTTCCGCTCGACTCACATCGATGTAGCGCTCAAGATCGTCGGCCTGTTGAGCGGTGAGAGGAAGGCCCGAAGTGCTGGCCCCCACGCTCCCATCGGTCGTGGCACGAAGAACTATGAACGACTTGATCGGAGTGACTGCTGCAATGTGGGGACTATGCGTGGTTAGAACCAGTGATGGCTCGCTTCTTAGTAGGTAGTGAAACAGCTTTCGCTGCAGCGCTACATGTAGGTGTGCCTCCGGTTCTTCAACCGCAACAAGAGTCGCGATGAACTGGTCGTCTATGCGTTGTCGGTGAAGGACCTCGAGTAGCAATGCGAGGTAGATGATGTTTGCGCTGCCCAGACTGCTTTCGCTCACGGCGCGCCTTCGTTCCGCGTCGACGAACAGCCGAACCGCACGAACGAGTTCATCGGGCTGGGATGAAGCGAAGCCAAGCGTTGGGGCGATAGAGAGCCGTGGTCCAAGCATCTCATCGAGACGATTACCAAGGTCGGTCTGAAGAGTAGCGACCGATGCGTCAGCGGTGAGTTGACTGACTGCCGACGCGACCGCCTCGGCAGTCGCTTCAAGGTTGGCTGGGTCCAGGGGAAGATGCTCGAGCAATTCGCGTAGCGGATTGCGCCGCCACGACTGCAGGTCGCTCTCTGCGTCCCTTAGAGCAGGAAGTATCCGGATTGCAACATCCCGCCGGATAGACCGGACGTCTTCGCCTTCGTCAAAACCTCCGAAGACGACGAAATCGTAGTCCTGGGCCTTTAGCGGTTGGCCATCACCGGATGTATCGTCCTGCTCCTTCTCGCGATTCAGTCGTCCGCGGGGTGCGAATCTGTAGGTCAGTCGTGCGGTGTATGGCGACCGGCTTATCGTGCAGCCGCCGAGGAGTCCCTTTGCAGCCGCATCGTCGTCATAGCCTTGCAATTCGACCACGACCGTCACTTCCACGCCGGCGGCCAATCCTCCTGGGAACCCGTCCCAGATGTCTTCCGCACGCAAAAGGCGGCGCGAATCGGGCAGCGCGGGGTCTAGAACCAATCGAAGTGCGTCCAAGAGATTTGACTTGCCGACGCCGTTCTCTCCGACGATGACGGCTGGTGACGGGAAGCGGTCGATGATCAGGTGACGGAAGTTCCTGAAGTTGGTCACTTCGATACGCGAGAAGTGCAAGCTCACGACTCTCCTCCCCTCGCCACCCACGCGCCCTCCGCCGCCGTGGCATTAGTCATGTCGAGATGGCGTGATCAATTGAGCCTCAATATCTTCGCGCGCCACTTTGATGGCGGTTCCAGACTGTGCCAGCCGGTCAAAACGTGGTAGTTGTTTCGAGGCACCCGGTGGTAGGCGCGCTGATGCAGCACGCGCTTTTCCCCTCAGTTGTGTCTTGCCATTCCGCTCTTCCCTCGGCATCGTCAACCACCGCCAATCAACGGGTGATCCGAGCGCGGGTTCTCATTGGCTTCGGTGCTGACGATGCCTTGGAGATGGCGGGCCAGAACCCGCCCGACCTCGGCTTGGCCGGTGTAGCGGATGCTAATGCCTTGCGACACCGGCTCGATCTTGGATGATTCATCGCCGACGTCGAGATAGCGTCCCAGAAAGAACAACGCCTCCTTGCCCACCGGGATGACGTCCCGACCCAGGGTGATCTCAATCGTTTTGATAGCGACGAACTCATAGACCTTACTGAGCTCGCGCTCGAGCTGCGGAGCGATATCCGCGTCGGTGTGGTAAACGGTGAAGGCGCCGGACAGCTCGCCCGACAAGGCTTCCCCGGACACCAGCTTCGCTGCCTCGATGATGTCGCCGGCCTGCTTCTCGGTCATCTGCGCGGGCATCCGCAGAAGCGCTGTGACGTGATCCTGAATCCGAACGAGCGCATCGGCGATCACGGCCCACCGCTTCGCGGAACTGTCGAGATCACCCGGAGCTTCGCCAGCGATGCTGAACTCGCGCGGACCGTAGGTCAGCCCAAAACCGAGCCGGTTAGGCGCATGCATCGCCGCCAGGAACCGCAGACTGTCAACAATATCGACTGGTCGGCGCCCATTCAGGTCGTAGTTGACCTGGAGCCCCATGTTGACCTCATTGCCAATGGCCAACATCTCGATGATGAACAGTTCCGCGTTATCGGTCCATAGACTGCGGAATCCGCCTCCTTGTCCGAGGCTGTAGTCGGTCCTCTTGATAGTGGTGCCGGCGATGACTGCGTCCGAGTCGGGGGCGAGCATCGCCAACGTAAGCTCGGTTTGATCGGAAGCCACTTGCTTGCCGGCTGAGACCACCTGGAGGCTGGCGCCGTGGAGGTCGCCGCCGAGCCCGGCCGGCAGGTCGAGAGTGCCGCTGACCGTTCCTTCCGGCATTGATAGCGGCGCGCCATAGTCAATGAACTTCTGCACCTGTTGACGGAGCTGCTCGTCACCCGCCGGGGCGGTGAGCTTGAACTGCATGCTGATCGGGCGTTCCTGGAGCGCGGCGAGCGACAGGGCGAAGATTCGGATGGTGACCCACACCGAGTCGCGCTGGATCGCGTACACCGCGACCAGCCCGGGTTCGCCCGGTCCGGGTTGATCGGACGGAGGCTGGTCGGAGACGGCGAAGTCGTATTTGTAGAACGGGTCGCATGCATTTAGCGCCTGATGGATTGCGGCGAGATCCGGCATCATATCCGCGGGCATCAGCGCCTCGTTCTCTTCACGATTCTTCCGGCCGGACAACAGCGCCGTGAGGTTGTTCATCGCCGCTTGCAGCCGGTCCTTGCCGTCGCGCAGGTAATGATCGATGACTTTCGGATAGTCTGCTGCGAGCGTGTCGCAATAGATCAAGCCGTTGACCTCGCAAGGGAAGTCAGCATCGGCGATCATGTGGTTCAACCAGCCGAGATTGTGGCTTGTAGGGTCCAGTGGCATGACCAGGTGCCACTCGGTGATACGCCAGCCCTCATTTTTGCTGGTCTCGAGCACCCGCTTGTAGGACTTCTTGATCTCGCGCTTCTGAGTGCCGTTGAGATTCTCGCAGTATTTCTTGACCTGGTATACGGCGCGCTCGGCGCCGGAGCCGGCTGGGCCAGGGACGAATACGTCGATGCCGCCGTCGCCCTGGCTGGGCCGCACACGAACCGCATCCGGGTACCGGCTGCAAAGCAGCATCGCGACGACTGCCTCAACATCCTCGCCAGACTGCCGGGTCCATTCAACTCGGGCCACTGCCCACCTCCAGGCACGCCGCGATCACGAACAACGTGCCATAGATGACTTAACCCCATCAGTCCGGCATCCCCGCGCAAGACACGCCGGTAGAACCCCAATTCAGGCGCTCTGTGAGCGCGTCAAGGGTAGATAACGACGGCAGCGCGGCCTGGCGGTCGCTAATTACCCCGGTGAGGATCGTCTGCGCAAACACCCAGAACGCCGCCATCGCCTCTGCGAAGGCCAGTTTCGCCATTCGCCACACCGGCGGAGCTCGGGCCGCCATCCAGGAAGCCCGCCATGCGCTCAAGCTCAGCTGGCGCTACGTGAAGGCCTTTGAGGCCGAAGCGGCCAAGCTCTACGCCCAGCCAATGGACACCGAGCAGGTCCGCCATTTCGCGAACACATTGCTCGAGGTCGAAGCGGCCGGCACCGAGGCCACCGCGAAGCACCGCAAGGAGCGGGCGGCCGGGATCGTCAAGCTATGGACGTCATCCCCGACGATCACACCGATCGCCGGGACCCGGTGGGCGGCCTACAACGCGGTCACCGAGTTTTGCGACCACGTTGTACCTGTCCGCGGCGCACGCACCGCCAGTGACGCCAGCGCCGCACGCGCGCTGCGCAGCATCACCGCCGCAGGCAGCGCGCAATCCCTACAGGCCAAGGCCTTCCGGATGCTGCAAACCCTGTAACCGGCCAACCGGCCACAGGGCCCGGCCAGCTCCCCCACCACAGGGGGTTGGTCGGGCCCCTTTTTTCTTCCTGCTCCGTGTAGCCGCGATGGCGCCGCCAGCGGCCAAGCGTTACCGTCTGCGTCCGCATTTCATGACCCCGCCGCGCGCGCTGAGCGCCCGGCGAGCGACCCGCCTTGGCATTCCGCCTCGCATCACGTTTCGGCGCAACCGCTCCGTCTCCTACCGGCCCACTATCGTTCCCGCGGCGCCCAGTCCGACCACTGCGTGCCACGTGCGCCTCACCAAAGAGTTGGATCGCGCGATCCCAACAGTGCGGCCTCGACGGCCGCCGCGTCCCAGCCGTTGCGGACCGCCTCGCGTAGCGCCACCGCACGCGCTCGCCGGGCCTTCACTCCGTTATCGCCGCGGCGAATGGCCACCCGGCCTCCGCCGCGGCCCGCCCGCGCCATCATGAGCATGTTGTCGCGCTGCGTTCCGGGCACCACGTGAAGCAAACCGATTTCGTCCGTCAGGCTGACCCGAACGCACGCCAAGTTGTTGCAGCCGTGCAGCGCTCGCACCCACGGTTCCAGCGCCTTACCCTCCAGCGCCGCGGCCAATGCATACCGGTTCGCGCGGACCATCATTCGCGTGCCGCCGCGATGGACCCAAAAGACCGTGACCCTCGGCTCCTACCGCCGATGCCCATATCGCGCAATCGTCCTTGCCGGGGCCCCGTACCACGCTGGCCTCAAAGCGAACTAATTCCTCGGCGTGCACGCGCGGATCCACCACCAACCGTAGTGGTTGCGAACTTCCCAATGTCCCCAATACTTTCCGATGTCGTGGCCCCCGGTGCGCCTCTTAGCGCGGTCATCATCACCGCACCCACCGACACCGCCCGTTCACGCATTCACGCGAGCCTCCATACGCTCGGCGCCCGCGCCGCCCGCTCCCGATGTCCGCACGCCCAAATCCTCTATCCGGAAGTTCGCAGCCACGCCGGCCGCTCCCCCGGGCTCACAGCCCTCGACACCTGACCGTCGTGCCGGCCCCGGCTCGGCCGCCGCCTCGGCCTCCCGGATGAACTCCCGCACAGTCTTATCCGTCACGCCGGCCATCCGCGCGATCTCACGCAAACTTTCGCCACGCTCGCGCATCGCCCGCAGCGCGCGCCCACACTGCACGCGCTGCTCGCCGCGGCGCTGCGCCGCCTGCTCGCGCAGCGTCTGCTGCCGCTCGGCTAGCCACTCATCAACCGTGTCCGAGCGTTCGCGCGCCGAGAAGAACGCCGCCAAATCCTCCACGTTCGCCCGGGTCCGGCGCGCCAGCTCCTCCTGGGACGCCGCGGCGGCCTCGCGCGCCGCTCGCCGAGCTTCCTTCGTGATTGCCTTATTTCCCATGAACATCACGCTAAAGCCCGCAAACCCCTTACGCCGCACCCGAACCCAAAAATCTCGCTCGGCGCCCCACACACCAGCTCTGCACCCGACCACTCACCACCACACCCCTGTCTCGTCCAACTGAAGATTGCGACGGATGCCCCGCGCTCGCACGGCGCAATCTAGATCTGGACGACCCGAGCCGCAGCTCGTCCAGATTCACATTGCAATTTCGTTGGCGTGAACCCTCGGTGGCGAGGTCGTTTAGGAACTCACGATCGGTGTTCCCGCGTCGTGGTCTCGGGTAGCGTTTGTCCCGGTATCGGCGGCCTAAAGTTCTACAAGGGCGAATGGGGACGGTTATGAACGCCGGCGGGACGGGCATAGTGATCGGCGTCGGTGTTTTCGCGCTGCCGGTGGGTGCGATGGCCGGGTGTGGGGGCGACAGCTCGAAGTATGTCTGAGCGTGATCGCGACGAATCCGGCCGGCCCCATAGCACCCGCCCGCGCGACGCTCTTGGCCGACCCCTTCCGCAAGGCAGTGAGGGCATTCCACGCATCCCCGATGACCTGGAGTTGTCGCCGCTCGAAACCCTCGCCTATGCCCAGGACCTGCTAGACCGGGGCCTGGCATTCAACGCGCACGAGGTGCTCGAGGCGGCATGGAAGAACGGCCCGGACGACGAGCGGATGTTGTGGCAAGGCCTGGCCCAGCTCGCGGTCGGCATCACCCACGTCCAGCGCGGCAATGTCAAGGGTGCGATCAGCCTGCTTCGACGCGCGTCGAACCGTCTTGCCCACCACGACCGTTCGGCGCCGTATGCGATCGACGCCGCCAGTTTGGTCAACTACGCCGATAAGCTAATCGACGACCTCGAGGCGGCCGCCGAGATCACACCGAAGCGCCTGCGGCCCCGTTTGGTTTCGTCCGACCCCAATGGCCCGTGACGGGGAATTCTCACGAAGGTGCCGGCAGCTGGAGCTGCTCCGCGCTTGTCGTGCGGTCAGGCCATCTCGGGCACACGCAGGTGTGCGATCGCCAACTCGAAGTCGCACTCGTCGAGCACCTCTGCAGCTACTTCCTGGCTGCCCGTGCCTCTGATCCTGTCCAACTGGTCTCTGTTCCGGTCCCTCGCTTCGACGCTATCGAACGTCGCCGAGGCCACGGCGCGACCGGACGCGCGGTCGACCAGCAAACTGGCACTGCAAAATCCCTCGAGCTCCTCAAGTGCGGGCAGAATAGTCATCTTGTAGAAATCGATGCCCCGGTCGATCTGGTCCGGGCTGACCTTGACCCAGGTGGCTCGGACACAGGCGCCGTCACGCGACCGGTGGTCGCGGTGTAAGACAGCGATCTCCCATTCCTCGACGTCTGCGGTGCCACCGAAAACGTCCGCAGGGTAACGAATCGGCCGAATAGACTCCGCGCTCGCGCGCATGGCCTCCTCGGACTGCCATGCGCTGGTGGCAATACATCGGCCGGACGACCGGTCGACCAACAGGGATAAGCCGGTGTACCCCTCGACGCCCTCGTCGAGCGCGGGCATCACGGTATCGCGGACATGCGCAATGCCGACGTCGATGGATGAGGGCTGTGCCTGGACGGTGGTAGTACGTGCGTACATGATCTGCCTCCTCCGCGTGGGGCAGCGTCTCGACGGCGCCGCCGTCCACTTCATCGTCCTCCCCACAAGCAAGGCGCGGCAATGGGCGGACGGGTGTCAGCCGGACGGCAATTCGTGGTTGCCGCCGTTGCTGCGTACTGGGGTTATCCCCCCGGACCACACAGCGCCTCGCGAACTAACTCTGGACTTCGCAAGATCCGTCGCAAGGTAAGTCTGGACTTCGCAAAGTTCGACTGGACGAGACAGCAGCCCCACCGTCACTTAGGCCACCCTAACTTCACCGCCTCACCGCACATCACACCTCTTGCACACAGGTCACGATTCGGTAACGGCCACTGGTTAGCGCGGCTAAGTAACGCAATTTTCGGTTGGCGCGGGCGTCGCGTAACGCCGGAGGCGATGTCAGAGTCGATTCATGGTGATGCCCTAGTGATGGGCTTACACAAGTTGACCGCCGGAGACGGGTACATGTACCTGATCCGGCAAGTCGCTGCCTCTGATGCCACCGACCGTGGCCGGCCCAGCCTCAGCGATTACTACAGCGCCAAAGGCGAAACCCCCGGCACATGGATGGGTCGCGGCCTGGCCGCCCTCGGTCAGCCCGTCGCCCGCGACAGCGCTGACCCGCTGGTGACCGATCTGTGGGCAGTGCCGCACGGATCACAAGTCAGCGAAGACCAAATGAAAGCCCTCTTCGGTGAAGGCTTGCACCCCAACGCCGACCGAATCACCCGGCATCTGAGCGGATTTGGCCTCGCCCAGGCCGGCGCGATCGCCGCCGCCCGGCTGGGTCGACCGTTTGCGATCAACAACAGAGAAAACCAGTTCGTCACCCGGCTGCGGCAGGCCTACCGCGACTACAACACCACCGTGGGCAACGACGAGCACGCCAGCCTCGACGACGACATCCGCGCCCGCATCCGCACCGCGCTCGGGCGCCAAATGTTCACCGAAAGCTACGCCCGCCCCCCCGCCGACGACCGGGAGTTGTCCGGGTTCATCGCCAGCAATTCGCGTGCGGCCACCACCGCGGTGGCCGGCTACGACCTGACATTCACCCCGGTCAAATCCGTCTCCGCCTTGTGGGCGATCGCGCCGGCGCCGATCGCGCGGGCGATCGACGAATGCCACCACCAGGCCGTGGCTGAAACACTGGAATTTCTCGAAGAACACGCCGCGTTTTCGCGCATCGGCGCCCGCGGTGTCGCCCAGGTCAACACCACCGGATTGATCGCCACGGCCTTTGATCACCGCGACTCCCGCGCCGGGGACCCTAACCTGCATACCCACCTGGTGATCAGCAACAAAGTGCAAGCCATCGGCGCCGATGGCATCCCGCGCTGGCTGGCACTCGACGGCACCCCACTACACAAGGCCGTCGTCGCGGCATCGGAGTTTTACAACACCCGCATCGAGGCCCTAACCATCGGCAAAGTCGGTGTGGGCTACGCCGAAACCGACACCAAACCCGGGAAGCGCCCGGTGCGTGAAATCGTCGGAATGCCCGCCGAACTGATCGAGAAGTACTCCTCACGCAGCGCGGCCATCGACCACCGGGTGGGCCAGCTGGCCAAGCAGTTCCAAACCCTTCACGGGCGCGAACCCACCGTGGTCGAGATGCTGGCGTTGTCTCAGCAGGCCACCTTGGAAACCCGGCAAGCCAAGCACGAACCGCGCTCGCTGGCCGAGCAGCGCCACGCCTGGCGGGTGCAGGCCGTCGAGGTGCTGGGAAGCCAGCGCGCCCTGACCGCCATGATCGCCAACCTCACCAATCAGGCGGTGGCCCACCAGGTCGAAATCACCAAGAAATGGGTCGACGAGCAGGCTGCGGCGGTGATCGCCACCGTGGCCCAAACCCGGGCCACCTGGACGGTCAACCACGTGCGCGCCCAAGCCCAACGGGCACTGCGTTACGCCAACCACCCCGGCGGCCCCGAACTGGTCAACCGCATCGTCGCCACCGCGCTGGGCGAGCACTCCATCACCTTGACCACTCACGCGGACACCGAGAAAAACGAGCCCGCCGTGCTGCGCCGCCGCGACGGCGCCAGCGTCTACACCCGCCACGACACCACCGTCTACACCAGCGCGGCCATCATGGCCGCCGAACGACGCATCCTGGCCGCGGCCACCCTGCGCGACGGGCGCACCGTCGATGACATCAACATCGGTTTAGCCCTGGCCGAAACCCACGCCAACCACGGCCTAGAGCTCAACCACGGACAAGCCGCCCTGGTGCGCGACATGGCCACTTCCGGTGCCCGCCTGCAGCTCGCGCTGGCCCCGGCCGGCACCGGCAAAACCACCGCCATGGCCGCCGTGGCGGCCGCCTGGCGCAACAGCGGCGGCACCGTCATTGGCCTGGCCCCGACCGCCGGCGCGGCCGAAGTCCTGGCCCACGACCTCGCCGCACCCACCGACACCCTCGCCAAACTGATCCAGCTCACCGACACCCCAGGCGGCACCCCCGCACCCGCCGATGACCCCGCCCGAGCATGGTTCGACCGCATCGGTTGCGACACCCTGCTCATCGTCGACGAAGCCGGCATGGCCTCCACCGCCGACCTGGACACCCTCATCGCCCACGCCCTGGCCCGCGGGGCCAGCGTGCGCCTCATCGGTGATGACCAACAGCTGGCGTCAATCTCCGCCGGCGGCGTGCTGCGTGACCTGGCCGAGCGCCACGACAGCGTCACCTTGAGCACCGTCGTGCGCTTCACCCACCCCGAAACCGGGCAAGCCGAAGCCGCCGCCAGCTTGGCCATCCGCGCCGGCGACCCCGCCGGAATCGGCTTCTACATCGACCACCACCGCGTGCACGTCGGAGCCGACAAAACCGCCGCCGACATGGCCTATCAAGCATGGGCCGCCGACCGCGCCGCCGGCCGCGACTCCATCCTGCTGGCCCCCACCAGCGAACTCGTCGCCCAGCTCAACGAACGCGCCCGCCTCGACCGCCTCACCCACACCCCCACCGGATCGTCCAACGATCCCCAATCGGCGGCCACCGTCACCCTTGCCGACGGGTTGACCGCCTCGGCCGGCGACTGGATCGCCACCCGCAAAAACGCCCGCTGGCTACGCACCACCACCCATGGCGCCTGGGTCAAAAACGGCCACCGCTGGATCATCCGCACCGTGCACAACGACGGCTCGATCACCGTCGTGCCCCTGCGCGGAAAAGCCACCCCAGTGCGCCTGCCCGCCCGCTACGTGTCCACCTACACCACCCTGGGCTACGCCAGCACCATCAACGCCGCCCAAGGCATGACCGCCGGCGCCCGGGACATCGAAGGCACCTGCCACACCGTCATTTCCGACCGCCTCACCCGCCAGCAGCTCTACGTCGCCGCCACCCGCGGCCGCACCGAAAACCACTTCTACGGCTCCACCGCCGAAGCCGACCCACACCGCATCCTGACCCCCAAAGCCACCCACCCCCCCACCGCCGTCGACATCCTGACCACCATCCTGGGCCGCGACGGAGCCCAACACTCCGCCCACAGCCTCGCCGCCGCCGACACCGACCCCTTCGCCCGCCTGCACCGCGCCGCCGACATGTACACCGACGCGCTCACCGTCGCCGCCGAACAACATGCCGGCCCGGACCTCATGGCCCGCATCGACACCGCCGCCGCACACCTGGGCCACCATCTCACCGACGCGGGGGCCTGGCCCGTGTTGCGCCGCCACCTCGCCCTGCTGGCCATCGAAGGACACAACCCCATCGCGGCCCTGCACCAGGCCGCCCAAACCCCGCTCGGCGACGCCCACGACCCCGCCGCCGTCCTGGACTGGCGCCTGCCGGCCCCCACCGGCGCAGGCCCAGCCCACCTCGGGCCGCTGCACTGGCTGCCCCCCATCCCCAACGTCGTAGCCGCCGACCCGACCTGGGCGACCTACCTGCAGGCGCGCGCCGACTTGGTCAGCGAACTCGGCGACCAAATCCGCGCCGCCGCCCGCACCTGGGATGCCGCCACCGCACCCGCCTGGGCGCGGCCCCTGCTCGACGACCACCCCAACCTGCTGGCCGAAATCGCCGTCTTCCGCGCCGCCCACCACGTTGACCCGGCCGACACCCGCCCCACCGGGCCCGAGCAGCACGCCACCCGCTCGGCCATCGTCCAACAAGCCATCCACTCTCGCCTCGATACCGCCCTGACCCGCGCCGGCGCCGACACCGCCCGCTGGCGCCAACTCGCCGCCAGCCACGACCCCCACATCACCGAAGACCCGTTCTGGCCGAGGCTGGCCACCCACCTCGACGACGCCGCCCGCGCCGGCGCCGACGTCGCCGCCCTGCTGGCTGACGCCGTGTCCCAACACGGCCCACTACCCGCCGAAATGCCTGCCGCCGCCCTGTGGTGGCGACTGGCTGGCACCCTGGCACCCCCCTCACTGGAG
>Ga0335069_10002186_pt1 | contig 30374 bp, 31 predicted proteins | sample Lox_Sample_11_FD_206714 | JGI IMG/M metagenome (GOLD analysis project Ga0335069, IMG submission 206714) | Soil microbial communities from Loxahatchee National Wildlife Refuge, Florida, United States - Lox_Sample_1.1 | ecosystem: Environmental > Terrestrial > Soil > Wetlands | place: USA...
CGCGGACGCGCTCGAGAGCGCGAGCGACGGCGCGGGTGTCGACGCGGCGCTCGCGAAGCTCGGCTGGATCGATCTGCTCGATGCGGAGCCGGACGATGCGATCGGCGTCGTCTTCGGCGCGCTCGGCGCGTTCGGCGCCACGTCGACGGCGCTCGACGACGTGATGCTCTCGGCGCTCGGCGAGACGCCGCGTCCCGACCTCGCGGTGCTGCTGCCTCGTTTCGGCGCGTGGGATCCCGCAGCGCGGATCGAGAACGGCGAGCTCCACGCGGAGGGCCTCGCGACGTCGCGCGCCGACACCGCGCGCGAGCTGCGGGTGGTGGGCGGAGAGGCGTCGGAGCCGTGGTTCGTCGCGATTCCGACGTCGAGTGCCGAGGTGTCGGCGGTGCGCGGGATCGATCCGACGGCCGGCCTCCACGCGGTCCGCGCGCGGGGCCGCGCCGCGGACGCGACTCCGGTCGATCCGGCGGCCTGGCGCTCGGCGCTCGCGCTCGGCCGTCGCGCGATCGCGCACCAGATCGCGGGCGCCACGCGCACCATGCTCGAGCTCGCGTGCGCGCACGCGAAGGAGCGCGTGCAGTTCGGGCGCCCGATCGCGCGCTTCCAGGCCGTGCGACACCGGCTCGCGGACGCGCTCGTCGCGGTGGAGTCGCTGGACGCGGCGCTCGGCGCGGCGCTCGAAGTGCCCGGCCCCGACACGGCGGCGCTCGCGAAGGCGGTCGCCGGGCGCACGGCGCGCACGGTGGCCACGCACTGCCAGCAGGTGCTCGGCGGAATCGGCTTCACCACCGAGCACGCGTTCCACCGCTACCTCAAGCGGACGCTCGCGCTGGAGGGTCTCTTCGGCTCCGCCGACGCGATCGTGCTCGACGTCGGCCGGCGGCTGCTCGCCGAGCGCCGCGCGCCGGCGCTCATCCAGCTCTGAAGTCGCAGCGACTCCGCAGCTCGGGCGCGAGCGCCGCGACCGTCGCGGCGTCCGCCACCTCGATGTGGCCGCGGGCGCGCGCGGCGAGGTAGACGCACCGATCGGTGTCGGGCGGCAGATTCGCAGGAGCGGAGACGTCGAGGAAGTGGATCCGCACGGGTCGGACTGCGCCGCGCGCCGGGAACATCGCCTTCTCGAATCGGTCTCCCTGTCCGTAGAGGCTCCAGGTGATCAGGGTCATCGCCTGTTGGCCGCCGAGCTCGGGCGTCCCGTCAGGACGACGAAGGTGGTGGTGCGATCGTCGACCACGTGCTGTCGGATGATCCCGTGGAGCTCGCGGCCGATCGCACCGCGCGGGTTGCGCGCGCGTTCCGCCAGCCGATCCGCCGGGAACAATGCGATCGCGAGCGCGCCGATCGCGACCGCGGATGCGAGGGCCCGCCGCTCTCCCCACGCCATCCAGAAGCGATCCGCGATCGTTCCCAGCGCGAGCGCAACGGGCAGTGCGATGGGAACCGGAACGCGCGGCATCGCCAACAGGGAGAACGGGAGCAGGGCGAGCAAGCTCCAGACGCCGAGTCCGAGCAGCGCGCGGCCCGGGATCGCGACCCGGGTCCGCGCGATCCCGAGCAGGGCGAGCGCCAGCCCCGACACCAGCAGCGCGTGCACGCCTCCGCCGAACGCCATCGAGAGCTGCAGGGCGGCGATCGCCGGCAACCGGCCGCTGAGCGCGAGGCCGTAGCCCGGCCCCAGGTCGCTGGCCAGCACGGTAGAGCGAAGCGGCAGGTAGACGGCGACGATGGCGGCCAGCGGCGCGATCCGCGAGGCGAGTCGTCGCACCTCCGCCCGGTCGAGCCTCCGCCCCCGACCCCAGCGCGAGCGCTGCGACGGGAACGATCGCGGCGATCTCGTTGCAGAGCAGTCCCGCCACCAAGGTGACGCCGCTGGCGATCCGGGCCTTCCGCGAGCCGTCGAGGAAGAGCCGCAGCGACAGCGCCGTCGCGAGCAACGCGGCCACGTAGTGGAACGTCGTGGGCGTGAGGAACATGCCCATCGAGGCCAGGATCGAGAGCAGCGCGATCGCCGTGACCACGACGCCGGCCGGTGACAGGTCGAGGCGGCGAGCGATGCTCGCGGCGACACCGGCACAGGCCGCACCGGCGGCGATCGACACCGCGAGATAGGGCATCGGAGCGAGCCCGAACAGCGCCAGGCACGCGTCGTAGTAGGTGTGCATCCCCAGTGGCCGGTAGAAGAGCCAGGGGTGCGGGCCGAGCGGGTTCCACCAGTCCCACGGCGTGAGCTCCTGCACCTGGCTCAGGAGCGCGAAATCGTCGCCGTAGAACCACTGATGGCGGGCGGTCCACAGACAGCCCGCGACGAGGGCTGCGAGCAGGGCGAAGCCGCCGAACCGGAGAGCGCGCTCCATGCGGCGCAGGATCTAATCCGACCAGGGCTTCCGGTTCCAGGGCCGATCGAGCGGCGCCATCCCGCCGCCGACGGGGAAGAACTGGCGCTGCGCGTAGGCCTCGCGCGCGAGGCCGTGCGCGAGCTCGTCGAGGAACGCGCGCTTCAGGTCCTGCGTGAACAACATGCGGGTGTAGCGGAGCGTGAGCGGAGGCCGCTTCGCCAGCTCGCGCGCCAGCTCGAAGGCGCGGTCGAGCAGCTTCGCCTTCGGCAGCACCTCGTTGACCGCGCCCCACTCGAGCGCCTGTCGCGCCTCGAGCTTCATGCCGGTGTAGAGCATGTAGCGAGCGCGGTTGGGGCCGATGAGCCGGGGCCAGAGCACGTGCTGGCCGTCGCCGGGCACCATGCCGCGCGGGAAGTGCGCGAGGTCCTGGAACCAGGCGTCCTCCGACGCCAGCACGATGTCGGAGAGCAGCGGGACCTCGGAGTGGATGTTGCACGGGCCGTTCACGGCGCCGATCACCGGCACCTCCACCGCGAGCAGGTTCTCGATCAGCATGCGCCCGTACCAGGTCTTCTCGTCGAGCTTCTCGAGACCCTTCGGGCCGTCCATCGCGAGGTACATCGGCTCCGGCACCGGCACGCCCCAGTCGGCGTTGTAGTTCTCGCCGGAGCCGGTGTGGATCAGCACCTTGATCTCGCGGTCGCCGGCGACGTCGGCGAACGCGTCGGACATCTCGTCGTGCACCTTCCAGTCCCATACGAGGCTCCCGCCCTTCGTGTGGCACTGCATCAGCAGGATGCCCTCCTCGGAGAGCTCGAAGCGGAAGTTCGCGTAGCGATCCTTGTACTCGGCGTATCGCGTTCGCCTCGCCACCGGGTCCTCCTGTCTCGACGACTCCGCCGCTCAGGATCGCTTCAGGAAGCGCGCCACGTTGCTGCGGAGATCATCGGTGTCGAACGACTCGGTCTCCGCCGCCATCGCGAAGTCGATGGTGGCGAGCACCGCCTGCTCCACGTGCAGGTTGAGCACCCGCTTCGTCGCCTCCACCGCCTGACGCGGCAGCTTCGCGATGCGGTGCGCGGCCGCGAGCGCCGACGCGAACACCTCGCCGTCCGCGCAGACGTGATTCGCGAGGCCGATCTGCGCGGCGCGCGCCGCCGGGATGCGATCGCCGGTGAAGGCGTACTCCTTCGCGAGCAGCAGGCTCGTGTGGAGCGGCCAGGTGAGCGGGCCGCCATCGGCGGCCACGAGGCCGACGGCCACGTGCGGATCCGCCAGATACGCCGACTCCGCCATGAAGACGACGTCCGAGAGAGCGATCACGCTGCAGCCGAGACCGACCGCCGGCCCGTTGACCGCGGCCACGACGGGGACACGGCAGCGGATCATGTTCAGCACGAGCTCGCGGCCCTCCGCGACCACGGCGCCCCGCAGCTCGCGGTCCTTCGCCATGCGATCGAGGAGATCCATGTCGCCGCCCGCCGAGAAGGCGCGACCTTCTCCGGTGATGACGGCGACGCGCGCCTCCCTGTCGGCGGAGAGCAGCGGGAAGACGCGCGTCAGCGCGAGGTGCAGCTCCTCGTCGACGGCGTTCAGCTGCTCCGCGCGCGCGAGCCGCACGATCCGCACGGGGCCGTCCACCTCGACGCGAATCGCGCGCGGAAGCGCCGAGTAGTCCAATCGGTCTCCTCTCCGGTGTGGGGCCGAGCTCAGGCCGTCGGCAGGCCGAGGATGCGCGTCGCGATGATGTTCTTCTGGATCTGCGACGTTCCGCCCATCACGCTCTGCGCGCGGCTGTAGAGGTAGATCTTCAGCGCGAGGTCCTCGGCGTCGGTCGCCGCGCGCGAACCGGACACGGTCAGCGCCGCGCTCCCGACGCTCTGCTCGACCCAGGTCATGAGGAGCTTGTCGATCGAGCCGCCAGGACCATGGTCGACGCCGTCGAGGCGCTCGGAGAGCCTGCGGCAGACGTGCAGCCGCAGCATCTCCGACTGCACGTACGCCCACGCGACCTGCTCGCGCCGATCCGGCTGGAACGCACCCGGATCCTCGCGCACCGCCTGCTCGAGCTCGCGCACCATCTTCGCATAGCGCGCGACGTAGCCGATCTCGCCCGGCTCGCGCTCGTGACTGACGATCGTCATCGCGATGCGCCAGCCTTCTCCGGGCTCGCCGATCCGGTTCTCCGCGGCCACGCGCGCGCCGTCGAAGATCACCTGGCCGAATTCCGTGGTGATGCCGTTGATCATCCGGAGCGGGCGCTGCTCGATCCCCCGCTGGCGCATCGGCACTGCGAAGGCGGAGAGCCCGCGGTGCTTCGGGACGCTGGGATCGGTGCGCGCGAGCAGGAAGCACCAGTCCGCGACGTCGGAGTAGCTGGTCCAGATCTTGTGGCCGTCGATCACGTACTCGTCGCCGTCGCAGGTCGCGGTCGTGCGCAGCGACGCGAGGTCGGATCCGGCGTCGGGCTCGCTGAAGCCCTGGCACCAGCGCTCGCGGCCGCTGATCAGCCCGGGCAGGAAGCGGTCCTTGACCGCGTCACTGCCATGCGTCGCGATGCCCTGGACGAGGTAGCCGAGGCTCGGGCGCGGCGGCGCGCCGGCGGCGGCGAGCTCGTCGTCGAGGATCACGTCGAAGACCGGCGGCAGGTCGTGGCCGCCGTAGCGCGAGGGCCAGGAGAGACCGAAGAAGCCCGCGTCGTAGAGGGCGGTATGCCACTCCGCCTGCCGCGCCCAGTACTCGTCGTCCGTCGACGAGACCGGCAGACCCGGATCGTTCTCGGCGATCCACGCGCGCAGGCGCGCGCGGAACTCCGCCTCGGCCGGCGAGTCACGAAAGTCCATGCGTCACCGCGAGGCGCGTTTGCTGCAGCTGGCGCAGATGCTCGCCGTCGTCGCCGAACCAGCGCGAGGAGAGGAGCGCGCGGCGCAGGTACACGTGGACGATACAGTCCCAGGTGTTGCCCATCCCGCCGTGGACCTGCACGGCGGTCTCGCAGACGGTGCGCGCGGCGCGAGCGCAGTAGACCTTCGCCACGCGCCCCGCGTGGCGAGCATCGCCGGGGGCGAGGTCGTCGACGCCCCACGACGGGTGGAGCGCGATGCTCGACGCGCCCTCCATCAGGCACTGCGCCTCGGCGAGCAGGTGCTGCACAGCCTGGAAGGATCCGATCGGCACGCCGTACTGCTTGCGCTCGCGCGCGTAGGAGACGGTCAGCTCGAGCACGCCGCGCATGATCCCGACCAGATCGGCGCAGGTCAGCGCGAGGCCGAGCGCCCTCCAGGCGTCGAGATCCGCCGACGTGAGCAGTCGGGACTGATCGGGAACGGGAAGGGGGCGGACGCCGGCCGGGATCTCCCGGACCGCGCGCGTGAGATCGGCGCCGCCGCGCGCGCCATCGACCGGCACGCGCGCGAGCCGGTAGCCGCCGCCTTCCGGCGCCAGCACGAACGCCGCACGAGCGCCCAGCGGCGCGACATCGACGGCGTAGAGCGCAGACGTCGTCACGGGTCCCGACACCATCTCGATGTCGACGAGCTCCGGCGAGAACGCGACGCCTGTACCCTCGATCGGACGCGCGCCCGCCCGGCGCGCGAGATCGGCGCCGAGCACGGGGCCCGCGAACGCGACGTCGGCGACCGCCTCGCCGAGCGCTTCGGCGATGATCGCGGCCTCGACGCCGCTCGCGAGCGGGCCGCCGTCGCCGTCGTGGCGCAGCTCGAGCCAGCCGGCGTCGCAGACCGCCTCGGCGAGGCGCCGCGCTCGCTTGTCGTCGTCGAGATCGGCGACGGTGCGCGGCCCGAGCTCGCGCGCGAGCCGCCGGGCCGTGCGACGCAGCTCGGCCTGCTCGGGCGTGTAGCGGACGTCCATGGAGGAGAATCATACTATCATTTTCGGAGAGTCATAGTTCCGAATGCGCGAGCCCGAGTACCACTCGCTGGCGGTGGCCGAGGTCGTCGTCGAGACGCACGACGCGAAGTCGTTCGTGCTCGAGATCCCGTCCGCGCTAGGCCGGACGTTCGGCTACTCGGCCGGCCAGTTCTGCGCGTTCCGCGCGCACATCGACGGGGAGCCCGTCGTTCGCTGCTACTCGATGTCGAGCTCGCCGGACACTGGCGACCGCTTCGCCGTGACCGTGAAGCGCGTCTCCGGCGGGAAGATGTCGAACTGGATGAACGATGCGTTGTTCGCGGGCGACGCGATCGACGTGATGCCGCCGTCGGGGCGATTCGTCCTGCGCGCCAACGAGGCGCCGCTGGTCGCGTTCGCCGGCGGCAGCGGGATCACGCCGATCCTGTCGCTGATCAAGAGCGCGCTCGTGACGAGCGGCCGCGAGATCGCGCTCGTGTACGCCAACCGCGACGCCCGCAGCGTGCTGTTCGCCCGCGAGCTCGAACGCCTGCGCGAGGCGTCCGGCGGACGGCTCTCGATCCATCATCACCTCGATGACGCGGAGCGTGCGTTTCTCGACGCCGCGGCCTGCGCGGCGCTCGTCGGCGACCGCGCGTACGCCGACTTCTACGTCTGCGGTCCGGGTCCGTACATGGAGGTGGTCGAAGCGGGCCTCGCGATCCGTGGGGTCGATCCGCGCCAGCTGTTCATCGAGCGCTTCGAGCTGCCCGGCGAGGAAGTCGCGGGCGAGCCCTCGAACACCGAGTCCGTCGTGGTGCGGATCGACCGCCGCAGACACCGGATCGCGTACAAGCCGGGAGACACGATCCTCGAGACGGCGCGTCGCGCCGGCCTCGCTCCGCCCTTCTCCTGCGAATCGGGGAGCTGCGCGACCTGCATGGCCCACGTCGACGAAGGCCGGGCGCGGATGCGAGTGAACAACGCGCTGTCCGACGAGGAGGTCGCCGCGGGCTGGGTGCTCACCTGCCAGGCGATTCCGCTGAGCCGCGAGGTGGTGGTCGACTACGACCGCTGAGCTGCCGCTCAGAGCTCGGGGCAGAGCGACGCGAGGAATTCGAGCGTCCGCCGGCGCGACTCGATGCGCGCCTTGCGGTCGCGGCCGAGCGCGAGGACGCGAACCGCGAGGTCGGTCGTCCCCGCGTCCTCGAACGCGCGCAGGCGCTCCACGATCGACGACTCGTCGCCGGCGGCGAGGAGGTCGCCCACGTCCGTCGCGTCGCCGCGCTCGAGGAGCCGTTGATAGTTCGGCGAGTACTCGGCGTGGCCGAGCACGTGATTCGCCCACTCGCGCGCGGCGTCCACCTCGTCCTTGGCGCAGAGCGCGACCGGAACGCCCGCGATGATCCGCGGTGCTGGCCTGCCGGCATCGGCCGCCGCCTTCGAAATGCGCGGGACGATGTGCTCGCCCACCGCGCGCTCGTCGGCCATCCACAGGAGCGTCCCGGACGCGAGCTCGCCGGCGACGCGCAGCATCGCGGGCGCGAGCGCCGCGAGCACGACCGGAACCGGATAGTCCGCGACATCGATCGGCGTGTGCACGCGATGCAGGTCGTTCTCGACGTCGACGCGGCCCGGACCGCGGAGCGCCGCGTTCAGGACCTCGAGGTACGCGCGCATCGCGTGAGCGGGTCGCTCGTACGGGAGCCCGAGCATGTCCGCGACGACCCAGTGATGCGATGCGCCGAGCCCGAGCGTGAAGCGCCCCTCGCACACCGCCTGGTTCGATGACGCCTCCTGCGCCATGGCGATCGGGTGCCGCGTCTGGATCGGCAGCACCGCGGTGCCGAGCTCGATGCGCTGCGTCTCGCGCCCGAGCAGGGTGATCATCGTGAAGGCGTCGAAGTCTCCGGGGATCTGGGGCACCCAGAGCGAGGTGAAGCCGTCCTGCTCGGCGGCCTTCGCGTCGGCGCAGAGCTGCGAGACCTTCTGGCGGTAGCGTCCCCGCTCCGGGCCGATCATCAGGCCGATCCGCATGGGGTCTCCTCCGCCTCCGAGCCCGCGGCGGCGCCTCGCAGACGCTACCGGCGCCGCGCGGCGCTGGCAATCAGATTCTCGTTCGGTGAGAATGGGGGTTCCAACCGGAATCGCGGGCGGGCGGAGCGGAGCCTCGGTGGAGGAACACAAGCGACTCTTCGTCGGCGGGCGGTGGACGGCTCCGGGCCGCGACGAGCACCTCGCCGTGGTCTCGCCGCATAGCGAGCAGCCGATCGCCCGGGTCGCCGTGGCGGGACCCGAGGACGTCGACCGGGCCATCGCGGCGGCGCGGCGCGCATTCGACGAAGGCCCGTGGCCCCGGCTCGATCCCGCCGAGCGGATCGCGGCGGTGCGCCGACTCGCCGAGCTCTATCGCCCGCGCCGGCGCGAGATGGCGCAGCTGATCACCGCCGAGATGGGCTCGCCGATCTCGTTCTCGAAGTTCTCGCAGGCGACCCTGCCGATGATGCTGCTCGACGCGTTCGCCGCGATCGCGTCCGCGTTTCCGTGGGAAGAGACGCGCTCCGGCTTCTTCGGGAGCGACGTGCTCGTCCGCGGGGAGCCGTGCGGCGTCGTCGCCGCGATCGTCCCGTGGAACCTGCCGCTCTTCCTGCTCGTCGGGAAGCTCGCCCCCGCGCTCCTCGCCGGCTGCGCGGTCGTGATCAAGCCGGCGCCGGAGACGCCGCTCGATGCGCTGTCGTTCGCGGAGCTCGTCGAGGAGGCGGGGCTGCCCGATGGCCTCGTCAGCATCCTGCCGGGCGGCGCGAAGGTCGGCGAGGCGCTCGTGAACCATTCCGGTGTCGACCGCGTCTCCTTCACCGGCTCGACTGCCGTCGGCCGCCGGATCGCAGCGGCCTGCGGCGCCAGCTTGAAGAAGGCGACCCTCGAGCTCGGCGGCAAGTCGGCCGCGATCGCGCTCGACGACGCCGATCCCGCCGCCGTCGCGGAGGGCGTGAAGGTCGCCGGACTGATGAACAACGGTCAGGCCTGCGTCGCGCAGACCCGCGTCCTCGTGCCGGCGGCGCGTCGCGGCGAGTTCGTCGACGCGCTCGCGTCGATGGTGAAGGAACTCGTGATCGGAGACCCGGCCGATCCGGCCACCGAGATCGGTCCGCTGGTCTCGAGGCGACAGCAGGACCGGGTCCGCTCCTACATCGAAAGCGGTCGCCGCGAAGGCGCCCGCCTCGTGGTCGGCGGGAGCGAGCCGCCTTCGGGCGCCGAGCGGGGCTGGTACGTCGGGCCGACCTTGTTCGCCGACGCCGACAATCGGATGACGATCGCGCGGGAGGAGATCTTCGGACCGGTGCTGGCGGTGATCCCCTATCGCGACGACGACGACGCGATCCGCATCGCGAACGACTCCGACTACGGGCTCTCGGGCTCCGTGTGGACCGCCGACGGCGAGCGCGGCCTCGCGGTCGCGCAACGCGTGCGCTCGGGCTCCTTCGGCATCAACCAGCCGTACAGCATGGACCCGGTCGCCCCCTTCGGCGGCGTCAAGGCGAGCGGCATCGGACGCGAGCTCGGCCGCGAGGGTCTCGAGTCGTATGTCGACACGAAGTCGATCTCGGGCGCGCGCGTGGCGACGAATGCATAACAAGGGCTGCCGTGGCGAAGGCTGACGACCTGCAGGACGGACACGGCTCGGGCTGGCGCCATCGCGCGGTCTCGAAGAGCCTCAGCGCCGCGCGCTCGCGCGCGGAGCAGCGGGTCCAACGACTCCTCGACGCGGCCTTCGAGCTGATCGACGAGCGGGGCACGGCCGAGTTCACGATCCAGGAGGTGGTCGAGCGCTCGAAGCAGTCACTGCGAGGGTTCTACCAGTACTTCGAAGGCAAGGACGAGCTGCTGTTCGCCCTGCTCGAGGAGATCGCGCGCGAGTCGCTCGTGGACATCCGCGAGGCGGTCGATGCCGAGTCCGAGCCGATCGAGCGGCTTCGCGCGTTCACGATCCGGCTTCACGAGTGGTGCATGCCTCTCGGCAAGGGACGGAAGCGCGGAAAGCACAATCGCCTGCCGATCTCCGAGTTCTCGCTCCAGCTCGCCGTGCAGGACCCCGAGCGCCTGGCCGCGGTGATGGCGCCGATCTCGCGACTGTTGGTCGAACTGCTCGACGCCGCGGTCGCGGCGCGCGCGATCCGCGTCGAGGACACGCGGCGCGCCGCGCTCTTCGTCCAGCAGACGGTGATGTACGGCTGGCTGATGAACCGCCTGGCGCACAATCCTCGCGCGACCGTCACGGCAGGCGACGCCTGGGAGTTCTGCCTGCACGGCCTGCGCGGCTGACACAGAACGATGCGACGCGCCGACGGCGAGATGCTCCTCCTGTGGACCTTGCCGGTGCTGGGAGTGATCTGGATCTCCGCCTTTCTGGTGTTCCCCGGCTTCGTCCATCCGATGTCGCCGACCCTGTCGGCGGAACAGGTCGCCGCCTTCTATCGCGACCCGGAGAATCTCCCGCGCATCCGGTACGGCATGATCGTGTTCAACTGGTTCGGGGTCGGTCTGATTCCGATCCTCGCGTTGATCGCCTTGCAGATCCGCCGGATGGCCCACCGCACGCCGATCTTCTCGTACGCCCTCATCGCGTGCGCGGCCGGCGGCCCCACGATCTTCCTGATGGCGGACCTGTTCTGGCTGCTCGCCGCCTTCCGGCCGGAGCGGGATCCGCAGCTGACGCTTCTGCTCAACGATTTCGCGTGGGTGACCTTCAGCAGCCAGGTCGGGTTCCTGATCGCGCAGAGCGTGATCCTCGCGCTCGCGATCTATCTCGATCGCCAGGAACGGCCGGTCTTCCCGCCTTGGGTCGCGCATTTCAATCTCGTCGTCGCCGCGCTGCTGATGCCCGCCGCGTTCGTCGGAGCGGCGATGACGGGCCCGATCGCGTGGGACGGACTGCTGACGTTCTGGGTGCGAAACGTCGCGATCGGCGTCTGGATCGCCGTCATGGGCGTCGTGCTCGCTCGGGCGATCGCGCGCCAGAGGGCCGAAGGCGACGCGGTGGAGGCATGAACGACGGGAAGCGCGAGCTGTGGATCGGTTGGTGGACGCTCGTCGTCTTCTACAACGTGTACGGCCTGCTGTTCTTCGTGGTCACGCGCACCCAGCCTCCGCCGGAGCCTTCGCTCACCCCTGCGCAGGTCGTGCAGTGGTTCGCCGAGCGGCGCCACGGCCTGATCTACGGGTACGCCTTCGTCTTCATCGTCGGCGGGGCGACGGCGATCATGAACGCCACGCTCGCCTACTCGATCCGGCGTATGTCGGTGAGCCGCGCGTTCGCGTACTCCTACCTCGTGATCTACGCCCTCGCCACGCTTCCCGGCATGCTGATCATGGGCGTCGCGTGCACGGTCGGCGCGATGCGACCCGACCGCGATCCCGCGCTGATGAGCTGGATCTACGACTTCGCGTTCCTGTCGTTCGAAGGAACCATGGGCGTGTTCCTGATCGGGTCGCTGGTCTGGATGGTCGCGGTCCTGCTCGACGAGAACGGCGTCTTCCCGAAGTGGTTCGGCTACCTGAATCTCTGCAACGCTCTCACCGAGGTGGTCGTGGCCCCCGCATGGATCTTCAAGAACGGCGCATTCGCCTGGAACGGCACGATCGCGTGGTGGATCAACATGGGCGTGTTCGTCACCTACACGATCGTCTTCCTCACCCTGCTGCGGAGGATGATCTTGCGTGAAGACTTCGGCACCGGAGCGTTGCCGTGAACGGCCGGCCCGAGGCCGTCCGCTTCGTGCCCGGCCAGCCGGACATGTGGGCCTTCGTGCTCTTCGAAGGATTCGTCTTCACCGCCTACTTCACCGCGTACGTCTTCAGCCGGGCGCGGAGCCCCGGCCTCTTCCTGCAGTCGCAAGCGCACCTCGACCTGCGCGTCGGGGTCTTCAACACCCTCGTGCTGCTGGCGAGCTCCTGGTCCGTGGCGCGCTGCGTCCAGGCCGCCCGCGAGGGTGGGTATCGGGCCGCGACGAGGAACGCGTTCCTGACGATGTCATTCGGCTTCGGTTTCCTCGTCTCGAAGCTGCGCGAATGGGTCGTCGCGATCGAGCACGGGTTCACCTTCACCGCCGACGAGTTCTCCTCCTTCTACTACTTCCTGACGGGGATCCACTTCCTCCATCTCCTGATCGGGTTCGTCGCGCTCGCCGTCGCCGTCCACCAGCTCCGCAGCCCCGCTCCGCATTCTCAGGAGATCGTCGAGACGTGCGCAACCTACTGGCACACGATCGACTTCCTCTGGGTCCTGATCTTCGCCTTGCTCTACGTCATGAGGTGACGCGTGAACTCCGGGGCCGAGAAGAGGCTGATGCTCGTCTGGCTGGCGCTGTCCGCGATCACGCTCGCGCAGCTGGGGATCGGCTCGGTCGGCGCGCAGGCGGGGCTCGCACCGGCCGCAATCGCCGCGAGCGCGATCGGGATCGCGCTGATCAAGGTCCGCATCATCATCCGGGAGTTCATGGAGGTGCGACACGCTCCGGTGCTGCTGTGCCGCCTCACCGATCTGTGGGTCGTGCTGACCGGCGTGATGCTCCTCGGCGGCCATCTCGCCGGCACGGCGTTCCCGAAGCGCTGAAAGCCGGATCAGGAGCCGGCGCCGCTCATCATGCGCAGCACCGCGCCGGTGCTGCCGCCGTCGACCAGGATGTCGGTGCCCGTCACGAAGGACGCGGCGTCGGAGACGAGGAACGCTACGACCGAGGCGATCTCCTCCGGCCGTCCCATCCGGGAGAGCGGCGTCCGCTCCACCATCGTGGCCATGAAGGGCTGGCTCCTCGACTCGAGGCGTCCCATCTCGGTGTCGATGATGCCGGGGGAGAGCGACACGATGCGCGCACCGCGAGCTCCCCAGGCCGGCGCCGAGCGCGACGCCAGCCGGATCACGCCGCGCTTCGACAGGGCGTAGGCCGGGGCGGGCTCGGAGAGCGCGGCGCCGAGCGCCGCGAAGCGCGACGCGAAGTCGGGACGCAGCGGATCGTCGAGCACCGCGTCGATCGCGGGAGTGGCGGCGGCGGCCGCGAGATGGCCGGCCTGCGACGCGACGCAGACCGCCACCGATCCCCGCTCGGCGAGCGGCAGGAACGCCTCGAGCAGTCGCGCCGTTCCGACGAGGTTCACGTCGAGGATGCGAGCGCCGGACGCCATGGCCGGCGAGAGGCCGGCCGTGTGGACGAGGCAGCCGAGCTCGCCCGCCGCCGACGAGGCTTCGGCCAGCCGCCGCACGGCCTCGGCGTCCGTGACGTCGCAGCCAACCCCGTCGATGGAGAGACCCGCCTTCTCGAGTTCGCTCCCGGCCGCTGTGAGTCGCTGCGCGTCCACCTCGGCCAGCACCAATCGGTGTCCGCTCGCGCCGAGCCGGCGCGCGCAGGCGAGCCCGATGCCGCCGCCCGCTCCGGTGATCACCGCCGTTCGCGACACGCGTCAGCCGTCGTCTCGTCCCGGCTCGGGCGCCGCGAGCGGATCGTGCTGCCGCCCAGAGTCGACTCCGCCGTGCTTGCGCAGGAACGTGGTCGCGCGCCGACGGATTCGCCATCCGTCCGCCGTGCGCACGTACTCGTCGCGATACCAGCCGAGGCGCATCGCGTGCGTCCGCTGGTCGATGAACACGAAGTGCTGCGTGCCGGTCGCGCGATCGCCGTCGAGCTCGACCACCGGCATGTTGCCGATGAACTGGCCGCGCGGCGCCGCTTCCAGCAGCGCGGGAAAGCGCTCGAGCGTGAACGCCGTGCCGAAGGCGCTGTATTCGATGTCCGGCGTGAAGACGTCGAGCCAGCGGTCGAGCACGAAGCGACTCGCGTACGCCATGTAGCGCGCGCACAGCGCGTGGATCTCGACGAGGTCGGCGATCCGCTGCGGGTTGCCGCTCACGGGAGCGGTTCGATCTTCAGCTCGAACTGGGCCAGGTGCGTATCCGGGATCTGGGGCTGCCGCCAGATCTCGACGGGAAACGAGATCACGATCAGCGAGTACAGCAGCTTGAGCAGCCGGAGCGCGTCGTCCGGAAGATCGTCGATCGGGAACTTCTCGAGATAGCGGATCGCTTCCTCGGCGCGCGGCATGATCGCGTCGTAGAACTCCTGGATCTCGTCCATCGTGCTGGCGAGGCGCTTGGCGTAGCGCTGGGGCTCGCCGTCGAGGCACCAGTCGTGGACGAAGCGCTCGAGATCGGAGAACTCGGCCGGCAGCCGCGCAGCGCCCATCATCGGCCCTCCGCCTGCTTTCGCTGGTAGTCCTCGACCCAGTTGTGGACGACCCGGTTCAGGTGTCGGCACATGAACTCCTGGTCGCCGAGCGGGAAGGTCGAGACCACGCGCGATTCGAGCCCCATCTGCGTCGCCTCGAGCGTGCCGCAGTCCTCGAGCGCGTACTCCTTGATGGTCGCGATGCCGAGCTGCTGGGCGAGGCGTTCGCGCACATTGCGCGGCGGCGTGAAGTAGGCGTTCGCCTCGAAGATCAGCCGATCGTGCGCGACGGGCCAGTAGTGATAGGTGAGGTACCAGCCCGTCTCCCAGAACACGATCGCGAAGTTCGGGAAGATCTGGAACGAGTCGAGACCCCAGTTCTTCTTCTTGCCCGGATTGAGACCCGGCGGCAGCTGGCCGGTCACGATCTCGGACGCGTCCCAGGGACCGAACAGGCCGCTACGCATCACCTGCTCGATCGGGTTGTAGAACTCCGGCACCAGCTTGCCGCCCGCGCCTCCGCTCGTGGAGCCGACGCGATGCGGGCCGTCGATCTGGAAGTGACTCGTGTAGAAGCCCTTGTCGCGGTAGTCGGCCTGACGCATGACCGGGTTCTGCCGCCCGTGGAGGATCGGCGGGTGGTAGAACTCCTGGAACGCGTCGAGAAAGACCTTCCAGTTGCTGCGGATGTCGCCTCGGTAGTAGTACCGCTGTGTCAGCTTCTCGAACGGATAGTCGATCGCGGTGATCATCGGTCCGAGGTACTCGCGCAGCGACTGGGCCGGCTGCTCGGCGAGGTTCACGAAAATGAACCCCTTCCACACCGCGCAGTGGACCGACACCAGGCCGTACCGGCTCTTGTCGATCCCGAAGAACTCGCCCTCCTGGAGCACGAACGAGAGCTTCCCATCGAGCTCGTACCGCCAGCCGTGGTACTTGCACGCGAACTGGCGGCAGCTGCCGCTCGTCTCCACGCGCGGGTCCTCGCTCCAGACCAGCTTGTTGCCTCGGTGGCGGCACACGTTGTGGAAGGCGCGGATCTCGTCGTCCATGCCCCGGACGATGATCAGCGAGGCCTTCGCCACCGCGAGCTCCCGCGTGAAGTAGCTGCCCTTGCGCCGCAGCTGCTCGACCCGCCCGACGTTCAGCCAGGCCCGCTTGAAGATCGCCTCGCGCTCGAGCTCGAAGAACTTGGGAGAGATCGAGCTCTCGTACGACACCGGATCGGTGTCGAGCTCGGAATAATGCTCCGTCCAGCTTCCCTCGGGAGGCTTCGGGTATTGCCTCGCCGCTTGCTTCGGGACCTTCAGGGCTTCGGACATCTCCGCGCCTCCTCGTTCAAAGGACCATCCCGCCGTTGACGCCGACGACCTGACCGGTGATGAAGCCCGCCTCGTCCGAGCAGAGGAAGCCGCACGTCGCCGCGATGTCCTCGGGAGTTCCGGCTCGTCCGACCGGGATCATGCGCGGGACGAGCTTCTCGAGCTTCATCACGTCGCCGGCGGCCTCGGCGCGCCGCAGCATCGGCGTGTCGATCATGCCCGGCGGAATCGTGTTGACGGTGATCCCGAACGGCGCGAGCTCGAGTGCGAGCGCCTTCGTCAGCCCGATCACACCCGCCTTGGACGCGACGTAGTGCGCCATGCGCGCGGCGCCCGACTGCGCGCTCGACGACGCGATCGTGACCATGCGGCCCCAGCGGGCCGCGAGCATGTCGGGCACCGCGGCCTGGAGGCAGTGGAACGTGCCGGTCAGGTTGACGGCGACGACGCGCTCCCAGCTCTCCGGCGAGATCTTCGTGAATGGCTCGAACGCATCGAGGCCCGCGCTCGTGACCGCGATCGCGACGGGTCCGAGCTGCGCGCGCACCTCGTCGAAGGCGGCGTCGACGGCGCAGCGGTCGGTGACATCGGTCTCGATGGCGAGCGCGGAGGCGCCCGCCTCGCGCAGATCCTTGGCCGCGCGCAGCGCCGCGTCGCCGTCGCGGTCGAGCAGGCCGACGCGATCGCCGAGCGCCGCGAAGTGCCGGGCGATCGCGAGCCCCATGCCCGACGCGGCCCCCGTCACCACCGCGACCCGGTCGCCCACGCTGCCTCCGCTGCCCCCGATGCGTTGCGGTCGCGCGATTATGGACCAGGCGCGACCGTCTATGCAACAATGTTCTCGGAACGAGAGAATGGCATTCCCGGCGGCGTGACGGCCACGGGACGCGGAGGCGAGGATGGCGCGTTTCGCGAGGCCGCCGGAGGGCAGCTGGACGGCGCACCATCCCGAGCTCGGCACGGGCCTCGTCTCGTTCGAGGACTCGGTTTCGCCCGCGTTCTTCGAGCAGGAGCGCGAGGCGATCTTCAAGCGGGCCTGGCTGAACGTCGGTCGCGTCGAGCAGCTCGATCGGGACGGGACGTTCTTCACGAAGGATCTGCCCGGTGTCGGGACGTCGATCCTCGTGACCCGTGCGGCGGACGGTCGGATCCGCGCGTTGCACAACGTGTGTCGCCACCGCGGCAACAAGCTGGTGTGGGACGGCACGCCGCGAGGCGAGGCGTGCGGCCGCGCGCGCCAGCTCGTCTGTCGGTACCACGGCTGGCGCTACGGCCTCGACGGCGTCTGCACCTACGTGCACCAGGAGAACGAGTTCTTCGGGCTGCGCAAGGACGCGCTCGGCCTCGCGCCGGTCCACTGCGACACGTGGGCCGGCTTCATCTTCGTGAACCTGGCCCGCGAGCCGGAGTGGAGCCTGCGCGACTACCTCGGGCCGATGGTCGGCGCGCTCGAGGGCTATCCCTTCGAGCGGATGACCGAGCGCTACTCGTTCCGCGCGGAGAACGGGAGCAACTGGAAGATCTTCGTCGACGCCTTCCAGGAGTACTACCACGTCGCGCCGCTGCACACGCACCAGCTCGGCCCGACCCCGGAGGCGCGGAACCCGGAGTACCCGTTCGAGGCCGCGCACTACCAGATCGACGGCCCTCACCGCATGGTGTCGACGAGCGGCACGCACAAGCACACCTGGCCGAAGGAGCACCTCTACCCGGCCGAGGCGCTGACGCGCAGCGGGAACACGGGCCCATGGGACGCGCCGGATCTCGGCCCGCTCGCCGGTGTCAACCCGTCGGGCACGTCGCGCTGGGGCATCGACAACTTCCAGGTCTTCCCGAATCTCGAGATGCTGATCTACGAGCGCGGCTGGTACGTCACGTATCGCTACTGGCCGACGTCGCACCACACGCACGTCTTCGAGGGCGATCTCCACTTCGCGCCGGCGCGCACGGCTCGCGAGCGGCTCGCGCACGAGTACGCCGCGCTGACGTTCAAGGAGTACGGCCTGCAAGACTGCGGCACGCTCGACGGCACGCAGATGGGGCTCGAGCAGCGCGCGTTCGCCGAGTTCCCGCTCTGCGACCAGGAGATCCTGGTCCGCCACTTCCACAAGACGGTCGGCGACTGGGTCGAGGCCTGGCGCGAACGCGCCGCGGAGGCGACGCGATGAGCGACGCCCTCCTTCCGGCCGCCTTCGCGGCGCTCGAGCCGTGGGCGCGCACGTGGTGTCTGGCGACGGAGCCCGAGCGCTGGGCGCGTCGCCTCGCGAGCCCGATGCCGGAGCTGCAGGCCTTCTACGACGCCTTCTTCCCGCGCGCCGAGGAGGCGATCGCCTGGTGCGAACGCTTCCCGCTCGACGACCTGCCGGCCGACGCCCTGCGCCTGCTCCAGCTCCTGCACTCGTTGCTCATGGTGTCGTACGCGGTGGAAGTGTGGCGACAGCCGGAAGTCGTCGATTGCGGATCCGCACGCATCGACCGCATCCGCGAGCCGCGCCCGTGACCGCGAGGAGATCCCGCCCGTGCCGCGCCTGACCCGCTTCGAGGAGTACCGCGACCGGTACCCCGACTTCGCGCTCGAGAAGACCGACGATGGCATCCTGCTGATGCGCATGCACCGCGACGGCGGCCCCGCGGTGTGGGACGAGCGCACGCATCACGACATCGCGAATCTCTTCAACGACGTCGCGGGCGATCGCGACGTGCGCGTCGTCATCTACACCGGCACCGGCGACACGTTCAACGCGACGTGGGGACGCGAGAGCAATCGGCCAGCGTTCGCGGGTCCGCCCGAGTGGGCGGAGGAGATGGGATGGTACGGGCGGCTCCGGCACATCAATCTGCTGGAGATCGATGCCATCATGATCGCGGCGGTGAACGGGCCGTCGAACATCCACTCCGAACTGGCGCTGATGTGCGACATCGTGCTCGCCTCCGACGACGCGTGGTTCCAGGACATGGCGCACTTCCCGCGGAACCTCTCTCCCGGCGACGGCATCCAGAACATCTGGCCGCTGGTGCTGGGCCGCAATCGCTGGCGCTATGCGCAGCTGATGGGACAGAAGATCACGGCGCAGATGGCGCACGAGTGGGGCGCGGTGAACGAGGTGCTGCCGCGGGCGGCGCTGATGGATCGCGCCTGGGAGATCGCGCGCTATCTGCTGCGCTTCTCGCCGATGGTGCTCCGCCACACGCGCCGGACCTTCGTCCAGGAGTTCAAGCGCGCCGCGGTCAACGACCTGGGGTACGGACAGACGATGGAGCTTCTCGGCATGACGCAGTTCACGGCATACGGCGGCGGCATGCGGCCGCTCGACCGCGCGTGGAACGATCCGGATCTGTGGAAGAAGAAGTGATGGCGCGAATCCCCGTGGCGAAGGGCGTGTTCACCTGGCCCGCTGACGATCCGCAGCTGATCGGGAGCCGGTGCGCCGCGTGCGGCATCGTGACCTTCCCCGCGCAGGACTCCTGTCCGCGCTGCGCGTCGACCGAGATGGCCGAGCGCCTGCTGCCCCGGCGCGGACGGCTCTGGGCCTGGACCACGCAGGACTTTCCGCCGCCGTCGCCACCCTACGCGGGGCCGACGGGCGACGCGTTCGTGCCGTACGGCGTCGGCTACGTCGAGCTCGGCGACGAGGTGCGGGTCGAAGCGCGCCTCACCCAGGCGGACGGGCTCCGCATCGGCATGGACATGGAGCTCGTGGTCGTGCCGTTCCGCACCGACGGCGACGGCAACGAAGTCGTCACCTTCGCGTTCCGGCCGGTGAGCTAGTCGAATCAGGGAGGTCTCGGAGTGGACGTCGCGATCGTCGGAGTCGGGCTGCATCCGTTCGGCCGTTTCAAGGACGTGACCGGCATCGAGATGGGCGCCATCGCGATCCGCCGCGCGCTCGCCGACGCCGGCGTCGCGTGGCGCGACATCCAGTTCGCGTTCGCCGGGAGCTACGAGATCGACAACCCGGACGCGGTGGTCGCGCTGCTCGGCCTCACGGGTATCCCGTTCAACAACGTCTACAACGGCTGCGCGACCGCGGCGAGCGTGCTGAATCTGGCGGCGAGCACGATCCGGCTCGGCGACTCCGACCTCGGAATCGCCGTCGGCATGGACAAGCATCCGCCCGGCGCCTTCAGCTCCGATCCGCGCCTGTACGCGTGTCCGTCGTGGTACGGGGAGCTCGGTCAGTTCGTCACGACCAAGTTCTTCGGGATGAAGATCAACAAGTACATGCACGACCACGGCATCTCGCAGGCGACGCTCGCGCGCGTCGCCGCGAAGAGCTACCGCAACGGCGCTCTCAACCCGAACGCCTTCCGCCGCAAGCCGCTCTCGGAGGCGGAGATCCTCGGATCGCGGATGCTGAACCATCCGCTCACGCAGTACATGTTCTGCAGCCCCGACGAGGGCGCCGCGGCCGTCGTGCTGTGCCGCGCCGACCGCGCACACCGCTACACCGACAAGCCGATCTACCTCCGCGCCAGCGCGGTCCGCACGCGCCGGCTCGGGGCCTTCGAGGTGCACAGCCCGTGGCTGCCGATCGAGGAGACGTCGGGCCCGACCGTCGACGCGTCGCGCGCGGCCTACGAGACGGCCGGGATCGGTCCCGAGGACGTGGACGTGATCCAGCTCCAGGACACGGACGCCGGCGCCGAGGTGATCCACCTCGCCGAGAACGGCTTCTGCGCCGACGGCGAGCAGGAGAAGCTGGTGGCGGAAGGCGAGCTCGAGATCGGCGGCCGGCTGCCGGTCAACACCGACGGGGGTCTCCTCGCGAACGGCGAGCCGATCGGCGCGTCGGGGCTGCGCCAGGTGCACGAGGTCGTGCTCCAGCTCCGCGGACGCGCGGGTGAGCGACAGGTGCCCGGCGATCCGAAGGTCGGCTACACGCAGCTGTACGGCGCTCCCGGCGTCGCGGGCGTGTCGATCCTGTCGCTGTGAGGAGCGAGCAGGAGACGATCCCCGGCGCCGTGGCGGCGAGCATCGCGGCGCGGCCCGATGCCGAGGCCGTCGTGGAGCGCGCTCGACGCGTCACCTACCGCGAGCTCGGCGAGCTCGTGAGCATCTCGACGCGCGCGATGATCGCGGCCGGCGTGCAGCCGGGAGATCGCGTCGCGATCCAGGCGCCGAACGGGCTCGGCTGGATCGTGGCCGCGCTCGGCGCGCAATCCGCCGGCGCGTCGCTCGTGCCGATCAACATGCGCTTCAAGGGCGCGGAAGCGGCGTACGTGCTGTCGGCTTCGAAGGCGATGCTGCTCGTCACGACGATCGGCTTCCTCGGCATCGATCCGGTCGCGATGCTAGGCGCGGTCGGCGCGCCGCTTCCCCACCTGCGCCGGATCGTGCTGCTCGACGGCTCGGCGCGCGCCGGGGAGGCGCCGAAGGGTGTCGAGGTCGTGAGCTGGCACGTCTTCACGGCGCGCGCGCGCGAAGTCTCCGCCGCCGCGCATGCGGAGCGCCGGGCCGGCGTCCGACCAGGCGACCCGAGCGACGTGCTGTTCACGTCCGGCACGACGGGCCGACCGAAGGGCGTCGTCATGACCCACGGCCAGACCGTCGAGCAGTTCCGGCAGTGGTGCGATTTCGCCGGGCTCCGTCGGGACGATCGCTATCTGATCGTAAACCCGTTCTTCCACATGTTCGGGTACAAGGCAGGGTGGCTCGCGTGTCTCTTGCGAGGCGCGACGATCGTCCCGGTTCCCGTCTTCGACGTTCCCGAAGTCCTGTCCCTGGTCGAGAAGGAGCGAATCACCGTGCTGCCCGGGGCACCCACCGTCTACCGCTCGATCCTCGACCACCGCGACCGCAAGAAGTTCGACCTCCGCACCTTGCGGGTCGCCGTCACCGGTGCGGCCGACATCCCCGTCGAGCTGATCCGCGAGATGCGCGCGGAGCTGCCGTTCCGCTCGATCCTCACCGGCTACGGGCTCACCGAGGCCGGCACGTGCACGGGGTCGAGACCGGATGACGACGCCGAGACGATCGCGACGACGGCCGGGCGCGCGATGGACGGCCTCGAGATCCTCGTGGCCGACACGAAGGGAGAGGAAGTAGAGCGCGGGACGACGGGCGAGCTGCTCGTCCGCGGCTACAGCGTGATGCAGGGCTACCTCGACGATCCGGAGGCGACGGCCGCGGCCATCGACGCGCGCGGCTTCCTGCACACGGGTGATCTGGCGACGATGGACGAGCGCGGCTACGTCCGCATCGTCGGGCGTTCGAAGGACATGCTGATCGTCGGCGGCTTCAACGTGTACCCGGCCGAGGTCGAGAATGCGCTGCTCGCGCACGAGTCCATCGGTCAGGTCGCGGTGATCGGCGTGCCCGACGCGCGCATGGGCGAGGTCGCGATGGCGTACGTCGTCGCCGCGCCGGGGCGCTCCGTCGACGCCGCCGCGATCATCGGCTGGGCGCGCGAGCGACTCGCGAACTACAAGGTCCCGCGGCACGTGGTGGCCGTGCCAGCCCTGCCCACCAACGCGACCGGCAAGGTCGTGAAGGACGAGCTGCGCGCGCGCGCCGCGGCGGATCTCGCCTGACATGCGCGTCGATCGGGATCGCGCGGCCGGTCGCTTCCGCGTGCGCCGGGTCCCGCCCGACCTCGAGAAGGCGTACGTCGACACCGGGTGGTGGATCCACGACACCCTGGGCGCGATGGTCGCTCGCCGGCTCGCCGCGCATCCCGATGCGACGATCGCCGTGTGGTCGCGCTCGCGCGGCTGGCGGGGTCGCTATGCGGACGTCGACGCCGAGGCGCGGCGATTGGTCGCGCTGCTGCGCGAGATGGGCGTGCAGCCCGGCGAGGCCGTCGCCTTCCAGCTCCCTAACTGGCGCGAGGCCGTGGTGTCGTTCGCGGCGCTGGCCCTCGGCGGCTACGTGCTGGTGCCGATCGTCCACATCTACGGCCGCAAGGAGGTCGGCTTCATCCTCGAGCAGAGCGGCGCGGTGGCCTACATCTCGCCGCCCGCGTACGGCCATGTCGACTACGACGCGATCGTCGCGACCGCGGCTCCGCGCTCGCTCCGGCTGCACGTCGTGATCGGAGAAGACCGTGAAGCGCCTCCGATCCCCCACGGCGTCACGCGCATCGGCTGGTCGGCGTGTGCGCAGCGGACACCAGCGACCGATCTCCCGGTCGTGGAGCCCGACGAGGTCGCGGTGCTCGCCTACACCTCCGGCACCACCGCGGATCCGAAGGGCGTGATCCACGATCACCGCACGATGCTCGCCGAGCTCCGCCACATGAAGAGCTGGATGACGCCCGGCAAGCCGAATCTGATCGGCTCGCCGGTCACGCATGCGACGGGGATGCTCGGCGCGGTGCTCGGTCCGCTCGCGACGGGCGGGGACATCCACCTGATCGACCGCTGGGATCCGGCGCACGCGCTCGAGGTGATGCTCGAGGCGCGCATCGGCTCGGGCAGCGGCGCCTCGGTCTTCCTCGCGAGCCTGCTCGATCACCCGGACTTCACGCCCGCGCACGCCGCGCTGATGCGCCGGATCGGGCTCGGCGGCGCGCCCGTGCCGATCGCGCTCGCCGAGCGGGCGGCCTCGCACGGCATCACCCTGATCCGCTCGTACGGATCGACGGAGCATCCGTCGACGACGGGCTGCACCTTCGAGGATCTGGCGGACCGCCGCCACCGCACCGACGGGCGCGCGTGTCCTCGCGTCGAGCTGCGCCTCGTCGACCAGGGCGGCGCCGACGTACCGCCCGGCACGCCCGGAGAGATCCTCTCGCGCGGCCCGGATCTCTGCCTCGGGTACACGGACCCGGCGCTCACCGCCGCGGCGTTCGACGACGAGGGCTGGTACCACACCGGCGACGTCGGCGTACTCGACGAGGGCGGCTTCCTGACCATCACCGACCGGATGAAGGACATCATCATTCGCGGCGGCGAGAACCTCTCCGCGGCCGAGATCGAGCAGGCGCTGCACACGCTGCCCGGTGTCGCCGAGGTCGCCGTGGTGGCCGCGCCCGACGCGCGCCTCGGCGAGCACGCGTGCGCGATCGTGCGCATGCTGCCAGGCGTCGCTCCCGTGACACTCGCTGTGGTCACCGCGCATTTGTCCGGAGTCGGGCTCGCGCGGCAGAAGTGGCCCGAGGAGCTGCAATTCGTGACGGACTTCCCGAGGACGGCCTCGGGCAAGATCCGCAAGGTCGATCTCCGCGCGCGACTCCGTTCGGAATCTGGCGCCGCGCGCTGACGAGCCTGGGAGGAATGGCGATGGAGAGACCGCTCGACGGAATCCGGGTGCTCGAGGTGGCGCAGTGGTGGTTCGTGCCTTCCGCGGGCGCGATCCTCGCGGACTGGGGCGCCGAGGTCATCAAGATCGAGCACCCGAAGACGGGCGATCCGCAGCGCGGACTCGTCACCTCGGGGCTGCTGCCGCAGGGCGGCTTCAACTTCATGTGGGAGCAGCCGAACCGCGGCAAGAAGAGCGTCGCGCTCGACATCCGCACCGACACGGGCCGCGAGCTCCTCTACAAGCTGGCCGCGAAGAGCGACGTCTTCCTGACCAGCTTCCTGCCGGACGCGCGGCGCCGGCTCGCGATCGACGTGGACGACATCCGGCGCGTGAATTCCCGCATCGTCTACGCGCGCGGCTCCGGCCAGGGCGTGCGCGGTCCCGACGCCGAGCGCGGCGGCTACGACGCCGCGAGCTACTGGGCGCGCGGAGGCATCGGCGCCGCGATCAGCGGCGCGGGCAGCGAGGATCCGCCCGTCAGCCAGCGGCCCGCCTTCGGCGACAGCATCGGCGGCATGACGATCGCGGGCGGCATCGCGACCGCGCTCTTCCGCCGCGAGCGCACGGGAGTCGGATCCGTCGTCGACATCTCGCTGCTCTCCACGGCAATGTGGAACATCTCGGCCGACATCACGATGGCGCGCGCGCTCGCGGCGCTCGGCCTCGGCAAGGGCATGCCGAAGATGGACCGGACGCAGGCGCCGAACCCGATCGTGAACGCGTATCCGACGAAGGACAAACGCTGGATCATGCTTGTGATGCTGCAATCGGACCGCAACTGGCCCGACCTCTGCCGTCACCTCGGGCGCGAGGACCTGATCGACGACCCGCGCTTCGCGAATGCCGCCGCGCGCGCGGCGAACAAGGCCGAGTGCGTGCGGACGCTCGACGCGATCTTCGCGGAGCACAACCTCGAGATCTGGAAGAAGAAGCTCGCCACGACCGACGGCGTGTGGGCGCCGGTGCAGTACCCCGGCGAGCTCTACGACGATCCCCAGGCGATCGCGAACGGATATCTCGCCGACGTGGAACTCGCGAACGGCTCGACGTGTCAGCTCGTGGCGGCGCCGGTGCAATTCGACGAGCAGGTGCCGCAGATCGGCGCCGCGCCCGAGCACGGTCAGCACACCGAAGAGGTGCTGCTCGGTCTCGGGCTCGAGTGGGACGACATCCTCCGCGCCAAGGAGAGCGGCGCGATCCTCTGAGGGCGGACCACCGGGCTGGGCGAGGCAGAGGCCCCTGCGGCGGCCATGGGTTCCTCTTCGGGGCCTCTGCCTCGCCCCGCCTCTGTGACCGGATCTGTCACACCCCCGCCCGATCCTCTCCGCCGGACATCTCGGGGAGGATTCGCCATGCAGACGCTCTGGACGGAGATCGCGGCCGGGGGATTTCCGGCCCTCTTCATCGGGCTGGCTGTCGCGGTGGTCGCGACGAGCGCCACGGCGGTGTGGCTCGCCGCGCGACGACGGCACGCGCTGCGCGACGCCTTCCAGGCCGTCGCGGCGGAGGCGCTGCGCCAGAACAACGAGGGCTTCCTCGCGCTCGCGGCCGAGCGCTTCCGCGCGCTCCAGGACGCCTCGACCGCGGACTGGAGCGGGCGGCGCCAGTCGATCGAGGACGTGGTGACACCGCTCCGCGACGCGCTCGCGCACTACCAGCGCGAGGCTCAGGAGGTCGAGCGGCTGCGCGCGCTGCACGGCGGTCAGATGAGCGAGCAGCTGCGCGCGCTCGCAGCGCAGACCTCCGACCTCGCGCACGCGCTGCGCGCGCCGGGCTCGCGCGGCCGCTGGGGCGAGCTGACGTTGCGGCGCACCGTCGAGCTCGCGGGGCTGTCCGCGCACTGCGACTTCGCCGAGCAGGTCTCGCTCGGCGCGGGCGCCGGCGCCGCGCGGCCCGATCTGCTGGTGCGGCTGCCGGGCGGCCGCGAAATCGCGGTCGACGCGAAGGCGCCGCTCGACGCCTACCTCGAGGCGGTGGAGGCAAAGGGGCCCGAAGAGCGCGAGCGGGCGCTCGCGCGCCACGCGGGTCACGTGAAGCGCCACGTCGAGGCGCTCGCCGGGCGCGGCTACGCCGAGCGGCTCGAGCGCAGCCCCGAGTTCGTGGTGCTCTTCCTGCCGCACGAGGGCTTCCTCGGCGCCGCCGTCGAGCACGACAGCGCGCTCGTCGCCGATGCGCTCGCGCGCGGCGTCGTGGTCGCGACGCCGGCGACGCTCTACGCGCTGCTCGCCGCGGTCGCGCACGGCTGGCGCGAGCAGCGTCTCGCCGACGGCGCGCGCCAGGTCCTCGAGCTCGCCCGCGAGATGGAGCATCGGCTCGTGGGACTGACGGGGCACCTCGGCCGTCTCGGCGGCGCGCTCGAGCGCTCCGTCGCGCACTTCAACACGGCGGTCGGCTCCTTCGAGTCGCGCGTGCTGCCGCAGGCGCGCAAGCTGCGCGAGCTCGGCGCGGGCGGCCGCGAGGAGCTGACACCGCCCGTCCGAATCGACGTGGTGCCGCGGCCCGTGTCGAGTCCCGACAGCGCCAGCGACGCCGCGGGATGAGGAGCAAGTGTCTGGCCGTATCTCCAGCGTTCCCGAACAGACTACGGCTTCACGATCTCCACCTTGCCGAGCCCTTCGAGCTGCGGCGCGATGTCCTTCGCGGGTCCCACCACGATGACGGCCGCGCGGTCCGGATGCAGGTACTCGCGCGCCACCCGTTCGACGTCTGCCGGTGTCACCGCGCGCACGCGCGAGCGGAACGTGTCGAGCGAGTCCTGGGGCAGGTCGTAGATGTCGAGATCGACGAGGCTCTGCACGACCGCGGTCGAGGTCTCGAGACCCATCGCGAACTGCCCGATCGCGAGCGTGCGCGCCCACGAGAGCTCGTCCTCGCCGGGCGGCTCGTCGCGCCCGCGCGCGAGCTCGGCGAGCAGCAGGTCGATCACCTTGCGCGTCTCGGGCACCACCGTGAAGGTCGAGACCACGAAGGGGCCGGGGCTCCGCCGCAGCGCGAAGTCCGACCACACGCTGTAGGTCAGACCCGACGAGGTCCGCAAGGTCTCCATCAGGCGCGAGGAGAAGCCGCTGCCGCCGAGAACCGAGTTCATCAGCGACACCGGGATCCTGTCCGGTGAGCTGCGCGCGATGCCGTCGTGCGAGAGCGTGATGCGCGCCTGCACCATCTCGGGGCGATCGACCAGCACGATGCGGCGCGCGGGCGGCGCGGGCGCGGGGGGCGGCGCGCCGACGTCGACGATGCTGCCCTGCGCCCAGTCGCCGAAGTGCTCGCGCACCTTCGCGAGCATCTCGTCGACGTTCACGTCGCCCGACGCGAAGAAGATCGCGTCGTTCGGCAGCGCGACGCGCCGGTGGAAGTCGCGCGCGGCGGCAGCGTCGAAGCGCGCGACCGTCTCCGGAGTGCCGGAGAGCGGCAGCCCGAAGCGGTGCCCCGCGTAGACCGCGCTCGCGGTGTACCGGCTCGTCAAGGTGGACGGGTCGTTGCGCGCGCGCTCGAGCGCTGCGAGCGACTCGCCGCGCGCGCGCGTCGCCTCGGCCGCGTCGAAGCGCGGGCGCAGCACCACGTCGGCCAGCAGGTCGAACAGCGCCTCCTGATCGCGCGAGAGGCCGCTCGTCACGACCGTCAGCGAGTCCCAGCCGGCGGCCACCGAGAGCGAAGCGCCGAGGTGATCGATCGCTTCGGCCATCGCGAGTGCGTCGCGATCGCCGGCGCCGCGCTCCATCAGGTCGGCCGTGAAGGAGGCGAGCCCTGCGGTCTCCGGCGGGACGCTGCTCTCGCCGCGCCGGAAGGCCATGCCGAGCACCACGCGCGGCAGCCGCGGGTCCTCGAGGATCAGCACGTGGAGCCCGTTCTCGAGCGCCGCGCGGTGAAGGTGACCGGGCGGGACGATCGGCGTCTCGGGCGGCGGCGGAGCGGGCAGCTCCCAGGCCGGCTTCTCCGCGAAGGGCCAGTGCCCATTCGCGCAGGCGAGGATCTGCACGAGCGCGATGCCGAGCGCGAGGCGTCGCTTCACGGTGTGCTCTCGCCCGCGCCGGCGGGCGGGACGCCCTTCGGCGCCGGCACGATGTGCACGACGCTTCGCTGGTCCTTCACCAGATAGGTCTGCGCGACGCGCCGCACGTCCTCCGCGGTCACGGCGCGGATGCGCTCGAGCCGCTCGTCGAGCGGGCGGATGCGGCCGAGGGTCGTGTAGTCGCGGCCGATGCGCTCGGCTAGCTCGTGGTTCGTATCGAGCCCGTCGACTAGCGACACCTCGAGCTGTCGCTTGGCCTTGTCGAGCTCGTCCGCGGTGGGGGGCTCGCGCTTCAGGCGCTCGATCTCGTCGAAGAAGAGCTTCTCGACGCGGTCGATGGAGGCGTCGGGACGCACCGAGGCGAAGGCGAGGAACACGCCGGCCTCCTCGAGCTCCCAGTAGCCGCCCTCGGCGGAGAGGGCCTGCTGCGCGTCGTAGACGAGGCTGCGGTAGAGCCGGCTCGAGCGGCCCTCGGAGAGGATCGTCGAGAGCACGTCGAGCGCCTCTCCGTCGGGATGTCCCGTCGGCGGGGCGTGCCATCCGGCCGCCAGGATCGGCGCCCGCAGATCGAAATACACCGTCGCGCGACGCTCGCCCTGCTGCTTCGGCTCCTCGGTCGGACTGCGCGGGATGTTCGGCACGGGCTTCAGCGTGCCGAAGGTGCGGCGGATGCGGTCGAGCGCGGCCTCCTCGTCGAAGGAGCCGACGATCGCGAGCACCAGATTGTTCGGCACGTAGTACTGGTCGAAGAACCCCCGGCAGACGTCGACCGTGGCCTTCTCGATGTCGCTGCGCCAGCCGATCACCGGCCATCGATAGGGCAGCGCCTGGAAGACCAGCGAGAAGAGGTTCTCGTAGGCGCGCCCCATCGGCGAGTCCTCGGTGCGCAGGCGCCGCTCCTCCAGCACCACCTTGCGCTCGCGCGCCAGGGTCGGCTCGTCGATGTCGAGGTGCGCGACGCGCTCGTGCTCGAGGTCGATCACGAGCGGCATGGACTCGGTCGTCACGTCGTCGAAGTAGACGGTGTAGTCGTTCGTCGTGTACGCGTTGACCTCGCCGCCGCGCGCGCCGAGCAGCTGTGCGTGTCCCTCGGCCGGGACGTTCTTCGAGCCGCCGAACATCATGTGCTCGAAGAGATGGGCGAGGCCGGTATAACGCGTCTCGTCGCGCGAGCCGACGTGCGCCCACATCTGGAACGAGACCACCGGCGTGGTGTCGTCGACCAGGGTCAGCACGGTGAGCCCGTTCTCGAGAGTCGTCACGCGCGTGTGCGCGGCCGGATCGTCGAGCGCGTGAGCGGCGGGGCTGGCAAGCGCGAAGCACGCGCCGAGGAAAATCAGCGCCGCGCGCCGGGTCGCTTGCATGGCGCGGTACAGTAGGGGCCGGCTCCGGGGGTGTCGAGGCGCGCTCGAGTCACTCGAGCCCTTCTTCGAGGAACGACATGCCCGTGGACGACGACGCCGGGCTCCGCCGCCTGCTCGGATCCGCGCGCACGATCGCGGTGCTCGGCATCAAGGCGGGCGAGCAGGACGACGCCTACCGCGTGCCGCACTATCTGACGCGCCACGGCTATCGCGTCCTGCCCGTCAGCCCGAAGCTCGAGTCGGTGCTCGGCGAGCGCTGCGTGCCGCGCCTCGCGGAGCTCGACACGCCGGCCGATCTGATCGACGTGTTCCGCGCGCCAGCGCACCTGCCGGCCCACACCGACGAGATCCTGGCGCTCGGGTGGAAGCCGCGCGTCGTCTGGCTCCAGGAGGGAATCCGCGACGACGCCTCCGCCGCGCGGCTCGAGGCGGCGGGCATCGCGGTGGTGCAGGACCGCTGCATCATGGTCGAGCATCGCCGCCTGATCGGCGACGCGGCTCGGGGACCCGCGTGAGCGGGCGCGATCGCATCGTCTACTCGAGCTCGCACGGCCGCATGTGCCCGCGTTGCGCGAAGCCCGTCGCGCAGTGCAGCTGCACGGCGAATCCGCGCGCGGCGCGCGGCGACGGCGTCGTGCGCGTGCGGCGCGAGGTGAAGGGCCGCAACGGCAAGACGGTCACGACGGTCTCGGGCGTCGGCCTCGCCGACGACGCGCTGCGCGAGCTCGGGAGCGAGCTGAAGCGTCGCTGCGGCACCGGCGGCTCGGTCAAGGACGGCGTGATCGAGATCCAGGGCGACCACCGCGACCTGCTCGTCGCGGAGCTCGAGGCGCGCGGCTACACCGTCAAGCGAGCGGGGGGATGAGACGCGCCCTCGCCTCGCGCCCGAGCCACCGCCTCGTGTAGCGTGGCGAACACGCAATGCTCGCCGAGCGCCTCGACCACGCGGTGGCGCTCGAGATCGGCGCGGAGGCCCGGAGAGACGCGCCCGAACACGAGACCGACGCCTCGCTGCGAGAGGTCGGCGATC
>Ga0335069_10002187_pt1 | contig 30356 bp, 23 predicted proteins | sample Lox_Sample_11_FD_206714 | JGI IMG/M metagenome (GOLD analysis project Ga0335069, IMG submission 206714) | Soil microbial communities from Loxahatchee National Wildlife Refuge, Florida, United States - Lox_Sample_1.1 | ecosystem: Environmental > Terrestrial > Soil > Wetlands | place: USA...
GAAGCTGGATAACGGCCAGCGCATCATCGAACTCATCGCCGCCAACACGCCCAAGGAGTTCGTGCTGCAGTTGGACGTCGGCACCTGCGAAGAAGCAGGGGCGGACCCGGTGGCTTGGATTAAGGCCAACCCGGGACGCATCCGGGTAATGCACCTGAAGGACTGGGCCCCTGGCGACCGCGCTGAGGGCAAGGGCTACCGTGTTCTGTTCGGCGAGGGCATCACGCCCTGGAAGGAGCTCATTGCGGCGGCCAAGGAAGTAGGCGGGGTCGAGTATCTCCTGATCGAGCAGGAAGGCAGCCGCCTCTCGGAGTTCGAGACGGTCAAGCAGTGCCTGGCTAATTACAAGGCCATGTTCGGCAAGGCCTGAGGGACCCGGGCGTTGGCGGCTCGAGCTATGCGCACGTCCCGCGCAGAGCAGCCCCGGCCCGGGCGCGGGGGCGACGGCCAATGCGGGTTGTATAGGCGGCAGCATCAAGCAGTCCTGCGCGCCGCCTGTTTAAGCTGGCTCGCTTTGTCGATCCTGCTCACCGCGGCGGCTGATACCCACACCAAGCAATTCCTGCCCGCCGTGCCGGACGGATACTCGCTCCAGGAGTATGACGATTGCGGAGTCGAGGGCCGGCAGCCGCACGTTGTGATGAAGGATTGCTACCTGTGGACGTTCGCCACGAGCGACACGGACGCCGGGCCGAAGGAGCGCTCGGCAGTATTCAGCTACAAGGGCATCCAGGCGGTCTATGAGCACCTTGATCCCACGGCCTCGTACGTGCTGGCCCTGACCTACGCGAGCGACCATGTCTATCACCGGGTCCAGAGCCTGGAAGCTAACGGGGTGGAACTGCACGGACCTTACGCCCTGCCTAACGCCAAATCCACGCGCGTCATCGTGCGCGTCCCGCAAAGCGTGACGCGGGAGGGGAAGATGACGCTGTCGTGGAAGATACATGGGGAGGTCAATGCCACGGTCTCGATTGTCGAGCTGTGGGCCGACAAGCCGGCGTCCGGCGGGCTGCGCTTCGGGCCGGTCGGCAGCCTCCCCGACGCCCTGCAAGGCCAGGTGCTCGATCTTACCTACGACCCGGTGATCGGGGCGCAGGTGCGCGCTTCGACCGCGAGCCAGACGAATGGGCCGCTCGCGGTGACCGGCGCCGAAGGTGTGTTCACGCTCCAGCGAAAGGACCTGGAGCCGCTGACGTCGGAGGGTGCGCTCATTCTCACGGCCACCCAGAACGGGCGGCGGCAATCACTGAGCTTGCCCGCCACGAACCTCTTCTTTGAGCCCGTGCGCTACCGTCCGCTGCCTACACGCACGGCCGGTCTGGCCGCGAACTGCCTGCTGCTGGACGGCACATGGGCCATCAACACCAACTGCACGAGCGGCGTGCGCGAGCAGCGTGTCGGCGGATCCGGATGGGCTCCGTTCCACGTGCCGGGCCAGTGGCTACAACAGGGGTTGGATGTGCCCAAGGACCAGCCGGTGGCCATGGCGCGGGAGTTCGTTGTGCCGAAGAGCTGGGCGGGCAACCGGATCATCTTGCGGTTTGATGCCGTGCACGCCGGCGCGCGTTACTGGGTCAACGGCCGGGAACTGGGCTACAGCGAGAACTTGTTTACCCCCGTCGAGTGGGACATCACCGACGCGGCCCACCCCGGGCACACCAACCGCCTCGACTTGGAGATGAAGGTCGCGACCGTCTCCGAGGCGATGTCTTACTCTTCGGACTATGCCTTTCATAGCCTGGGCGGCATTGACCGCTCGGTGCGGCTCTTTGCGCTTCCGCCAACCTGCCTGCGGGCGCTTCACGTGGATGCCGGGCTCGATAAAGATTACCGGGACGGCGAATTGAAGGTGCACGTGTCGCTCGATAGCGGCAAGCAGCGGGAGAGCGGCCTCTCGCTCGTGCTCGGGCTCAAGGACGCCGCCGGGAAGCGGCAGCCCCTGCTTCCGAGCGCTGCTACTGAGGGCGTGAGCAGGCGCGGCGAGCTCTGCCACTGCAGGGTCGAGCCGTTTGCGGGCGTGCGGGATCTCGACCTGCAGACCCGTGTGGCCGCGCCGCTGCATTGGAGCGCGGAGAAGCCGAACCTTTACTCGCTAACCGTAGAACTACGCCGGGGAGAGACAATCTTGGAACGCGTCGAGCGAAGGGTCGGGTTCCGCACCATCGAGATTCGCGACCGGCAGGTGTATATCAATGGCCGCCGCGTGAAGTTTGCCGGCGCCTGCCATCATGAGGTGGACCCGCTCACCGGGCGGGCTGACACCGCGCGGCACGCCGAGACCGATGTCCGCCTGCTGAAAGAGGCGAACCTCAATTACATCCGCACCTCGCATTACCCGCCGCCCGCCGAGTTGCTCGATGCTGCGGACCGCCTGGGGATGTACGTCGAGGTCGAGGCGCCCTTCTGCTGGGTCGGCGGCGCGTTGGATAGTTCGGCGAACCTCTCGGCCACGCTTACGCCGACCTCGGCTATGGTGGATTACGATCACGCCCACCCCAGCGTCGTAGTGTGGTCGCTCGCCAACGAGTCGCATTTCAACCTCCAGTTTTTTGCCGCCGCACGCCTGGTGAAGGCGCTCGATCCCACGCGGCCAACGACCTTCAACCACGACTTTGCGAATAGCCCTCTTGCCCGCGCCGTGGACATTGCCAACGTGCACTATCCGCCGATGCCCTACGACGACGTCCTCAAGGATGACCCCCGCCCGCTCTTTCTCGGCGAGTATTTCTTCCCGGTTTGCCACGAGCAGACGGACGTGCTCATTAATCCCGGCCTGCGCGAGGTTTGGGGCCAGGGCAGCGCTGAGCCGGATTCGGCCTTCGCCCGGGCCTGCGCGCTGGACTTCGACAAGCCGCCGCTCAAGCCAGGCATCAAGCCTGGTGGATGGAGCTACATCGTGCATTCCGACCGCGTCGTGGGCGGCGCGATCTGGGCGGCGCTGGACGACGCGTTCTATTTCTCGGCCACGAACCACGTGGGCTACGCCTGGCATCATGGATTCTGGGGGCTGATTGACGTCTGGCGGCGGCCCAAGCCGGAGTGGTGGATCGCCCGGCACGTGTTCAGCCCCGTTTGGCTGGAAACGCGCCATGTGCCTTATGCGCCGGGCCAGCCGAGCGTGCGCGTGCCGGTGGAGAACCGGCATGCGTTTACCGACTTCAGCGAGCTGAGGTTCGACTGGAGCCTGGGTGCTCGCCAGGGCCGGCTCAAGCCGCGCCTGGCGCCGGGTGAGAAAGGCGAACTGCAATTCCCTGTCCCGCCGGGAACCCAGGCAGGGCAAGTCCTCCACCTGACGGTGACCGCGCCTTCGGGCGCCGTGGTGGATGAGTCAGCCATCCGGCTGGGCGAGCAGGGGCAAGCTAACACGCCTCCACCGGCAGACGGCCCGCCACGCTGGAGCGATGATGGCCGCAAGATTCTCATTCAGGGCGACGGCTACGCTGCCGTGTTTGTTCGTGCTACGGGCGACTTTGATCCTGCCGACCCGCGGCACACCTGCCCGGTGCGGTCATTCCCGAGCATCCATGTTACGCGATACGACTTCGGCGATCTCAATGGTCCGAACTCGCCGCCCTACGCCGTCCTGCCTGACCCAAAGACCCGGCGGGTTGAGCGCGTGGAAGCCACGGAAGAACCTGCCGGCCTGCGGCTGAAGGTGCAGGACCGGTATGATGGCTTCCAGGGCTGGACCTCATGGCTGATGGACAGGCACGGCCGGGGTGTCCTGGCCTGCGATTACACCTACACCGGCAAACCCATGGACACGCGCGAGGCGGGGCTGCGTTTGCTGGTCAGCAGCGCGTGTGATGAAGTGAAGTGGCGCCGCTGGTCGGAGTGGGGCGCCTTCCCCGGCGAAGACATCAGCCGGACCGAGGGCAGCGCCCGCGCCCACCGTGATCGGAAATGGGGCGAGGCGCGCTGGAACGTGCGCCCTTCCTGGCCGTGGGCGCTGGATGAGACGGAGTTGGGCACGGCGGACTTCCGTTCGATCAGGTACAACATCTACGAGGCGGTGCTCGTTTCGCCGGCCGGCGCGGGTATTCGTGTGCATGCCAATGCGGATGCGCACTTTCGCGCCGCGCTGACGCCGGACGGCGTGGCCGCCCACCTGCTGTGGCGCTGTCCGCTAGGCCAAGTGCCGCTCAAGCCCAATGACCGGCTGAAGGGAGAGTTCGTGGTGGAGCTTATCGGGAAGTAGGCCGATTCCGTCGGGACGGTCGGGGCGGTGAGGAAGATGGAGAGCGGGGTAATGTCAACCGTCATTCAGCGATTGCACCGGCGTTCGAGTCGCCTATAATGCCCGCGCCCTAGACTGAATCGGAAAGCATTGGGTTAGGCGATGGACATCGACGGCCATAAGCAGGATACGGGCAGCGGGCATCGGCGTCATCACGGGCCGGGCTTAGTGCCGCGTCTTCAGCCTTGGCGCTCGGGCTCGTGGATTTCTGATCGCTGGTGGGCTTGGCGCGACAAGTGGTACAAGTGGTGGTGTTACCGAAGTCGGGACACGCGTCTCTGTTGAGGGATGGGTAATGGACTCTGTGGTCATACCTGCAGTCCAAACTCTCTGGCACAGCCAGCATAGTACTTTCCAGCGCGCGGCGATGGCAAACAAAAAGGGCGGCTTTGCTCAGCCGCCCTTCTCGAAAACCTTCTAGCCGCTCCCTTAGGCCAGCTTCACTCCCCGACGCAGCACCACGCAACGCCCGATATAGACCAAGCCGAGCAGGCCAACTGAAGCGGCACCAAACGCGGCGACTTCTGGGACCGGTGCGATATCAAAGTTTCCAGCGGTCCAACGCGGGGACGCATCGGAAAGAACCCCCCACAATCCTGCGGAGGGCAAGCCATTGCCCCAGCCAGAAGCGGGCCAGCTAGTCAGGTAGTAATCATAACCAGAACCAGTTTGGGGGTTATAGCCCCACCACGTAACGCCCATGCCGGTATTGTAAGACGGCATACTGCCGCCATTGGCATTATTACGGTTGAAGTTCCTTTCTCCCAACTGTTGCTGCCCGACGGGACTTGTACCGCTGTAGCCACCCGCTACGATCATGTAGGTTGTATGCTTGCTAAGGGTTTGATTGAACGGCAGCAGCTCAGTATCCGTCCCTGGTGCCAGTGTCATACCAGGAGCGCCAGTGTAAAAACTCACTGCATCCCCCACCCGGTTGCCGCTCGCCGGTTGGTTGCCATTCATGGCCACCTGATACAGTGCAACCGAAACCGTGCCCACAAATGTGCCGAGCCCATTCCCAGGATTGTCGTAAGCCCCCAAGTCGCCAATCGTGATGGGTTGGCTCCCAACAGTAAAGACGAAGCCATATGAGTAATCGCCACCCGATTGATTGCCAGCCTGCATCCCACTGGGATAGTTCAAACCGAGTTGCAGTGTCGCCTGTGCCTGGCGCGCGAGAAGAAGCAACACTACCGCCATGGCCAGCCCGGTTATCCTCACTGAATTCCGTATTCTCATAAGACGCATTCCATTCCACTTCTGATTAAACCAAACCCGTCACCCAACCATTCGCGATCCACGTCAATGCTTTATTCTGCACTGCTTTTGCCTACCCGATAGATTGCAGCACGTCTCAGGTTGGCCCCGCGCCAGTCCCCCTACCGCTTCGGATCGCAGTGGATGGATGGGGTGAAAGCGTCCTTGAAGTTCTCCAACTCCGCGATGAGCTTGGGCAGATGCACCTCCTTGGAAAAGGGGGATTGAATACCCGCCGCCGTTTGACGCCGCGCCAGGCTCGGCTCGTGCTGAAAGCGTTTTATCTGCTCGATTACTCCGTCCCCCTCACCGTGAGCCACCGAAGCGACTGGATACTCATTCCCAAGGCTATCCAGCAGTTCGGAGATATGACTCAGCCCGGGGCCGATATACAGGATCGGGGCGCCAACATTAAGGATGTTATAAACCTTGCACGGATGCACCAGGCCCACGAAGGCGTCGCCCATAACGACCACATGCAGGTCGGCGGCGGACAGCGAGCCGGACAGTTGCTCCAGTGGCTGGTAAGGCAGGCAGAGCACGTTCGAGAGTGCCGAACGTTCGGCACCGTCCGTGGTGCGTGGTCCGTGATTCGTGGTCCCCGCCTTTGGATGTTGGATGTTCGCCTGCCCCTCTATCGCCTCTTCGACCGCCTTCCTTATCTTCCTCCACTCGCTCCCCCCGCCAACGAAGCAGAAGACGATGCTGGAATCCGAGGCAAGCCGACGTGCCGCCCCGAGCAGGGTGTCGAGCGGATGGCACGGACTGTGGTTCCCGGAGTACATCACTACGAACTTGCCCTCAAGGCCGTGCTCCCGCCGGAAGCGCTCCCGGCCATCGGGATCGAACCTCGCCTCGTCGTCGTGCGACCACGGGGGGATCACGCGGACCTTCTCCGGCGCGATGCCCTTTGCCACGATCCTCTCGCCCATGAACCGGTCGAGGGCAACTATCTTGCTGGCGCACCGCAGGCTGAACCGGGACATCCGGTCGAGCAGCCGGGTGGCGAGCGAATCGGCCCGCAGCCAGCCCGCGGCAATAGCCTCATCCGGGTTAAAGTCCATCACCCAGTACACAAATGCGCTCCGGCGCAATCGGGCCACCCAAGCGCCCAGGAAGGAAATCAAAGGCGGGGACGTAAGGGCCATTACGACGTCGTGCCTAGGGAGCAGCGCCAGGCGCGCCGTGGCCGCCACGAGAAAGCTGGCGAAATCTGCGGCCCGGCGCCACTTGGCGCCCTTGCCGAAACCGGTCGAACCCACACGGTAGATGCGGACGCCGCGCCAAGTCTCTTGCTTTGAGAAGAGCTTCTCGGGAAGGTCGTAAGCCCGCCGGCTGGTCAGCACGGTGACCTGGTGCCCCCGCTCGACGAGGCGTCGGGCCAGATCTGCCAGATGTTGCGCCGTCGAGGCAACATCGGGGTAAAACGTCTGGTTGAGAAGGAGAAAAGTCACAGGGAAAAAGCTGAAATGCTAAAACTTCAGCGTTTCCCGACAAGGCCTTCGCGAGAGCGTGAACAACACTGCGCAGAGCACCAGGAAAAGGAATACGATCGAGTGCACTTGAAAGGGGAAATCAAACCGCGCATGGAGCAGGCATCCGCCAAGTCCGAGCCACATCAAGCCGACAAAGCGCCTTCCGCCCTGGATGCCACCCGGCGCAAACCACCGCAGCACCACTGTCCCCAGCGCCAGGGCGATCAGGGTGCTCCCCACCAGGCCAAACGTGATGCGCGTCTCCAGCCAATCATTGTGCAGTTGCTCGAACCAATTCACATCGGTCGTGGGCCGGTAGAGCTGCGAGACGCTCTCAAAGGCGCCGGGGCCAATGCCGAAAACCGGATAGTCCTCCGCGATCGGCCGCGCCAGCTCATAATCCTGCTCGCGGTTTTGATAGCCCTCCCGCAACTGGGCCATTCGCGGCCGCAGCGCTCTCCATCCTAGCGAGAATCCCAGCGCCAGCGCCAAGACGAAGAAAACCGCCAGGGCGCCGGCCGTCATCTTGCGCGCCCGGCTGTTCTCCTGAGGGGGTGAGGCAAACCAGAAAGGCGCGATCGCGAGGAACCCGGCGGCCAGGCACAGCATCCCGACACTGATGAGCGCCCCGCCCCGGCTGGTCGAGATAATCGGGCAGGCCGCCATGATGGCCGCGCAGGCCAGCACCAGGTGGCGGCGGGACCGGTCCAGCATCCACCAGAATCCCAGGCAGGCCGGCCAGAGCAGGTTGAAGTATTGCGAGGCATTGGCGTAATAGGCATAGGGCCCAAACTGAGTCGCCGCCGTCTTATGTATGGCCGGCTTGACGAGGAACAGCAGCTTGCCCGAGCCTTCGAGCCGCTGAACAATCGCTTCCACTCCCAGCAGCCCGCCGTTGATCGCCAACACCCAGAACAGGCGCCGCAACCGTGCCGGGGGCAGCGCCCGCTCGGCCTCGCCGCCCCGCCCCGTTGTGTCGCGCCTCGGGTGCGCCTCGGCGGCAGACTTCCCCAGCAGCCAATCGCGGATGGACCAAAACGAGCAGGCCAGCCCCAGGTAACTCCAGAACGCAAACCACGTGCGACTGCTGTCAAAGCTGTGCGGCAGCCAGATAAGGTGTGGGTGGTATTTGAAGGTGCCGGTGGCCGGATCACACGTTGCGCTGGCGTTCAACGCGCTGACAAGGCAATAAGCGAGGATAGCCACGGTCAGCACGGCAAGGACCATTGGCCACCTGGTCCCGTAGTCTGTAGCCCGTCCTTCCTCTTCCGTCTTCCGTCTTCCGATGTCCCCCGCCCCCCACCTCGCCGGCCTGTACCCCTTTCCCCACCTGATCGCCAACTTCAGCGCCAGCATTGCGCCCAGAGCATATGCGCCGACATTCATCACCCAAACGGCCCAAGGCTGGCTGGATCCAAATGCCCAGGGACTGAACACCACCATCAGGTAAATGAGCCCCTCGGTCAGGGTGTCACAGCCCACATAGGCCGCTATGTCCCCAGCGCGCAGCGGCAGGGAATGGCGCAGCCAGCCAGGGCGGCTCGCCTCTTGGCGCTTGTGGTTCGGCTCCTGGCCGGGATTCCGGGCCCCTTCTTCAGTGGGCCCAGGTCTCCCCCGGCCGGCATCCGCATAAGATCTTTCCCCAGTGAGCACGACATTCCTGATCAGCTCTTCATCCGGACCACCTTCGACAGCTCGCGAGCGACCACCGCTCGAGCTTCGTCAGGGTTTGCGCATCCGGACACGGCGATTTCCAGGAATCGTTGCCCGCAATTCCGGCTGCCGGAAAGGGCCGCCAATACCCTGCTGGCCGGGGCGACACGCCGATTAGCCAGCACCTCCGTCCCGGTTTGATCCTCGTAAACACCATAAAACACGTCGAGCCGCTCGCCCTCCGCGCTGAACTCGTACTGCTGCAACGCCAGGTTGGAGCCCCAAAACGGCACGGTTACTTCGCCAACGTAAGCATGCAGGGTCATGCCTATCATGGGCAGGCAGCCCTCCGGCCCATGCATCTTCGCTCTTTGTGCGGCCACCCTCCTGCCCAGGGACGTGGATGGTGACCACCGAAAATAAAAGAACTGCCAGCGCGTACCTCCCGGGTCCTGCCATCGCCATTGCACCTGCTGGTCAGCCCGGAACTCCTGGCGCACGTAGTCTGATAGCCCGACGTTCTTAAAGTCGAAGCACTCAATGGGCTTTCGAATGACCCAGGCGGTCTGCGCGCTAATCGTGCGCTCGTGCGATCGGTACCAAAGCTCCGTTCCTGCCTCGGTTACCACAAGCCACCCCAGCAGAAGCCAACTGACCCGCTGAATTCCCCGCAGACAGGAAGGCGGTGCCTGCGTCTCTCCGACGCTCGCCATCCCGCACTCCTGTGGCGGGACCCCCTTCCCCGTTTGCGCTCTCAGAACGAGCGCCGCAAGCCACAGGGACAGAAAACACCCGACGAGAACGATCACCCCGGCGGGCTCGTGCCAGGACGCCATCGCTTCCATGCCCTTTGCCGAGGCGATTCCCGTCAGCAGCAGCGTGCGGCCGATGTTGAACGCGACCGCGAGGACGAAGCCCAAAGCAACCAGCCACACCCGTCGCCACGCGGCGACCCGGTAGAACTCTCCGAAGAACAGACAAAGCATGAGACTGACCTGAAACGACCGAATGCCGCTGCACGCTTCATCAACCCCCACCCTGCCGGTGTCAACCTCGATCACGTTCCCATGCGGCACGGCCATGATCCCACACCACGAAAGCAACTCGACCGTGCCGGCGACATTGAAATGAGTCAGCCGCTCGACCAGGAACTTCTCTACCGGGTAGGGCCATGGAACGGAGACCAGGAAAAAGCAAATCGGGAAGATGAAATGGCGGAGCCACGGCTTGCCTCCAGCGGCATAGACAAAGGCCAACGTGAAGACGAGAATCTCCAGGGTCCAGAGCCAGGCTGTGGCGCGCCACACCGGGCTCGCCTCGTGGAGCAGGCGCGTGGGAAGCAGCAGACACGCGGCTGCCACGACAGCTCCCACGGCAGCCCGTGGCCATCCCGGGGCGGTGGCGCTCGGCCGGTCTTTCCATCGCCGCCAGAGCAATAGGGCACAAAGGAAGGGGATTCCCCAGCCGTAGTGGTACTGGCCATAATAGGACCAAAGCGCACCAAGCCCATGGAGGAGTACAGACCAATAGCCCCCGGCCACCAGGAGAACGAGGAGAACCAGCAGCCAGCGTTGAGCGGGGGCTGCTCCCTGCCTCGCAGCCAAGGACAGGTCCGTGCTGACGGGGCCGAGGCTCATGGGTTGGCTGCTTCCCGGAATGGAATTGTTGCCGTCAGGCGCGCGGCGTCCCGCCTTGCGGCCGGATTTGCCGCTGCCTGACCAACACGGCCGGATTCCCTCGGTACACCCCGTATGGCTGCAGGTCCTTCGCGGCCACCGACCCCGCCGCAAGGATGGCGTGCGTGCCGAAGGTCACGCCCGGCCCCACGACTGCTCCCGCACCGACCCAGGCCCCCTGGTCCACTTGGATAGGCTTGGTGACCAGATCGAAGCCAGGCGATTGGTAATCGTGATTCCCGGTGCATAAGAACGCGCGCTGAGAGATGCAAACATGGTCCGCAATCGTGATCGGCGCCAGGTTCAGCAGCCAGCACTCCTCTCCGAGCCAGACGTGGTTGCCCAGGACCAGCTTCCAGGGGAAGGTGATTTTCACCTCCGGTTTAATAACCACCCCGCGGCCTACGCGCGCCCCGAATCGACGCAACACCCAGCACTTCAAGGCCGAGAGTTTCAGCGGGCAAGCCCGGAACAGCACCAGGCTCACCAGGACCCACGCTGCCTCACGCACCCGGCTCGCCCCCCGGTCGAAGTCGCCAGTCGAGAACGACGACAAGTCAACCTGCACGTCGGATGGCAAAGGCGTGGAACCTGGTCGTGCAACTTGCGGGACGTCCGGCATGTCAAAAGCCGGCCAGGCATGCGGGCTTGGCGCCACCGCCCAGCATCCACTCGTAAACCCGCTTCATCTCGTCCGCCAGGCGCGGCCATGTATAACGCGAGGCGGCGAAATCGCGGCCTCTCTTACCCATGGCCAGCAAAGCCCCGTTGGGGGCTTGGAACATATCCTGGAGCCCTCGCGCGATGCTCCCCGGTGAAGGCTCGATCCGGATCGCCGCCCCAACGGCGAAGCCCTCCGGGAGGTTGCATTGCGGGGTCATGAGCACGGGCTTCCGCCAGGCCCAGGCCTCTAGCACCACCATCGGCACGCCCTCGCTGAACGAGGGCAGCACAAACGCGTCGCAATCCCGGTAACAGGCGGCTTTTGCCTCGCCGAATTGAGGCCCCAGGAACAGGAGCGAACAAGCTGAAGCCTGCGGGACGGATGCTGAAGCCGCACCAGGCAGCCCGCGCAAGTCCCGAAGGTCACCCCATTTAAGCCCCAACTCCGTCGCGAGGCGCTTGAGTTCGTCTTCATGGCCCGCCTGGTCCCAGCCCGCAATTGCTAAGAGCCAGTGAGCGGTTCGCGCCTGATCCTTCGTGGCCAGTGCCCAGCCCTTCAACAGGTTCACCAGGCCCTTCTTGGGGTGTATGCGGCTCAGGAACAGCGCCACCTTTCTTCCCTCCGCTTTCAGGGTGCCCAGCGGGCCATCCCTCCTCGTCTCCCCTCCGTCATCCAGGCACGGCAAGTCAATCCCGTTTGGGATGATGGCGATCGGATTGGCCAGGCGCAACTGGCGCATGGAGCGGGCCTCCGGCTCGCACAGTGCCCGCAAGCAGTGGGCCCGGCGCAGGTGGCTCCCTTCGTAAAGCAAGTAGGCCGCCATTTTCTTCCAGTGCGAGTTGCGCATCGCCCAGGGATCGAGCATCCCATGCGCGGAAATCAAATACGGAATGCCCCGCTTCCGGCAATAGTGGTTCGTCGCCACGCTGGGATAAAGCCACAGCCCGTGCGTATGGGTCAGGTCCGGAGTAAACGCCTCCAGCTCCCCGGCAAAGCGGGGGGAATACCCAAACTTCTTCAGCCAGACCGGCCTGAAGGCCGAGACGGGCACCGGCTTCCAGGCGTCCACGTCAGTGGCGCTGAACGCGTCCTGCGTGCCGAACACGCGCACCTCCATGCCCGTTTCCATCAGCGATTGCACCAGGCGCCGCACACTCTCAAACAGCCCGCCGGCGTTGCGCGAGATGGAACCGGTCAAATTGGCGGCTTTAATCAAGGCGAACCAAAGGAGGCCCGGAAGGGCGGCAGGCTTAGCGCCGCAGGAGCGCGCACAAGAGCATACGATCCACCCGCGATGCCTTCCGCGGCCCGACCCTCAGGGCGCAGTCCACCGCCGCGCGCAGGCCCTCGGCGAACCGCTCGGGTCCCCAGTCGGCAACAATGCGGCGACTCGCGTCGCCAAAAGCAAAGAGCGGAAAACCGGGATCGGAAACCCTGAGCATGAGCAGCGCGAGTTCCTCTACGCTATAGGGATCGAAGGTGAAACCGTTGACTCCTTCCTGCACGAGGTCCGGCGCACATCCGCAACGGTTGGAGACGAGCACGGGCAAACCCGAGGCCATCGCCTCGTTCACCACCAGCCCCCACTGCTCAGTCGTGCTGGCGTGGACAAATGCGCCGGCCAGCCCGTAATATGCCGGCAGGTCCGGGTACTGCCTGAACCCCGGCATGTGCACGTGCTGATGCAGGTTGAGGATTGAGAGTTGAGAGTTGAGAGCAGCCCTGAGCGGCCCGTCCCCCAGCAGAACCAGGTCCCATAGTCCGCAATCCTGCGGTCCCGTAGCCTTTTGCGCTTCTGCTTTCTGCCTGTACCTGGCGTATGCCTCCAGTAGCCGCGGGAGGTTTTTCTTCTCCACAAACCGCGCCGAAGCCAGGAAATACTTCTCTGGGAGCCCGTACCTTGTTCTGTTCTCTGCCCTCTGCTCTCTGCTCTCTGCTGCCTTGCCCTCAAAATAGCCGTTGTCCACCGCATCGTAGCCAAGGAAGATTCGTTCCTGCGGCATTCCGAGCTGCGCCAGGTATTCGGCGTGGGGCCGCCCCCCCGCCAGCCCGGCGGAGCACAGGCCTAAGATGCGACGCTTGACCCACTCCTTTAGCAAGCCTCGCCGCTCGTCCCGAGCCTGGCTTTCAGACATCACCACTACTGGCACCCGGTGGGCTGCCGCCCAATCAAGAGCCCCCAGCGAGTGTCGCGGTCCCCAGCCCGGCAGGACCAGGGCCTGTGGGGCCAGCCGGTCGAGCGCCTGCGCCAGCTTTCCCACACCCTTGCCCTCCGAAACCTCCGCTTCAATCTCGTCCCTAAAGACCGAAACGAAGGGCACGCCCGACGCTGGGGACACAGGGTCCCAACTGTAGGTCTTATCCGTCCGCACGTACTCCAGCGCGGTGACGCGGACCAGCCGCGACGCAACCTTTAGCCGAGCACAATGGTAAGGCCCGAACCTTGCAAAGAGCAGGGCAGCCCCGGTCGATGTCTGGGCGTGGCCCTCGCTTACTGGTGTTAGGGTCTCGTTCAAGGCGCGGGTCCCGCTCTCCGGTACGACCTATCTGGCTCGGCCGAGAAAACACCCGGCCGAGCTTAGAGCTGCGGCGTCTCCGGAGCGCTTTGTTTGGGAAGACCCTGCAGGAGTGACCCCTGCCGTCCCTTCTTTCGCAGCTTCCGGGGGGCGCGCTCCGGTGCAGGATCTCCCGCCGGTCGCTCCCAGCGCTGTATCACCCAGATCAGCGCGGCCCCGAAGACGAAAGGGTAAAGGGTAATAAACGTGATGTCGCGGCCCAGGTTGAAGGTCAGCATCAGCCCGATGCCATAGAGCGGAATGCGGCCAAACTTGCGTCCGGAGAGATCGAAGCGCGCGAGCACAGCAGCCCAGGCCGCCATGAGGGCCGCGGCGAAGGCGGATCCCACGTACGGGCCGAAGTTAACGACGCCCTGGCCGATCATCCCGGTTGAAATAGTAGCATACACCCCGGCTGCCTCGGTATCGTCGCCGACGTCGCGGGCCTGGCCGCGAAGAACCGAGTAATCAATGCCGATCATCGGCTTGCCGTTCCACAGCGTCCGGGGGATGGGATTGACGAGCTCGGCCCAATACCGCTTTCCTCGGTTGGGCTCGTAGCTGCCTTCGGCAATGAAGGAGTTGATCCAGCACAACTCCTCGTACATGTTTAACCCTTCGTGCCGGGCCTCCCTCGTCTCTTCCGAGAGAACCGCCCCTTCCTTCGCCGCCTCGACAACCGAGGTCGTAGAGCGATTGGCGATCACGAACGCCAGCCACAAGCTGATCGCCATGAAACACGCCGCCAACAGCGCCAATTTTATCGGAAGAATCGCGCGCACCCGCAGGAGCACCCAGGCAAGGATGCCCGGCACAGCAACGGTCAGCATGTAGTTCCGGGCGGAGCCAAAGGCTATATAGGGCCAGGTGAGGGCACACCCCAGGAGCGCCAGAAACCGAATCCGCTTGTCCTTCGAAACCGCCGCAACCACGCCGAAGCACGCGCCCACCAACAAATGGAGATACGAGCCAGCGATCAAGAGGAAGTCAATCCCGGCGCCTACGCGTCCGCGCGCCCAGGGATCTGCCCGGTAAGAGAGGAATGGGAAAAAATAGTACAGAATCTCCCCCTTCAGCCGTAACGTGCCGAGAACGGTCAATACCGCCCAGACGATCGCACAGACGCGGAACAAGAGGGTGAGTTGTTGCTGCAGGTCGGCATCGCCAGGCCCGTGCTGGAAAAGATAAACCGCGTAGCTGCCCTGGTGAATCAGGCGCCTGCTCCACCAATGATGGAAGCTCGGGGCCAGCACCAGGAAAACACCGCAAAACAGGACCACCTGCCACCAAGCCGCCGCGAGAATCTCGGGAGGGAAGAGCTGGGCATGGTTTGCCGCGTAATTGTTGTAGAGAGCGTCTCCCACGTACCACGCCCCCACGGTGCCCAAAACCGCCAGCAAAGGCAGACCCAGCCCATCGCGGATTCTGCCAATGCCAAGCAAGACTCCCCCGGCCAGGACCAGCATCAGCACCCAGAACGGGGCGGGAAGTACAGAAAGCGTTTGTGCCATGAGGGAAAGAGTAAACGACTAAAAGACTAAGGGACTAAAAGACTAAAGGACCACGGACTTCGCGGCGAGCGCATCTGAACACTGTCCTTGTTCAGGTAGGGACGCGTTCCACCGCGTCCCTGCTTTTTCGGGAAGATGGGGACGCGGTGGAACGCGTCCCTACCGAACTAAGGACATTGGCAAGATGCGCCCCTTCCGGGCGAGGCCGCCTTCGAAGGCAACAAGATCCTGCGCCAGGCGCTCCAGGGTGAACCGCCCGGCCTTTCGAAGACCGGCAGTGCTGTGCGTGGCCCTCAACTCCGGGTCCTTGCGGTACCGGGCAATTGCCCTGGCCAGGGCTGCGCCGTCCCGCGCCGGAACAATAAAGCCGTCCTCGCCGTCCGTAACCACCTGTCCGCAATTCGGCGTCGCGATGACGGGGAGCCCGTGGGCCATCGCTTCCAGTTGGGTGAGCGCGAAGCCATCCGAGACCGTGGGCAGAACAAATACATCCGCCCGGCCATACCATTCGCCGGCCTGGTCCCGGTTGGCACGCCCGTGGAACACCACATTCCGCGGAGCCGACCGTACCGCCTCATCCGAAATCCCGATCGGGCCCACCACGTCGAACCGCACGTCCTCGCCGTCCATCAATCGTGCCGCCTCCACCAGGTACTGGATCCCCTTCCGCAAAATCACCTGCCCCAGAAACAACACACAAAAGCGCGGATCGCTGGCCCTTAAGGCCCTCGGTCCCTTGGTCCCTTGGTCCCTTGGTCCCTTCTCATAGCACAGCGGTATCACCACCACCTTTTCCTCCGGCACCCCCTGCCGGACTAGCCCCTGCCGGCAAAACTCCGAATTGACAACCACCTGGTCTGCCATCGCCCATTCGCGTTCGCGTCTCTGGCAATATTCCTCGGGCACGACCATCGGCGCCAACGCCCAACCCGGCCATCTCCGTTCCTCCTCGCCAACCGCCTCGAACTCCGCCCGGTTCGGATCCATCTGGCCCAGGACGCAACGCACCCCCAGCCGTTTGACGTATTCAAAGACCTCCAGGGCCGCTGTGTCGTAGGCAAACAGAACAGTCTGGCCACCCAGGTCCCACCGCCGCTGCACCGAGTCCCGCACCCGGCCCGCAAATCTCCTCCCCGCCTCCACAAAATGCAAATACTTCCGCTCTCCCCTCTCCTTTCTCCCCTCTCCGTCCTCCGTCCTCCGTCCTCCTCTCTCCCACACCGTCCTCACATTCCACGACGTCACGTGAGCGTCTGCCAGGTCAGGATGACACCGCGCTGCCAGCGCCCGCACCGGCCCGAACGGCAGCCACCCACCCACCATGCGCGTAGTCCATCCAGCCCAGAACTCGGTAAACAATCCCGCCAGCCTGCCCGTCCGATGCAACGCCCTCGGGATCGCGTAATGCTCCCGCGCCCCATCCTGCACGCAAAACCACTTCATGATTAAGAAGAGGCCAAGGGACCCAAGGGACTAAGAGCGTGTTTGGAAAATGGCCGTTTGGGAGGGCGAGCGTCCCTGCGAGCCCTGACTTTCCCCCTTCTCCCAAGGATATCTGGGCTCGCGAGGACGCTCGCCCTTCCTGTCTTGGCTTTTCAAACACGCTCTAAGGGACCAAGGGACCTCCAGTCCTCTAGTCTCTTGGTCCCTTAGTCCCTTGGTCTTTTAGTCCCGCCATCCGCCACTCCCCTCCTTCCCACCGGCAAACCACCGTCTGCCCGTTGGTTAACGTCATCGTCGCGTGGCTCAGCTCACGTTGAGATAGCGCCAGCTTCGCCGGCGCCCCGCTATGGCTGATCTCCATGACCGCGCCGGAAGGGATCTTCTCAGGCCGGGTATCATCTATGACGAACAGGGCGTTGGTCTTCGACGTCCAGGTCTGCTGACGCCTGCCGGTGGCATAGGTGACCACGTTCGTTCTCCCGATGGCGTCCGTTACTCTCCAGGGCGGAAACCGGTTGGACGGATCATCCAGGAACCACTGCCCCTGCAACAGCCCGCTCATCAGCGGCCCACTCCCGGTGCTTTCGTTTCCCACGAATGTCACGTTGGTGCTCCATCCATAACCGTTGGCGAAATCGTGGACGCTCACCGCGCTGTTGCTGGCCACGAGCACATTCGCAACCCGGTTCGGCCCGCTGCCCATGATTTCAACGGCATATTGCGCGTTGCTGAAGGAGTTGAACGCCACGAGGATGTTGCTGTTAATGGCGCTCCCCTGGTAACCGGCACAGCCCAGGCCAATTGCAGTGGCGCCTTCTGGGCACGTGAACCGGTTACCGATCACATTCAGGTTCTGTGCCGGCGTGGTTAGCACTCCGAACCCTTGAGACAGAAAGAACATGTTGCTGACGATGTTGTAGGCCGGTGGGGGATGGTTCTTCAGCGCACCGTTAATCGCCATTACATTCCCCGAAATGTTCGTTATCAGTGAGTCTTCGAGCCAACACGGCTTCGTGCAATAGCCCTCGTAGAACTCCAATGCCTGGAACAGGTTCGAGAACGTGCACCCGCTGATCCGGTGGCTGAAATTAAAGTTAAAACCCGATGCGTTCCCGTCGTCGAACAAACAGTTTGTCAGCTCGATGAACCCGTCGGTACCTGCCACGACGCTCTTCAGCATTTCCCCCCGCCAGTGGGTGAATCGGCAGTTCCGGAAGGCCTTAAAACGGTGCAACGGCGGGGTGCCACAGTCCACAACCGCACCATGGGTGCAGTCCCACCCTGCCCCGTCCGTCGTCCGGGCTGGAAAGCCGTGATAGAATTGGTGCCCAACCGGCACTCCGCCATCCAAGGTCAGATTTTCGAACACTAGAGGGGCGTCGTGCTTGATCGGTCCTTCACAAGTGAACATCCAACCCCGGTGCGAGAAGGCTCCTTTTAGCCGCCAGGCTCCGCACCCAACCAGAACGCTCGAATCTCGGCCTGCCCCCAAGAAGCGTATTCCGCCTTTCCGTATCGTGACTGCTGACGCCGTTGGCCAGCAGCCGGCGTGCAGCACGGAGGCAGCCAACTGTCCGGGAGCCACCAGCAAATACCTTCCGGCTGGCACAAATATCGTTGTGTTCGTCCCTGCGCATTTATCGACGCACTGCTGGAAGGCGATCGCGTTTTGAGTCCCGATCACACCATTGATGTTCTCTCCTGTAATACCGGCTTTCACGGACATTGCCACGTTGGTCCCGTGGGATATGCCTGTGATCGTGCCTATGAGGTCCTGGTTGTTATTGGGAGTCGTCGCTGGCCCAATACCAAATAGAAGAATCAGTTTGCCGACGTCACGTTCCGAAAGCGTTATGCCCGACCGAACGGTAACTATCGCGGAATTGCTGACTGCGTTGACTATAAGGTCTGCGGCATCGCCGGCTGCGCCGGAACTTGTAACGCTCACCGTCATAGCATACGTTAAAGCGCGTGGCACGAACAGAAGGAGCATGCAGCAGTTAAGCAATCGGATCACACCGCCTTTAAAGCCGGGAGCTATGCTAGCCAATGCACGTGGATGCCTGGCAAGTTTAGCCTGATTTTCTATCCGTGGCAGAGGGTAGGAGAGGCGCCGACACCGGGCCCAGCCCTGCCGTTTGGGCGAGTCGTCGGCTGTGACAGATTGTTTCACCCTTCACCGGTTTCCGGGACGCGCGGTGCGCGGCTACTGTGCGCGGAATATCCTTCAGCCCCTTGATAATGCCTCGATACCTTTTTGCTCGAAGCGCATAGAAGACCCGATTCATAGTCTGGCAAGCCCCGAAGGGCCAGAAGTAAACCGGGTATCGCAAAAAGGCCAGCAGTGCGGTATTCGTGATATGCGCAGCATTGATGTCCCGCGAGGCGTGGTGGCCCAGGCAGGAATCGTGAAACACGCGTAGGGCCGCTGTTCGCAGAATGGTCCACTTCGCGTCTAGTAGTTGGAGAGCAATGTCTGCTTCTTCCATGCCGTACGCACGGCGCAGAGGAACGAACCCGCTCGTCTGCAGGAATGCCGTCCGTCTGATCACGCAGGCTCCGGCTTCGAATGATCCGCACAGACGCGAACTACCTTGTCGTCGCTGCTCCAACTTTTGCCCCGGTAAGATAACCTTCCCTGTCAATACTCCTGCTTTGGGGTTTGCTTCCATGAGCCGGCGTGCAATGTCAAAATAATCTTTGTCGATGGGCCAGGAATCATCATCAAAGCTGGCGACGAACGGATACCTGGCCTCACGAATCAAGAGATTCCTCCCGCCGCCGGGCCCTTGCGCTTCGGCGCTTTGAAGCCAAGTTACGGCTCCGGCGAACTCCCGGCCAAGTACAGCTCCGGTTCCTGTATCACCAACGTCAACGTGGACCAATGTTTCAGCAGGTGCCGGTTCACACGCAAAGATTGTCTTTAACGCCCGCCGGAGGCTTTCCTGCCGCCGCCAAGTCGGAATCACTACCGAGATGCTTGAGGATTCTTCCACAACGAGGAACAATTCCCTAGTTTTCAGAGAACTGTCGTGCCCAGCATCATGCCATCCTGTCGCGGCACGCCTTTTATCCGATTCAACCACCCGCGAGAGTAACCCGCAAGAAGCACTCGGTCTTTAGCCGCCTTCTTGTAGCCGAACCAAGCCTTGCGGGTCCGAGGCACCTTGCGGGATGGAGTATCATGCCAGGAGCGAAAGCCTTGCATCGCTGTCTTATCCAGCACTGAGCGCCAGAGATAATACTGAGGGTGCAGGAATTCGCACAGCAGGTCCCAGGGTTTCGGATTATCCAAGAGGTGAACGATCTTCCCTTGCAAAGCATTGTTCTTGAAGGCCGGCCAGTTGCTCCGCCGGTTCGTTATGAAGTTAAAGCGGTGTTCTAGAGGTTTCCAGCCACGCCATAAAACATAGTTCAGGGCCGATTGATCCAAACAATCAGCCGGACCGCTTTGTAGAAACTGGAGGCATCGCTGTGTTACTTTTCGCTCCAGCCAAAGCCTTTTGTCTGCCACCATCACTCCCGAGTTCAAGTAAGGGCCATCAACCCCCGCGGGAAGCCGGCCGGATACCGAGCGGTCGGGCGCTGCTCGGATGGTGGTTTCCGGGACAAATGCGGCGCAGCAATCAGCTAGATCCAGCGCGACTAGCTCCGCCACATCCAGATTACACAAGATATCCACGTCAAGGTACACAAAGCGATTTGCATTAATTACCTCGGGGGCTAACAGCCGAAGGTAGTTCGCCCAACTCCCTTGCATCGAGGGAAAACCGTTGAACGTACCTGGCGTTAGTCGTTGAACACCAAGTTCGTAGGGCCGTCCGGCCGCGCGGAGGGTGCCTTCAAGCAACACCTCGTCCTCGTGTGTAAGGGCTTCGCTGAGGACGTGAAAGCGCACCACCCGGCCATCTCTGGCACGATGCGAAAGAACTGAATACGCAGCTACGTGCAGCCCAGGTAATACCCTGCGATCGGCAGAGAAGACAATATGGAGGGCGGAACTCATATTAATCAGACGTCAGCGCAGACTCGTAGAGCTGGACGTACTTACGGGCCATATCATCTGCCCCAAAACGACTGCGCACCCAAAGGTATCCCAAGTTCCCCATTTCCTGCATGCGGCGGCTTTCGACAGCCTGAATGATGGTCTCCGCCATGGCCTCTGTTTCACCGGCGGGCACCAACTGCCCGGTGATCCCGTCCTGAATGGCGTCCGGCAGCCCGCCCACCTTGAAAGCCCACACCGGGGTGCCACATGCCTGCGCCTCGACCGCTACTTGGCCGAAAGTCTCCATCCGCGACGCCACGACAAAGACATCCATCGCCGAGTACGCCAGGCTTTGAAGCGGGGGGGAAGACAATTGCCCCAAGCAATGCGTGCGGACCAATGGAAGATCCGCGGCGGCGAGGCCGTCGCCGAAAACCAGCGCCTCGACGCTTCCGAGTCGTTCTGCAACCCTGCGAACGATCTCGAAGAACCGAGGGAGGCCCTTGTTTTCATCCGTCAGCGAAGCCGCTCCGAATCCCAGGATGAGCCGACCCTGCGGCAACCCCAAGAGGCGCCTGGCATCCGCCTTGTCGTGCCTGCTGAACTGGCCGAAGTCCAAGCCGGGATGGATAGTCACCAACGCTCGTGCGTGACGAAAGAGCCCGGATTTTGCCGCCAGATGTGTCGTAAATGCACTGTTGCCGACGACGAACAGTATCCTCTCTTTCAAGGAAAACAGGCGACGTTCCCACTCCCGCGCGGCCAAGAAGCGACGGAAAGGCGGCCGCAAAATGGGACATCGCCGGCAACCCGACGCGTACAGGTCGCACCCGGAATACATGAAACATCCCCCTGCGAGAGAGCTCATATCATGCATCGTCCAAATTATTGGGATACGTAGAGGCAAATGCTCCAGGAAGCTCGGCAGGTCCAGCCAGCGGGAGATCCAATGCAGGTGAAGAATATCCGCCTTCAGATCCTCCCGGCAAGGCGGAGTGGGTCTATGCAGGTGAGATCGTCCGAAATAGGACTTAGCCCCGGGGGCCCGGGACCAGCATTCCAAGCGGTGCTGCAGTCGCTCACGCTGCCGGTCCAACCAATTCTGGCAGTAGTCTATACGTGACACGTCTTCGCCCACAATCAACCCGTGGCGGTGACGAACCTTGCTCTCGTGCCCCAATTCCCGCAGTGCCGAGTGAAGTCGGAGCATCAGTACTGCTGAACCGCCTTCAGAATAAGTGTTATAGTGAGCGATCTTCACCGCGACTGTCTTCGGGTCTTGCTGGTCATCGTCTGTACCTTATGCCCTGCGAATAGTCACGACAGGGGCGCTCGATTAAGTAGTAGACCCCGGTTGCCAACAGCACACAGCCGGTGGCACCCCCGAGGATGATAAGCCAATTCCAGGAGCGTCCCCACGCGAATCGGTTGCAGTAATTCACAACCCGAAGGGCAACAGCCGCATGGAACAAGTACAGCGAATAAGAGATCTTCCCAAAGAATTGAAGTGGCGAGGCGGGGCGTCGATAGAAGCCCAGGAGCAAAGCGGTTCCCAGCGCACCCTCGACTTGGTACAGCTCGAACCACCACGCAGCCAGACAAGTCAACAAGCACAGCGAGGCCAAATACGCCCAGCGACCGATTTGCCCTTTGTAGAACCAAAAGGTGGTTATTCCCATGGCAAAGAAAGGAGTGTACGGTGGGAGGAACCGGCCCCGAAGCGCGTCGGCCCAGATACTGCTTGAGGCAAACAAGCCCAACGTCAGCCAACGAACCCACCCCTTCGCATGGCAGAGGAGCGGGAAAAACAAAGCCAAAACGAGGTAGTATTGGCATTCGATGCCGAGGGTCCAGAACACCCCGCCGCCGCCTGTCACCCACCCCTGACCGAAAAACGGGCAAAGATATAATAGGTGAAGTGCGAGATTCTGCCAATCCAAATGAAAAAGGACTTTGGACAGGGGATGAAGTGACGCAGCGTACCCAATCAAGACGCAAAAAGCGATGGACAGAAGGTATGGTGGATCCAAACGCACAACGCGCTTCAGCCAGAACTTCCCGAAGTTCCGAACGCTATAACCGCCTCGGTTGAGGGCATACGGCATAATGAAGCCCGAAATCGCAAAGAAGACATAGACGCCGACCTGTAACTTCTTGAATACCGTCGCAAGAAGCGGCGAACCGATCCATCCGGGGGCCTCGGTGGTGCACCAGTGGGCGAACAGCACTGACAAGGAGGCAATGCCCCGCAGCGTCTCCACGATGGAAACCTTGCCGGTCGCGGGCCCTACATTTCGGCCATGGAACTCCTTGCTTACGTGGTGAGCTCTCTCTGGGACAATCCCTGACAACCTTGTGATCACGTGTGCCTTCCGGAGGTTACTTCTTTCCAGCACATCCAGCGGAGTCTTGGCAGATCTGTGTAATGCTGCGCATAGCGCCGATGAATTGTGCCTGGATGACCTCCGGATCGAAATCAGTTCGGGCGGCCTGTTTGGCAGCGATGCCGAGCCTCCTCTGTTGCGTAGCCGAACCAATCAAGCTTTCCAACCGCTGGACAAGGACAGCAGGGCGAGGGTCGGTCACGCACAAGGCACGATCACCCTTCCTGGCCCACTTGACAGCGGAGCAATACTCAGGTCCCCAAATGACCAAGGGCTTTCCGAACTGCGCAAACTCGGGAAGCTTAGAAGGGAAGCTGGTTTCCATGCGGCGTCTCTTATCCACATCGAACACCATGGGTATGAGGAACACATCTGCACGCGCGAGCCAGGGTTCCAACTGGTTCCGTGGGGCAAACTCTAACCACTGCCCGGATGCTCTGAACTCTTTCTTTAAACTCGCAGGCCATCGCGGGTTGCTTCCACGCACTTCCAGGCTGATCAACGAGTGGCCGCGAAGTGCGCAGAGCGCAGAAGCTATCATCGGTCCATATTCACCCAAATTGCCAGCGTACACTATCCTCAACGGCCGAGCAGTGTCGCAAAGTCGATCGTCTATATGGGGCACTCGTGCTTGTGGTATCGGGTATAGCAGACGTGCTCGCGGGTGAGGACCCAATTCGGCTCTCATCCCGTCGCTGACGCATAGGGCTAGCGAGGACCCCGAATAGAGATCCCGAAACTGGCGCTCCAGAACCCTGCGCCAGCCATCGTGAACCGGGGGGATGTCCGGCCACCAGTCATGAAAAATCGTGGCAAAGGGGAGACGGTGTTTGAACGCAAATCGGCGGGCAGCGCCGCATGCATCTCCCTGAGCGATTGTGAGAACAACGACGGGTTCCACTGCCGCAATCACTTGCGGGAGAGCGTTATCAAGCCAGCGGCCCTCCCACCATACCCAGAAGTCATGGGCCAGACGGAACAACGGGGTCTGCGCCAACCGCCCGAAGAACCGGCGCACCAAAGCGGACGCCGAGAGGGCTTTGGGTTCGGTTCCGTATGCTTCGATGCTGATTCCATGGGCCTTGGAAAAGTGGCGGTGTAGAATCAAGGACCCGCCGGTGCTCGGCTCAGGGCGGACGGACGAGATCAGAATGACGCGACAGCAGCCCACGAGATTCTAGGACGAGCGCACCCGCTGCGGTCTTCGCCAAACCCATGCACCAAGCGCACCTGCAGCCGGGCCGTCAACACCGTGAGGCGTCGGGACGAAGCTATATAGGTAGTGTCCATAGAACCATAGCACGAGGCACTACACAGCGAGGTATCTATTGGGACTCCTTCGCGGCGGCATCCCTACGGATACGAGCTCCAGCAGCCTGGTTTTCAGCAGGTTATGTAAGCGTTCCGCGTTGAGTTCGTTTTTTGCGACATCCATGGCGCCCAAGCTTAACCTGGTCCATTCCACGTGATCAGCGCGAAGCCGTTCGATGGCAGCAATGACACTGGCAGGTTTAAAGTCCTCTACGACGAGACCAGTCGGCTTGGCACGCGCGAACCGCGCGGCACTGGAATACTCAGGACCCCATACAACAATAGGCTTTCCTAGAGGAGCATAGTCGAGCCATTTAGTAGTGAAGCTTGTTTCAACAAATACCCTGTCCTCCCGTGCAAAACTCATGGTCGTGATAAAAGCATCGGCCTTCTCGAGTTCGTCCCTCAGGGCTGAAAAGGGAAGATAGCCTCGGTACACGCCGGTACGCGTGTAGTGCTGAACATCTTTCGCAGGCCAATCATTACCCATCGTGAATACCTGTAGAGTGACCTTGGCGGCTCCATCCAATTCTCTAGCCAGGCTGAGGACTTGGGCTCCATAGGCACCGTAGCAGTTGCCTGCGTAAGCAAGCGTGAGTGTTCCTTTTGGCGAGGGTCGTGGCTCCGGTTCGATCTCCGTAGCAGCACCAATCGGGTAGAGCACATCACCTCGCGCGGCCATACCAAACCACTCCTTCATGCCGTCACTGGTATGAAACACGGCGTCTGCCTGGGCCTGCAGCTTCCGATACCTGCTAGTGAGCAGCGATTTGACACCAGGGAGTGGCCGACACGGCCGAGGCACAAAGCTCGAGCACGCAAACAAGTCCTGAAAATTGACGGCAAACGGTATCCGTAATGTCCTGGCTAAGCGGTGGGCAATTGGAGCATGGATATCGTCTGCCACGCTGAAAATCAGATCAGGCTTCCAGTCCTTAGCGTACCGCACTAGCGCGCGCGGTAAGCGGCTGGCTGCGGCAAGATAGTCCAAATTCTCCGCGAGCCGGCAGAGCCGAGTGCGCTTCACACGAAGCCACCAGTCGGTCCGAGGGATCTGCAAGACATCGGCGCAAGACGTTCCGGCAGTGGTGTAGCTGGCGACAGCGACCGCGAAGTCTTGCCGTTCGCAGAAGTGGCGGTGGAGAGCCAGGCATCCACCGCCTCGCGTGAGCGCAGGGACAACCCCGCTGACGATCAGAACCCTTCGCCTCAATTTTTGGATACCTTTGCGCATCCGGTTCGCCCTCACGTTCCGGGTTCTACCGGTTCCAGTTCTGAAACTTCAATTTCCTCCGGCACAGTAGGACCCCAATTCGGATACCATACCGGCACGGACCCATCCTGCGGGGGCGGGAATTCCAACTCGAAATGCAGAATGCCTGTGACCACATCGTGGACAGTAGGTGACCGCAACCAGGTCCCTTTTAGCACGGCGAGATCGCAATAGTACTTACCTGGAGCAAACCGAAGCGACGGAATGGTGAGTGAGTAAACGGCGCGTCCTGAGCGGACGACCGCGCCTCGGCTGAAGGATGTGCCTATGGGAGCATTGTCCAAATTGAAGAACGTGAGATCGAAGCAGGCATCGGCGAGCGGGCGCGCCGCAGCTATCTGCACCTGAACCCGGAAGGGGTCGGCAAATCGTAATCGGGCATGCCCAGCAGAGAACCAGACCCGTTCAATGCAGACGAGGTTGCTTCCGCGTATATGGCGGGGGGCCTTGGCAGTCTCGTAAACGCATGCACTCCAGTCCATTGTCTGCCCCAGATATGCTTCGAGCGCGGCCCCTGCCCGGTCATCAAACCGTTTGGCTCCTGCCTCCATCACAATGGCCCGAGCACAGAGGGTTCGTACGGCTTGCAGGTTGTGGCTGACAAAAAGCACTGTCCGCCCCTCTTGGCGAGAGGCAGTATGCATCTTTCCCAGGCATTTCTTCTGAAATTCAGCGTCCCCCACCGCGAGCACCTCGTCCACGATCAGAATCTCAGGCTCCAAGTGCGCAGCAACGGCGAATGCCAAGCGCACATACATGCCGCTGCTGTAGCGTTTTACGGGCGTGTCCAAGAAGCGATCAACTTCGGCAAAGCCGACGATTTCATCGAACTTGCTCTTAATCTCGGCCCGTGTCATCCCGAGGATGGCCCCGTTGAGGAAGATGTTCTCCCGGCCCGTGAGCTCGGGGTGGAACCCAGTGCCGACTTCGAGCAGGCTCGCGACACGGCCCTTGATGCGGACACGGCCGCTGGTTGGCTCCGTAATCCGGCTCAGGATCTTCAGCAACGTGCTTTTCCCCGCGCCGTTGCGGCCGATGATGCCGAGAGTGTCGCCCTGCTTGACCTCGAAGGAGACGTCTTTGAGGGCCCAGAAATCTTCGGAGAGCGGAGAGCGGAGAGCGGAGGACGGAGCGCGATGAGCAAGGGACCAGAGGCGTTTGGCGACGGATTTGGTCTTATCGGCGAGGACGTCGCGCAGGGCTTTGTAGCGCATGCCGCCCTGCTGCTGATGGCAAATGCGGTAGCGCTTGCCCAGGTTCTCAACCTGGATGATGGATTCGGCGCTCACGTGTGTTGGCGGGAGGCGGCGGCGACCGTCGGAGCCTCCGGCTTGGTGGCCCAGTTGCGGTCAAGGGGCCAGCGGTAGAGGTAGGGGAAGCGCCATCTTTGGCAGAGGGCCATGAGCACCAGCGAGCCGAGCACGCCGAACCCGACGCCACATATCACGTACACCCAAGGTTGCGATATCCCAGCGGCTTTCAGCAACGGGCGCGGCAGCGTGGCGAGGAGGATGTGGCCAAGATAGACTTCGAGCGAGTGGGCGCCGGTGTACGACCAGAACCGGTCGAGGTGCAGCCTCACCAGGGCCTTCGCCAGCCCGAGGACCCCGGCAATCCCCAGCGCGGCCAGCATGAGCCCGATCCACGGGGTCGGGCCCGCGCGGAACTGGTGAAGGAGCGTCATGGCTGCGAAGGCTGCGGCCGCCAGGCCCATCGGGCCATGCCAGGATTTCCCCTCGAAGCAGGTCAGCGCAACGGGGGCGAAGCAGGCGCCGAGGCTGAAATAAACGAAGTACGTGAAGCTGGTGTTCAAGATGGTCCAGAAGCGAAACCAATCACGGGACGCGGCCAGATACATCAGGAGCCCGGCCGCGGCGATGCCCAAGGCCGGCAGTTTAAGGCGGCCGGCAGCCTGGTAAACGACCGAGATCAGTAGAAGCGCATACAGGAACCAGAGGCCGTAGCCATAGGGTTCAACGGGGAAGCGAAGCGCCCGCGCGACGTCTGGCGGGTTGTTGGCGAACCGGGCCAGGGCGCATTGGGAAGCGAGCACGATACCCGTCCACACGCAGTAGGGATAGACCACCGTGGCGGCCCGTGAGCGCAGGAACGCGAGCGTTGGGGCCTGGACTAGCTTGGCCGCGAACAGGCCGGAGGCAAAAAAGAAGGCGGGCATGTGAAACAAATACACCCACGCGCGCAGCCGGCTCAGCGACGAGCCGTCCTGGACGAGCCCACCTGCGGCCAGACCGCCGGCGACGTGCCCAAACACAACCAGCACGATGCAGAAGCCTCTGAAGCAGTCCACCCAAAGGATTCGTGGAGAGGGAGCGGACATCAGAAACTGAGAAAGACCAAGAGACTAACAGACCGAAAGACCACTGATCAAATGCGCAAGCCGTTCTTGCGGTGGCACTTGTATATCTGCTCACGAAAACCGCCGGCCGTGCGTGCCACCAGAGCCCCTCCAGAGCCTCACCAGATGCTCGCCAGACCCACACCGGAGGTTCAATTTGAACCTCCGGTGTGGGTCTGGCGAGCATCTGGTGAGGCTCTGGAGGGGCTCTGGCAGGAGCCCGTGGCCGCGACAGCCGCGGAGCCTTGAAATCCGACTCATTCTGTTCACGTAACCTTCTTTAAGCGAATGGTTTATGGCAGGCGCCATTACTCTCGGTGCTCAGATCACGTCGGCAAACGTGCGTTCCACCCGGCGGAAGTACCAGACGCCGGAGAGGGACAAGAGGGCCACGAGACAACAGGACAATAGGAACGAGGTCCAGTCCAAGGGCGTCTTGCCGCGGAGGAGGCACCAGCGGAAGCCGTCTATGACCCCGACCAGCGGGTTGAGATCGTAGAGCAGGCGCCATCTCGCTGGCACGATGCTGCTGCTGAAGCCCACCGGGGAGACGTAGAGCCCGAGCTGGACGATGAACGGGACGATGTAGCGAAAATCGCGGTATTCGACATTGAGGGCGCAGAGCCAAAGGCCGGCGCCAAAGGCGGCGCCAAAGGCCAAAACCAGGAAAGCAGGCAGCAGGAACGCCCTCCAGTCCGGGAGGAAGCGGTACCAGAGCATCAGGGCGGCCATGAGGACCAGGGTGATGAGGAAATCCACGAAGCTGGTGATGACGGAGCCGGCGGGGATGATCAGGCGCGGGAAGTAGATCTTGGAGATGAGGTTCGCGTTGCCGACGAGGCTGTTGCTGGATTCGCTCAGTGAGGTAGAAAAAAACTGCCAGGGGAGCATGGCGGCCATCACCAGCAACGGGTAGGGGACGTCGCCCGGGGCGGGAAGTTTGGCGATGCGGCCGAAGACCACGGTGAACACCACCATGGTGAGCAGGGGGCGGACGACGGCCCAGGCGATGCCGATGAGGGTCTGCTTGTAGCGGACCAGGATGTCGCGCCAGGCGAGAAAATAGAACAGTTCGCGGTAGCGCCAGAGGTCGCGCCAGTAGTTCTTCTCCGCGCGGCCGGGTTCGATGAGCAGCTCAGGCACCATGAGAGAGAAAAGCGAAGACCGGCGAAAGGAGGGCCAGCAGCCGCGGCTTCCGGACCTCGGTGGAGCGGATCAGGCCACCGAGAGGTTTGCCGGTCCGCACAGACTTCTCGGGCAACTGACGCGCCTCGTCAGCTAAAGTGCGGAACTTGTCCTCCATGTTCTTCTCAGTACTTGATCCTGTAGTACGCGTACTTGATCACCTCCGTCTCGAAGGCGATCAGGCCCTGCTCGTGACGCCACCAGTTGCTGGCGTCGCATTCGGTGAGCGGCACGGCCCGGATCACGAAGGTGGCGCCGGTGCCCTTGAGTTGCTTGCGGAACAGCCAGCGGACCCGGCGGGTGTGGAAGAGGTCGGTGGGGATGATCAGCTTTTTGGCCCCGGTCTGCTCGAGCCAGGCGCGGACGGCCCGGGACTCGTCGTAGGTGCTGGCAACGGCGTGGCCGATGGTGAGGCAATCCGAATTGGTAACGTCGCGCCGGAGCAGGACCTGGCGGGTGAGATCGTTCTCGGCGGGGAGAATGCCCAGTTTCGTGGTCGGGCTCGGCTTCACGTCCATGAGCAGGATCTTCGGGGCGAATCCCTCGTGGTAGAGCCGGGCGGCTTCGAAGGGCCTGGTATCCAGGCCGCCGCCCAGGACGACAATAGCATCGGCCCTGGTCAGTGGGTCGTTGATGATCCAGGCCTGGGCAGCACCGCGCAACAGAGGAGCACGGAAGACAAAGCAGAGAGCGCAAAGGAGGCAGCAGAAAGCTGCGGCCCAAAGGAGACGGCGAGGACAGCGGAGGGTTGAGGGTTGAAGGTTGACGGTTGAGGGTTGAGGAGGCACTTCCGAAGGTTGAGAGCTGAGGGTTGACGGTTGAGGGGGCACTCAGTCTAAAGCTGAAATGAGATCTCGCGATGGCTCAGGGAAAAGCTACCGCAGTTGGTCGTTTGCCGAGGCACTCGGCAAAACCAATCCCTCGCGTGCGGTTGCGGGCGCAGCCGCGGCTATTTGTTCCAGGCATGGACAGCCTGATTACTGACCACTCAGCCCCAGGTAATGACCCCGAACCTGCCAGGTCTGACTATTTGCCCAGCATTTTCACGACCACCGGAAGAAACCGTCTTACGTTCCTTTCCCAGCTCTGGAGCATCCTGACCCGGCCCTGCACGGGGGTGCGTTCCTCGGTGGAGAGTTGCTTGACCATAGCCCCAATTCGTGCCAGTCGAGCCTGGCCCGTGTCCAAATGCGGGACAATCTGGTCACGTAGAAAGCGGGTCATCAGGTTGCGCAGCTCGGCCACGGCCTCGTAGTGTGCGCGGCGGTCGCCGGCCACATACACGGTGCGCACGGCGCCGATGTGGCGCAGGTATTTGAGCCCTTGGCTCGCGGAGCCCTTGCTGAGCTGGAGCCGCTCGATCAGGTCATCCATGGCCAACGGGC
>Ga0335069_10002188_pt1 | contig 30350 bp, 28 predicted proteins | sample Lox_Sample_11_FD_206714 | JGI IMG/M metagenome (GOLD analysis project Ga0335069, IMG submission 206714) | Soil microbial communities from Loxahatchee National Wildlife Refuge, Florida, United States - Lox_Sample_1.1 | ecosystem: Environmental > Terrestrial > Soil > Wetlands | place: USA...
CTTACATCCCATCGCCGCCTTGACATCAAGCGACATCTCTTGCCTAAGGGTGGTCGAACGGATTGAAACCGGAGTGACGCACATGGCGACTATTCCCAGTTTCCCGGCGAACGTCACGGCGGAGGATATCGGCGAAGCGCTGCGGTCGGCGGGGTGTGCCGTCGTTCGCGACGTGGTCGACGCCGGCGTGCGCGCGCAACTCGAAACGGAGCTGGGTCCGCACATCGAACACGCGCACCCGGAAGCCGGACGTGCGATGAACGAGGTGTACGCGGCCGAGGGCGGGCTTGGGTACGTCGACTTCTACCAGGGCAAGACGAGGCGTGTGATCTCCTTGATCAAGAAGTCGCCGACGTTCCGCACGCTGGCGCTCCACCCGCTCACCAGAGCGGCGTGCGATCAGTCGCTGAAGCAGAGTTGCGTCCGCTACCAGGTGCACGCCACGGCGGCCTTCGCGGTGGAGCCCGGCGCCGGCGTGCAGGTGCTGCACCGCGAGGAGGATCCGTTTCGCTTCATCCCGATGCCGCGTCCGAACCTGGTGACGGCGAGCATGTGGGCGCTCACCGATTTCACGGCGGAGAACGGCGGCACGCGCCTCGTGCCCGGAAGCCACCGCTGGGACGCCGGGCGTGTCGCGCGCGACGACGAAGTGGTCGCCGCGGAGATGCCGGCCGGCTCGGTGCTCTTCTGGGCAGGCGGTCTCCTGCACGGCGCCGGCGCGAACCGTTCGAACGGCGTGCGCTGCGGACTCTTCGTGTCGTTCTCCGTCGGCTGGGTGCGGCAGGAGGAGAACCACTATCTCGAGATTCCGGTCGCCGAGGTTCATGAGTTTGAGCCCGAGATGCGCGAACTGATCGGTTACAAGATGCACGCGGGCCTGGGCTTCTCGGAGACGTACTGGTAGGCGAGCCTCACCGGCTCGGCTGCATTGAACGGATGAGCCTGAGCGGACACCGGACTCAGCGTCGCGCCGTCACTCGCTCAGTTCGAACGCGTTCTGCACCAGCTCGCAGGTGACGCGGCCGTCTTCCCACCACACGCCGACGACGTCAAAGCGGGCGTCGCGATCGAGCAGCCGCTGCTCGGCCAAGAACTGCTTCGCGGCGCGAACGATTTGGCCTTGCTTGCGCCGGTCGACCGCGTCGAGCGGGCTGCCGAATCCTTCCCGCCTGCGGGTCTTCACCTCGATGAAGACGATCGTCGTCCCGTCGAGGGCGATGAGATCGATCTCGCCGCTGCGACAGCGGTAGTTGCGCTGCAGGATTTTGTAGCGTCGCTTGCGCAGCAGCTTCTCCGCCATGCGCTCGCCCTCGGCGCCCAGCACCTGCCGTTCGTCGGGCATGAGGCGACGCTAGCACACCTGGCGTGCGGACGCGGAGCGTCTTGCCGCCGAAGTGCCGGCGTGGTTTCGTGTGCGCATGCGACGCTGGCTGCTGGCGTTCCTGTTTGCGAGCGGTGGCTTGCTGTACGTGTTCCGCCAATCGCTGCTGACGCGTGCGGGTGAGTTTCTTGTCATCGATGAGGGGCGACGGCCGGCGGATGCCATTGTCGTGGTCTCGGGCTCTGTGCCCGACCGCATTCTCGAAGCGGTCGATCTCTACCACGCTGGACTCAGCTCGCGCATCGTGCTCTCGCGCGAAGGCGAGCCGCCAGGGCTCGACGCGCTGCGCGCGAAGGGGGCGACGATGCCGGAGCGTCACGATCTCAATCGTTCGATCGCCGAACAGTTGGGCGTTCCTCCATCCGCAATTGCCGTGGTCTACGACGCGACGGCGTCGAGCACCGTCGGCGAGGCCGAGATTGTGGTGCCGTATCTTCGCCAGGCGCGCATTCGCAGCATCCTGCTGGTGACCTCGAAGTTGCACGCGCGCCGGGCCGGCCTCATTTTTCGTGCGGTGGCGGGCGATCGCATTGCGCTGACCGTGTGCGCGTCGCACTATGATCCGTACGATCCGGCGACGTGGTGGCAGCACCGGGCGATGGTTCGCAAAGTCGTGATCGAGTACCAGAAACTCGTTATCTCGTACCTCTGGGACCGCTGGCGTGCGCCTTTGACAAGTCGAGACAACTAAGGTTAGTCGACCTTCGGAGGTCGCTGCATCCGCCGCCCCGACAAAGATGGGCAGATGATGCTGCCGTTCGTCCCGCCCGCGGCGGTCGAACGCTTGTGGTGGCAACTGCTGTCGAGCACCGGGGACGTGTTCTACGTCCACGACGTCGACGGCCGACTCCTCGCGGTCAACCCCGCCTTCTATCGCGAGACCGGTTACAGTGAGGCGGATCTTGCGTGCTTGACCGTTCGCGACTTGTTGAGCCCCGAGGACTACGTGGCCAACGCCCTGCGGATCGCCGAGGCCGCGAGCGGCGGCGAGATAGCGTTTCCGATTGAGATGGCCGTCCGGCGCAAAGACGGCTCGATCGGGTACGCGGAGTTTGCGGCAACGGTGGTGGCGGCCGAGGACGGTCGACCGGTGGTCGTCGGGCTCGCGCGCGACGTGACCGCCCGGAAGCTGGCGGATTTCGAACTGCGCGAAGCCGCCGCGTTTCAGACGACGCTGGCCGAAGTGTCGTTGGCGCTGCATTCGGCCCCGACGCTCGATGCGCTCATGGAGATGATCTGCGTGCAAGGTCGCCGGTTGCTCGGACTCGACGGCGCGCAACTGTTCCTCCTGCGCGGCGACGAGATCGAGATGGCGGCGCGCGCGGGAGTCCCGCTGCTTGCCAAGGGGCGTCGGTTGTCGGTGTCGGATGAGGAGCCGCTTGTCGACGCGTTGCGGCGGGGCCTCGCGGCCGTCTTCGCGTCGACGGCGGCCGAGATGCTGCGCTCGGCGTTGCTCTTACCGCTGAACGGGCGCGGCGGGCCGATCGGCGTGCTCGCCTTCCACGATCCGCGCGTGGTGGTTGCGGACCACCAACTCCGCCAGCGGGCCGAGATCTATGCGATGCAGGTCGCGGTGGCGCTGGAAAACGCGCGGTTGCTCGAAGACCTGCGGCGAGTGGACCGCTTGAAGAACGACTTCCTCGCCTCGGTGTCGCACGATCTGCGGACACCGTTGAACGTAATCGTGGGCTACACGGATCTCCAGTTGGAAGGTGTACTCGGCGCAACCAACGCCGAACAGGACCACGCGTTGCGGCGCGTGCGCTCCACGGCGTTGTCGTTGGCGGGCCTGATCAACGCCACCCTCGACGTCAATCGGCTCGATGCGGGCCGCATGCTGATCGAGTCGGCGCCGCTCGACGTGAACCTGGTGTGGCACGAGCTGCTGTTGCAGTTCGAGGAGCACCCGGATTGGGGCAGCGTGCCGCTGCACTGGCAGGCGGACGGGATCCCGCTGGTGCTGGGTGATCCGGAGAAGGTGAAATTGATTCTGCGCAATCTGGTCGGCAATGCGTTGAAGTTCACACGCGCAGGCGAGATCGGCGTGACGGCATCGTACGATTCAGCGGCGCGGCAACTCGTCCTCAGCGTCCGCGACAGCGGGACCGGTATCGCCGAAGAGGATCTTCCCCACATCTTCTTGATGTTTCGGCAGGGGAGCGATGCGACTCGGGCGCGCGGCGGCGTCGGGTTAGGGTTGTACCTGGTGAAGCGCGTGGTCGAGCTGCTCGGCGGTACGATTGCGGTCCAAAGCGCGCTCGGCGTGGGTTCGACCTTCACGGTTGTGATCCCGGCGAATCGCGCTGAGGAAAGCGAAGCTCGATGAGACAGAAGGAAGCTCACCACAGAGGCACAGAGACACGGAGAAATGGATCCTCCGGGGTTAAAGGACTGCCCTTCGAGGCTTCATCCTGGATGGGGTTTGGTTCTGCATCTGCGAGCCTCCGAATCCCTTGTCTTCTCTGTGCCTCCGCGCCTCTGTGGTGGAGCTGGTTCTCACATCAAGGCTAATGCGCGCTCTCGATATCGTCCCGCTCTACCTGCGCGTGCACCCGCGCGACATCGCGTTGATCAAGTTCGTCGTCGAATCCTACGAGGGCATCGCGATCGTGCGCACGGTCGACAAGGCCGCCGCGGTCATCGTGTTGTTGGTGGTGCCGGACTTTTTGTCGACCGTCCGCTCGGTGCTCGATTCGCTCGCCGATCAGATACCGTGGGAAGAGGTGCCGCCGCCTCTCGACGGCGACGATGCCCGCGTCACTCTCGCCTGATGTCCGCGCCCAACGCGGCCAGCCGTTCGTCAATCCGTTCGTAGCCGCGATCGATTTGTTGGGCGTGACGGATGACGCTGCGGCCCTCGGCGCACAGCGCGGCGATCAACAGGGCCATCCCGGCGCGAATGTCGGGTGACGCGAGTTCTTGGCCGTACAAGTTCGCGGCGCCCACCACCACCGCGCGATGCGGGTCGCAGAGGACGATGCGCGCGCCCATCTGAATCAAGCGGTCGACGAAGTAGAGGCGACTTTCGAACAGCTTTTCGTGAATTAAGATCGAGCCGCGCGCTTGCGTCGCGACGACCAACGCAATCGGAATGAGGTCGGCCGGAAAGCCCGGCCACGGCGCGTCGTCGATCTTCGGGATCGCATCGCCGAAGTCATCGATGACCTCCAATCGCTGGCCCTCGGGAACGACGATGTCGTTGCCCTCGACGCTCCAGTGAATGCCCAAGCGGCCGTACATGATGCGGGTCATCGCATGATCTTCCGGCCGGCAGTCGACGATGCGCAATGCGCCGCCGCTCGCCGCGGCCAAGCCGATCAGACTGCCGGTCTCGATGTAGTCGGGGCCGATATGGAATTCGCCACCGGCGAGATTGGCGACGCCGTCGATCGCGAGGACGTTGGTGCCGACGCCCTCGATGCGCGCGCCGAGCAGGGTGAGAAAACGACAGAGATCCTGCACGTGAGGCTCCGACGCGGCATTGCGGATGCGCGTCGAGCCCTCGGCGAGGACGGCCGCGAGCAGCGCATTCTCGGTTGCGGTGACGCTCATCTCGTCGAGAAAGATTTCGGCGCCGCGCAGCCGCGGCGCGCTCATGCGATACCCGTCGCGCGTCATTTCCACGGTGGCGCCCAGAGCCTGCAGCGCCTGCAAATGCGTGTCGACCCGCCGCCGTCCGATCACGTCGCCGCCCGGGAAGGGCAACAAGGCGCGCCCGAAGCGTGCGAGCAAAGGGCCCGCGAGCAACAGCGACATGCGGATCTGGCGACCGAGTCGCCGGTCCGGTCGCGCCGAGTTGACCGCCGCAGTGTCGACTTCGACGCCATCGCCAACGGGCTCCACGCGCGCCCCGAGTCCCCGCAGGAGTTCCATGAAGACGCGCACGTCTTCAATGTTCGGAATGTTGCCGAGCCGTACCGGATGATGCGTCAGGAGAGTCGCCGCAAGCACGGGCGCCGCGGCATTCTTGTTCCCCGCCACGCGAATTCGCCCCGCCAGCCGCCGCTTCCCCCCGATGATCAGCTTGCTCATGCCCAACCTCGCCGCGCCACTTCATCGCAGCCAGCGCGGTGCGTCAAGGGCATCGTGCGCGCGCCGCTCGGCCGGCGGCTACGGCTCGGGGAAGTCGGTCGGACTTTGTCCGTAGCAGGGATTCTTGCGCCGGCGATTGGCGGCGTCGAAGATGTATTCGTTGTACACATTGCGTCCGGCGCAAAGTTCAGCCAGGCAACGCTCGCGCGTCCCGTACCAGTTGATGCCGATGGGAAGATCGCAGTCTTCGGGAACGCGCGGTCGGTTGACGTCGACGACGGCCGGTGGATGCTGCGGCGCGTCGGCCAACTGCACCACCGAGTCGACGGCCTTGATACCCGCCGTGACGAGGAGCATGACCGGAACGAACAGGGTAAAGACGACGTGCATCGCGGGCCTACGATGCACCGGTGCGCAAGTCATTGCAAATCGCGCTGACTGATGCCCGATGACCAACGTCATGCGTCGTGGTAAGCGGGGGTATGCGCGAATTACTGTTGGCCATTGCGATTGTGGCCGCGGCCGCGATCGTTGCCTGCGGCTTTCGCTACACGACCATTCTCGCCGGGGAAGACGCGGAAGGTGTCCTCGATCGTTGGACGGGATCGGTGAGCTATCCGTGGCCGGGGACCTGCGAGCCGGGCGAGACCGGGCGCCGGCTCTAGCGGTGCGTGCGCCCGAATCCGATGTCGCGATGACGGTCGATGAAACTCTCGACGCGTTGCTGAAGCCGCGCGAGAACGGCAGCGCGGCGCTCGCCGACGTGGCGGGCTACCTGGAGCGGACCCTGCGCGCCACCGGCTGTCGCGTTAGCCTTCATGAGTTCGTCTGTCGGCCGTATGCCGGCCGCATCGTCGGCGTCGTGTGTTTTCTGCTGGCGGTGTGGTTTTTCGTGCAGATGTGGCGGCGCCGTTTCGGCGCGGCGTTGTGCGTGGCGGCGTTGTTGCCGCTGTACTTGCTCGCGGACTACGAGTTGCACTGTCCACTCTTGAGTCGCATCGGCTCGGTGCTCGAACGCAATATGGTGGCGACGTTTCCGGTCGCAGAGTTGCAGCGCCGCGTGATTCTGTCCGCCCACTACGACACCAAGACCGATTTGCTCGATCACTACCAGCGCGCCCCGATTCAGTTCCTGATCGTGCCGATGCTGCTGTTCGCGATCGCACTGCCGCTCACAGCATTGTGGCGTCGGCGGCGCCAGCGAGCCGAGCGCCACGTGCGGCAATGGGCGGCAGTGGTGCCGATTTACTTCGCCGGGTTTCTCGTCGCGATGACGGGCGGAGCGATCGTGACCGCCCGCAGCCCCGGAGCCCTGGATGACGGTGCGTCGGTAGCCACCCTCGTTCAACTCGCCGAGCGGCTCGGCTCGAACGCACTCAAACTCGAACACACGGAGGTGCGCATCGTGCTGTTCGCGGGCGAGGAGGTTGGACTCCAAGGCTCGGCGAGCTACGTCGCGCAACTCGGTGATGACGTGTTGGTGCCCACCTTCGCGATCAACGCCGAGGGGTGGGGATTCGGGCCGCTTTTGAGCTACTTCACCAGCGATCGCTCGCCGGTGCGGCGCTATGAAGCGTCGACGGCTCTGATTCGCACACTCGACCGAGTCCACCGGCGCATCGCTCGTGACTCGGGGTTGGTGCCGGACATTCAACCGGTGACGACCGATGCGCGCAGCTTCCTAGCCGCGGGCGTTCCGGCGGTGACGCTCGCGAGCCAGCGTGACGGCGACAACCGGATCCGCTTTCTTCATTCGGCAGCCGATAGTCGTGAGCGGATCGACCTGCTGGGGCTGCAGCGGGCGCTCGACTTGCTGCAAGCGGCCTTGATCGAAATCGACGCGCGCGGCGTCGACTGAGTTCACTCAATCTCGTACGTGACCTGGAGCGTGACGTTCACGCTCACCTCGCCCGGTTCGATCGGCGTGGCGGGCCGCGCCTCCGCGGCCATGGCGCGTGCCTCGAAGAAGCGCGGCACCGGCACCGGCGCCGCCGAAGTGGCGGCCGACACCACGCCCTTCAGACGGACGCCGAGTCCCTTGGCCACGCTTTCCGCTTGCGCGCGCGCGTCGCTCCCGGCCTTTTCGAGCGCGGCGCGCTGAGCTTCGGCGCGCTGCGAGAGCGAGAACTGCAAGCTACTGATGCGATTGGCGCCGGCGCCGGTCGCGGCGTCGATCAACGCGCCGACCGCATCGATCTTGTGACTTTCAACCTGCACCTCGTTGCGCGCCACGTAGCCGATGATGCGCGGCTCGCGCAGCTCGCCGGGCTTGGGATTCTCGTACCGCGGTTCCAGACCGTAGCGGGAGGTGGTGAGCGTGTCCTTCGCATCGAGCAGGGCTTTGATCGCGGCGCTCACTGCGGCGCTGCGCTTCGCGTTCTCCGCCGTCGCGTCGCCGGCGTGCGCGGCGGAGGTTTCGACCGCGAACGACACCAGCACCGTGTCCGGCGCGGCTTTGACTTCGCCTTGGCCGCTCACGGCGATCGTTCGCCGCGGCTCGACCTTGTCGTCGGCAGACGCGACAGGAGGGATGAGCCAAATCAGCATGGCCGTGATGACGTGAACGCGAGTCGTTGACATAGCCGGTCTCCCTTCGATGCCGCCTTTATCATCGGACGCGCGAAGTTGCAGGCGAATTCACTCGTCTTTCGTGCGTCGCTGACCAAGCGCATTGACACGAACCTGCCACCCGTTTAGCTGACTGTCGGGAGCGAACCGCTGCGAAACCCGGAGCACACGATGTTGCATACACCGATCTGCGATCTCTTCGGCATCACGTACCCGATTGTTCTTGCCGGCATGGGTGGAGTCTCGATGCACAAGCTCGTCGCCGCCGTGTCGAACGCTGGCGGGCTCGGCGTGATCGGCGCCGCGACGCTCGATGCCGCAAGCCTGCGGCGCGAGATTCGACTCACCCGCGAGTTGACCGACAAGCCCTTCGCCGTCGACTTGCTGGCGCCGATTCCGGACATGATTCGGCCGCAGATGCAGGTGGTGTTCGAGGAAAACGTGAAGATCTTCGTCGCCGGCTTGGCTGTGCCGCAGGAATTCATCGACGAGATGCACGAGCGCGGCATGATCGTGGTGGTGATGATCGGCAAGGTGCGGCACGCGGTGAAGTCGGCGCAAGCGGGCGCCGACGTGGTGGCCGCGCAGGGCACCGAAGCAGGCGGTCACACGGGCGAAATCGGCGCGCTGGCGTTGGTGCCGCAAGTGGTCGATGCGGTGAAGATCCCGGTGCTGGCCGCCGGCGGGATCGCCGATGGGCGTCAATTGGTGGCGGCGCTGGCGCTTGGCGCGCAAGGCGTGGTGGTCGGAACGCGGTTCATCGCGACGCCCGAGGCGCATGCGGCACCGAAATATCGCGAGGCGATCGTGCACAGCGGCGAAGCCGACACGATTCGGACCCGCTGCTACACCGGCAAGCCGGCGCGCACGATTCGCAATCGCTACAACGAATCGTGGGAGCGACGAACGGAGGAGATCCAGCCGTTCCCCATGCAGGTGATGCACTCGGCGCGCGAGGGCGTCATGGACTATATGGGCAATCAAGGCGATGCCGATCCGGACCGCTACTTCATGCCTGCCGGGCAGGGAATGGGATTGATTCGCACGGTCAAGCCCGTGGCCGAAGTGATGACCGACTTCGTTCGTGAGGCCGAAGAGGTCTTGCGCGGTCAGCTCTTCGCGTCGATTCGATCCTCCGTCAGCGTCCGCTGACGCGGGCCTCGTCACGGCGAGGTCGAATCGACCGCGTACAACTCCTGATAGATGCGGATGAACGCGAACAGGATCGCGATCACCGCCGGAGCTACGAACAAACCGAGGAAGCCGTACGCCTGAAGCCCCCCGAGTATCCCGAAGAAGAGAAACGCGGTCGGAATCTGTGCGCGACCGCCGATGACGAGCGGGCGAACCAGGTTGTCGATTCCGCTGATACCCAGCATGCCCCAGATCAGCATCAGAATTGCTCGAATCACTGCGCCGCCGAACAGCAGGTAGATGACGACGCTTGCCCATACCAACACCGCGCCCATTGGGAGCAGCGAAAGAAACGCGGTCGCGCAGCCCAGCGTCACCGCGAACGGGACGCCGAGAGCCCAGAAGCCGAGTCCCGCGAGGATCCCTTGCGCCGCCGCAGTGGCCAGCGTGCCTTGGATCACCGCCGACAACGTTTCGGCGAAGCGCTCGAAGACTGCCGCCTTGTGCTCGGGAGCCATCGGGATCAACTCGCGGACGGAGTGAATGAGTCGCTCGCCATCGCGAAAGAAAAAGAACAACGCGAACGTGGTGAGGAAGAAATTCATCACGAACCGCACGGCGTTCTTGGCGATGCCGGTCGCTTGCGCCACCAAAAACGAACTCGCGGCGTCGCCGAGCTTCAACGCCGTCGCGCTCAGGTTGATGTTCCAGGCGCTGATGTGCGGGGCGAGGTGATTCCAGAGTTGGCCCACGCGCGATTCGATGAACCACGTCCACGCGCGTTCGATCAACGCCGGCATCTGACCCGAGATCAGCAGCGTCTGCAGTTGCTGGTAGGCGGCGACCGATTCCGACGCCAGCAGCGCGGTGATCAAAATCGTCGGCACGATGACCACTGCGATGACGATCGTGGTCAGGCCAAACGCCACCAACGTCTCCCGCCCGCGCGCCACGGCGACGAGCCGCGCGTTGAGCGGGTAGAAAACGAGCGCCAGCAGCGCGGCCCAACTCAGCGGCACGAGAAAGACCGAGAAGATCACGTAGAACTGAAACAGCAGATAAAGCAACGCGGCGAAGAAGAAGGCTGCGAACAACTGCTGGCGCGTCATCGCGGTCGCACGCTAACAGGCTCGGCGTGTCGGGAGCAAACCGCGATCGAAGTGCCTCGGAAGTGAATTGACAAGCTCGGACGCGCGCGTTACAAGACGCGAAACCTTTAAGCTGGTCCCGTGAGGCCAGGAAGGGGTTCGATGAGTAGATTGGTCGACAACTTGGTGTCTCGGTGAATGCCTCCTCGGCGGCGAGGGGGCTTTTTTTTGTCTGCAGGCACGGCGCGAGGAGGGGGCGGTGAGTGAGCGAGCGGTCATGGATGCGCAGGGAGTCGAGCGGGCGCTAACACGCATCGCCCACGAGATTCTCGAGCGCAACAGAGGCACCGAGCGATTGGCGCTCGTGGGCATTCGCTCGCGCGGTGTCCATCTGGCCGAACGCCTGCGCGCGAAGATCGCCGCGATCGAGCATAGCGAGCTGCCGACCGGCATCATCGACATCACGCTGTACCGCGATGACCTCAGCCGCGCGCGCCAGCAGCCGGCGGTCAAAGGCACCGACATCCGGTTCCCGATCGACGGCCGTCGCGTCCTCCTCGTCGACGACGTGCTCTTCACCGGCCGAACCGTGCGGGCCGCGCTCGATGCCCTCGTCGACTTCGGCCGGCCGCAGAACGTGCAGCTCGTCGTGCTCATCGACCGCGGTCACCGCGAGTTGCCGATTCGCGCCGACTATGTCGGCAAGAACTTGCCGACGGCCGTCAACGAGTCCGTTCATGTCCGCCTTGTGGAAAGCGACGGGTGCGATGAAGTCGCCATCACCCGAGATGAGGACTGACGTATGACGTTCAGACACTTGCTCGGCCTGGAAGGAATGAGTTGCGAGGAGATCCTCTACCTCCTCGACACCGCCGCGTCGTTCCGAGAAATCTCGGAACGCGAAATCAAGAAGGTCCCGACGTTGCGCGGCAAAACGGTGGTGGGGGTCTTCTACGAGGCGAGCACGCGGACGCGCGTGTCGTTCGAGATCGCCGCCAAACGCATGAGCGCCGACTTCGTCAGCTTGTCGGCTTCAACCAGCAGCGTGACGAAGGGCGAGACCTTGCTCGACACCGCGCGCAACCTCGCCGCGATGCGACCCGACGGCATCATCTTGCGCCACCCCTCTTCGGGTGCCCCGCATTTTCTGGCGCAGCGAGTCGAGTGTCCCATCATCAATGCCGGGGACGGCGCCCATGAACATCCGACGCAAGCGCTGCTCGACTTGCTGACGATCCGCGAGCGGCGCGGATCCTTGGACGATTTGAAGGTCGCGATCGTCGGCGACATCTTGCACAGCCGGGTGGCCCGCTCGAACCTCCACGCGCTGCGCGCGCTCGGCGCTGAAGTGCGATTGATCGGTCCGCCGACGCTTCTGCCGCGCGCGTTGCGCGAATGGGCCGCGGTGACCAGCGATCTCGCCGAAGGCGTGCGCGGTGTCGACGTGATCATGACGCTCCGAATTCAGCGCGAACGCCAAGGCGCCAACTACTTCCCCAGCCTCGACGAATACTCGCGCTACTTCTGCTTGAACCAGGCCGCCGTGCGGCTCGCGAAGCCCGACGTGCTCATCATGCACCCCGGACCGATCAACCGCGGCATTGAAATCGCCAGCGACGTCGCGGACGGCCCGTACTCGGTCATCATGGACCAGGTGACGAACGGTGTCGCCTTGCGCATGGCGGTGTTGTACTTGCTCGTCAGCGGGGCGCAACAAGAAGCAAGCGAGGCGCAGCCAGTCGCCCACGCGCCGCGTCTGCGCCGGAGGGCCGGGTGAGCAGCCGCCTTCTCATCGCCGGCGGTACCGTCGTCGATCCCGCCAACGGTGTGCACGCGTCCTGCGACGTGCTTGTGCTCGACGGCGAGATCGTCGAGGTCGCCGCGCCCGGACACGGCGCGGGAAGCGGCGTGGACCTGCTCGACGCCACCGGCTGCCTGGTCGTGCCGGGCTTGATCGACATGCACGTTCACCTGCGCGAACCGGGCTACGAGTACAAGGAGACCATCGAAACCGGATCGCGCGCCGCTGCCGTCGGCGGCTTCACCGCAGTGGCGTGCATGGCCAACACGAACCCGGTGAACGATTCGGCGGCCGTGACCGAAACGATCATTGAAAAGGCGCGGGCGGCGAATCTCGTGCGCGTGTATCCGATCGGCGCGGTCACGATGGGACTGCAGGGCGAACAGCTCGCCGAGATCGGCGAGATGCGGCGGGCAGGCATCGTCGCGGTCTCCGACGACGGCCAGCCGATCATGAGCGGCGAGTTGATGCGGCGTGCGCTGGAGTATGCCGGCATGTTCGGCATTCCCGTCATCGCCCACGAGGAAGACCGCGGCATCGCGTGCGGTGGCGTGATGCACGAAGGAGCGGTGTCGTTGCGGTTGGGACTCAAGGGCGTGCCGTCAGCCGCCGAAACGGTGATGGTCGCGCGCGACATCGCGCTCGCCGAGCAAACGGGCGGGCGCGTGCACATTGCGCACGTCAGCGCCGCAGGCTCGGTCGAGCTGATTCGCAGCGCCAAGGCGCGCGGCATCGCGGTGACCGGCGAAGCGTCGCCGCATCATTTCACGCTCACCGACGCGGCGGTCGACGGGTACAACACCAACGCCAAGATGAATCCGCCGCTGCGCTGCGAGAGTGACGTTGCCGCCGTGCGCGCCGGTATTCGTGACGGGACGCTCGATGTCATTGCAAGCGATCACGCGCCGCATCATCGCGACGAGAAAGACGTCGAATTCGACGCGGCGCTCAATGGCATCGTCGGACTCGAAACTGCGTTGCCGCTCGCGCTCCGACTCATTGCCGAAGCCGATATTCCGATCGATACGCTCATTCGTGCCATGAGCACCAACCCGGCGCGGATTCTCGGCGTGCCGGGCGGCTCGCTGAGCGTCGGAGCGCCGGCCGACATCGCCATCATCGATCCCAAACGCCGCTGGCGGGTTGATCCGGCGGTGTTTGCGTCGAAGAGCCGTAACACGCCGTTCGGCGGCTGGGAGATGGAAGGGCAAGCCGTCGCCACCATCGTCGGCGGGCGCGTCGTCCATCGCGCCACGATTAGCGGGCGCAGAAGGAAGTCGGCATGAAGGCAATGCTGGCGCTTGCGGACGGGACGATCTTCGCCGGTGAGTCGTTCGGCGCCGAGGGCGAGGCGGTCGGCGAGGTGGTCTTCAACACCGCGATGACCGGCTACCAAGAGATCCTCACCGACCCCTCGTACCGCGGCCAGTTGGTGGCGATGACCTATCCGGAGATCGGCAACGTCGGCGTCAATCCCGAAGACGTCGAGTCGGCGCGCATCTTTCTGCAGGGCTTCATCGTCAAGGAGTATTGGGAACAGCCGAGCAACTGGCGCGCGCGGCAGACACTGCGCGAATATCTCGTCGCCGGCGGCATCCCCGCGATCCAAGGAATCGATACGCGCGCGCTGGTGCGGCGCTTGCGCGAGTTCGGCGCGCAGGAGGCGGTGCTGTCGACCGTCGATCTCGATCCGAAACGACTGGTCGAAAAGGCGAAGGCGTCGCCGGGACTGATCGGTCGCGATTTGGTCAGAGAAGTTACGTGCAGCGGCCCGTACGACTGGGTTGAAGGAACGTGGTCGCTGGATGGCGGCTACCGGCGACTCAGCCACAAACCGGACGCCACGAACCAGAAACCGTTCGTGGTCGCGTACGACTACGGCATCAAGCGCAACATCCTACGCAATCTTGTCGACAGTGGATTTGGCGTGCGCGTCGTGCCCGCCGCGACGCCGGCCGGCGACGTGCTGGCGATGAAGCCGGACGGCATCTTCCTCTCCAACGGGCCGGGCGATCCTGACGTAGGGCCGTACGCGGGAATCGTGCGCGATCTCATCGGTGCGCGCCCGATCTTCGGCATCTGTCTCGGGCATCAAATGCTCGGCCTCGCGCTCGGCGGTCGCACGTACAAGCTCAAGTTCGGTCATCACGGCGGGAATCAGCCGGTGATGGACCTGACCACGAAGAAAGTCGAGATCACCAGCCAGAACCACGGATTCGCGGTCGATGTCGACTCGCTGAAGGGCGTCGCGCAACTCACGCACGTCAACCTCAACGATCAGACCGTCGAAGGTCTGGCCGCGCCCGATGCGCGGCTGTTCTCGGTGCAGTACCATCCCGAAGCGTCGCCCGGCCCGCACGATGCGAATTATCTGTTCCAGCGCTTCTTGACCTTGATGGAGGCGTCGTAGCGACGCATATGGCCTATCGCGCATTGCGATCGCCGGCACGATGACCGTGTCGGACGATAGGCGATACGCGATCGGCGACAAGCGACAACATGCCCAAACGCACTGACATCAAATCTATTCTCTTGATCGGCTCAGGCCCGATCGTCATCGGCCAGGCGTGCGAGTTCGACTACTCCGGCACTCAAGCCTGCAAGGCGCTCAAGGAGGAGGGGTACAAAGTCATTCTGATCAACTCGAACCCGGCGACTATCATGACCGATCCGGGTTTCGCCGATCGCACCTACATCGAGCCGATCACCGCCGAGATCCTCGAACGCATCATTGCCGCCGAGCGCCCGGACGCGCTGCTGCCGACGATCGGGGGACAGACCGGCCTAAACATGGCGATCGAACTCGCCGAGCGCGGCGTGCTCGATCGTTACAACGTCGAGCTGATCGGCGCCAAGTTGCCGGCCATCAAGAAGGCTGAGGATCGCGATCTGTTCAAAGCGGCGATGGAACGCATCGGCCTCGATTTGCCGCGCAGCGGCGATGCGCATTCGCTCGCCGAGGCGGTGGTGATTCGCGAACGCATCGGCCTGCCGCTGATCGTGCGGCCGTCGCGCACGCTCGGCGGCACCGGCGGCGGCATCGTCAGCACTGCGGACGAGTTCGAGTCGATGGTCAATGCCGGCCTCGACGCGTCGCCGAATCATCAGGTGCTGATCGAAGAGTCGATCGCGGGGTGGAAGGAGTTCGAGCTCGAAGTGATGCGCGACGGCAAGGACAACGTCGTGATCGTGTGCTCGATCGAGAACCTTGATCCGATGGGCGTCCACACCGGCGACAGCATTACCATCGCTCCCGCGCAGACGCTGACCGACAAAGAGTATCAGATCATGCGCGACGCCTCGCTGCGGATCATTCGCGAGATCGGCGTCGACACCGGCGGTTCGAACATTCAATTCGCCGTGCATCCCGACACCGGACGCTTGGTGGTGATCGAAATGAACCCGCGCGTGTCGCGCAGCTCGGCGCTGGCCAGCAAGGCCACCGGCTTCCCGATCGCCAAGATCGCGGCGAAGCTGGCCGTCGGCTACACCCTCGACGAGATTCGCAACGACATCACGCGCGAGACGCCGGCGTGCTTCGAGCCGACGATCGACTACGTCGTCACCAAGATTCCGCGCTTCACCTTCGAGAAGTTCCCCGCCGCCGCCGACGCGCTCGGGCCGCAGATGAAGTCGGTCGGCGAGGCGATGGCCATCGGGCGGACGTTCAAGGAGTCGCTGCAGAAGGCGATCCGCTCGCTGGAGATCGATTCGTACGGCTTCGACGACAAAGGCCGCGGCCCGCAGCTCGACGGCGCAGCACTCGAAGCGCGACTGGCCAACCCCAACGCGCGTCGGTTGTGGTACGTCGCGGAAGCCTACCGCGCCGGCTGGAGCACCGAGCGCATCTTCGCGCTGTCGAAGATCGATCCGTGGTTCCTCGAGAACATCAGACAGATTGTCGGGTTCGAGCCCGAGCTGCGCGCCGCCGGATCGCCGCTGCCGGTGGATCTATTGCGACGAGCCAAGACCCTCGGCTTCTCCGACATTCGTCTCGCGCATTTGACCGGTTCGACCGAAGAAACCATCCGGCAAGCGCGGCGGCGCGCCGGCATCGAGCCGGTCTACAAAATGGTCGACACCTGCGGCGCCGAGTTCCCGGCGTTCACGCCCTATCTGTATTCGACCTATGACAGCGAGGACGAGTCGGGGGTGACCCAGCGCAAGAAGGTCATGATCCTCGGCGGCGGGCCGAACCGCATCGGTCAAGGAATCGAGTTCGACTACTGCTGCGTCCACGCCGCCTTCGCGCTCAAGGAAGACGGCTACGAGACCATCATGGTCAACTGCAATCCGGAAACCGTCAGCACCGACTACGACACCTCCGACAAGCTCTACTTCGAGCCGCTGACGCGTGAAGACGTGCTCAGCATCATCGCGCGCGAACAGCCCGACGGCGTCATCGTGCAGTTCGGCGGGCAGACGCCGCTGAAACTCGCGGTGCCGTTGGAACAAGCCGGCGTGCGAATTCTGGGGACACCGCCGGACGCGATCGATCGCGCCGAGGATCGCGAGCGCTTCGCCGAAATGCTGGCGCGGCTGCAACTCAAGCAGCCGGCGAACGGTACTGCGCGCACGGTTGAAGAAGCGGTGCGGGCCGCCGCCGGTATCGGCTACCCGGTGTTGGTGCGGCCGTCCTACGTGCTCGGCGGACGCGCCATGGAGATCGTGTACGAAGAGGCGGCGCTGCGGCAGTACATGGCCCGCGCAGTCGATGTAGCGCCGGATCGGCCGGTGTTGATCGACAAGTTCCTCGAAGACGCGATCGAATTGGACGTGGACGCCGTCAGCGACGGTGAACTGGTGGTCGTCGGCGGCATCATGGAGCACATCGAACGCGCCGGCGTGCATTCGGGTGACAGCGCCTGTTCGTTGCCGCCGACGACGATTGCCGCCTCGGTGCAAGACGAGGTGCGCCGGCAAACCCACGCCTTGGCGCGCGAGCTGGGCGTGATCGGGTTGATGAACGTGCAATTCGCCGTCAAAGGCTTCGACGTGTACATCCTCGAAGTCAATCCGCGCGCGTCGCGCACCGTACCCTTCGTCAGCAAGGCCATCGGCGTGCCGCTGGCGAAGATGGCCGCGCGCGTGATGGTCGGGCAATCGCTGCGCGCTCTCGGCTTCACCGACGAAGTCATCCCCACGCACATCTCGGTGAAGGAAGCAGTGTTCCCGTTCGCCAAGTTCCCCAACGTCGATACGCTGTTGGGCCCGGAGATGAAATCGACCGGCGAAGTAATGGGAATCGATCGCTCCTTCGGCGCCGCCTTCGCTAAGGCGGAGATCGCCGCCAGCAACGTCTTGCCCGAGTGCGGCACCGTGTTCATCAGCGTATGCGACGAAGACAAGGAGGCGGTGCTGGCGGTCGCGCGGCGACTGGCGGGTGAAGGATTTACGCTGCTCGCAACCCGTGGGACGGCGAAATTTCTCGAACGCCAACGGGTGGCAGTCAGGTCGATCAACAAGGTCGCCGAAGGCAGTCCGCACATCGTCGATGAGATTCGTGCCGGGCGCATCGCGATGTTGATCAACACCCCGATGGGCGTGGGTTCGCATCACGACTCGTTCGCGATCCGGCGCAGCGCGTTGGAGTGCCGCGTGCCCTACTTCACCACGATCGCTGCCGCCGCGGCGGCGGCCGAGGGCGTCGCTTGCCTGCGGCGCGAAGCCCTGCAAGTCTCTCCGTTGCAAGACTATCACCGTGGCGTCGCCTCCAGCCCATCCGCGCACGCCGGCTCTCGCCGCTGAACGCGACTCGCTCGCCGGCTTTCTCGAGGCGGTTGCCGCACCGCTCGATTTTTTGCTGCGGAGCCCGGCCGCCACTGCCGCGCGCGTTGGCGTGCCCAGCGCCGCGCTGGCCGCGCGCGGGCGGGCGTTGCTGGGTCAACTGCCTGAACGCGAGCGCGAGCGAGTGGCGGAGATTTGCGCCACGCTCGAAATCTTCGAACGACATCCGCCGCCGAATCGGAGTGCGTGGGCGCGCGAGTTGCGTGAGCGGATCGCTCAACTCGGACTGCCCGCCGTGCTGAATTCAGCCCCGCCGCCACGCCCACTGGAGCGTGTGCCGCCGCCCGCGCCGACCTATCATCGCACGTCGGGCGAGCTGACGGCGCAATTGGAGGCGCTCGCGCAGTCGGTGCAGTTCGTGCGCGGTGTCGGCCCGCAGCGCGCCGAGCAGTTTCGCAAACTCGGGCTACGCAGCATCGAGGATCTCCTGTACCACCTGCCGTTTCGATACGAGGACCGTCGCGCGGTGCGCACCGTGCGCGAGTTGCGGGTCGGCGAAGAAGCCAGCGTGATGGGCGAGATCGCGCATCTGTCGGAACGCTACGTCGGTCGCAGTCAGCGCCGCATCCTCGAAGGCGCGATCAAGGACGACACTGGGTTCCTCGCGCTCACGTGGTACCACCAGGTGGCGTACTTCAAGAATCGCTATCAGGTCGGCCAGCGCTGCTTGGTCCACGGCAAGGTCGAAATGGGTGCCACCGGTCTGAAGCGTATGGTCCATCCGGAGATCGACCTCGACGCCGACGCGGGCGGGCAGGGCGTGTTGCCGGTCTACAACAAGCCGACGGCGATGAGCGTCGGGGTGATGCGCAAGATCGTGCAGCAAGCGGTCGGCGAGTGGAGCGGGCGGGTGCCGAGCGCGCTGCCCGAGTCGGTCGTGACGCGCGCGGGCATCACCGATCTCGGTCGCGCGCTCCAACGGGTCCACGCGCCCGCACGCGAGTCCGACGTCGCGCAGCTCAATGCCTTCGCGTCGCTCGGCCATCGCAGCCTGGTTTTCGACGAACTGTTCTATCTTCAACTCGGGCTGGCTTTGAAGCGCCGCTCGGTCGCGATTGAAGCCGGCCGAGCGCTGCGGCGGACCGGTGAGCTGACGGATCGGCTCGCCCGTTCGCTGCCGTTTGCACTCACCAACGCTCAGCAACGGGTGATTGAAGAGATCTACGCGGATCTTGCCGCGCCGCATCCGATGCACCGATTGATTCAAGGCGACGTCGGTAGCGGCAAAACAATCGTCGCCTTGTTTGCCGCGCTGGTCGCGATTGAAAACGGGCTCCAAGCGGCGTTCATGGCGCCGACCGAGTTGCTCGCCGAGCAACACTTTTCGACCGTGGGACGCTGGGCCGATGACCTCGGGTTACGCGCAGCGTTGCTCACCGGCGAGCAGCCGCGTGCGCAACGGCGCAAGCTCGAAGCGCAGCTCGCATCGGGCGAGATTCAGATCGTCGTCGGCACGCACGCGCTGATTCAAGACGGCGTGCGCTTCAAGGCCGTCGGTCTCGGTGTGATCGACGAGCAGCATCGCTTCGGTGTCATGCAGCGCGCCGCGTTGCGCGGGCTTAGCGGATCGGCGAGCGGTCCGCCGCCGGACATTTTGCTGCTCAGCGCGACGCCGATCCCGCGCACGTTGGCGATGACGCTCTACGGTGATCTCGACGTGTCACTGCTCGACGAGTTGCCGCCGGGGCGCCAGACGATTCGCACGCTGGTCTTCCGCGAGAGTGATCGGCAAAAGGTCTATGCTCTGACGAAGCGCGAACTTGATGCCGGCCGGCAGGGCTACGTCGTCTATCCGCTGATCGACCCGAGCGACAAGGCCGAGCTACGCGACGCCACCACCATGGCGAACGAGTTGGCGCGCACGGTTTTCGCCGGCTATCGCGTCGGCCTGATTCACGGGCGCATGAAGGGCAGCGAGAAGGATCAGGTGATGCGCCGCTTCAAAGCCGGCGACTTGCAGTTGCTGGTCAGCACCACGGTCATCGAAGTCGGTATCGACGTGCCCAACGCGACGGTGATGGTGGTCGAGCACGCCGAACGGTTCGGGCTGGCGCAGCTCCATCAATTGCGCGGGCGCGTCGGACGCGGCAGCGGCGCCTCGACCTGCATCCTCGTCGGCCCCGCCTATGCCGGCGACGATGCCTATCGCCGCCTCAAGGCCATGGAGCGCACCACCGACGGTTTCAAGATCGCCGAGATCGATCTCGAAATCCGCGGCCCCGGCGACTTCCTCGGCACGCGTCAGTCCGGGTTGCCCGACTTCCGCGTCGCCAATCTCATTCGCGACAGCCGCTTGCTCGACGAAGCCCGCCGCGCCGCTGACGCGTGGCTCGCCCGCGATCCGACGTTGAGCGCACCGGAGTCCGCCGCACTGAAGACCGTCCTGCGTCATCGCTGGGCCGGACGATTGGAGTTGGCGGAGATTGGGTAGAGGCCTTGCGGCACAACACGTACACCCGTTGAAACTCCCAATTTGCGCCCCTCCCGCAAATTGTTTACAAGCCGACGATCATGGACTTTCCCCGCATCAAGCGGCTGCCGCCATACATCTTCAATATCGTCAACGACTTGAAGCACGAGGCGCGGCGGGCGGGGGAGGATATCATCGACTTCGGATTGGGCAATCCCGACGGGGCCACCCCGCCGCATATCGTCGACAAGTTGATCGAGGCGGCGCACAATCCGGCGAACTATCGTTACTCGGTCTCGCGCGGGATCTACAAGCTGCGCGTCGCCATCTGCGATTGGTACCGCCGCCGCTACGGGGTCGACCTCGATCCCGACAGCGAGGCGGTTGTCACCATCGGCTCGAAGGAAGGCATCGCGCACCTCGCGATCGCCGTGCTCGGGCCCGGCGACGTCGTGCTCTGTCCGAGCCCGACGTATCCGATCCATCAATACTCGGTGATCATTTCGGGCGGCGATCTGCGCAGCGTGCCGCTGCTGCCGGGCAGCGATTTCTTCGCCAACCTCGTCGAGGCGATTCGGCAGACGTGGCCGAAGCCGAAAATGTTGATTCTCAATTTTCCGCACAACCCGACGACCGAAGTGGTCGACATCGAGTTCTTCCGCCGCATCGTCGAGTTCGCTCGCGAACATGACCTGATGGTGGTGCACGACCTCGCCTACGCCGACTTGGTCTTCGACGGCTACCAGCCGCCGAGCTTCCTGCAAGTCCCGGGTGCGAAAGAGGTCGGCGTGGAGTTCTTCACCCTGTCGAAGAGTTACAACATGCCGGGCTGGCGGGTCGGCTTCATGGTCGGCAACCCGGCGATGGTCGGCGCACTCGCGCGGGTGAAGAGTTACTTCGACTACGGGATCTTCCAGCCGGTACAGATCGCCGCGATTCAGGCGCTCAATGGGCCGCAGGACTGCGTTGCGGAAATTCGCCAGACCTACCAAAGCCGCCGTGATGCGCTGGTCGACGGCCTCAACCGCGCCGGCTGGCCGGTCGCGAAGCCGAAGGCGACGATGTTCGTGTGGGCGAAAATTCCGCCGGCGTTCATCGACATCGGTTCGCTCGAGTTCTCCAAGTTTCTGCTCAAAGAGGCGAAGGTCGCGGTGTCGCCCGGCATCGGCTTCGGCGACTACGGCGATCAGTACGTGCGCTTTGCGCTGATCGAAAACGAACATCGCACCCGCCAAGCGGTGCGCGGTATTCGCCGCGCACTCGGGCTGGCCGATACGGCGGTTGGGCGCCGCGCCAGCGCGTAACTGTCGTGGCCACCCGGGCGATTCGGGTCGGGTTGATCGGTTTCGGGACGATCGGCACCGGCGTCATCAAACTCCTGCAGCGCCAACAGCGGCAGATTGTGCAGAAGCTCGGCGCGCGCCTGGAGATGGCCCGCATCGCCGATATCGACCTCAAGACCGATCGCGGAGTGAAGATCGATCGGCGCCTTCTCACCAACGATGCGCAGGCGCTGCTCGACGATCCGTCGATCGACATCGTCATCGAGCTGATGGGTGGCTACGAGCCCGCTCGCCGGTTCGTGCTGGCGGCCATCGCCAACGGGAAGGACGTGGTCACCGCCAACAAGGCGCTGCTCGCGGTGCACGGACGTGAGATCTTCACCGCAGCGGAACGCGCGGGCGTCGATCTCGGATTCGAGGCCAGCGTCGGCGGCGGCATCCCGATCATTCGCGTGCTCAGGGACGGCCTCGCAGCCGACCACAACCGCGCCGTGTACGGGATCGTCAACGGCACCTCGAACTACATCTTGAGCACGATGACGAATCAGGGCGGCGAGTTCGGCGAAGTCTTGCGTGCCGCGCAGCAGCAAGGACTGGCGGAAGCCAACCCGACCTACGACGTCGACGGCATCGACGCCGCCCACAAACTGACGCTGCTCATTCAACTCGCGCTCGGCGCGCGGGTTCGATTGCAAGATATTCCGACGGCCGGCATTCGGGACGTCAGTCAGCTCGACATCAACTACGCCAAGGATTTCGGCTACGTCATCAAGCTGCTCGCGGTCGCGAAGGAAGACGACGGGTTGGAAGCGTGGGTGCAACCGGCGATGGTGCCGCGCGCGCATTTGCTCGCCGACGTCAATGGAGCCCTCAACGCCATTGCGGTTCGCGGCGAGGCGCTGGGCGCGAGCATGTACTTGGGACTGGGGGCGGGCATGATGCCCACTGCGACGGCGGTGGTCGCCGATTTGATGGAGATCGCGCGCAATCGCCTCCACGGCAGCCGCGCGCGCGTTGCCCCGCTCGGCTACCCGCTGGCCTCGCAGCGGCCTACACGCATCAAGCCTCTGACGGAGTTGACCAGCGAATTCTATCTGCGGTTCCTCGTACAAGATCGTCCCGGCGTGCTGGCACGAATTGCGGGGATACTCGGTGAACAACACATTTCAATCGCTTCGGTGATCCAGAAAGGCCGCGAGATCGGCGCCACCGTGCCGATTGTGATCCGCACCCACGAAGCCCAAGCCGATCGGCTCCAGCGCGCGTTGCGGGGGATCGGCCGCCTGGCAGCGGTGCGCGCCAAGCCGGCTGCGATTCGCATCGAAGACAGCCTCGGCCAGTGACGGCGGCTGCGGAAGCTCGTTTCTGATCCACGCTTTCAGGTCGGCGCTCTCAAACCTGGCGCGGCGCCGTGAAACTCGATAAATAAGGCCAAATGGAACCGCGCGGCCGATCGCAGATCGGCGGCGCAAGGACGGCGCGTGTACGATGGAACGCAATCTCGCTCTCGAAGCGGTTCGGGTGACGGAAGCGGCGGCGCTCGCCTCCGCGCGGTTGATGGGACGTGGGGACGTGGCGGCCACCGATCGCTCCGGTGCGCAAGCCATGCGCAAAGCCTTCGGTTCGATCGCGATCAACGGCACGATCGTGATTGGCGAAGGTGAAGAGGGGGAAAGCGACATCCTCTATATCGGTGAAAAGGTCGGCAACGGCAGCGGCGACGAACTGGACGTCGCGCTCGATCCGCTCGAAGGCGCGACCATCTGCGCCACCGGCGGGTACAACGCGTTGTCGATCATCGCGATCGCCGAGCAAGACGGCTTTCTGCGCTGCCCCGACATGTACATGGACAAGATCGCCGTCGGACCGGAAGGCAAAGGGCTCATCGATCTCGATAAGGCGCCGACCGACAACCTGCGAGCGCTCGCCGAGGCCAAAGGGGTTTACATTGCCGACCTCACGGTGGCGGTGCTCGATCGACCGCGTCACGAGAAGCTGATCACCGAGGTGCGTAAGGCCGGTGCGCGCGTGCGCCTTCTGAGTGACGGCGATGTTGCCCCGGGGATCGCGGCGACGCGACCCGCCTCCGGCATCGACCTTTTGCTCGGTACCGGCGGCTCGCATCAAGGCATCCTCACCGCGGCGGCGATGCGCTGCGCCGGCGGCGAGATGCAAGGCCGTCTGATCGCACGCAACCCGGACGATGCCGCGAAGGCAACCGCTGCCGGCATCAAAGACATCAATCGAAAATACACTGCCGAGGAAATGGCCTCGGGGAGCGTCATGTTCGCCGCCACCGGCGTCACCGACGGTGACTATCTGCGCGGCGTTCGCTTCTTCAAAGGCGGTGCGACCACCAACTCGGTGGTGATGCGCTCGCGCACCCGCACGATTCGCTACATCGAAGCGGTGCACCGCTTCGATTTCAAACCCGAGTACTGATGCGCGTCCAAGGTCTCTAGGGTCGACGGTTCATGGAAACGTGTACGCTGTTCGAACGCCGCGACGCGGTCGGCATCCTGACGGTCAATCGCCCGCAGGTGCTCAACGCGCTCAATCCGCAAACCCTCGACGAAGTCGGCGCGCATGTCGCCGCTTGCCGTGAGGGCGTCCGGTGCCTGGTAATCACCGGGGCGGGCGAGCGCGCGTTTGTCGCCGGTGCCGACATCGCCGCGATGGCGAAGATGACGGGCATCGAGGCGCGCGATTTTGCGCGGCGCGGCCAGGCCGTGATGCGAAGCTTGGAGGAGTTGCCGATTCCGGTGATTGCCGCCGTCAACGGATTTGCCCTCGGCGGCGGGATGGAGTTGGCGCTGGCGTGCGATTTCATCTTCGCGGCCGAGTCGGCCAAGTTCGGCCAGCCGGAAATCAACCTCGGCATCATTCCCGGCTTCGGCGGTACCCAACGACTCGCGCGCCGCATCGGGCCGGGTCGCGCCCGCCAACTCATCTACTCGGGTGAGATGATCGACGCGGCCGAGGCGTTCCGCCTTGGCGTGGTCAACCACGTCTTGCCGCGTGCTGAGTTGTTGGACGCAGCCGTGAAGACGGCGACCGATTTCGCGGCCAAGGCGCCGGTCGCGATCCAAGAAGCCAAGGCGGCGATCAACGCCGGCGCCGATATGGCGCTCGAAGACGGCTGCCGCTACGAGGCGGAAGCGTTCGCGGTCACCTTCGGCACCGACGATCGTCGCGAGGGCATGGACGCGTTTCTCGCCAAACGCAAGGCGACCTTCACCGGGCGGTGACCGTGGAGCGCACCGAGTTTGGACCGTGGGAGGTCTGCTTCAGCACGCCGCTCGACGCCGAGGCGCATATCGTGCGCGGCTATCTCGAACACTACGGCATCCCGTGCGAATTGCGCAGTCGCCGATTCGGGATGGAGCCGCTGACGTTCGGGGCGCTCGGATTGGTCGAAATCCTCGTGCCCGACGCATGGAGCCGCGTCGCGCGCGGTCTGATTCGCGGCCGTCTGGGCACACACACGGGAGAACACAGCGATGAGTAAGTCAAAGGCCGAATGGTTGGCGGCGCGCTACCCGCGAGACGCCGACCGCCTCGAGCGCTTCTCGACGGTGTCGGACATGGACGTCGAGCCGGTCTATACTCCGGACGATCTGCCGGGTTGGCAATACGATCGCGCGCTCGAACATCCCGGCGAGTATCCCTACACCCGCGGCGTCTACCCGTCGATGTATCGCGGCCGGCTGTGGACGATGCGCCAGTTCGCCGGCTTCGGCTCGGCGCGCGATACCAACGAGCGCTTCCAGTTCCTGTTGGGTCAGGGGCAAACCGGTCTCTCGACCGCGTTCGATATGCCGACCTTGATGGGCTACGACGCCGACCACCCGCGCGCGCTCGGCGAGGTCGGACGCGAAGGCGTCGCGGTGTCGAGCCTGACCGACATGGAAGAGCTGTTCAGCGGGATTCCGCTCGGCGACGTGACCGTGTCGATGACCGTCAACTGCACCGCCGGCACGTTGCTGGCGATGTATCTGGCCGTGGCGGAACGGCACGGCGTCGCGTGGAATCGACTCGGCGGCACGATCCAGAACGACATGTTCAAGGAGTTCATCGCGCAAAAGGAATGGATCTCGCCGCCGCAGCCGTCGCTCCGCGTCGTCGTCGACATGATGGAATTCTGCGCGGCGGAAGCGCCGCGCTGGCACCCGGTGTCGATCTCCGGCTACCACATCCGCGAAGCCGGCTCGACCGCGGTGCAGGAGCTGGCGTTTACGCTGGCCGACGGCATCGGCTACGTGCAAGCGGCGGTCGACCGCGGGTTGGATGTCGACAGCTTTGCCCCGCGATTGTCGTTCTTCTTCAACGTGCACAACGACTTCCTCGAAGAGATCGCCAAGTTCCGCGCGGCGCGGCGCCTGTGGGCCACCATCATGCGCGAACGCTTCGGCGCGAAGAACCCGCGCTCCTTGATGCTGCGCACGCACGCGCAGACGGCTGGGTGTAGTCTCACCGCGCAGCAGCCGCTCAACAACGTCGTACGGGTCGCGATTCAAGCGCTCGCCGGTGTGCTCGGCGGAACCCAGTCGCTCCACACCAACTCGATGGATGAAACGCTGGCGCTGCCGAGCGAACAAGCGGTGTTGGTGGCACTGCGGACCCAACAGATCATCGCCGAGGAGTCCGGTGTGACCAACGTCGCCGATCCGCTCGGCGGCAGCTATGCGATCGAAGCGCTCACCGATCGGATCGAGCGTGAAGCCGCCGCCTACATCAAGAAGATCGACGAGCTGGGCGGAATCGTTCGGGCGATCGAATTGGGATTCCCGCAGAAGGAAATCGCCGAGGCCGCCTACCGCTATCAACAACAGCTCGACCGCGGCGAGAAGGTCATGGTCGGCGTCAACAAATACATCGTCGACGAAGGTCCGCCGCTGGAACTCCTGCGCGTCGATCCGAAGATCGAACGCGAACAAGCCGAACGCGTGCGCCGGCGCAAGCAGGCGCGCAATACAACGCGTGTTCAGGCCGCGCTCACCGCGGTCCGCGAAGCCGCGCGCGGAACCGCGAATCTGATGCCGCCGTTGATCGCGGCGGTGAAAGAAGAGTGCACGGTCGGGGAGATCGCTGATATCTTCCGCGAAGTCTTCGGCGTGTATCGCGATCCCGCGTGGATCTGACGAACGCGGAGTGCGGAATGCGGAGTGTGAAACCGGGCGAGCGCGTTTGATGAGTCTGGAGTGTTGCCTTGGCTGAACGACGCGTACGGATCTTGGTCGCGAAACCCGGGCTCGATGGTCACGATCGCGGGGCCAAGATCATTGCCCGGGCCTTGCGTGACGGCGGTTTTGAAGTGATCTACACCGGCTTGCACCAGACGCCCGAGATGATCGCCGAGACCGCGTTGCAGGAAGACGTCGACGCGATCGGCCTGAGCATTCTGTCGGGCGCGCATATGGCCTTGTTCCCGGCGGTGATCGATCAGCTCAAACAACGAGGCATCACCGACGTCGTTTTGTTTGGCGGCGGCATCATTCCACCGGAAGATGTCCTTGAGCTGAAACGACTGGGCGTGAGCGAGATGTTCACTCCCGGTGCAACCACCGACGCCATCGTTGAGTGGGTGCGCACGCACGTCCGCCCGCACTGACCCTCACGCAGAATGGAGGACCGTCCACTCATCATCGTTGGATCGGGCCCGGCGGGCGCCGCCACCGCTCTGCGGCTGGCTCAACTCGCGCCCGAGATCGCGCGCGACGCGTTGATCCTCGAGAAGGCAGTTCACCCGCGCGAGAAGGTGTGCGCGGGCGGACTGATTCCGCACACCATCCGCTGTTTGCGTGATCTCGGCGTCGAGTTGACGGTGCCGCACGTGGTCGTGAATCGCGCTACCGTGCGGACGCCGACGCGTCAGGTGCATCACCAAGACCGGGACATCTGCCGCGTCGTGCGGCGGTGCGAATTCGATGCGATGTTGGTCGAAGCAGTTCGCTCGCGCGGCGTCGCCGTCAATGAAGCGGAAAAGGTCGTCGAAGTGCGTCGCGACGGGTCGGCCATGCTCGTGGAGACCGAGCGCGCCACGTATCGCACGCGCGCGATCGTGGGGGCCGACGGATCGGGCAGCCTCGTTCGTCGCCGCTTGCTCGACCGGACGAATGGTCATACCGGGCGCGCGTTGATGTGCGATGTCCCGCTGGCTGCGACCAATTGGGACGGCTTCGCCTCGGCATCGTACGAGTTCAACTTCGAAGCGGTCGCCACCGGCTTGCGCGGCTACACGTGGGCGTTCCCGTGTTGGATCCGAGGCGAGCCGCACATCAACGTCGGTGCGTATGCCGTCGATACACCCGGGGCGCGGCTGACGCGCTTGGTGGAAAGCGAACTGACGCGATTGCGAGCCGACGTCCGCCCGCGCTTTCAAGCCTTCCCGATTCATTGGTACGAAGATCGCGCACCGATCGCCGGACCGGCGGTGATACTCGCGGGCGACGCCGCGGGCGTCGATCCGCTGATGGGCGAGGGCATTTCGTTCGCGCTCGAATACGGTTGGCGCGCCGCCGAGGCCGTGCATGCCGCATTCGCCACCGGCGACTTCTCCTTTGCGGCGTATCAGCGCGGCGTACGCGCGTCGTGGCTCGGTCGCAAACTGCGGAGACTGAACCTGGCCGTGCGGTTGTTCTACGGCCCAACCTGGCGGGTGTGGTTTGCGATCGCAGAGCACAGCCGGCGCGCGCGCGAGTTGGGCCTCAGTTGGTACAACGGCGTAAACGGCTGGGATCAACGCAGCGGGTGGGAGGCCGTTCGCGCGCTGTGGACGGGAAACTTTGGCTCGCCGCCCGCGACCACCGCGGGATAAAACATGTCGCTCACTCGTGGGCATGCGCGACGTCGCCGTCAGATGCCGTGGCTCGCATGGCTTGCGAGCCTCGCTGCGCTCGCGGTCACGGGCTGGATGTTGTGGCGCGCGCGCCCGCACCCGCCGAAATCGTCGGTGGGTGCCCCGTCCGCCGATGAGCAGCCCGAAATCACGCAAGACCAGCAGCGGAGTCTGGACGAGATTCTGCGGGCGAAGCGCGCCGAGCACGGACAATGATCTGCGTTGACGACGATGCCGGCCGCCGCGTCGAGATTGCCGAGGCGCCCCGGCGAATCGTCTCGCTGGTGCCCAGTCTCACCGAAACCCTTTTCGCCCTCGGCTGCGGCCAGCGTGTGATCGGCGTCACGCGCTACTGCACCGAACCGGCCGATGACGTGGCGCTGCGGGCGAAGGTCGGCGGCACGAAGAACCCTGACTGTGCTGCACTCTGCCGGCTTGAACCGGACCTGGTGATCGTCAACGCGGAAGAGAATCGGCGCGAAGATTTCCGCCACCTGGAGACGATGGGGCTGCGGGTTTTCGTCACTTTCCCGCAGACGCTGGATGCCGCGGCCGACTTGCTCCGTCGCCTCGGAGTCGTGACCGGCTGCAGCGAGCGCGGCGCCGCACTCGCGACGGAACTCAGGTCGGCGATAGCCGACGTGCGTGTGAACGTGGGTGCGCGGTGTCGCGTATTTTGTCCGATCTGGAAGAACCCGTGGATGACGATTGCTGCGGGCACGTATGTCGATGACGTCCTGCGAACCGCCGGCGGCGACAACATCTTTCGCGACCGGCCCGGTCCGTATCCGACGATCACTCTCGACGAGTCAGCGGCGCAGCAGCCCGAGGTCGTGCTGTTGCCGGATGAACCCTATCGCTTCTCGCCTCGCGATCTGGGTGATTGTGCTGCGCTCGACGATACGCCCGCGGCTCGCGCGGGACGCATTCACTTCGTCGACGGCAAGGCGCTGTCGTGGTACGGACCGCGGGCGGCGGCGGGCCTTCGAGCGATTGCCGCCCTGATGCATTGATGCGGGAGGTCACGAACGTGCGCTGGATGGTAATGGCGCTGTTGGTATTGTGCGGGTGCCAGCCCGGTTGTCGCGAGAGTCTTGTCAGCAAGGAGCTGGGAAAGACCGAAGCGGAGTACACCGCCCGCTACGGTGCCGCGACCAAGTCGCCGATGACACCGGATCAGGCGCTCTTTGGAGGCCCAGACGGCGCCCGGTTGCTGACGCGGATGGCGGATGGCCGCAGTGTGGAGGAGCTGTGGTGTGTCTCCGATGCCGGTGGCGGATTGCCCGAGGATCTGGCGACGCGCGCCGCACACCTCATCGCCGCGCAACCGTCACCAAGCCGGACGCAGCAGTTTCGCAGTCGGGGCGTGCCGACGGCGGAGATCTTCGAGTTCGCCGAGGGTGACGGCATGATCGCGATTGATCGACGCGGTGCCGCGACCAGATGCGTTGCGTTGTGTGCGCACCGCGCCGACTGTCGTCTCCTGAATCTGTCGCTCGGGGCGGAAGCGCGGATGGATGAATTGCTCAAGCAAGCCGAAGATCAGACCAATCGGGTTGGTCATTGAACGCCAGCACCAGCCATGACGACGCGGTCACTGGCGCTGAGCACTGATCTCTACGAGTTGACGATGGCCGCCGGCTATTTCGTCAACGACATCCGTGCGACTGCGACCTTCGAATTGTTCGTGCGCGACTTGCCGCCGGACCGTGGTTACCTCCTGGTGGCCGGACTCGAGCAGGCGCTCGCGTATCTCGAAACCTTGCACTTTACCGACGAGGACATCGCCTACCTGCGCGCGCTCCCCGCGTTCGCCAATGTGCCGCTCGCCTTCTTCGACCATCTCGCGACGCTACACTTCAGCGGTGAGATCTGGGCGATTCCCGAGGGCACGCCCGCGTTCACCAACGAACCGCTGCTGCGGGTGACCGCCCCGATTCTCGAAGCGCAATTGGTCGAGACCGCATTGTTGGCGACGATCAACTTTCAAACCCTCATCGCCTCGAAGGCCGCGCGTGTCGTGTCCGC
>Ga0335069_10002190_pt1 | contig 30333 bp, 30 predicted proteins | sample Lox_Sample_11_FD_206714 | JGI IMG/M metagenome (GOLD analysis project Ga0335069, IMG submission 206714) | Soil microbial communities from Loxahatchee National Wildlife Refuge, Florida, United States - Lox_Sample_1.1 | ecosystem: Environmental > Terrestrial > Soil > Wetlands | place: USA...
ACTCGGCAAGGTCACGCTCAGGCAGGCCGTGCAGATTGCGGCGGAGCTTTCGAAGGACGCCAGGATCGTCTATCTGGTGTGCAAGAAGGGCTTCTGGCATGACGCCTATTATGCCCCCGACCCGATCGGAGCCGTCCACAAGCGGCACGGACCTGCGAAAAATCGCGACAAACCTGAAAAAACCGATGCTATGGCAGGAGGCCCACCTCCTGCCTGATTTTTTTCTTGGCGTATTGCGTATACTATAAGGAGCGCGCCATGAAGACCTATAAAACCGCGGCCGACATCCTCACAGCCATCCACCTTGCCTGGAGCTTCCTCGTGATCGGCGGGGCCTTCTTCGAATTCCTCGTTCCCTCCTATGCCCTCACGCAGATCATCGTGATGTCGATCACGCTCCTCATCGGACTCCCCTTCGGCGCCTGTCCGCTCACCGCCCTCGAAAAACGGTGGCGGCGAAAGACGAATCCCTCATATGACAATCAGAATTCGTTCATCACGACTTACGCCAACAAGATCATGGGCGCCCATCTTGAAAAACGGACGGTGAACATCGCGATCGGCGTTTTCTATACGATCTCGTATCTCTCGTGCGCCTATAACCTCATCTTCCATCGCTGAACCATGGCCCTATCGATCATTCATGTAGCGCGAGGAGCCGCCGCCGCTATTGCCGGCGCGGTTGCGCTCGTTGCCGGACTGTTCAATCAGCCGAACGTCATGCAGAGCCTTCCGCCGCAGGCGGCGATGATCCGGACGATCGTCGCGGCGCCCATTGAGCCCATTTTGCCGGCCGCCGATGTTTCGACGCCGTCCGTGACGCCCAACCTTCTGCCGCATGTCGTCATCCGTCCGTCATCCGCAACGATTGCCGCCGCATCGGCCCGGGGAACGGCGCTCGTGCTGCCCTCGGTGCGTTCACCGTTCGCGCCGCCGGGAAATTCGTCCGCCGCGTCATCTTTCTCTGCGTCGGCACCTGCGCCCACGGCATCCCAGCCGATCACCACGTCTCAATTCCTCGCGGCAACCCAGCTTTCGCTCACCGAGCGCCACGACGGCCCCTATGAAGTTCATTTCACGACGACGGTTTCGGCGCGCGAGACGATCACCTGGGACCTGACGGATCCGACCGTCGGCCTCAACCCGTCCTATGCCATGACCTATTCCTGCGACCCCACTCCGCTGCCGGCGGAAAACGGCGCATCCGATCAGAACCCGATCTTCACCCCGCGCCGCTCCTATCAATGCTCCGTCTCGCTTACGCCGCAGTCGGGCAGCGATCGGCGCACCCAGTCGCGGGAATTCGACTTCACGGTTCCTCCCGGCGAGATCACCGTCACGCCGCAGTCGGCCATGAACACGGTCCTTAAGGACGGCGAGGACGACGGCGGTTTTGTCTTCACGAACCAAGACACCATCGCGGTCACGATCACCGCCCTCACGCTCGACGTGAAGACGACGGGCCTGAGCACCGCCTATGGACCCATGGCGTTCCGCGCCCTCGATCCGGCGACCGGCAACCCGACGGGAAGCAACGTCGATCTTGCCGCCATGCCTAAGGATCCGACGAACCCGTTCGTGACGGGCGAGACCGGCGTCACGATCCCGGTGTCCCTCACGATCCCGCCGGGAACCGACCGGCTGCTGCCGATCCAGCTTGTAGGCATCGCGACGATGCGGGTGTCCTCGATCACTCCCACGGTCACGCTCACCTTGCGCAGCGCATCGCTCTTGAACGACGTCCGCACGCCTGCGCTGAACGGCGCCATCCTTCAATGGAGCTGCGTCGTGAGCTTCCAGGCCTATGACCCGAACGCCACAAGCGGCGCACTTGTCGCGGGGAACGCCTGCGGCGTCGCGGGCAATTAAGATACGAAAGGACTCCCGAGTTGCATCGGGAGTCCTTGTACGCTGCATCTCACACGCGCCGCTGCGATTCCCTATCGCCCGAATAACGTGCGAAGGTTGTCGAACTGCGTGCGCAAGTTGTTGATCTGGGCTTGCAGCGAGCTCAGGATGCCGGAGGTCGGGAGTGGCGATCCCGTCCCTGACGGCGAGCCGGCACTGCCGGTGCTGCCGCTACTACTATTGCCGGGCGAGCCCCCAAGGAAGGTGCTACCGGGAAACGCGTGCGGTGGCCGCCACGTCAGAAGGCTGTAATCCCTCACGACGTCCGCGTTCACGACGAGCGGTGTCCCGGACGCGATGTGACCGGATACCCCGACCACGTCACCAACCTGGAGTTGCGACGACGGATCCATCTGGGACCAGGAAGTCCCTGACTTCAGATAGAACCGCGGCAGCTGGCCGTTCCAGTTCACCGTATAGGTGATGCCCCAGATGGTGCCCTGGAAGGCGCCGCTCGCAACCTGGGTCACGAGCATGCCCCGCGCCAGGAATCCGCCGTTCGGATTGATGAGCAGCAGGGGCGGGACGGATACGGCCGGACGGGTCGATGTCGGCGTGCTGGTCGGCGTCGACGTTGGCACGGACGGAATCGAGGTCACGGTCACCGAACACGGCGCGGTCGCGGTGCTCGACGAAGCGTCGGTGGCCTGGACAGTCGCGTTATAGGTCCCCGTCGCCGCATAGGTCGCCGTCACGGAATTCCCGGTTGCCCCGGTCACCCCGTCACCCGACCATCCGTATGCGTACGGCGCCACGCCGCCGGTCGCCGACGCCGTCCACATGACGACGTTGCTCGACGAAGGCATGGTCGACGTGCATGAGACCGCGAGCGGTACCGTGCTCGACGGTGTCGAGGTCGAGGTTCCGCCGCCTGTCGATGACGCAACGATTAGCGTCGCATCCGAAGTGGTCGTGGCGTTGGTGTTCACGACGTCAGGCGATTCGCTGACGCTCGCGGTGTTCGTGATCGTCTGCCCCACCGTCCCCGTATTCACGGTGGCGTTCAGCGTGAGCGTCGCCGTCGCGCCCGAAGCGAGGTCGCCGACGGTCCAGAGGCCGGTCGTCTGATCATAGGTCCCGGTCGACGTCGTCGCGTTCGCGAAGGTCAGCCCCGCGGGCAGCATGTCGGTCACCGTGACACCCGCGGAGGTGGACGGACCGAGCGCCGAAACGGTGATCGTGTACGAAACCGATCCCCCTTCCTGCGGCGCAGCGTTATTCACGACATTGCTGACCTGGAGTCCCGCATCGGTCGAACTTGCCGTCGACGTTGCCGTTCCGGAAAGCGTCGCCGCGCAGGTGTTCGTCGCCGTCGCGAGAGCCGAATCGGTCGCGAGGATCGTCGCGGTGATGGTTCCGCTCGTGGCGTACGTCGAGGTTATCGCCGTGCTCGTGCTGCCGTCAACGCTCGGATCGCCGGACCAAACGAAGCCGTAGGGCGGCGCACCGCCGGTCGCCGAAGCCGTCCAAGCGATCGTGTTGCTGGTCGCCGTACCGAAACATCCGACGCTCAATGGCGTCGACGTCGTCGTGTCGGTCGACGTCGCGGTGGTCGATGCCGTCGTTGTCCCCACGCTCTGGGCGTTCACGAACGAAGAAACGACGAATACGCCGAGGGCGATCGTCGCGATCGTTCCAATCAGTTTGATTGTTCTCATAGGAAAAATAAATATTGTGTGCGACCTTTGATGGCATCCGCGGATACTCGTAGTACAGCGGTCGCCGGCCGTTTGCTACAGCGCATTCAGAGCTCCTTCGCTACGGCGCTTTGGCACCCTGGTCATCAGGCTCGTCTTCCTCGTCGTCGTCATCGTCATTGTCCTCCACGTCCTCGTCGAGAACGATAAGCTCCTCTCCGTCCTCATCGTCGTCATCCTCGTCGTCATCGTCATCTTCTTCCTCTTCCACTACCTCCACCTCTTTCTGCTTGTCCGGATCTGCTTCTTCGGGTGCGACATCACCCTGATGCGTCGAAAGACCCAGATTTTCATCGTCGGATTCGGACCCCGCATCGTCATCGGCTTCCTGGTCAGGCAGCAGCACTGCATTCGGGTCGCGCGGCTTCTCTTCTTCCTCCTCCACGAGAGCTGCTGCGTCATGGTCGTGATCCAGATCCTCGTGCCCCTGCTCCTCGGCCGTCTCGCGGCTCACGAATTTGAAAAAGCGACTCGGCTTGCCGTTGATCGTTTCCTGATAAAGGAAGACCAGATTGTCATGATCGAACGCTTCGAAGAACTCCTCCCAGCCGATGGGTTCGAGCGCCCCTTTCTTATCCTGAAAGTCGACACGCAGCAGGCCCCCGCTCCGGCCGCCGCGGCTCCGTCCTCCCACGCTTTTAACCCGTGCCGGAACGCCGCCGCGGTCCTCGATCCATTTGCGGATCGTGTCATGGTCGGTCGTCGTGAAACTCTTATGGTCCTGGGTCTTCTTTGGCCCGGCACGCCTGCCTTTGCCGCCCGTCGAGGCCGGCCTCTTGCCGGAGTCTGTCGCTGTGGTTTTTTTGGGCATATCACGTTATACCCGGGGGTCGCCGCCGATCTTTCACCGAAACAATTCCAGCGCTCATTCGTCTTATCTGGTGTGAGAATAGCCCAGATCGCCCCCATCGTGGAGCGGGTCCCTCCGAAGCGCTACGGCGGCACCGAGCGCGTGGTTCACGCACTTACCGAAGAGCTGGTTCGCCGGGGCCACGAGGTGACGCTCTTCGCAAGCGGCGACTCGGTCACGTCGGCCAAGCTCGTTTCGGTCTATCCGCGGGCGATGCGCGAGGCGAAGCTCAAGGACCTCTATGGGTCGAACGTCTGGACCATGCTGAACATCGGGAGCGCCTATGAACGGCAGGGCGAGTTCGACATCGTTCACGACCATAACGGCTATCTGAGCCTTCCCACGGCGAACGTCGCGGCGACGCCGGTTGTCACGACCGTCCACGGACCGTTCACGCCCGAGGTGCGCCGGACGTTCCAGGCGCTCCGGCGTCCGTATATCGTGACGATTTCGCGCTCGCAAAGCTATGCGGCGCCGAACCTTCATTATGCCGGCACGGTCCACAACGGGCTCGACATGAAGAAATATCCGTTTTCCGAAACGCATGAGGACTACATGCTGTTCGTCGGCCGCATCTCGCTTGAAAAGGGAGTGCATTTTGCGATCGAAGCCGCCCAGCAGCTCGATCTGCCGCTCGTGATCGCGGCAAAGCTCGACCCCGTGGACCGGCCCTATTTCAAGGAATACGTCGAGCCGTTCCTTTCAGAGCAGATCCAGTGGATCGGCGAGGTGAACGAAGAGGAGCGCAACCGGCTCATGAGCCGGGCGCTCTGCTTCCTTCACCCCGTCACCTGGCACGAGCCCTTCGGCCTCACGCTTATCGAGGCGATGGCGTGCGGCTGCCCGGTGGTCGCCTTTGACAAAGGTTCCATCCCCGAAATCATCCGTAACGGACGGACCGGGTTTGTCGTTAGGGATATGGAAGGGATGCTCGACGCCATCGGGCATCTCGGCACCATCGACCGCAAACGCTGCCGCCGCCACGCCCTCACGAATTTCAGCGCGGAACGGATGGCGGACGGGTACGAATCGGTGTATAATGGGATCCTCAATAAGGAACTCCCGTAACGTCAAACGCCTTCATGCCTCAATCGCCCCTGTGGGATCTCGGCTATGCCACGATCCACGAACTCGAAACCGAAAACGGCATCCTTGCCTCCGGGCGCGAGGAGATCTATGGCTGCGTGTTCGGCCGCGATTCGCTCATCACGAGCCTCGCGCTCCTCAAGGCCTATCGCAAAACGCGCGATCCCTACCTGCTCGGCCTGGTGAAAAAGATCCTTACGAATCTCGCCCTCTTGCAGGGCAAGGAGGCGAACATCGAAAGCGGCGAGGAGCGCGGCAAGTGCATCCACGAGTACCGCCCCACGAACCACGAGCATCTTACGAAGTCGCTCGCCGAGCCGTGGTACGTCTATCCCGACAACGCGATGCGCAACTATGACACCGTCGACGCGACCCCGCTCTTTCTCATCGGCGTGCACGAATATTACCGCATGACGCGGGACCGCGCCTTCGTGCATGCGCTCGCGCCGCACGTGAGAAGCGCCCTCATGTGGATTTTGAAATTCGGCGATACGAACGCCGACGGCCTGATCGACTATCGGTTCCATCCGGACCGCCGCTATGGCGGCCTGCGCGCGCAAAGCTGGATGGACAGCAGCGAATCGCTCTTCCTTGAGGGCGGCGACCCGATCGCCTACCCGATCGCTCCGGTCGAGGTGCAGGCCTATGCCTATGCCGCCCTGCGGCGATGGAGCCACTATTATCTAATCCATAACCCCCTGCTCGCGCTGCGCCTTACCAAAAAAGCGAACATTTTGAAAGAACTCTTTAATAAATATTTCATCATCGAAACGCCCTTGGAATGGTCGCTTGCGTTCGCGATCGACGGCGCCGGGCGGCCGCTCGCCTCGCCCCGCTCGAGCATGGGACACGTCCTCTGGGCATCAACCGAGAAGATCGACGGCAGCCTGGACTGCATATTGGACGGCAGCGCGATCCCGCATCTCGTGAACCGCCTCATGGCCGCGGACCTTTTCGAACCTGCCGCCGGGTTCAGGACTTTGAGCTCGCGCTCGGGCCGCTTCGATCCCGCAAGCTATCACAATGGCTCGATCTGGCCCCACGATACGGCCATGGTCGCGGACGGACTTGAGACGTTCGGCTATGCCCGCGAGGCCGCAGCCGTGCGCCAGGCGCTCATGTCGGCCTATGACCACTTTAAGACCCCGCTCGAGCTGTTCGTCTATGACGGCGACTACCGCGAATATCAGTCGGCGAACGGTCAGACCGCCTGCCGCAAACAGGCCTGGAGCGCCGCGGCCCTGCTCGCGATGGTCAGCTGACGCGCGGAAACGTTTTTCCCGAAGAGGAAACGCGACGCGTCAGTAGAAACCCGCTTCGAACGCATGGTACGATATAGCCATGCTGATTGACGACGTATCGATTTCGATCGCGGCCGGCCATGGCGGCAAGGGCGCGGTCGCTTTCAATAAGAACCTCATGTCGCTCGGACCGGCCGGCGGTTCGGGCGGCCTTGGCGGAAGCGTCTATGCCCAGGGCGTCTCGGACCTTTCGGCGCTCGGCCAGTTCCGGTTCAAGAAAAAGTTCGCGGCCGAGGACGGCCAGGACGGCCGCAGCCAGTTCCGCGACGGCCATGACGGCGCGGACCTCGTGCTGCTCCTACCGGTCGGAACCGTGATCCACAACCTCTCGACCGGCACCGACGAAGAAGTGACCCGCGTCGGTGAAAAGATCCTTTTGGCCAAAGGCGGCCTCGGCGGACGCGGCAACTTTCATTTCAGGTCTTCGCGCAACACGACGCCGCGCCAGTTCCAGCCGGGCCTGCCGGGCGAGACGTTCGACGTGCGTCTCGAGCTCAAGTTCATCGCCGACATCGGCCTGCTCGGCCTGCCGAACGCCGGCAAATCGAGCCTGCTGAACGCGCTCACGAACGCCAAGAGCAAGGTGGCGAACTATGCCTTCACGACGCTCGAGCCGAACCTCGGCACCTATTATGAGCTCATCATCGCCGACATCCCGGGACTCATCGAAGGGTCGTCGACGGGCCGCGGGCTTGGCACGAGGTTCCTTCGCCATATCGAGCGCACCGGCACGCTCGTCCACCTCGTTTCGGCCGAATCGGACGATCCGGTCCGCGACTACGAGACGGTCCGCAACGAGCTCGGTTCGTATAGCAAGGCGCTCCTCAAGAAACCCGAGCACGTTTTTTTATCGAAAAGCGACACGGCCGACCCGGCCGACATCGAAAGAAAGCTCGCGGCGATCAAGAAGATCGATCCGCACGCGGCGGCGATCTCGATCAAGGAACCCGAAAGCCTGACGACGGTGAAAACCCTGCTGAACAAAATGAAAGACGACAAGCTGCGCCCGACCCGCACCGACGCGGACGCCTGACGCTTAGACCATCTCGGGCACCTTGAGATGGAACGAGCTGCCCTTGCCTTCACCGGGCGATTCGGCCCACATCGTCCCGCCGTGGGCTTCGGCGATCTTGCGCGCGATATAGAGGCCAAGGCCCGTGCCGAGAATCTGCTTCTTCACGCGCGCGTCGCGGATGAATTCCTCGAAGAGATGCGGCGCGAGGTCGGGCGAGAACCCGACGCCCGAATCGCTCACCGTGACCGTGGCTGCCGCGGTCGTCCCCGGCGTGGCGGGCTCTTCGGCGATTTCGATATGCACGAAGCCGCTCGGCGTATATTTGATCGCGTTGTCCGTTAGATTCTGGATCACCTGCTTCAGCTTCTCCGCATCGGCGTTCACGGGGATCTCCTTGTCGGGCGCCTTGAAGGTGAATTCGAGCTTCTTCGTCTCGGCAAGGCCTTTCAGCAAATCGAACACCTCCTGCACGATCTTCTTAAGGTCGGTTCGCGCCATCTGATAATCCATCTTGCCCTCGTCAACCTTGCGCATGTCGAGCAGCGTGTTGATAAGGCCGATCAGGCTGTTCGCTGATTCACCCATCTTCTGCACCGTTTCCTTGATCTTGTCGGGGACGGGACCATAGGAGCCGCCGACGATGAGCGTGCCGAACCCCTTGATCGCGGCGAGCGGCGAACGGATCTGGTGCGAGGCGAGCGACAGGAGCTCGCTCTTGAAGTGCGAAAGGTCCTCAAGCTGCCGGTTGGCCGCATCGAGCTTCTCGTTGAGGCGCTGCAGCTCCTCGCGCTGTTCGACTTCCCGCTGAACGCTCCTGATGAGCAGGATGCTGAAGATGAGCGTGAGTACGAAGACGCTCGCCCTAAAGATGATGATCGTCAAATTGTTCGAAAGGACGACCTCGACGAGCGACGTGATCGAGAGGACGAACGCCAGGATCTCGGTCGCGATGACCTTCACGTTGAGCAGATGGTGCTTCAGAATCGCATAGGACGTAAGGACGATGAACGGGAACATGAAGAGCGCCCCGAGCGACACGAAGTTCGGATTGTTGAAGAACGCCGGCAGGACAAAGTTGAACACGAGGATCAACGCGAGCATGACGAAGATCCCCGTGAGGAATATGATGAGCGGCCGCCGCTCCTCGGCCGGCGTCCGCCGCGTCTTGCGGATCAGGATGACGATCCCGCCGATGTTCAAAAAGGCCGCAAGCAGGGCGAACAGGAATATGCCGGGCCCGTTCGTGATCTCTGCGACATGCTGAGCGGACGTCCCCGACACGCTCGAAAACACAAACGGCGTGAACGTAAGCGCGCTCACAAGGACGGTCAGAGGGATCAGGATGCGCTTATAGGCCTTCGAGAGCGTCGGCTTCTCGAGCGGAAAGACGTAGCACAGGGTGAACGTGAAGAACGACGCCCAGATGGCGAAGAACATCACCGAACGGAGGAGCCAGAACGAGAGCTCGACGTTGTGGACCTGATAAAAAAGGTAGTTGACGACGCCCCACAGGCTTGCGGTCGCCGCGACGCAGAGGAAGATGCGGTTCGAAAAGCTCTTCGGCGTGGTAAACAGCGTGACAAACCCCAAAATGAGCATGCCGGCGACGGCGACGCCGACCGACAGCAAATCAAGGTTCTGAAAGTCGAACGAGAATTGGGGCATGCGGGATGGTTCCTTTCAAGTATACCATCCGCTACGGCCTCACCGCTTCCACTCGATGTCCGGCGGGCGCTTGAGCGAGACCGCGGTCGGCGGCTTGGCTTGGCCGACGCGGAATGCGATCGCCATGGTGCCGTCCTTCACGCCGAATATCTCCTTCAGATGCCCGACCGCGTCGGCGATCATGGCCTGCTCGTTGGCTGTGAGGGCGTCGCGCGCGCCCTGCGTCATCCCCTGCTCGAAGAACAAAACCCCGGTGAGAAGCTGCATGGCGAGGCCGAGCGATGAGACCGTGAGCCACAGCCGCTCCAGATAGGAGCCGACATGCAGAAAATCCTCGTCGGTGCCGTGGACCACGATCATGCCGATGAGGCCCGACGATGCGACCGTGTTCGTGTTCTCCCCGGCGATGCGGTCGATGAGCTTGAGGCGGTTGAAGAATTCGGCGACGCCCCACGAGGACAGCCAGCGGAAGACGAACGACTTCGGCGGGGTGATCTCCATGGTCTTCACATAGAGGCCGGGCCGCTCCATCTGCTCGCGCTCCTGCCAAAGCACTTCGCGGAAGAGCAGGTCATGCAGCGTCCTGTTGGTGAGCGTGATCGGCAGGTCGGCGGCGAGCCACGGCGCGGCCGCCTCGATCGCGTGGCCCTCGATGGTCAGCAGCTCGCACTTCGGTTCGGCGTGGACGGCAAGCAGCGCCGCCATCTCGTTCGGCGCGAGCGGCACCCGGCGATACGGCCTGCGGTTCGAGTGGCGGGTCGCGATGACGTCATAGAGGAGTCCGTGGTCGTGGGCGCCGCTCCTGAAGGTGACACGCGCCGATATGCCGGGTTCCGGGAACGAGTCGACGGAGGCCTCGAAGCCGTAGCGCCGTGCGGCGATCCTCATGTTCTCAACAAGCGCCCCGTGGGCGACATAGGTCCCCCGGTTGCCGACGTTGAGGATCGGATGGTCCTTTTCGGGATGCATGCGGACGAGGATCGTGTCGCCGTCGACGATGAACGACCACGGCTGCGAGTTGCTGCCCGAAGGCGCCAGGTTGCCGGCGTCGATGATCTTGCGAAGGATGTCCTTATCCATGGGTTGCGTCAGGGCGTACGGCCTTCAAAAACTGTTCCGCCACCCGTAATTGTTCCTTATGGTTTTCCTCATAGTCGGGATCGAGGGCCGCTTCGAGGTTGATTTCGAGCTTGCCGTCCCTCGTCTTTTCGCCCAGTACGATCCGGCGCACGATATAGGCGATCGCGACGCCCGAGAGGGTCGCGGCGGTCGCAAGTTGGGGCCACGAATAGATCGTCTTCCCTACTTCCGACACGGACTGCAGCACCCGTGGCGGCACGAGCGAGACATCGATGATGCGCGCCATCGCCTCGAACATCTTCTGCGGCGACGTGCGGACCGACGCGACGTCGAACCCTTCGAGGTTGCCGTGGAAGATCTTGAGGTCAGGATTCGTATCGAACCGTTCGATGTCGATGATCACGCTGTCGGCATTGTCGGTCACCATGACAACCGGGATCTTCCGCTTCTTCGCCTCGATGCGCATGCGCACCTTCATCTCGATCTCGTCGAGTTCCTCGACCAGCACGTCGAGGCCGTCGATGAACTCCTCGATGTTCCCGTCGGTGATGCCGTCCGTATAGAGGCGCACCTTCGCATAGGGATTCAGCTGATAGATATACCGGGCGATGAGTTCGCCCTTGTTCACGCCGACGTCCGTGAAGTCGAAGCGCATGCGGTTCAGGTTGGTCGCCGAGATGGTGTCGGGGTCGGCCAGGCGGATCTCGCGGCCGCCGCCCATGAGGGCGAGCGTGACCGCGCCGTGGCTGCCGACGCTCAGGCCCGCGACGCCGATGACCGCGTTATAGAACTTGTCCTGCTCCTCTTTCGTGATGAGGTTGCGGTTGCGGGCAGTCCGGATCTCCTGATGCTCCGCGTCGTTCAAGAAATGGACGAGCGCCTTGCTCCACGGGAAGAACACCCACGTGCCGCACGCCTCAAGGGGCTTGCCGCCGGCATAGGCCGCGACGAACTTCTCGAAATCCTCTTTATAATTCTTGTTGAACCGGTATTGCGGATTGCGGATCAGGAATAGGTCTTCGAGCTGTTCCTTGAATGCGTCGACGACTTTGTCAGCGCCGTGCTTTTTTGCGGTTTCGGCCACGTTGATGGTCGCCGCGTCGAATATAAGGTGTTTTTCCATATGTCCTTTATTATATCTTTTTCACCCATTTCTGCTTGTTGCCGGGAGCGAAATACTCATGGTGCTCATAAGGCCAGAACACCACCTTGACGAAAGATTTTCGCTTAAGCTGGTCGGAAAGCTCGCGGAATTCCGAGCTCCGCTCGCGGAGCGTCGACATGATGTGCTTGTGCGCATGCTCGTGATGATGGACCTTCTCGTGCAGGTCCTTGCGCAGCTCAAGGTTGAGCTCGAGATATTGGTTCTTGCTGCGGTCATAGCGCGTGATCATCGTGAACTTTCCGGTAAGGAACCTGAGGAGCGGCTTTTTGAAAAGCGCCCGTTTGACGAATTCGGGATAGATCAGGATGCCGTACAGCGTCGTCGCGAGGTTCTTCCGCTCATAGACGTAGACGAGCGGCAGCTCGCTCAGCCGGCCGGCGATATCCACCCGGGCCGCCTCCCGTTCAAGGTCGATGTCGTTCTGCGCGAGGGCTTCGCGGAACCGGTCGAAGGTCATGATGCCGCCGTTGTCCCCCGTCTCATAGCGGACGAGCGGGGCCGCGCTGTCGCCGGTCACGAACAGCTCGCCGTTCACGCATTCGAAGTTCACGAAGTGCGGGATGTATTGCGCAAGCGTCGGCGTCTTCACGGTTTCGCCGAAGAGCGCCCGGAAGACATTCTTGTCGCGATAGGCCAGACGGCGCCCCAGGATGGCGAGCGGCGTCTCGACCGCGATCGCGCCGAGTTCCGAGGTGCCATAGGTGTTCATCGTGTCGGTATACATGTTCTCGACACTGCCCGTCTCCATGATATAGTCGCGAAACTCCTCGGTGAACGCCTCGCCGGTGAACACGAACCGGAACTTGAAGTCCTTGATGCGGATGCCGGCGCTTTTCGCGTCGTCCATGATGTCCTTCACGAACGGCGGATAGCCGGCGATGATCACCTGCTTGAACCGCGGCGCGAGGCGCTTGAGGATCTTGAGCACCTCGAGCTTGTTCACGCCCGGCGAGATGATCGAGATCGGCAGCTCCTTCCAGTTGGCCGCGAGATAGGCGGCGGTATAGATGCCGAGGCCCGCCGACCAGACGCCCATCCCGAAGCTCACGATGAAGAGCGTCGGCCCTTCGAGCGTGAGGTCGTTCTGACGGAAAAAGTTCTCGATGATGACCTCGCGCACCAGGTCGGATTCGATCCGCCGCTGAAAATAAGTCGGCTCGCCCGTCGAACCCGACGTCGCATGGATCGTGATCGGACGCTTCAGGTCGCCATCCCAGAACAGCTTCTCATAAGGATAGGCGTGGACGTAATTGTATTTGTCGGTCGGCGTTACGAGCGAAAAATCCTTGAAGCTCTTTATTTTCTCTGGGTTGACCCGGTTTTTCTTAAGAAAATCCTTATAGGCCGGGACCCTCGCGGCGGCCGACTTGAACAGCGCAAGCGCCTGGCGCTCGCCCGTTTTCTGCCAAAAGGAACTTCGCTTGGCCGCAACATCGGTCAATACCCGGTCGAATCGGGGTTCCATTACCTTAATGGTAGCACACCGTTCCGCCCGAGCAGCTCCCCCACTTTCGCCGCCAGGTGGCCCACGTCGTCGATCTTGCTCAGGAATACGGGCGACCCAAGCTCGCGGACGATCTCGTCCTTCGCTCGCCCCGGCCGCAGCTCAGCCCACGGATCGCGCAGGCTCGTAAGGAATGCGAATGGAATGTCGCGCGTCTTCGGGTTGCGCCGCAGGGCGAAGGCGAGCTCCCACCCGCTCGGCCCGGGCGGCATGTACATGTCCGAAAGAACGAGGTCTGGAACCAGTTCAAGCGCCACGCGGAACGCCTCGTCGACACTGCGACTTTCCTTGAGTTCATAAAACGGGGCGAGCTGGACCTGGACCATCTCGAGAAATATCTCCTCGTCGTCGACGACGAGTACGAACGGCTTGTCCCTCATGCCTTCAGTATACCATTACGCCTAACGTCCCGGCGGGATCGTGCGTATGAAAATATATCATGCTCATAACCATCGCAGTCATCCTTCTCATCTTGTGGCTCCTGGGCGTCGTGACGTCTTATACAATCGGGGGCTTCATCTATGTGCTGCTCGTGATCGCCATCATCCTCTTCCTTATCAGGATCATCCAGGGACGGAACCCCGTGCAATAACCGCCCCGCCCTATCGTGGAACAGCATACGGCTCAATGCCGGATTTTTTCGCGCGCGTCCCGCCCTGAATGCGCCGGTGCGGCATGCGTAATTTTTCGAACCAATCCCGCGTATCAATCGTCAGCGATTCACGCAATCGCCCCAAAGGTCGGCCAACAATTTATCACATCATGATCAAGCACATAGTAGCAGCAAGCGTCATCCTTCCGCTCGCTTTCGCGTTCGTGGGCGCAGGCCCGGCCCTTGCGGCCGGCGGCGTTTCGAACCAGACGGCGACGTTCTCGAACACCGCGACGAACATCAACACCGTTTCGGTGACGAACACGAACAGCGCCACAATCACGAACACGGTCACGACGAACGCCTCGACCGGCGGCAACACCGCGTCGGGCGGCACGAGCGACAGCAGCAACTCGACGTCGAACGGCTGGTTCGGACAGAACGGCACGGTCACGAACGCCAACACGAACCAGGGCGGCGCGATCGCGACAGGTAACGCCGTCGCAGAGAACAACGTGGACAACCTGCTGAACGGCAACCTGACGTTCACGACGGCGCCGGCAGCCCCGGCTCCGGCCACGGACCTTTCGGGTGACGCAGCGCTCGGCGGCTTCCCCTGGTTCACCGGCAATACCGGCGGCATGGGCGGCTGGTGGAACGGCAACGGATCGTGGAACGGCGGCGGCACGGCCTCGCTTCGTGACACCGTCTCGAACACGAATGCGAACACCGACACCATCGCGAACGACAACACGGCATCCCTCACGAATGACGTGACCACAAACGCATCGACCGGCGGCAACACCGCGTCGGGCGGGACCTCGAGCGACACGAACTCGTGGACGGGCCTTCCGTGGAGCGGCTTCTCGAGCAATTGCGGATGCAACGGTTCGAGCAGCATGGGCTCCCACGGCTTCCCGTTCCCTCTGGGTAACGGGACCGGCGGCAGCGTCACGAACGCCAACAGCAATGTCGGCGGCGGGATCATCACCGGGAACGACCTCGCAAGCTCCAGCGTGTCCAATTATCTGAACTTCTCGATCACCGAAGCTCAATAATAAGGCGCATCACGGCGACGAAAGCGAGCCTTTCGCATGCTCGCTTTCTCCCGAAAGGACGGCCCATGGATTCCGTCCTTTCGGGAGGAACGATCCTCCCATCATGACTCAGCAATCGCACCAATCAGCGACGAAAACGCTGCTCCCGACATTTGCCGTGGCGGCTTTGTTTGCCGCGGTGCTTCTCGCGGGACCGTCATCGGCAGGAGCCGACACGGCATCGGTGGCCAATCACGTTTCGGCCTCGGCTTCGAGCGGCGGCAACACGGTGACAAGCCAGGGTTCCATCCGAAACGGCACATCGACGGCGAGCGTACATATCGACGAGACGATAAACGGCGTTCCGCAGGCACCCATCGACATGACGACGAGCTCGGCCGGATCGATCGGCATAAGCGCTGAAGCTCGCACTGAAGCGAGCAGCGGGAGCGTCACCTCGACACACGCCGTGACGGTGAACCCGTCGCCGCGCGGCGTGGCTGATCCTGCCGGCTATCTGCCGCCCAAACCGTCCTCCGACCTTCAGGCCGGCATCAACGTCACCTCGTCCGCGGCGACGGCAACGATCACCATCACATCGACGCCGATCCGCGCAATCGCTTCGGCGACCGCGACGAGCGGCCTCGTCGAAGCCGCATCGAGCACGCTCGCCCTTGTCGTCCGGAACGTGTCATCGCTTTTTAGCGGCATCATCCATTGGATCACGAGCCATGTCTAAGCCATCATTTCAAAAATCGATCACGAACATCTTATTCGCGGTTGCGGCCTGCGGGCTTCTTGCGACATTCGCGGCCCCGTTCGCGCATGCCGACGATGCTTCGAGCTCGACGGCCGCTACCTCGACGCCGATCGTCGCAGCGACAAGCACCGCTGACGCAGCTCCGACCGGAACGGCACCGGACGCGTCGACCTCGTCCTCGTCGGTGACGGCAGCCACAAGCACGGAAGCGCCCGCCCTCTCGTCCACGCCCGTTGATGCGTCATCCACTACCACCGCCTCGTCAACGGTTGCGACGACAACGGATTCAATTTCATCGACTACCACCCCGACTGCTGCGACTACGAACACGACCACAACTGCGGCCGCGGCCGCAGCAAGCACGACGCCCGCATCCTCGACGATCTCGACCGGCGATGCTGCCGCGATCACCGACGTTTCGAACGTGGTCAACGTGAATCTTGTCGATTCGCAAGGACTCATCTCGTTCCTCAACCTTATCGCCCCGTATACGGGCACGATCGACTTTTCAGGCGTGAGCGGCGGGTGCACCCTGTGCCAGACGACCACGTTGCAGCTCGCGAACACGAACTCGAGCACCCTCGCGAACGACCTTGGGGCGACCGCAACCTCGGGAGCGAACACCGTCGAGGGCAGCGGGACGATCGCGACCGGGAACGCCTTCGCCGCCGCGAACCTGATCAACGTGGCGAACGCGAACCTCACCGACGCGAATTATCTGCTCATGGTCTTCAACACGCCAAGCGACGTGACAGGCGACATCGTCCTTCCCGGCGCCGACTTCTTCGCGCACCCGTCATCGAGCGCGGCGAACGCGGAAAGCTCGGTGGCAACCGCCATCAGCAACGACAATGCCTCGACCGTCGCGAACGGCCTCGACGTGCACGCCGAAACCGGCGACAACGGGACCGCGAACGGCACGTCGTCCATAACGACGGGCAGCGCGCTGTCGGCTTCGAACGTCCTGAACGTCGCGAACGCGAACGTGACGGACGGCGAGCCGGTCATCGTGCTCGTCCGGGTGTTCGGAACCTGGAACGGCAGCGTCGTGAGCGCGCCGCCGGGCCTCTATTGGCAGCAGACGCCGAACGGCCTCGTCCTCATGGGCCAAGGAGCGAAAAGCCTTCTTAGCGGGACAGGGGCGGGGGCGACAGCGACGGACGCGACGAGCTCGGCGAATACGGATATCAATAATGAAAACAACGCCGGGGTGAACAACACGCTCAAGGTCTATGCGCTCACGGGCAAGAACGAAATCAAGGGCGACGGATCGATCACGACCGGCAACGCGACCGCCGTCGGCAACGTGGTGAACCTCGTCAACACGAACATCGTCGGACGCAACGTGCTCCTCGCGCTCGTGAACATCTTCGGCACCTGGAACGGCAACCTCGACTTCGGGCGCCCCGATCTCTGGGTCGGCACGCAGGCCGCGGTCGACATCAGCCCGCTCCAGGCCGGCGAGCCGGTCACCTATCACGTGACGGTTACGAACCGCGGCGATGCCGACGCGACGAACGTCCACGTGACCGCCGCTGACAGCGCCGCAGGCATGGCGACCGTGAGCGATCCGGGCGACGGCACCGTGAACGCGCAATCGACCTCGACGAACACCTACGATCCGTCGAAAGGGACGATCTCGTGGGACATCGCGGACCTCGCGCCCGGCGCGTCGAAGACCTTCACCTATGAGGAGACGATGGCAGGCGCGGCGGCGAACGTGGGCCAGTTCACCGAAACCGTGACGGCCACCGAGCACGAAAACGACGCGAACGCGGCGGACAACACCGATGCGATCACGTTCCCGACCGGAGCGGCCTATACCGACTTCCATGACGCCGACCTCGCCCTCGATGAGACGACGAACGTCGCCACGGGAACGCCGATCCTGCCGGGAAGCACCGTCCATTACACGCTCACGGTCAGCAACAAGATCGACGGCGCGGTCGCGAACGGCATCACGCTCTATGATTCGCTCGCGAATCCCGAAGGGACGATCATCACGGGCAAGACGATCCGCATCGGGCAGCTCTATCCGGGCAAAAAGGTGACGCTCAATTGGGACGCGCAGTTCCCGGCGAACGCCGAACCGGGCGCCTATGTGAACACCGACAAGATCGACGCCTATGACCAGGTAGGGATCAAGCACTATGCCGCGTCGTCGACGGTCATGCTCGAACCGACATCGACAAGCACCGCGCCATGAGGACCGCCGACCGCCCTTCGACTCCGCTGCTACGCACCCGTTTTGGACGCCTTCTTGCGATCGTTATCGGTGAGGAACTTCTTCCTGATCCTGACGTTCTGCGGCGTCACCTCGACGAGCTCGTCGTCGCCGATATAGTCCAGGGCATTCTCGAGGGAGAGCGTTAAGGGCACTTCGAGCTGGTCCGCCAGGCCCTCGTTCTTCGCGCGGAAGTTCGTGAGCTGCTTCTCGCGGGCGACGTGCACGATGACGTCGCCTTCCTTCGCGTTCTCGCCGACCACCATGCCCTCATAGACCGGCACGCCGGCGCTGATGAACAGCTGTCCGCGTCCCTGCGCCGTCACGAGGCCGTAGTTGTTCGACGTTCCTGCCTGCGACGCCACGATCGACCCGTGCGGGATCGCCGTGATGTCGCCTTTATAGGGCTCATAGCCGAGGAAGATGCTGTTCATGATGCCGGTCCCCTTCGTCGCCGTGAGGAACCGGTTGCGGATGCCGATGAGGCCGCGCGTCGGGATCTCGAAGTCCATGAACGCGATCCCCTTGTCGTCGACGCGCATGTTCTTCATCAGGCCGAGCCGCTTGCCCATCATCTCGATCACCGTTCCCGAATAGGATTCGGGAACCTCGACCGACACGAGTTCCATCGGTTCGAGCTGGCGCTTCGCGCCGTCCGCTCCCGCTTCGTCTTTGAAAATGACCTGCGGCTTCGAGACCTCGATCTCGAACCCTTCGCGGCGCATCTTCTCGATGAGGATCGCGAGATGCAGCTCGCCGCGACCCGCCACGACCCACCGGTCGGTCGTCTCGGTCGGCGTCACCTTGAGCGCCACATCGGTCTCGAGCTCGTGCTCGAGCCGCTCTTTGATATTGCGGGACGTCGTGAACTTGCCTTCGCGGCCGCGGAAGGGCGACGTGTTCACGCCGAACGTCATCTTGATCGTCGGCTCGTCGATCTGGATCGTCGGCAGCGGCTGCGGATTGTCGGGATCGGTGATGGTCTCGCCGATCGTGATGTCGGGAATGCCCGCGATCGCCACGATGTCGCCCGCATGCGCCTCGTCGACGTCGATGCGGCCGAGGCCCTCGAACAGCATGACGGCCGTGAGCTCCTCTTTCTTGATGGAACCGTCGCGCGTCACGTGGGCGACCTTCGCGGCCTTCCTGAGCACGCCGCCATAGAGGCGCCCGACCGCCACCTTGCCCTTGTAGTTGTCATAGGAAAGGTTCACGGTGAGGAACTGGAGCGGCTTCGCATCGGCGGCATCCCCGGCTTCGGGCGGCGGAATGTGCTTCACGATCGTGGCGAAGATCGGCTCGATATCGGTCATCTCGGCGAGGTTCTTCGTGAGTCCCGCCTTGCCTTCGCGTGCCGCCGCATAGATGACCGGGAACTCGATCTGCTCTTCGGTCGCGTCGAGCTCGAAAAAGAGGTCATAGGTCGCGTCGAGCGCCCACTCCGGCCGCGCGTCCGGCTTGTCGATCTTGTTCACCACCACGATCACCTTGTGCCCGGCCTGGATCGCCTTGCGCAGCACGAACTTCGTCTGCGGCATCGGGCCCTCCTTCGCGTCGACGAGGAGCAGCACGCCGTCCACCATGCGCATGATGCGTTCCACCTCGCCGCCGAAATCCGCGTGTCCCGGCGTGTCGACGATGTTGATCTTCGTTTCGTGATAGGTCACCGAGGCGTTCTTCGAGAAGATGGTGATGCCCCGCTCGCGCTCGAGCTCGTTCGAGTCCATGATGAGCTCGGTATCGGCCCCGGTCTTCAGCTTGAAATTCGCCGACTGCTTCAAAAGCGCATCGACGAGCGTCGTCTTGCCGTGGTCCACGTGGGCGATGATGGCGATATTCCTGATGTCCATGGGTCGGGGTTTCGGGAAACGATTCAATAAAATCCGCGCCTTGGGCGGCACGGCTTCAACCAGTCCGATCATTATACTGACGCCCGCGCGTTTTATCAAGTATAATGAGGGGATGGAAAACCACATGCCCGCCGCCCCTGCCCCCGCACCCGACTTCACGCTTCCCGACCAGAACGGGGTCCCGCACCGCCTCGCCGACGCGCGCGGCAGGTGGGTCTTGGTTTATTTCTATCCGAAGGACGACACCCCGGGATGCACCAAAGAGGCGTGCACGCTCCGCGACTCCTTCCCGGTCTTCGGAACCATGAACGCGCTCGTCTATGGCGTGAGCGTCGACTCGGTCGCAAGCCACAAGAAGTTCGCCGACAAGTACGTGCTGCCGTTCACCCTGCTCGCCGACACGGACAGGGCCGTCGTGCAGGCCTATGGCGTCTGGGGCAAGAAGACATTCATGGGAAAGTCCTATGACGGCACGCTGCGGACCTCGTTCCTGATCGATCCCAAGGGGAAGATCGCCAAAGTCTACGAGGGGGTAAAGCCCGCGGAGCACGCCGCCCAGGTCCTTGCCGACCTCAAGGAATTCGCCAGATAGGCCAATAAAACAGGCATTTTCGACCTGCGTCGACCCGCGCGGGCCGTCTCTTGCAACATCGACGCGGATTTGGAGTATAATACGCCTAGAACGTTGAGAAACCCTCCGAGCTCTTTGACGCCTTTAATATTTTTGAAAGGCCGTCACATTGCAGTAAAACCAAATAACCCATGAAAAAATTTCTTTTTCTCGCAGTTTTTGCGATTGCAATAGCGAGCTTCGGAATGAATAGCAGCCTGGCACACGCACAGACCGCACCTGCAGCCACGCAGAACACCGCCGCGCTCCAGCAGGAGCTCGACGTCATGAAGGCGAACCTGGTCAACCTCGAAATGAGGGCCGGCATGGTTCCGCAGGGCGACGCGATGCTGCCCGGCGGTTCGTCCGCCGCGCCGACCGTTTCGGTCTCGGTGACCCCGGCCGCCCCGGCAACGGGAGCAGCAGGCCTCTCGGCCGCTGACCGCGCCACGCTTTCGCAGGCCCTCGGCGCTCTCGCTTCGACCCTCGCGTCACTCAACGCGACGATCGCCGCGAACCCGACCGCCGCGACGACCCATGAGGCTGCCATCGCCCAGGTCCTCGCCGGCATGCAGAACACGCTCGTCGCGATGAACAACGTCGTTGCACGCGGCTCGTTCTCGGGCGGTTCGTCCGCAGGAACGGGATCGAATCTCGCCGCCGGATCAGCCGGTTCGGGTTCGAATGCCGGTACCGGTCAGAACGCTGGCAGCGTAGCGGCGAACGAAGGCGCCGGATCACCGGTTGCCGCATCCCCCTCGCCGTCGACTCCCGCCGCAGGCGCCACGAATCAGACCGCGCAGGCGTCAGGAGCCTGGGGCTTCGTAGCAAGCCACTGGCCGACCATCACGATCGTGATCCTCATCGCGCTCATCCTGCTCATCCTCTTCTGGCCGAGCAAGGCCGATGAAGGCGGATCGCGCCCGGTCCAGAAATCACCGGCCCCGAACCGCCCCATCGCCCAGGGCGCCCCGCAGAACACGAACGTAGCGGTGTCGTCATCGATGCCAAGCAATCCGCCAAGCGCTCCGTCTTCAATGCAGGCACAGGCTCCGGCCACGAAGGTGACCGTCGTCCGCCCGCAGAATCCGCAGCAGCCCCAGAAGCGGCCCGCCTAAAGAAAGATTGCGCACGACATGAACGCAAACCGACAAAAAGAGCTCCTCCCGTAGGGGTTCTTTTTGTTTCCCCTCACGGCTGCGAACACGGCTCAATCGCAATCACCGCATGGTCGAATGCGTGATCGGCGAGATAGCCGAGGCCGAACGAGAGCGTGGCGGTCACGGCGATCACGAACGACAGTGCCGCCTCGCGCGGGTGCGCCTTTAAAAAATCCATGATCCGATCGGTCATAGGCGCGGACGCCCTTTGGACGCCCGCATGCCGATCATACGACAACCCCGATTAAATTCAGGTTAAAAATTCAGGTACTGCTCCCACTTCTCATAGAGGGCCCGCGTGGCGCGCAGGTCGCCGACGTTATAACGGGCGATATCCAGAAATTTCTTCTTCTTGAATAACGGCTGCACGTCATCACCGCTCACGCCGCCCGATTTCGGGCTCTCGATGCCGAACGCCCGCGACCAGAGATGCAGGCTCCCTTTTCGCCGCACGGCGCCATAGAAGGTCAGCTGGTCAAAGAGGTCGACATGGACCGCGCCGTCGCCGCGCGCCTGCCAGGGATAGCGCGCCTGCATGAGGTCCTTCGTCGGCCGCACGCCGTTCACCGCTGAACGGATCATGAGGAACGGGATGTCGAACCCGCGGCCGTTGAAGGTGATGAAGATCTGATATTTCGTCGCGAGCTCCCAGAACTTGCGCAGCATCTCGGCCTCTGCCATCTGCTTGAAGACGATACCGTCCTCTTTCATCTCTTCGTTCTTCTGGCCGGGAGCCTGATAATAGACCGCGCCCTCGTTCTTCTCGACGTCGAGCACCCCAAGCGCCACGATCTCGCCGGTCAGAGGCGAGAAGCCCAAACCGTCCTTGAGGTCCTGAAGGGCAAGCTTGTATTCCTCGTCGTTGTCGGACGATTTCTTGATCCAGCGGGTCAGGTTTTCCTGGGTCGCGGCGTCGAGGGCGTCGAAATCCTCGCCGATGGTCTCTATGTCGATAACGAGCTTGTTGAGGGGCGTCATGCGGTTGACAATACCCGTATTCTACCATAGAATTGATCTCACTATGGCCCATACCAAAGCTATCGGCTCTACCAAACTCGGGCGCGATTCCATCGCGAAGCGCCTTGGCGTCAAGCTCCAGGACGGGCAGAAAGTGCTCGTCGGACAGATCATCATCCGTCAGCGCGGGACGAAATACGTCCCAGGCCGCAACGTGATCCGCGCCGAAGACGACACCCTCTATGCCGGCAAGAACGGCACGGTGAAATTCACCGAGAAGACCCGCACGCACTTCGACGGCTCCCGCCGCAAATCGACCGTCGTCTTCGTGCAGACGGCATAACGGATCCGCAAGCTTGAGAAAAAAGAGAAGGAGCTCCGAAGAGCTCCTTTTTTTTCGAGCGCCAGAATTTGGCAATCCGTTACTTCTTCTTCACGACCACTTTCAGATTCGCCGTAATGCCCTTCTTCAGGTCGACGGGAACGACATAGTCGCCCACCTTCTTGATCGGATGCTCGAGCGTGACGACGACATGCTCGTTGCGGACGAAGCCGTGCTCGCGGAGCGCCTTGAGGATCGCATCCTTGTTCACCGATCCGAAAACCGATCCGTGCTCGTCGGCTTCGAGCTCGAACTGCAGGCCGATCTCGTTCAGTTCGCGCGCGATGCCCTGCAGGCGCTTCGCGAGCTCCTGGTCTTCGGCCTCTGAGGCGGACTTCATCTTCTCAAGCTTGGCGAGAGCCCCGGACGTCGCCGGCTCGGCAAGCCTGTTCACGAACAGGAAGTTGCGCGCATAGCCGTCGCTCACCTCTTTCACTTCGTGCTTCTTGCCGATGGTGCGTACGTCCTGCAATAGGATGACTTTCATGGACCTTATTACTTCGCGGTTCCGCTCGCTATTTCGGTCTGCACGACCTGAAGCGCCTTGTCGAGCTGCGGGTCCTGGCCTTTCGCAGCCTGATCGTCCGTGAGGTCGACCTGATAGGTCGGCTGAAGGCCGTCGTGATCGAGGATCTGGCCCGAGGGCAGCACCCAGTGCGCGACCGTGAGCTTGATCGACGAGCCGTCGTTCAGCGGCTCGAGCTGCTGCACCGTCCCTTTGCCGAAACTGTGTTCGCCGATGAGCGGGATGGACCGATCATCATGGAGCGCGCCCGCCAGGATCTCGGCCGCCGAGGCGGAGCCGTTGTTGATGAGGATCGCCATCGGCAGGGTGTCGAGGGCGCCGTTGCCCGTGGCCTTGTAGTCCTGTTCGGGGACCGAGCGGCCGACTTCCTTCACGACGAGCGTTCCGGGCTTGAGGAAGTAGCCGGCAAGGTCGACCGCGACCTCGAGATAACCGCCCGGATCGTTGCGCAGGTCGAGCACGATGCCCTGGGCGTTGTTGTCGACGGCCTTCACGAGCGCCTGATAGAACGCCGAATCGCCGTCCTGGGTGAATTCGTTCAGCGTGATGTGCGCGATCGCCCCCTTCATCTCGAAGTCGACGTTCGGCACCTGAATGGTCGCGCGCGTGAGGACGAAGTCCTTCGGCTTGGTCCATCCGGCACGGAGGATGCTGAGCGTCACCTTGGTCCCGACCGGGCCGCGGATGACGTTCACCGCGTCGTCGACCGACATGCCCTCGGTCGAACTCCCGTTGATGCCGACGACCTCGTCCTCGGCCTTAAGGCCGGCCGCTGCGGCGGGCGTCCCCTTGAGCGGCGCGATGACGACGATCACCCCCTGCGCGTCGGTGCCGAGCTGAAGCCCGATGCCGCCGAAATCGCCCGTGATGTTCTGTTGGAACTGCTGGTTGGCCGACGGGGTGAAATATTGGGAATAGGGATCGCCGAGCGAATCGACGAGGCCGGCGATCGCGCCCTGCACCTTCGCCTCGTTCGTCGTACTCGGATTGCGAAGGTAATCGTCATTGATCGTCTGCCAGGCCTGCCAGAACGTGGTGAAATCGGCGGTCGACGAGACGTTCGGCGTGATGTTCGAGACGCCCGTCACGACGATGTTCTTCGGATAGTTGCGCCCTGAGGACCATCCGAGCCAGAATCCGCTGCCAAGCAGCGCGACGCCCGCAATGACGGCTACGAGCACCTCGAGAACCCTCCGTTTTGTTGATTTCATCGATTTATGATACCACAGATCCTTTCGGGACGGGGCATATGGCGTCGCGCGCACAATTCCATTAAAATTTCCTTAAATGGCACAGCGCGGCGCAGGATACCTGAAAACCCTGCGGGAGCGGGCGAAGCAGTCGAAGGTCTATCAGAAGCACCAGCTGACCGGCCTCGAGATCGCCAAGATCCTGCATGACGAGCGCCACAAGTCGCTCTATATTAAGCTTGCCAAGGAGATGAAGGGCGACGAGCTGCTGCGGCTCGCGAAGGACGTCGCCGAGCGGTCGAACGTGAAGAACAAGGGCGCCTATTTCATGCGCATCATAAAAGCCTGATGGAACCGTCCAATTTAAAAGCAGAAATCCTGCTCGCAAGCAACAAGAAAGAAGAGAAGATCCTCCGCACCAAGACGGTGCCGTTCGATTTCGAACGGGCCACGGCGCGCGAGATCCGCGACCTTCTTGCGCGGATGCGGCGCGTCATGCGTGCGGCAAACGGGATCGGGCTCTCGGCCAACCAGATCGGCCTCAACTGTTCCGTCTTCGTCGCCGAGATCCCCGATCCCCAGGGCGGCCTCAAGTTCTATGCGGTGTTCAATCCCCGCATCGAGAAGCTCGAAGGTGATAAGGAGCTCATGGAAGAGGGATGCCTCAGCGTCCCGGGGAAATACGGCGACGTCGAGCGCAACACCCGGATCACCATCACCGGCTTTGACAAATATGGCAAAGCCCTCCGCATCAAGGCCTGGGGACTCCTCGCCCACGTCTTCCAGCACGAGATCGACCATCTGAACGGCAAGCTGTTCATCGACAAGGCCAAGCGCCTCCACGACAGCATGCCGGTGACGGCAAAATCATGAAATACGTCTTCTTCGGGAGCCCGCGGTTTGCGGAAATCATTTTGGGCAAATTCCTTGACGCCGGCCTCGAACCGGCGGCCCTCGTGTGCAACCCCGACCGCCCGGTCGGACGCAAGAAGGTGCTCACGCCGCCCGCGACGAAGGCGCTCCTTGCGGCCCGCGCGCCGCACGTCCCCGTGTTTCAGCCCGAAAAGCCGGCCGGCGTCGCGGCCGAACTCGCCCGCATCGCGCCTGACATCGCGATCGTCGCGGCGTATGCGAGCATCATTCCCGATGCGGTCCTCGCGATTCCGAAGCGGGGCACCGTGGGCATCCATCCGTCGCTTCTGCCGAACTATCGCGGCGCATCCCCCATCCAGACCGCGCTCCTGAACGGCGAACGGGAGACTGGCGTCTCGGTCTATCTGATGGACGCCAAGATGGACCATGGACCGGTGATCGCGGACGAGACGTGGCCCATCGCCGACAACGAGCAATACCCGCAGCTTGAAGAGGAGCTCGCCTATGTGGGCGCCGCGCTCGCGATCGACGCGATCCCGAAATTCCTTGCGGGCGAACTCGAGCCGCGCGCCCAGGACGAGGCGGCGGCGACCTTCACGCGCAAGTTCACGACCCAGGACGGGTTCGTCGACGAAGCCGACCTCATGGAAGCCGAACGCGGCGACGTGAAGCGCGCGGATCTCATCCTGCGCACCGTGAACGCCCTCACGCCGGAACCGGGCGCCTGGACGATGCGCGCCGGCAAGCGAACGAAGCTGCTCGCGGCCGAGATCGAGGACGGCGCCCTGCGCCTTACGAGGATCCAGGAGGAAGGGGGCCTGCCGAAGACGGTGGGTCGTTCTCCTTCTCGATGAAGTCGATGCGGCGGATGTCCTCGGCGAGATCCCGCTCGATCGTCTCGATGGTCTTCCTGATCCGTTCGGCATGCGCCATGCGGTCGGGCGTCATGTCCTCTTCAAGGTGATCCTCGATGCGACGCAGGTCCTCGCGGAGGGCCGTCCGGATCGCGATGATCTCTTTGTCGTTCCTGATCTTCCACAGCTGCACGCGGTGGATGATGGCATAGACGACGATCGTCGCAAGCGCGCCCATGAGGACGAGGAAGACGATGAAGGCGCCCCACTCGAGCCCGAAGACCGCGATCCGTCCCGTTACTCCGCACTGCCATAGGTCGAAGATGTTGTGGGTGAAGACGCATTCGACCTCGTTCGGCGGCGCCGGAGGCGGGAACTGCCCGCCTGGAGGCGGCGTGATGAGCGGCAGCGTCGCCGGAATCCCGCTCGGCACCGCGACCGACCCGCTGGCCGTCGTCGTCGGCGCGGGCGTCGGCGGCTGGGGGATGACCGTGAACGTGGCCGATCCGAGCCCGTCCGTGATGTTCGTCCCCTTGCCGTCGTTCGCCAGCACGTCGCCCGACGAGAACGAGAGCGCCACCGATCCGGGCGCACGCGCCATGAACGTCACCTCGAGGATGGTGCCTGCCGCGCCCTGGAATCCGGGGTTCGTCACGACGCCCTCGAAGTTGATCACGCCGTCGTGGTTCGAATAGGACGGCTGCTGCACCCACAGGTTCACGATCGAATCCGCCGTCGAGAGGCCGACCACCTGCAGCTTGTCGATCGGGAAGCTCACGGTCCCCTGCGCGGCGTTCATCGCCTTGTCGGCCGAGGACGCCTGGATCGCCACCGTGAAGCTGTGCCCCACGGCGTGGCTGCCCGATGTCGGCGAGAACAGCAGCGACGCGGCGAAACCGCTCGTCGGCGCAAAGGCTGCGAGGGACCCGGCGATGACGGCGGCGCAAATTATGAAATGTTTCGTTTTCTCTTCCATGCAAGGACGGCAACCGTTCCTATAAGTATAACCGAAAGCGCGACGAGGAGCGGCGTGACGCCCGCCGTCCGGCCGCCCTTCAGGGATTTCGACGCGACTGCCGCAGGGATTTCCGCGGTCCTGAAATTGCCGGCGCGGTTCACCGCCCTCACGTAGATGTCGCTGCCAAGCGACTGGTCGGCGAGCGCATAGGGCGACGTGGCCTCGCGCCACGAACCCGCGGCGGCATTCGGATCGGTTCCCGCAGGGACTTCGAGCACGTCGTAATGGTCGATGCCCGACCGCTGGTCGGTCGTGCCGAACGCGACGAAATAACGGCCGCCATAGAGCGCGGGGTCGCTGCCGATCGCGGGCACGAAGGGATCGGGTGCGCCGGTGTCGGCCGTCCCGCTCGCCGCCGTTCCCGTTCCTGTCGCGGTCCCGGTCCCGGACGCAGTTGCAAGTGCGGTCGCTGGAGGCGAGGCTGCCGTCAGCGCTCCCTGCACGACCGAAAGCGGCGCGGGGGTCCCCTTGCCGTCATCGAGGAGCGCCTGCGCGCTGACCGACATGAAGGACAGCGTCCCCTGGCCGGACGGCTGCGCGGGCTTCACATAGACCGTGAGCAGGCGCCCGTGGGCCGTCGTGATCCCGCCGGGGATGATGCCGGCGAAGTCGAGCGTCCCCGACGCGTTCGAAAACGCCGGCGCTTCGACCCAGGCCTCGACGACCGATCCTCCGTCGCTTGTGCCCGTGATCGTGAACCGCCGCGGATCGAACGTCGCATGCACCTCGACGGCGTTGATGTTCGCTCCCTGGGTGTCGATCGTGATCGACGAGCCCTGCACGGCCAGCTTCGCCGCCCGAGCCAAGGGCGCCGCAAGAACGCCCGCAGATGCGACGAGTACGGCGACGGCCAACGCGTTTCGCTTATGCATAATCATCGTCATGTCATCCGGTCCAATAATAGGCAAGGATGCTGAAGTCGGTCAGGTTGATCGTCCCATCCCCGTTGAGGTCGATGGCCGCCGGCGGATCGGGACGACGGTACCAATAGGCCATGATCGAAAAATCGACGAGGTTCACGCGATTGTCGCCGCTCAGGTCGGCCTCGCCCACGGGCTCGGACGGAGGCGGCGTCGCCACGTTCTCGTCGCCAACGGTGAACGACACGAGCGCCGAATCGTTCGTCACCTCCGTTCCGGTCGCCGAATGGGCGGCCGCCGTATGGTCGCCGGCCGCGAGGAGATCGGTATTCAGGCCATAGGCCCACGCGCCCGTATCGCTCGCCGTCACCTCGCTCACGACTTCTTTCGACGAATGGACGATCACGGTGACGAGCGCCTGAGGCGCCGTGTAGCCGAGCATCGTGATCACGTCGCCCTTCTTCACCTTGATCTTGTCGGCGCTGATCGTCGGCGGAAAGAAGATCCCGCTGATCACCGTCGTCGCGCCTTCTGTCACGGTGATCTGGAAAGTCTGGGTGACGGAACGGCTGCCGTTCGGATCGGCGGCCCATACGCCGAAGTTATAGGTCCCGGGCACGAGACCCGAAAGGTCGATCTCGAAATTCGCATCGGGACCGGCCTGGGTCGCCGCGACGACCTGGCCGTTCTGCAGCAGCGTCACCGTGCTCATCGGATAAGCGATCCCCTTGAAGATCGCCGAGGTGCGGAACGGACTCGGTTCGTAATAGTTGGCGCCCCCTCCCCCGCCGCCACCTCCGCCACCCGATCCACCACCGCCCGACGGCGGGATCGGCGCGGCCGGCGTGGTCGTGCTCGCCTCGTTGCTATAGCCGGAGTAGGCGCCGCCATAGAGGATGCGCACGCGGTAATAATAGAGGGTCGCCGCCGCGACGCCGTTGTCGGCATAGGTCGCGATGCCGCCGGGAACGGTCGCGATCTGCGCGAATGTCACGTCATCAAGGCTGCGCTCGATGCTCGCCACCTCGCCCGGCTGGTTCGCGTTGTCGGTCCATGAGAGCCCCACCTGCGTGGGGGCGTTCGCCGTCGCGGTCAGGTTGGACGGGTCGTTCGGCACGACGACGACGTTGACGTTCGTCCCGAGGAACGCCGCATGCGCGACGGCCTGCGCCGCAAGGAGGGCCAGGCCGATCGAGATGCCGAGAATAAGGATGTCAGCCGCATTACGCCGCATGGCGATGCCGACGGCGGCGCGTGAAGTTCCAGATGATGAAGACGACGAACAGGATCACGACCACGACCAGCGCAAGCAGGGTCGGGTTGCGCTCGATCGAATAGATGAAGCTGCCGAAGGGACCGAGGATCGACCCGGCGGGGACGACGTTGAAGACGGTCTTGAGGCTTGCGACCGCCTGCTGGTTCTTATAGAAGGTCACGATGCCCCAGTACTGGCCGACGCCCAGGTGGAAGTCCGTCGGGAACTCGATCGTGTCGTTCTCGGTCGTGAAGGCCGGGATCTGGGGAAAGCCCGATTCCTTGGTGATATAGGCGAGGCGCACCGCATCGTACTGGTCATAGATGTCGAACGTCGCCGAATCGAATCCTTCGGGGATGTTCCCGTCGTTCTCGAACTTCACGATCGCGCGCGGGTTCCATCCCTCTTCGATCGTGGCGAACTGGATCGACGGGACGGAATATTTCTCATAGATGTCGTTGCCGATCGTGAGATGGACCGCGATGCTCGTGCCGAGCGCGATCGAGACCTGTCCGGTCTGGCTGGGCGACGTCGTGAAGACGAGCGTGCCGTCATATTTGGCGAGTCCCGCGTCTTTCGGGACGACCACCGTGACGACGACCGGGAACTGCCGGACGCCGGCGGGGATCGTGAAGGAGAATCCCTTGTCGATGCTGAACCAGCCCTTCACCGCGTCAGGCACCGTAAGCTGCGCCTGGATCGGCAGGTCGACCGATGGGTCGTCCTGCACGAGATAGATCGTCTGCGAAAACGTCGCGCCGGGCACGAGGTGGTCGGCGGTGAAATAGGGCGGCGAGCTGCCGAACGACCCGGCGTGGGTCGTCGAAGCGCCGATCAGAAAGAAGAGTGCGGCAGCAAGAATTACGGGAATGAGTCGCCTCCGGTCCATGGGGAATGCGTTCATCATACCATAC
>Ga0335069_10002191_pt1 | contig 30332 bp, 18 predicted proteins | sample Lox_Sample_11_FD_206714 | JGI IMG/M metagenome (GOLD analysis project Ga0335069, IMG submission 206714) | Soil microbial communities from Loxahatchee National Wildlife Refuge, Florida, United States - Lox_Sample_1.1 | ecosystem: Environmental > Terrestrial > Soil > Wetlands | place: USA...
GGTGCTGGTAGCTGCGCCTAAAAAAGTAGGCAACAAGGTCGCACAAATGCCCCGCCGGTGGATAGTAACTTGTGAGCCAACTGAAGTACTTCATGCCAAGTTCCTCGGAGATCCTTGTCCCACCCAAGAACGGAGGATTCCCGACGACGGCGTCAAACCCACGATTTCTAAACACCTCTGGGAATTCGATTTCCCAGTGGAAGGGCACGACACCGTTCGCACTCAGTGCACTCACTTCCGCGCGTAGCGCTCTGTCCGCTTCGAGATCCACGATGTTATCGAATGCCCTCTTGATCAAGGCACCGACGGAGACTCTCTTTTGTTCCCGGTCCCTCGGTCTCGCGGCGGCGAAGAACGCCGCGGCCAGCGCATCACCGGCCAAGCGAGCGTCCGTAAGGTACTCATCCGCCCTCGCCAACTGCTGCCGCTTCGTCTCGTAGGGCACGGAGTCGGGCGCATCGAGAATGACGGCGCGATTTCGAAGTACCAGTTCGAGTTTCTGTTCGAAGCGTTCGCCAAACAAGTTTTTCTGACCTTCGGGAGCCCAGTGGAAATAGCTAATCTGCCGAACACCGAATCCGACGAGAGAGTCACCCGAACGTAACGCATGATCGAGGAATGTGAATGGGTGATCCTTGGCCAGCGTCGCCAGCCACAGCGAGAGCTTGGCAAGGTCGGCGGCAAGCGGGTTCTTGTCCACGCCATACAAACAGCGCTGCCCGATCTGCCGCATGGCGAACAATAGCTCATCCTCGTCGGGCGGCAGAGGCGGAACTTCGTCATGCTTATGCCAGGAGGCCACGAGGCTTTCGCCCAACTGACGACAAGCTTCTACCAGGAACGCGCCCGATCCCATCGCCGGGTCACACACTTTGAGATTTAGGATCTGGTCCGGCGTCGGGTTCTCCCCGAGTCGTCGCAGGATTGGCCGCAGGGCGGCCTCGACGATGGGGCCAGTTAACGTGCTCGGCGTGTAGTGCGACCCGCTGCGGCGGCGTTCGCCGGAGGGCTGGAAGATCATCGCGCCCTTGGGCACCACGTTGGGCGTCACTGCCCGCGCGATCCTGCGTTCGAGCGCGGCCAGCAGGTCGTCGATGCTCTTCGCCGACTTCAGTGCATCCGCAGCTTGCCCCGTCAGCTTCTGGTCGGTGTTGTCCGCAATCCACTTCTGACGTTTATCGGGAGCTACGCCCAGCAACTCCTCGAGGTCCACAGTCGCCGGAGCACCGTGCTTCTTGGCCGGCTTGATCGCGATGGATCGGCCATTGGCGACGTGCAGTTCGAAGCCCATGATCGTCTCGTAGACGCTGCCGATCTGCTCGACCGCGAGAGTCCGGTAGCTGAGACGCTCGCCATCCAACACCATCAGCTTCGAAAGCACCTGATTGAGGACGCCATCTGGCACGCGCGGAATCGCTGGCTCATCAGGTGCCTGCCGTCGGCCTTCGAGGAAGGGATAGCGGTTGGGATCGAAAAGGTAGCCTTCGCGCGGCGGAATCCGCATTCCGCCGTGGCTGCCGCCTTCGTAGATGAGTCGGAACAATGCCAGCAATTGCGCCCACGCGCCATAGCGCTGGTACATCGTGTCCGGGTAACGGCCCGCATCGGCGCGCAGCCGCTCGTAGAGGCCAGATACGGAATAGTAGTTCGCATACACCGGGTCGGTGGAGACGAGGCCACGATCCTCCGCATACAAAAGGAAGACCAGGCGAAGCAGCGTCGTCAGCAGCCCGGCATAAACGTGGTCTGGATCGCGGGCCAGGATGTCGCGGAGTAGCTCGCCGTTCCTCTGGTCATCAGCGGACTGAAAGCCTCGCAGCAGTTCATACAGCGCTTCAAGAACTTGGCCGGCCAACTGGGTCGATACCACGTTCTGGTATTTGCGGCTGTTTTCCAGGATGGCCGGAAGGCGCTCCTTAGGGTCACCGTACATGCGATCCGCGTACAGAAGCTCATGGAGCGCGGCGAAGATCGGCCGGCCGGCGACCGAGATCATATCCGCCAGGTTGAAGGTTATGAAACCACTCGATTCGATCCTGGGCGCGCAGACTAGACGAATCTGCTGGCCGTTCACGAGCAGTCCGCTCGCGACGCCGGTTTCGCGGAGCAGACGCTCAAAGCGCGCCTGAGGGCTGGCTTGCCACCGGCGCGGGTCCATGACGGCCACGCTGTCAAAGCCGGTGCCAGAGGGCAAGACCTCGATCAGCAGCAGCCACTCGCGAGCGGGTTCCGGTGGTTGAAAATCGTGCAGCGCATAAGTTGGTCGAAGGGTTTCACCATAGGCGGGAAGCGGTGCTTCCAGCGCCTCGGGAAGCGCCGGTGCGCCTGGCGCGCCGTAGAGGTCCTCTGGTGCCCAGCCGAATACTGCTCGCGCGAACTCGGGGAAGTTGGCGATCTCCGGCACCGGCTCGCCTTCCCGGTCCGCCGGTAGCGCGCTAATGAAACGCTGTTGGTCCGGCGAGATGTTCCGGTTGACGTAGGCTCGCGCCTCGATGAGCGCGGGGATCGAGACGACCAGCCCAGACGGCTGAACGTAACCAAGCCATTCCTGGTGCGCGAGGATTGCGGGGTCTTTCGCCATGTTCTATCCCGCGACCGGCCACAGATAGATCAGGCCAACCGGTTCTATCCGTTGCGCCCGCACATCGTACAGGTCTCGAATACGGTCCGGCTCTGTTCGCAGTTCGCCCTCGAGCGCCGCCAGACGTTGGCCCCAATACCGCCGGTTGGATTCGAGTTGGCGCTTCTCTTCTTCGCTGAAGTCGAGCATGAGTTGGCCGCCGCGATCATGACGCGCGACCGTGTCGTCAATGTGTTTCTTCTGCGTCTCCAGAATCTCGCGCATGGCCTTGGCCTCGGCTTCGGCACGCTTGGCGAGACTGGCGATGGCATCTTTCGCGTACTCGGCGCTGCGGGTCTCGAGATGGGGCAGAAGCTCGCGGACATCGCGCGGCGCGCTCGCTTGCAATTGCGAAACCACGACATCCGGTATCGGACGCGGATGCAGGTGGAGCAGCGCCGTGTCGAGCAGCGAAAGCGTTCTCGTTTCTGCCTCGCGGCCGTATGGTGTGAGCGTGCTCTTTCGGATGGCGGGATCTGTCCAGCGGGCAGTCACTGGAATCAGTTCTTCATGTAGCCGAGCCGCGCCCGGGCCGTATAGCGCCAGGCGGCCAATGAGGAGAACACGCGGGATCGCATCGCTCGACTGAGCCAGGCACGATCGAGAGAGGTCGTGGTGCACAAAGCCCTGCGCGGTGAAACGCGCGAGCAGCCGTTGAACAACCCGGTGTTCAAGATGGAGTTGAACCACCTCCTCGGTAACGACACCAGGATCCTCAAACACGACGGGGCGGATCGGAGAAGTCCGGCGCCACTCCCAAAACTTCTGGTCACGCGGCCGAGGAGCGCGCAGGCTGTCCATAGTTTCTGCCCAGGTTGGGTCCGCGCCAGGGCGCTGGTCAAGAGCGGGGAAGACGGAGCAGTCCGCCCCCTTCAGCGCGCCGTTCGATGACGACTTCAGAGGCTCCGCACCGAGGATCTGTAGAGCGCAGGAAATCGCCGATCGGAAATGGTCTTGCGAAAGTCCAATGGCTTTCTGGGATTCGGCAAGCATGCCACGCAGGCGGTCGATCTGCTTCCGTAGGTCTAGTTGCCGCTCGCGCGTGGCCTCGAGTTCCTCCGCGACGGCGTCCCGCGCGCTCTGGTCCAGGTTGGCGGTGTCGATCTCGTTCTCTAGCAAATCGATCTCGGCGCGGCGAATGCCGGTCTTCATGACCGCGTCGAGTCGACCGTCTATCACTTGGGCCAGGCTGCCGAGTTCCTCGCGGATCGTCTTCGTCTTTCGCACCAGAGCCGCAAGAATACGGTCTTCCGGACGCTGCCTATAAAAGAAGTAGTGGCAGTACACCTCCGGGTTGGGCTGAAGCTTTCGGTCGATGCGTCCGTTGCGCTGCTCCATCCTGCTCGGATTCCACGGTACGTCGAAGTGAAAAAGATTCCAGCAGTGGGCCTGCAGGTTGAGACCCTCGCGGGCGGCGTCGGTCGCAATCAGGATTCGTAACGGATGGCGCGCCGGCTCTGAATTGAACGCTGCCTTGATACTCTCGCGGTCGAGCGCGCGCGACTCATCTCCGTCCGTTCGCTTCGCCGGCGTTGACCCGCAGTACACCGCCATCCGCTCGGAGCCTCGGTCGGTATCGGCGATCGCCGCGTTGATCTGCTGCTGAAGATATCGCCTGGTATCCTCCCATTCGGTGAACACAATGACGCGCATGTCATTCCACTTCGCGCCGGATGAGGGAAGACCGGGGCACATGTTCACTCGAATCCACTCGATGAGCTTCTTAACGCGTGCATCGGGTACGGTGTGGCTGGATTCCGCGATCTCCGTCATCGTGTCGAGCAGTTTCTGTTCGCGTTCAAATAGCTCGCGAGCCATTGCGGTGTCGGATGGGCCCACGGTGGCCTCTGAGACCGCAGTCACCTGGGCATCTTCTTCCGCCGCCAGTTCCTGTTCAGATAGGGCCGCGCGATCATCATCTGCGCCGATTCCGTCCGTCAGCAAGTCCATGCGGGGCAGCACGGCAGCCTTCTTCACGGCTTCCTTTGCTTGCTCGGCTTGCGCAGCCTCCCATTGGCGGCGGACTGTCTTACGGTGAACGTGGAGCGTGCGCGAGAACGCCTCTATTGAGGAGAAAAGTCTTTGCTGCAAGCCGCTGATCAGCAGACCAGAAGCCGTCTGCGTGCGCCGCGTTTCACCACTGAGTCGTTGCTCACGCAGCCTCCGGTATTCGTCGAGGAGAGCGGTCAGACGAAGCTCAGGAGCATCGCCCGGCAGGCCATCGATGTCGACCTGCCGGACTTCACGTTTCGGAAACCCACCAACGATCTGCCGGAGATCATCCTTGAGGCGCCGGACCATGATATCGTCCAACATCCGCTTGCTTGCCTTGACGCCGCGGCAAAAACGCTGAGGATCGAGAATCTCCAGTAATGCGGAGAAACTGTTGGAGTGCCCGTTGTGCGGGGTCGCCGACAAAAAGAGGCGATGCTCGAATCGCGGCGCCAGATCCCGGATCGCGCGCGTAATGTGGGAGTCGATGGCGTACCGCTGGCCGCTGGAGGGTGCGGCATGATGGGCCTCGTCAAGGATGAGGAGGCTTCCTGGATGGAAAGTGCCAAGCCAGTCACGAAGCGGCCCCGCGTAGGACTCGTCGATCAGAAGTCTGTGCGAAATCAAGAATCGCGAGTGCGCGGTCCACGGATTGACGCCGAATCCTCGTTCGCGGCGCACCGTTTGAACATAGTCCTTGTCCAGGATTTCGAACCGTAAGCCGAACCGGGCATCGAGTTCGTCACGCCATTGAAGCAGCATCGATGGCGGGCATGCGACGACGATCTCCCGAACTTTCTTGCGGAGTAGAAGCTCACGCGCGATAAGGCCGGCTTCAATCGTTTTGCCGAGACCAACGTCGTCGGCAATGAACAGGTTAACGCGCGGCAACCGTAGCGCCTTGCGCAACGGCTCGAGCTGGTACGGATCGAGGCGGATGCCGGCCCGGAAGGGAGACTGAAGGAGATTGGGATCGGTGGAGGTGACGCAGTTCCATCGAAGTGTGTTCAGGTACGCCGCGAACCGTTGCCGTGGATCGAAGCCACGGCTGGCGATCGAATCCCAGGCTTCCCCGCTGATAATCTGGGCATCCAGTTCACCCTGCCAGAGCACCTCGAGCGGCTGACCCTGAGCATCGTCATCAACACATGAGAGATGTACGAGCGTGGAGTCTCCGGGATTCACCGGAGGGACTGATTCTTCAACGAGATAGAGACGCTGCCGAACCGCAACAATCTGACCAAGCTCGGGGATGGGGCCGGTGCTCTTCATCCTGAAAGCGAAGCATTTCTGTCCGAAAAGCTACTATATCGCTTCTACGCTTTGCTTTGCTTGACATGTCCACGGCTGAGCTAGTTGTCAACCGGAAGCGCGACGAGGTGGCGCCCAATGCCCGAGGGTGCGTGCGCCGGAAGTTACCTCGGGTGCTCCGGAGCGCGGAAGAAGCCAATGTGCTGCCAGCGTGATCGGCTGACTTCCGATCAGCCAATCAGATTCTATGTAAGTTACTGATGCGTAGTCACTTGTCTCAATCGCGTATGCGGGGCTTCTGAAATGCAATCTTGTGAGGTATGGAGGGGCAATCTGACGGCCTCTACGCGCCGGCTTTCTTGCCACGTGAGCGGTGGCTGGTGCGCTTTCGTGCCACCTTGTGCTTTGCCTTGTGCCAGCTGGCTCTACCTGGCGCGATATTAGTTCGCCGAAACACACGCAAGGGTCCAATTCATCCGCCATAGTCAAGACGTTGCTACCCATACCCGTTAATCTTTCGGCTCCATCCACCCAAGAGCCCCGACAATTCGCTCATCATGAGGGCACGCCATGATGACATCGCATACCCAATTCGTTATATCCATGACCATGACGGTGAGCCGGTCTGCATTGCATTGCCAGAACCCACGGTCGGGCAGAAAATGAAACGGCGGGCCGCCAGACCGAAGCTCGCGTTCGGCTTTTGCGGAACCGCCCCGAACCGCGTAGACGGCGACCGATCCATCAGGCCATGCCATGTGCGTGAGATAATTCCTGAATTTTCGCCAGACCTCGATTGCCTTATCTTCCGGTATCCCGAGATCAAGGGTCGGACTGAGAGCGGTGACCAGTTTCTGGAATGCGCGCTCCTCATTGCAGTCGCCTGCTCGCGGCAGGCGCCATTCGGTCCAGCCGGTCTTTACCGTCGTCTTCAATTCCGGCAGCCGCTCGGCGACCAAGGCCCGTGACTTCTTCACTGTTTTTCGATGCTCGTCAGTGGAGAAATCGTCAGGCGCATTGACTCGCAGATACACTTTGGCAAGGAGGCCCAGGACATTCATCAGGGCCGTCATCATCAAGAAATTTCCACCGCCCATCTCCAATTGAGAAGCTCCCCGAGTGCTGCCATAATTCCCCAGTCCATCGTGTCGCACGCGAAAAAGCGTAAAGCAGTCGTTTGCCATCCACTGTGCACGTTTGCGGACTTCTCCAGCCAAGCGTTGTCTTTCCGTCATTGCTTCCGACGAGCGATTTTAGCGCACGCCGCGGAGGCCAGATTCCTTGGCCTGCTTCCAAGCCAGATTCCAGTCTTCTGCGTGGAGAAGCGGCGACCTCTTGGCGTGATCGAGTGGTTCCCGACGAGCGCATCGCGAATCGCATTGCGAATGGAGATCGACATTGCCAAAGATTGGTAGAATTGCATCTCGATGCCTGATGACAATGTGCATCAACTCGGGCCACCGCAGCATAGGCAAGCTGCGAGGAGCGAACGATTCGCTTCTGGAACAAACGAGAAGGCTCAGGGTACCCCTCGGGATGACCCGGGGCGGAGCCCGAAGTCGATTGAGCAGCGCCGTGCATCCCGTGGCAATCGAAATGGAGGACGTGGTAGTAGTTTGGTCTTCCGTCGAGGTGCTTGCGAAGCTGTTCGAAGGTCGGCGGCCTCAGCACATCCACGCGCACGGGAAGCGCTTCGCGCTGGATGAGATCAATCAGCGGGCGGGCGATCGAGCGATAACGGACATCGCTTTCAAACGGCCGGGCCACGACGAGCAGGATGTTGACGCGATTGCGGGGAAACTCTGGATAGCACCTTGTGTCATGCCCACGGTACAGGTGGCGCTCAAATGCGTGCCCGCGCGCGAGGTACCCAGTCTCAGGACTGCAGAGGGCTTCCCAAGGCCAGGAAAGAACACCTGGTGTGTCACTTGGAATCCGCACGGTTTCGGTTCCGAACAAAGGGTTCCTCTTCGAGCGGGCCAAAAGCGTGGTGAAGGCCTCGATGCCCCAAGCCTTGAGCGCGGCGAGTACACGCTCGGCATGCGCAGTTTCCGGGGCAAACGGGTAATCGAGGAAGTGCTCCAGGTACCACCGTAACTCCCGCATCAGATTGGAGTGGGGCTGCCCCTCGACGGGAAATTCATAAGGCGAGGGAACCAATAAGGCCGGCGCCGGGTCATCCGTTCCCGCCAGACGGAACAGCGCTGGATCAGTGCCTTCGCAGTGGACGATGGAGATTTCCCCGGGCATCCGGAGCCTTATTTTAATGGAGAGCGAAGGGGGCGCGGGTGCAAGGATGGTTTCGGCCTAGGACCGGAGGTTTCGCGGAATGATCGGCTGATCCAGACTCGGCCGATCAAATGAAGCAAGAAGATTGATTGCACAGTTGATCTCTCGTTCGGGTGTGCGCACGCGTCCTCGGCAGCCGATCCCACCGCATAGGTGGCACTCCCCCGTACTTCTTCAACCCAATTCGATGGTGAGACCTAGACGCTAGAAGAAGAGTGCGAGCGTGAAGACCTTGCGTGCTGCATCGTCGACTGCCTCGACAGCTTCGGCGAGGTACTCAAAGCGCTTGAGGAACTCGTCGAGGGTCATGCGGTATTCCTCGTTGACTTTCGTCGCCGGGAAGTGTTGTCGGAACTTCTCGTCCACGATTCCGTTCTGGTGCGTGTAGACGTGTCGGATCTGCAGGATCTTCTCGATCTCATCGATGCGGGTGTCATCGAACGCGTTAAGTGATTTGATCGTTTGGTTTTCCGCGATGAAGCCTTTGACGCTCCCGCGTTGGAGCTTCTTGAGCTTCTCTTTGGCATACCACGTGATGAACTCGTCCATATCCGCACGCTTCAGAACATCCTCGACCTTTACGGTCGCCGGTGAGATCAGGGTCTCGGGTTTTGCAAGGTAGATCTGGTACAGGAGGTCGGACATGAACGTCTCGAACGTGTCCGCGCAGGACGCGAAGAGGATGCGCAGGAGCATCTTGCCTTCTGGATTGTCGGTTGGAACGCTCGACCCCTTCGGATATAGGAGCTTGGCGAGGTCGTCGAGGATGCGCAGCACGCTCTCGTAGTGGTCGAGCAGTTTCGCTCGCGCTTCTGTGCAGGCTTTGCGATCGTCCGCGAGAGCTTTCGAGAGTCGTTCGATCCCGGGTTCGGTGAGAGGTTTGATCGGTGCTGATTGCTTCAGCGTTGTGCGATCGCGGGTCCGGACATAAACCTTGCCGCCGAGCGATACTTCCGCGTTCGACCTCGGGACGTCGATGACGAAGAGTCGCGCGCTCTGGTGGACGACATAGTCATAGCTCACCGATGGCGTTGGTGAGAGGAGATCGATCGCTTTGCGCGTGATCTGAACGGCGCGGAACTCGTCGCTCAGGCCGTTGATGACGATCCCTTTCCCGTCCTCGACCACGCCGAGAACGATGGCTCCGCCCTTGGTATTCGCAAACGCGCAGACGAGTTGCGCGATGGTCGCGGCGGGCGGGAGCACCGCCTTGTATTCCATCAGTTCGGACTTGGGTTGACCGATGCGGTCGATTGTTGCTTGAGCGACTTCCATGGAATTTATATTGGGAACCGTCGAATCTCGGTAGTCTTCAGGATGTGACCGAACGTGATCCGGCGGACCTCCGTGCCGGTGTCGACCCAGAGCTCATAGTCTTCGTAGTCGAGGACGTCCTGTTCTGACTGATAATAGATGATCACCGTCCCGTCGTATGCGGGCCTGACGACAATCTGCACGTCGCGACCGTTATGTTTGATTCCGGCGAGGATGGTTGTCGCCGTTTCTTGGACGTCGTCGACATCGTACTCATCGAGCGTCTTCAAGTGGGCGATGACACTATCCTTTGCGGTTTGGATAATGGTCTGCGCATAGACGAACATGTCCGCTGTTGGCGTGGACTCGTGGGCGAACAGGGCAGCCAGGTTCTTGTCTTCGAGCGCCCTCTTCCACTCATCTACACTTTTGATTCCCAGACTGGCGATGATGTCTTCGGTCACGGGGAGGAGCTTCGAGCCCCCAGTCTGCTTTTCAATAACGGTGTGGAGCTCGTCCACGGTCTTCACGTTGTAGTGCTTCAAGAGCTCGTTGAGTTGCTCGGCACGTTCAATGTTCTCGACGATCTCATCGTCGTCGTAGAGATGGTGCTTGTTGCGGAAAAGCGACGGGAAGAGGACCTTTGCGCGTTTCGGTTTCTCGCGGAACCATCGCAGGAGCCGATCGAACGCCGGACGGTAGTTCTTCGCGACGCTCTTGTCGTTGGTGTACTCCTCGATCGCCGCCGACATTTCCTTGACGACGAAGGCCTCGTCTTTTTCATCGAGCCCCTCAAGGTCCGCCACGACTTCCGGTGCCAGAAGCGCCTCGCGCAGGTCAGTACCGAGCAGTTTGAGGATGTCTAAAAGGACGGGGTCAATATTACCGGCGTCATGCGAGAGGTCATCCTTCTTCTTGAAGATGCCATTCTGATTGGGGAAGATCGCCTTTTTGGCAACGATTGAAAGGAAGTCTGGCTCGCTGAGTTTCAGGGTCGCGTAGAACTCGTTGAGCCATACGTGGGCATCCTTGCCTTTCAGCTTCGCGGTCAGCGTCTCGACTGATCCCTCACTCTCTATGAATGCCGCGAGTTGCTCAAGCGTCAGCTTCCCGCACTCCGGCCAGAGGATGTCCTGCCAGAGCTCGACATCTGTCAACGCAGGTAACCGTTCCGGAAACCATGAACGGCCGCAACGCCAAATGCCGCGCCGGATCTCTTTCGTTCCACCGCTCGGGAATAAGGCGTATTTCTTCCCGTCAATCTGGATCGGAGCCATGGTGTTCGCAGCCGTCCGGACAATTTTGGTGGTCAGGAGAGTGTCCCTGATCGGCTTGAGGATCTCATCCTTGTACCAGTTCTGATTGACCCAGGTGAGTCCAGCCGGGATAGGTTTTGCGACCGCAAACAAGTGCAGACTGCGCCAAGCGTTCTTCGACGCGTACTTCAGGAGCGCCAAATAGAGCGAGAGCGCCTCTTTGATGACGGCCCTATTGTGGTCGCTCGGCGGGTCGACGCGCTGTGTCTGAGTGAGGAACAGGCCGTCTCGCGCGTCAGTAGGATTGAACGTCGGGTTATTGACGACGACCGGGAACGGAAAGAGCTCGGTGCCGAGGAGTGGAAAGTCGCAGAACAAACGGGGCAAATCGGCTTTGAGTGGCAGGATACGCACACCCTCATCAGTCTGCTCGACAGGCATCGCAATCGTCGTAAAGCCCTTGCTCAGTACCGCGATCGTTGACGTTAGGCTCTCTCCCTCGAAGTCGGTAGTGGTCACGGACAGGATTTGGACCTCCCCGTCGAGTCGTTCTCCTTCGGGCTCCTCCAGGCTCACCAGATGATCGGGGTACGCAACGCTTTCAATCTGCGGGACAAAGACGAGCGCGTAAGGTAGGCACGTGTCCAGGTCTGAAAGACCGGCCTGCGCCACGCTCTTGCCGGTGTCGTCGGTGAGTTCGTACCGGAATGCCGTGTTGAACTCGCCAGCGACGTACTCTTTGAAGTGCGGCTGCTTGTCCACTTTCTGCGTTGACTTCTTTGCCTCCTCGACGGCGGCGATGATTTCCTCTAACTCGGTGCCGCTGCGGTCTAGGTATAGCTCGAACTTCCTCGGCAGCAGCCCTGGTTGCTTCGCGACGCCCGTGACGAGGACGTAAGGAGACAACAGATGGGTGGTGAGGAATCCCGTGCCGAACTTTCCCGTGGTGATTGGTCGTCCGCTGCTGTCTTTCGTGCGGCTCTTGGAAGAGATCTGCTCGATCAGAAAGCGGATGTTCTCGACGGTGAACGCGGCCCCGTTGTGACTGAAGGTAACGTGTGCGTCCGGGTCTTCGAGGTCCACCTCGATATGCACTTGTACCTTGCCGCCGCCATTCACATCTTTAGCGTTCTGAATCAGCTCCCAAACCCAGCGTTTTTGTATCGTCGGCGACGTATCAACCCGTGAGCGCAGCTCGGACAGTTCCTTATGGATTTTGGTCGCGATGATTTGATTGAGCGACTTGTGCTCCAGCGCGGAGAATTCTTCGGTAAACGTCACGGGTTTACGATCCCTCTCGACCGAGTTTACCCGGAATAACCCGTCAGCCGTGCGATTTCGACCGAACTCGAATTATGCCGATTTCATAGGCGTGGCTGGCGTTACTATTGAGCGAGCCTATGGCACTTCGCGTGGTCATCATCGGTGGCACGGGCCAGGTCGGAGCCACCGTCGTGCGGGCGCTCCTTGCCCAGCCGTCCTGCGCTGAAATCGTAATGGTCAACCGCAAGGCGGCGCCGCTGACCGCTACGGATCGCATCCGGCAGGTCATCCTGAACACGGCAACAACGGCGTTTCCCGCAGCAGTGACCGATGTTGTGCGGACCATGGCTGCGCTCGGCGACCCCGTCTACGGAGCGTCCTGTGTCGGCGTCGGGAAAGGCAGCTATTCGTGGACTGAAGAGGAACTGAAGGGTCTCGAAGTCGGAGTCGTCGGCGGGTTCGCGCGTGGATGTCACGCCGGAGGCGTTGACCAGTTTGCGCTGCTCTCAGCGGTCGGAAGCACCTCGAAGAGCAGGATTCGCTACGCGCGCGTCATGGGCTTGAAGGAAGAGGCAGTCCAACGGATTGGTTTCAAGCGCCTGGCGATCTTTCGCCCCGGAATCATCGGCGGCAACGCGCACACACCAGGCTACGTCGCGTGGCTCGGGCGTCTCATTCCGGGGCGGTTCGGAACAATCGAGCAGGACGACATCGGACGCGCGTTCGCGGCAGAAATTAGCAACAGCTCAACCCCCGGCAGCGTCACGTACCTCGAGAACGCGGCTATGAAACAGCGGTCCCGTGATCTCGCAAGGTCCTAGGTGTCGCGGCGGGTTGGCTGAGACGGCCAGTTCAGGGTATTTCACACGCAGTGGAACATTTGTATGCATTTTTGTTTTCTGTCATAATCGCTGTCGAAACTTGCCATGCCTAACGGCCAACTCATCCAGCAAAGACCGGTCAGCCGATCCTGCCAGGGCCGCGTTCCGACGACGGGCAAGCGGCGCTGTATGAGCGAAAGCTCGTGGGAAGAGCGGCCGGTTGACGGTCGAATGTTTCAAAATACAGCCCTTCCTAAGGTGGCTTCTGGCGCCGCGTTACAGCTTACGCACGGTGGCGCTCACGTCACAGTGCGCCAGTGTCGATGGTTTCGAGGACAATTAAATTGTGAGGGCACGTGGCGAACGTCCAGAGGTGGCCAAAGCGCCTGTTCGCCCTTTGTTCGCCATTGCTGTTATCCTAGTAATTTACAGCAGCAGTTGCCGAGCAGATGTTTAAGAAGAGTTGCGAACCTTGACCGAGGAAACGAGGAAATCAACCGGTGGTGACGATGAAGCTTGCAAAAGCGAAACGAGGAACAAAAGCCGTGGGAACGGGCTTCCTGCCGTTGGACCTTGTTTATCGTGATGACAATCCATCCAAACTGAAGGCCTATGCTGGTGGGACATGTGGGAATGTGCTGGTCATCCTTGCATTCCTCGGCTGGGATGTGTATCCCGTGGCCCGACATAACGACTCCCCACTTGGACGAATGATCAGGGACGATCTGAAACTCTGGGGGGCCCATCTGGACTTTATGAGCCTCGAACCCACGGCTCTCCCGCCAGCAGTCGTTCAGAGGGTGTTCGCAAAACCGAGAAGCGGCAAAACCCATAGCTTTGCTTGGGTCTGTCCGGGCTGTGGGGCTCCTCTTCCCAGCTTCAAGCCGGTGCTCTCAAAAAGCGTCCTGGAAATCTCCGATAGCTTGCCAAAGATGCAGGTCTTCTTCTTCGATCGCGTGTCCCGGGCCGCGCTGGACCTAGCCAAGAAGTGCGCAGAAACGGGCGGCATCGTAGTTTTCGAGCCGTCGATGATCGGTGAACCGAGGCTCTTCTCTGAAGCGATCAATATGAGCCACGTGTTCAAATACTCGCAAGATCGCATTTCCGACGTTCACGAAGTTCGTGGTTCTGCAGAACCGCTGATCGAAATTGAAACCCTCGGATCTGCGGGATTACGGTATCGGAGACGGGGGCGAGTGTGGAAGGAAGTCGATGCATTTTCGATCCGTCGCACCGTTGACACCTCGGGCGCGGGCGATTGGTGTACTGCAGGAATTCTCCACGCGCTCTGTCAAGACGGAGTCCACGGCTTACAGCGAGCCACCGATCAAGACGCGCTTTCAGCGGTGCGTCTTGGCCAGGCAATGGCGGCTTGGGCCTGTCAGTTCGAGGGGGCGCGAGGAGGAATGTACGGCGTCAGTTGGGCGAATTGGAAAAAAGAGGTCACCGAGATTGCCCAGAACGGATCGACGCTCGATCAGATGACGCCTCAATCAGCTCGCGTTTGTCCCGAGGTCCTTCTGGATGTTTGCCGTCCCACATCGGCCGACTCCCTGAATCACGCGGGGCATGTCCCATATCTTGCGGAGAAGGTTTGCGCCACGCTTTGGCCGGGGGGTGGCGGTGGGAAAACCTTACCGCAACGAACTTGACCGTCTATCAGAAACATTCGATTGGGCTGTCGGGCAAGATCTGACGGCAGTCACACGAGCCGTGAGAGCCGCGTCCTTTCGGACGATTCTGGCCATCGGCTCTGGCGGCTCGATGGCTGCGGCCGATTACCTTGCGATTCTTCACTCACACCTCGTTAACCACCTCAGTTCAACTCAGACGCCACTAGAATTTCTCAGTTCGGAGGCTCGGCTAGCAGAGTTCTCCGTGTGGCTTCTCTCCGCCGGAGGGAAGAACGTAGATATTCTTCGGAGCGTTCGCAAAGCGATCCAAGCAGAACCTGCCCATCTGACCGTCTTTTGCGCTGTGGTCGGCAGCCCTCTTTCCAAAATTGCGAAGCCACTCGCTATCGATGTTTTGGAATACGAACCGCCGACGGGAAAAGATGGTTTCCTCGCCACGAACTCCCTTGCGTGCTTTTTGCTTTTGCTGGCGCGAGCCTACTCAGATGCCGTCAGCGCATCATTTCCCAAGTGCCTTGCTGAACTACTAAAGGCGGCCGTGCCGCACTCGAGCGATTTGCCAACTCTTCGGAAACAGTTTGACCCTCTGATGAATCGCGAGCATTGGTTGGTTCTATACGATCCCCTCTGTCGCTCAATTGCGACGGATATGGAATCGCGATTCAGCGAAGCGGCGTTGGGGTCGATCAAAGCCAGTGATATCCGAAACTTTGCTCACGGAAGGCATCATTGGCTCGCCAAGAACGAATCCAGTTCTGCTGTAGTTATGTTGAGCCAACCGGCCACGGCTAAGCTCGCCGCGAGATCGCTCGACTTGCTCCCACGTTCGATTCCTCGAATTCATCTGCAGTTTTCGGAAAATGCGATCCTGGCCCCGGTAGGCGGTATCTTCCTCTCTATGGAAATCGCCGGGTGGGCGGGAGAGGCCCGGAACATTGACCCGGGGCGACCAGGGGTGCCGGAATTTGGCCGTCGCCTATACAACCTCACAGCGTCGCCGTTGCGCGGCTCGACACTCCCTTCCTCGGTTCAAATAATCTCTCGGAAATCGCGCACGACTGCTGCGTCGCTCTTAGCTTCGGAATTGAACACCGTGTGGGAAACGGCGCTTGACGCGTTCCGCGAATCGTTATACCGGAGTCCGATTCGTGGAGTCGTCTTCGACTACGACGGTACGCTTGTGGAAGTTCACGATCGATTCGATCCGCCAAGAACAGATATTTCTTCTGCGTTGGTCCGGCTGCTTGCGGCGGGCGTCCGAATCGGGATAGCAACCGGCCGTGGGCGATCAGCTCGACGTGACCTGCAAGAAGTGGTGCCGAATAAGTACTGGCCGCACATTTTAATGGGTTACCACAATGGAGCGGAGCTTGGATCCCTGGCGGATGAGACGATTCCAGAATCGGCGAATGGCTCGGTTCATCCAGCGGTCGAGAAGGCGCTAGAGATGTTCAGGGGGCAACCTGTCGTTCAGCGCAATTTGGCTATTGATCCCTCTCATTCGCAGATATCCCTGCAATGGAAATCGCAGGTTCCCGGGTGGCGGCTTGGGAGCCTAATTGCGCCGTTGATGCCAGAGTTGAAGGAACTAGGCCTACAGATGGTCAGTTCCGGTCATAGTCTCGATTTGCTTGCCCCGGGGGTGTCGAAGAAAGCGGTGGTTTCTCATTTGGCTGAATCCGCAGGCATTGCGCTTCCGGAGATCCTGGCCATTGGAGACCGTGGTCGACCACCCGGCAACGACGCTGACCTGCTGTCCCATCGTCCTTCGCTCAGCGTCGACGAAGTCTCGGATGAGGCTTCAACCTGCTGGCGCCTGACGCCACCCATGCTCAAGGGGCCGGCAGCAACTCTCTGGTACGTGCATCGCCTTTCGACACGAAAAAAATATCCAGGAGCTGTCTTCTTCAAGCGGGGCAGTCTCTAAACATGAACCAGCGACTTGGTCTCAGGCTACTTGGTGAAGTGATGCAATGGTCTGATGAGCAAGCGCGTGACGAGTTCCGGTGGCTGAAGTTGATGTCCCGGTTTCGGTACGACGACTACGAGGACTTTCGTGCAGGAGTGCGGTTCATCGAGCGGCTCAGTGTCTGGCTACAGCAATTCAAACAAGCCGATCGCGAAATAGCGTATCAATTCATAAAGAATCGCCTGGTGTATTTGGGTCCGGCCCAAATGGAACTACTGGTCGAACGTATGTATCCGGAGGTCATCGAGCGGCTGCTGCTCCGGGCGGTCTCGGAAACCCGTGGTATTCCGCCGTACTTGATTTGGAGAAATCCTGCAGCCGTGAGCGATCTCAAAAGCCTCCGGCGCAGATCGCTCTTCATGGCCTTGAGCGACGGTGCCCGAATCGATGAATTCCGTCGTGCCAACGTTGGGATCCTTTCCAACGAGCAGATTGTGGTCGCGACTCAGCTGGACGGATCAAAGTGGAAGGACCTGCTTAAGGAATTGCGCAAGGACCAAGGCACTAGTGCGATGTTCGAGCAAGTTTTTCTAATCGATGATTTCGTCGCTTCTGGTACGACTCTACTGCGTTTTGACGACAAGGAGAAATCATGGAAAGGAAAGCTCGTTAAGTTCAGGGCCACACTGACCGAAGCGCAAGCGGCCCTGGGTGGCGCTTCCGTCATCGCGGACGCGGCACAGATCCATATCCACCACTACGTTGCGTCGGCCTATGCGGAATCAATCATCGGCCAGCGAGTTCGCGAAATGAGACAGTCGACAGCCAACTCGGAGTGGCTGGATCGCGTCACATTTTCGTTCGGATACATTCTCCCGGTCGACCTCCCGCTCACGAAGCATTCGCCTGAACCCTTTCGAAAGCTCGTCGAAGGGTACTACGACCCAAGCCTTGAAGATCGGCATTCCGCAGTGAGCGGCGTCAGCTCGATTATGTTCGGATACAAAGAGTGTGGTCTGCCGGTGGTCTTCGAACACAACACTCCGAACAACTCTCTTCCTTTGCTCTGGGCTGAAACCTCCGGTGATCCAGCGAAGGGAATACATTCCATGAGGCCATTGTTTCGGCGGCGTCAGAGGCACTCTGAATGAGCAACCCGTTCGAGAAGAGGGCAACCGAATACCTCCGCGATGACGAGGCGTTTTTGTCGGTCGTTACGCCTGCACCGCTGTTCACATTCTTCGAGCCTAAGGCCAAGAACGGAGTGCTCTTCGATCGACTTGTCGTCGTCGTCGGAACTCCGGGAAGCGGCAAGACAACCATCGCAACACTTCTCCAATACAAAACGATGGAGACCCTCCACCGTACCACTGGAATGGAGAACCACAAAGAGTTGGTACAGGCGTTGACTCGGTGTGGAGCAATGAGCGATGGAGTGATTGTGGCGTGCGGATGCCGTCTCGCGCTTGAATCGGAGTATCGGGACTTCTGGGAATTGCCTTATCCAGAGAGTGTGAAAACCGGGCTGATGCATTCTCTTCTGCAAGCCCGCGCCGTAATATCGTGGATCCAGAGTTTGCTCGAGGACCGCACACGCCAGCTTGACCAAATCGAGATTGTTCCCAAGGATCTGTCGCCCGGAAGGATTGAACATATCGGCGGCATCTCCGGCCCGGGCGTGTACGCGCGGGCTTGCGAGATCGAAAGAGATATTTACCGAATCGGCACCTCTCTGGTGGCGCCAAAGCTGGAATCGCTGCCTAAATTGGCGCTAGAGGCTTATTCGCCTTTCGAAGTCATCGACAAACTGGCGGTGCGCACGTCAGCGAGTGGTCCGGTTCGCGAGTATCGTCCACTGGTCATTTTGGATGACGCGCACGATCTCCATCCGCAGCAACTCGCCGAACTGCTGCGCTGGCTCGCCCGACGAGAGCTACAGGTTTCCAGGTGGGTCCTCATGCGGCTCGATTCGCAAACTCCCCAAGCCGCACTGCTTGATTCATTCGAGGACGAAGAAGATGAGGAGGCGGAACCTGGTCCCAAAGTGGCTAGGGAGGTAACGACTATTTGGTTGCAGCGCAAGGACGATCGTCGAGTCCAACGCACGCAGTTTCGCTCCATGGCGCGGCAAATGGCAGATCGGTACCTCCGCCTGATGGAGACTTTTAGTCGAGGCGGAATCACGAGCTTGTCCAGTCTCCTGGATGGCCCTGCCGAACCTCTTCCCAGTGGTCGGGAGAAGGAACTCGCCAAGCGAGTGCTTCGAGTGCAGGAGGACCTCAGGATCCCGGCCACGATTCGAAAGGATCTTGAGAAGGAAGTCGCCAACTACTTCGAGGGTGCCAGCAGCGAAGACAATGCGGCGGACGTCAAACTTGCGATGCTGCGGATCCTGATGCATCGTTTCGCCAAGCGAACTCCTCAAGTGGGCCTGTTCGAGGCTGAGGAAGCTGAGCCCTCCCGTCCCGTCATTGCCAACTCTGGAATCGCAGATGGGGCCCGCATTCACCTGATGCACGAGTTTGGCCGGCCGTATTATTTCGGAATGGACGCGCTGTGTGACGGAGCGTCAGAGAACGCCGAACTGTTCCTGCAACTCGCCGGCCGGTTGGTCTCACTGTGCGAGACGCGAATCATCCGATCCAGCCGACCCGGCCCCAGACTCGCCGCCTCTCTCCAACACAAAGAGTTGCGCCAGAAAGCCACGGAGATGATCGACGCGTGGAGATTCCGGGAACGCAGACTCGTGAAGGCGCTGGTGGATGGGATCGCCAAAGAATGTATCGCGAAAGCACTTGAGCCAACGGCTTCGCTTGGAGGAGGGCCCAACGCATTCGGCATTTTGCAGGAAGAGTTTGAACAAATACCGCGAGACTACCCGCGTCTCGGTGAGGTTTTGAAGTACGGCGTCGGCTACAACGCGATTCATCTCAAGCGGGACCATGGGACCAAACATTCGCAGTGGTGCTTGGTCGAGCTTGGCGGAGTTGCCATCATCAGCAACGGCCTCAGCTTTCGCCGAGGAAATTTTCTTGAGCGCAGCAGCAAAGATCTGGCCCGCTTGATCGAAGGTGAGGCTCCATGATTCCGACGATCCGTTGGCAGCCTTGCGTGAGCCATCGGCCCGATGAGATCGAGAATTTTGCCACGAGCTATTTCGGGAGTCTTAAATCGAAGATTCTCCTCATCGCCGGCGCAGGTTTTGATCCTCGCGCAACGTCGGTTGCCCGGCTTCTCGCAAAATGCGGTGACCTGCCAGATGGCCTCTTCATTAAGGAGGAACGTCCAAATCCGGATCCGGAACTCGTTCGCCGTGCGCAATCGAATCTCGATCTGCTCTCGCCCTGCGTTCAGCAGGCGCGCCTGCTCCAGGTAGACGTATTCGCATCAGATGGCGCTGTGGTCGGCGGCAGGTCCGTCCTCAAGGAATTGGATGCCATCGACCTAACGCCTTACTCGGATATCGTCATCGACTCGAGTGCGCTGTCGATCGGCATAACTTTTCCCCTGGTCAAGTACATCCTGGGTCATAGCGACCAAACGAAGCAGAACGTTCACCTCTTTGCGTGTGATTGGCCCACGCTGGATCGTGTGATCCAACCTCAGCTTGCGGATCGCGCGTCAAATGTACATGGATTTCGAAAGGTGACGGAGCTCTACAGCGCGGTATCGGTCGCTCGACTTTGGCTCCCACAGCTTGCCCCTTCAGGCGGACAAGCGCTGCAAAGGATTTTTGACGAAGTGTTGCCCAGCGACACGTGTCCGATCCTGCCGTTTCCATCGGTCGATCCGAAGTTGGCCGATCGACTCCTAGCGGAGTACCTGCAGGAATTAGAAAGCACCTGGAGCGTGGACACGGGAAGCATTATCTTCGCCGACGAGAACGATCCTCTGGGTCTGTACCGAACAATATTGAGAATCGACGACGAGCGAAGACTGGCGTTCGAGGCCTTGGGAGGATCACTGCTGATTCTGTCTCCACTTGGCAGCAAAATGCTTGCGATTGGCGCCCTCATGGCGGCACTCGAACGCGACTTGCCGGTCTATTATGTGGAAGCCCGGGGTTACGACGTGGATTGGAAGACGGCTCCGAATGCTGACCTCAAGAATTCCTCCATTCGACATGTTTGGCTGGCGGGCGATGTCTACGTTTGATTGGGCGCTTGGTTGTCCATGGCAAGCCGGAAGCAGACTGTTCCCGAAAATCAGGCGCGTTTGGCCCGCAACCAGACTGCAGAATCACTGAGGAGGCAGGACTCTCCCCTTACTGCCCCACCTGTAGACTCGCGCGCGTGCTCAATCGGAGTCTGTCGCCACTGCCGATCCGCTCGGGGCAGTTGCACACTATGCAGTCCTGGGCCGGTGTGAATCGATGCGCTTTCGGGCTGAAGTTAGTGACGGTCTCCCTTACTGTATGCGGCAGCGGTGTCTCCAGAAACGGCTGGAAGATGTGTCGGGCGATTAGGCCTGCTAACGCGGCCGCCCTCATGTTGAGGTCCATGACTGCGTTTGGCAAGTCCACTTGGCCCATTTCGGCGGTTTAATTTGGCCCACCCTAAGTTGTTGATTCTGAAGTGAGGCTGTTTTTGGCCTCACCTTTATATAGGTCTAGTAGTCGGGGCTGTGGGAATGTGGGAATCGCGGAGCGATTTCCAAGGGCGGTGGGAAGGGTGGAAAACCTGGGTTTGGTTTTCCAGGCTTTCCACAGACCGTCATTTCCACGGCTTTCCGTCAGTGGGTTTTGGCTCCTTTCTTTTGCTTCTCCGCGGTCCGGCGGAAGCGATACGATTCCGTGCCTGTTTCCAGGATGTGAGCGCGATCGGTGATTCGATCCAGCAGCGCTTTGCATAGTCGCGCGTTGGGGATGACCTGTGTCCACTCCGAAAACGGCAGATTCGTGGTCAACACCACGGCGGCCCTCTCCGCTCGCTCGGCTACGACTTGAAACAGGAACTCGGCGCCGACTTCGGCCAACGGCACGTATCCGACCTCGTCGATGGCGATCAGATCGTAGCGGCTCCATCGCGCCATGACTCGCCGAAGCTCTAACTTGTGTTTGGCTTCGACGAGTTCATTGACCAGCCCAGCCGCCGTGGTGAAGCGCACCCGGCGTTTCTGCCGGCAGGCCGCGACGCAAAGTCCGGTAAGTAGATGTGTCTTGCCTGTGCCACACTCACCGATGAACAACACCGGTTCGGCACGCTCGATGTATCCGCCCTCGGCCAGGTCGCGCATCTTCGCCGCGGTCACGTTCGGCGATTGCGTGTAATCGAACTCCTCAAGCGTCTTGAGGCGTGGCAGATGAGCTTCTCGGATACGGCGCTCAATGGTGTTGCGTTCCCGCTCTTCGATCTCGGCCAGTAGCAGCGCTTCCAGATATCCGATGTGGCTCTTCTTCTCGCGAATGGCCTGCTCCGCCAGCGTGCCGAACTGCGAAGCGATCATCGGCATGCGGAGCGTTTTACACTGCGCTTTGATGGTGGCCTCCTGCAACTGCGCCATCTGGCTGCTCGACGCCTGATTACTCATTGGCCGGCTCCCGCGCTGAGGAGTTGGTCGTACTCCAGCATCACCGGCAGAGGCCGGGCGTAGCGTTCCAGCGCACCGACATCGATGGCTTCGCACTCATTGCGCCGCAGATCGTCCGCATTCAGCAGATGCTGAACGGCCGCGGCATCGTAGCAACTGCTGGACAGAGCCGATTCAATGGCCTCCTGCAGTTTCTGCCCACCGTGCTTCTGCGACAGCTTGAGCAGATCGATCATCTGCCTGGTCCCATTCTGTTTGCCATGGCGCTCCATCAGCGCTTCCCAGATCCGGTCGAAACTCGGCGGCCACAGCCCGGCCTGGCGCTTCTGCTCCAACGGTTTTGATCCCGCCAGTGCGCCCGGCTTGCGATACAAGATATCGAGGTAGTGTTCCAGATCGAGAACCTGCTGCTGTCGCCGGTAGCAACGTTCGTGCCGCGCCACGCATTGGCCCGCATGCCACAGCTCGATGCGGCTGGCATAGGCTTTGGCCTGCACCTGCGCGCCTGCCGGCAACGGCACGGAATACGTATTGGTCAACACTTTCACGCAGCCCAAACCGTTCACAGTCGGGAAGCTGGTTTGAGCCAGATCCGCGCCTTCCGATGCCAAAGGCAACAGCTGCTCTCGCTCGATCACCATGCTCGCGCCCACAGACTGCTCGCGTCCGGCGATCACGCGCCGCTCATCGTCCCGGCAGCCAGCCAGCAGCTGACGATTCAGGTCTGCAAGATCCGCCGCCTCTGGCACCGGCACCCAGTGGTTGCGCCGAAAGTATCCGGCTTCCCCTTCGATGCCGCCCTTCTCGTGCGGCTCCGCCGGTGTACAAAACTCCGCCTCAAACCGCCAGTGCGAGCGGAACGCCACGAAGCGAGCTGTCTCTTCCCGGCGATGTCCTCGCAGGATCTTCCTCACCGCCGAGGTCAGGTTGTCGTAGCGCAGCTTGCGAAACACGCCGCCGAAATAAGCAAACGCTAACTCGTGCCCTTCCAGAAACGCCTGCTGCGTCGCGTGCAGATATGCGCAGTGGAACGCAGCTCCACTTGCCATGCTGCGCATCGCGAACACCTGCAGCTTGGTTCGCTCACCGGCCAGATCGGCGTAGGCCTCATACCAATCGATCTGGGCTTCCATGCCCCAGGCATAGCTCTGCGGAACACAGGTCTCTCGCGCCATCAGTCCTAGTGCAATCTTCCGGTCATGCACGTACTCGCGCACTGTCCGCTCTGCAATTTTGCACGTAGGCAGCTCGTTTCCGATCCGTGTCCAGATGCGGTGTGCCGTGTGCCGCTGTTTGCGCGGCGCTTTCCGGTCCGATTCCAGAATCGCATCGATAAACTGGACCGCTTCCTTAAGCTTCCATCGCGGGCGCTCGGGCTTCTTGCGTGGCTTCGGCAACGCGCTCGCGATCGCTTCGCGCACCATCCTCCGGTGCACGCCCAGCTTCTTGGCCACCCCAACGATCGTCCCGATCCCGAACTCGTATTCCCGCCGGATCTGTTCGAATAACTCCACTTTCGCTCTCCAGTCCAACGAGTCCCTCCGTTTCGGGCTGCGCCCGAATCAGAGTACCCGTTCGTCTAGAGGGTGGGCCAAATCAAACCGCCGAACTGGGCCAGTTCAGAATACCGAAATCACCATGACCGCTGGTGTTTTCAGCCGGATATCTTTCGAGTAGCCCATCGCGAGAACGCGGTCCTGTTCTTCAGGAGCGTAACCTTCTAGGCGTATCCGTTCTTGCTTTATGACTCGTGAACAGAACAGGCATGGCCGCCCGGGGCCGACAAATGAAACGCGGGCGTCGAGGCTTTGAAGTTGGCCGTTTGCTGCTCCTATCTCCGTGCCGAGGTCGATCAGGGGAATCAAATACTGGTAGGCGACTTCGGAGAGAATGAGGCGAGGCCAATCCCGGTCGACGCAGCCGATGAGCAGATCGCAGCTCCGGAGTTCGGCGGCGACCGCAGGATCGCGGATATCACCGCCCGGAACCACGGTCACCTTTGCGCCGAGCCCGGATTCGGCGATGACCTGAGCCATCCGGAGTGCCTTGTTTGTGGCGGAATCTGCGTCTGAGGCGCGCAGGTGAAGGACACGTCCAAGGTTGGTGCGATCAGCCGGATCAAACTCGAAGAGGAGGAGTTCGCCGGCACCAGCCCTCATGAGAAGTTCAGCCATAAGCATTCCGGTTCCGCTCAGGCCGATAATTCCGATGCGCGCCCGTGAGATCCTGGCGAGTGCGCCGGCACCGGTCAGCGCGAGGCTCCTGTCGAAGATGTCGCTTGCACTCGGCGGCACAGCATAGGCTCGGCCATTCAAGTTCATGAATTTGAGTTGTTCTCCGACAATGATCAGTTCGTTGAGATAGCTTGGTTTGTCGGCCGACCAAAGGCGGGCGCAGGCGGAGTCCTTCCCCAGAACCACGCTCCCGAATACACCGTCTGGCTGGAGATCGTGCAAGTTTTCCATAAGCGATGGATCGTTTCGGTCGTCGTAAGGGGAGAACCCCACCTGGCGGTCCGCACCTGGGTGCGTGTGGACCGTCAGAAAACCGGCCAGGCCCTGCTCTCGCACCAAGATCAGCGCCTTCCGAAGATAGCGGCTGGTGAAGGTAATCGCGCCGGTCTCCTGATCCGTGAAGTCGCCGTCCGAAGGCGGAAGGACGTCCGTTACTAGGAGCGTCTGGGCCTGCGGATGGTCATTGCGGCTGAGGAGGAGTATGCATCCGGTCTCAGGCGGGAATTTGAGCGCCGAGGAGAAGGATAGCGAGACGAGTCGCCGAACGATCTCCCAGTGCAGTTCGGCGATCCGCAAGTTCATCGTATTCCTCGCTTGAGAAAGTACCCACGGCAGTGGGCGATGTGCGAGGCAAGGTCGTCGCTGCGTGGATTCCATTCACGACCAGCTGCGTAGTGCCAGGAAATAAGGGCGAAGGTTCGACCGTTAAGCGAAATGGCCGGTTGCTCATAGGGTATGGATCCACCTTGGTTCACCGTCTTTTCGAGATAGAAACCGTCGAGCCCGCCCTGCGGATAGGAAGCCGGGACCGCGATGGCGATGGTCGCGCGCGGACCGGACCAAGGTGGAGAAGGGATTTCGAGACCGGCAACTTCGACGAAACGTTGACCGTTCTGTGCGATCAGCCGGGCGGAGACGCCGGCAGTGCAAACGAAGGCGATGTCGTCTTCGATTGTTTGGAGCCCGCGCGGGGCAGTAAGCCCGTATCTGCCGTCTTTTTGAGCCTCAAAGTGCTCACCGCGCTTTAGGTGGAGCGGTGTGTCCGGGGGGAACGGCTCAGTGCTATTTCCTTGGTAGAGGCTGTAATCATTTGGGTCGAAGCCAAAGCTCGTGAGGAGCTGGCGGGGCGTCATGTGATCAGACTCGGCCACTCCCCACTTTGTGTTAATTCGGATGGCTAGCCGGTATTCGATTGCGAAGTGGCGAGTGCCGCCGTATACCAAGTGAACCCAGAGCGGCCTCTCGAGTTCGGTAATCGGCAAACTCCAGTCGTGCGACCCGTGACGCTTTGAACGGAGAAGGTCGAGGGGTACATCCGAATGAGGAGGGAGGATCTCTTCGCCGAGTTCTCTCGCGCCGTCGCGCATGACATCGAGCAGCGTGTCTGCGAGACGAGCTCGGAAGTGCTGCTCCTGAGAGTGAGGCCAGCGTTCGACGCCTAGGCGGATCTTCAACTCTCCGAGCCCGGGCGGCAGGACGGAATCTTTGGCTGTGGTTACGTGTTCGGGCAGGGGATGATCGAGTTCCTCTGCCCATTGGTCATTCGCATTTAGGACTTCCTGTTCAACATTCATAGGCTTTACAATCCTTCTTGGGGGAATTGCCCCCGCACTCGTATAGCGATTCGGATCGGCCGGTTTTTCCGAGAAATATTTTGGAGTCGGGCGGAAAAATCGGCTCGGCTGAATCGCTCTCAATGCGACAGACGACGAACAAATGGCCGACACGTCCTTTGCCGATGTCGATCTCGAAGCCGTTCTGCTCCGACTGACCCGTCACGCTCAGGCGTTATTTGGCGCGAGCCGGGCTCTCGGATTTGATGCAGTAAACGTGGCGTATCCCGGCGGTGAAGCACCAGAAGACCTCGCCATGAATCTCGTCGTACGCCTCCTTGACCCGGCCGACAACACCGTAGAGTGGAAAGATAAACAGTCGCGGCCCAATACGGAGCGTGTCTTTGCTCTGTTGAGGAAGGCGCTGGAGCGCGATTTCCTCGATCTCAAGAAATCGAAGCGCTACAAAACCACCGTCCAGATCGATGATCAGGCGCCCGACAATTCGGGAGAACTGTCATTGGATCAATTGGCTGTATACCTCGAGACTCCGGAAGGGTTGTTTCTGAAGAAGGAGCGTGTCAGAGCCATCATTGAAGCATTCTGGGACGATCCAAGAGCGGGGGAAATTGTGCGCCTGCAGCTTGATCCCGAAGGCTACAACGCCTTTACAAATCAGGAGCTGGCTGCGCTCCTCGAAACTTCAGTGGACGATATCGAGAATCGGAAGAAGCGGGTGAAGAACCGGCTTCTACAAATTCTGCGCCGTCAAGAGAAGGGGACGGGCACATATGTCTAAGCGCGATGTTGAGCGGATGTTTGAAGACGTGCGAGAGATGGCCGACCGTCTAACGGCTGGGGAGGAAGAGCTCGCGACCTCGCAGTTAGCGGACCAACTGCGGCAGTCTGGCATCGATCCGGAAGCATTGAAGAAACGGTTGCATGAGGCAGTAAAAGGAATCGCCGCTCGGGAGCGGGCGGCGGGACGTGTGGCACCCCTTGCTGTCCAGCAAGCGATCGAACAGACGTCACCGGATGACGTTATTCCAAGTTCGCCTAAGGCTGCTGAAGAAAAGATGGGGCGGTGGTTGGAGCGATTCGGCAAGGGCTTTTCCCTTCCCGATCAGTTGGAGGTGGCGCGTGCGTACCGCAAATCAGGTGAAGTCAGCGGGAGCGATCAAGCTGATCTCGACTCCCTTGAAGAGGATTTGAAGAATAGGATCAAGAAGAAGCATGACGGAGAGGCCTGATCCGGTCATCGCAACGGCGCTGGCGTTCTTAAAGCGCTTCGGGCCTGACAGCGGGCGGAACCTCGATCAGGTTCTACCAGAAATCGGTCTCACCTTACATTTTCGAGAGGCGCGAAGCTACGAAGGTGCTCTCCTCCGAATCAAGGGTGTACCGCTGGGGTATGTGGTGTTGAACCGAAGCATTCGGGAGGAATCTCGGCGTCGCTTCACGCTCGCGCACGAACTTGGGCACTACCTCCTTCCAACGCAGCAGGAACTATCGCAGCCCTGTTCGAAAGGGGCGGTGGAATCCTGGGACGAGACGGTTCCAGATTCGGAGCAGGAGGCGAACCGATTTGCTGCGGAGATTTTGATGCCACGAGTGGCGCTTCAGCCGTTCCTTGGGGAGAGTCCGACATTTGCTCATATAGAGGCAATCGCTTCATCCCGCGGAACGTCTCTCACCGCGTCCGCGTATCGGCTGGCTTCATTAACATCGTTTCGGATGGCAATGGTATGGAGCGAATCGGGTCGTGCGAGATGGCAGAAGTCATCGGCCGAGTTCTTTCGGTGGATCCGGATGGGGGCGTTGAGCCGCGAGACATTCGCTTATGACGCGTTTCGGGATGAGAGAGTCCCGAACAAACTGGAGAGTGTTCCGGCACGGGCGTGGCTGTTTGAAAAAGGACTCAAACCAGACGCTCGCATCCTCGAGCAGTCGATTCGCCTTCCGTCGTTCGACGCGGTCCTGACGATTCTGGTCATCCCCGAACAGATCGAGGACTGGAGCGACGGCGATAGACGTTTGGAACTTGACCCGAGGGAGTTCACGCATGGGCGAAGCCGTTGGCCTGGGGGAAATTAAATCGTGACGGCAGAAGCCGTGGCGCGGCTGCGCAGAGGCTTCCGGCGGCGGGACATCATTGAAGCTCAGCGCTTCTTTGGAGCAGAGCGAACAGACGAGGATGCCCGGGAGGGCGCCGAAGTTGCGGGGCAACGTCCGACGGCGACGAACACTCCGTCTCCTCACCTGCCAAATCGGCGGGCCCATTGGGCGAGTAAGTTTGGGACCAGCCGCCTAAAGTCATTGAAAATTTCGGGGCGCCTGGCCGAACTCCAGGGAGGTCACAACCCACCCAATCGCCCACCCACGAGTGTACTTTTGGTATTTAAAATGAAGAAGTTTTACACGAAAATATTTGCTTTGTACTCATGGAGATAGCGAAGGCCGCAAGCTTCGGGACTAGGAAGTCGCAGGTTCAAATCCTGCCGCCCCGACCACCATCAAACTTGTCCGAACCGGACACATAGGTAACAGATTGTTCCTAAGACATAGGTAACACTTTTGGGCCAAACGGATTGGCCGCAGGCTGCAAAGTTTTCTCCTCCAGATCAACGTAACCGAGATCGTACTGCATAAAGCTGACAAGCCAGATGCCGTCGTCGACTTCTTTGACGCCAACTGCCTGACCAGCTAAAGAAGAGCTGAGATTGATTTTCTTGTTGTAGAGGCACAGGCGGCCGCAGTGGGTGACGACAACGGATCGGTCGTGAAACGGATAGTGCGGTTCGGCGATGCCGTGATAGAGTCTGCTCGACGCAGTATAGACTTCGGCCGGGCATTTCATAGCGAGAGCTTCATGGGGACGCTGGAGATTGAAGTCCTCGATGAAGGCGTCGAACTTGGCTTGCTGCTGCAGGATGTTTTGGCCGGCCGGTCTGGTGGTCTCCTGCTTCAGGGTCAAGTGCATGCGTTCATGGCGTCCGTTCTGCTGGGGATGGCCGGGACGAATGCGTTCGATCGTGATGCCCAGGCGCAACCACCAGACCGAGAGCTTGGAGAGATTGAACAAGCCGTTGGGAGAAGCAAAGGGAACGCCATTATCGGAGCGGATGGCCTGAGGCAAACCCCTTTCTTTGAAAAGACGCTCAAAGGCCATAAATGCGGAGTGTTCGCGATTGGATTCCAGAGCCTCGCACAGCAGAAGATAACGGGAGGCGTGGTCGGTGACGGTCAACGGGTAACAGTAGCGTTTGTCGCCGAGCTGAAACTCGCCCTTGTAGTCGGTGCACCACAGATCGTTGGGCTGGACGCCGTCAGACAACCTAGTGCCCTGGGCGCGAGTCCGGGAGCGAATGGGATGGCTGACCAGCCCGTGCCGGTCCAGCACGGCATGGATGGTGCTGCAGGCCGGGACCTTGACGGCGTGCGGCAATCGTCGCAGCAGGCGCTCGCGGATCTTGCGGGCTCCCCAAGTTGGTTTCTCGCGCCTGGCTGCGACGATCGCCGCCTCAATCTGTTCCGGCAGCTGATTGGCATATCGAAATGGCCGACGAGCGCGGTCGCTTAAACCCTCCACGCCGCATTGCTCATATCGTTCCAGGATTTTGTATCCAGTCTTCCGGGAGATGTTGAATTCCCGGCACAAAGAAGCCATACTCTCGCCATCCTTGAGCCGGATAACGAAGCGCATACGTTCATCCATAACAGAACATTTCCTCCATGGCATGTTTTACATCTTGCCTCCTCAGAGGCAAAAGTGTTACCCATGTCTCCGGAACGTTCTGTTACCTTTGTCTCGGGACGGTCAAACAAGATGAGTGGAATTGAATTCCATGGGTACGATTTCTGGGTGGGCAGTTGGGTGGGCGGATCCGCCAGCCCAGTCTGGCGCTACGGATAACCCCCGATGAACTCAAGCCCGAAAGGATCTCGCCGCTCTGCGACCCCGCCTGGCCGACACTCAGGCGGTCCCGCCCGATCCCGCTTGGATTCGAACGGGGAAACCTTTCGATCAGCTCAAGGGCAAGCGGGCCCTCATTATCGAGCAAGCCGACGTGCTCGGGCAGATGCGGCAGTTAGTTGGATGGACGGATCCGGCGGCCTTGGCCGCACGCATTTTACTCCGGCACTTCGGACTGCACGGCCCAGCTTACGGAACTGACGCCAGCTTCCAATGACAGCCTCACGACCAGTTGTTCCAACGACTGATCCTGGCGGCCCAGCCCCCTGATGCGGGCAGTGACTTTCATCTTGTTGGTTCCCTCGATGTCTTCACTTCGTAGCGCGGTCAACGTCAGCGGACTTTGCGACATCGCTTGCAGCATGAGCGCCCGCATGTGCGCCTCGTCCTCGGGCCGACAGTTCAGTTCGAACCCGTAGGTGACCTCCTGTTCTTCACTCGACGCTTGAGCAGGATAGAGGCGATACGCAAGCGGACGAAGAACAATGTTCGTGCCCAGCACGATTGCTGTGAGAATCAAAGCGTGCAGCGGGTTCCCCAGCCCGGAAATCGCGCCGATCGCCGCTGAGCACCAGAGGGTCGCCGCAGTGTTAAGGCCGCGAACACTGCCGCTGTCTTTGAAGATCACGCCTGCCCCGAGGAATCCTACGCCGGATACCACGTAAGAAACGATCTGCGCCTCGCTCCGCGACGTGTCTCGAACCATGAACGCGCACATTACGAATGCGGAGGCGCCCGCGGCAACCAGTGCGTT
>Ga0335069_10002192_pt1 | contig 30324 bp, 36 predicted proteins | sample Lox_Sample_11_FD_206714 | JGI IMG/M metagenome (GOLD analysis project Ga0335069, IMG submission 206714) | Soil microbial communities from Loxahatchee National Wildlife Refuge, Florida, United States - Lox_Sample_1.1 | ecosystem: Environmental > Terrestrial > Soil > Wetlands | place: USA...
GCCCGAGAAGTTCCCTGATTACGTGAGAGAATTTTGCTTCAGATTTTCCACGCCGGAACTTTTCGAATCACCCCAGTTATATTGCGAAAAAACATTAATTCTTGTACCAACACGGTAGGGATACCCCTATAATGGGTGAAATGATACATTTTTTGCTGCGCACACTATGGCGCCTCATCATATTTGTCCTCGGTGTCACGTCACTTATCGTTATCGTGCAGATGCTCTGGCCATACAATGAAAGCCGCGTCGGCATTTTTATCGCGCTTCTTATCACCTACTGCACAATGGCCTACGGTGTCATACCCAACCTGATGCGTTTGTTCCACGTCTTCTCTAAACCAGACCACATCCCGCTGTACGTTACCACCAGTGACGGTTGGCCATCCGATCCGGTAACACTTGCCGTCATCGCCAAAAGCAAAAAGCACCTGATCCAATCGATGAACGAGGCCGGCTGGTACACGGCCCAGCCGCTGACGTTTAGGAATGGCCTGCGCGAAGTTATCTCAATCATCTTTAACACCCCCTACCCTGACTCGCCGCTATCAAATCTCTACTTGTTCGACCGGCCGCACGACGTCGGATTTGAAATACCCACAAACGGCGCAAACAGCGCCCGCACTCGTCACCATGTCCGGTTCTGGCGACTGCAAAAACCACGCAACGAATCACGGCATGCCTCGCACTACAAATTCTGGCGAGACAAGCTAAAACACGTGCTGGGATTTGAACGCGAGATTTGGATTGGCGCCGCGACCGAGGAAACGCGTGCCATCGACGTCCAGTGGCGGACGGGCCGGCTGACGCACGGCGGCAGCCACGAGGCCGAAAAGGAACGTGACTTTATTATCGACTCGCTGCAGCAGGCCGGTACGGTCAAGCACATCTCGACCAGTGAACCCGGCGATTCGCTGAAATTCCGCGGCCAACAATTTCGCACATTCTACATTAGCGATGGCGGCATCAAGATTGTTCAGCTTAAAAGATAGCGACGTCTTCACCATAATGCTTTTGCAGTCGCATCAGGATGCTGTTTTCGTGACGGCCAAGTTTGCGGCTAATCTCGCTAAGTGGCACGCCGTTTTGAAAATCAAGCTTCAGCGCATCGTCGTCAGACTTTTCCCACGGCATATAGGCTTTCGGATGCGTCTCGCGCATCTTTGCGATTTTTTCCGACCAGCTATTACTTCCACCCTTCTTTTTAACCGGCGGCGGTGCAGTTTTACGTTTTTCGATGTTTACGGCAAGGTGTGCGAATTTTTTATTATCGGCCGCCGCGCGCGTTTTCAGCACATCATTAATCTGTCGGGCATCGTCACTCACCCTGAGCGCCATGCGGTTGATGCCGACCAGGTAAAGATTGTCCAAATTTTTGACACGGCTCAGCGCCACGTACCCCATACCCTCCACAAACGCTTTACTCAGATCGATCCGCGCCGCATCGAGGGTCATGCCCTGCGATTTATGTACGGTAATCGCCCACGCCAGCCGCAGCGGAATCTGCGTGATGCTAGCCCGCTTTTTGTCGCCGTCGCGCAGCTCCCAGGTATCGGGCATCATCGTGATCGTCTTGCCGTTTTTAAATTCGACAATGGGATAATTCGTCAGAACGTCGAAATCTATGACGGTCCCCAGGCTGCCGTTAACGTATTTGCGGTCAGCGGAATTTTTGACCGCCATGACGAGCGCGCCCTCCTTGAGTTGCAGCTCCAATGGTGCCAGGACAGACCGCTGCAGGCCCTCGACATAATTTGCCGAACCGGTAGTGGCTTGCGAATACGTCAGCAAGTCCCCGTCCAGTTCGTTCAACTTTTTCTGGTTTAACTTATCAACGTCGACGTTGGTTGTATGCAGTTCTGTCAGGTCACCCTCGGGCAACGTCGCATCGGCGCGCGCCAACAGTTTCTCGGCATGGTGGCGACGCACGTTACCGTCGCGCATCGCATCCAGAATTTCCAGCAGCTGCGTATCGTCTTGGCGATGCTGTTCCTGCAGATAACAGATTGTCGGGTCCAAGTCCCGCCACGCATTACTCATTACGACAAAGCCGCCGGCCCGGGACCCATCCCGATTTATCGGCGGCAATTGAAAGAAATCGCCGGACATAATGACTTGAATACCACCGAACGGTACGTCGGGCTTCTCGCGCAACAATCGGCATGCCATATCGACCATGTCGAGACGAAAATCATGCAGCATACTGATCTCATCAATGATCAGCACATCGGTTTTCGTAACAATGTCACGCCGGCCTTTGCTAACGTGATCGGCAAACCCGTGCGGCAGATCGTCCATCACGCCAATTCCCGCCCAGGCGTGAATGGTCGTCCCGCCGAGGTGCGTCGCAGCCAGGCCGGTCGTCGCTGTCACGGATACGTGCTTGCCCTCGGCCTTGGCAAGCCGGATGAATTGGTTCAGCACAAAAGTCTTGCCCGATCCCGCCGGTCCGGTCAAAAATACGCCTTCCCCCGCGAGCATTATTTCCAGAGCTAATGCTTGGTCCATCCGACTATTATAGCAACTCTTGGTCTCTTGCTTTAATGCTATATATTGCTTATGCTAATGCCATGATACGCAGCACCAGAGGTTTCACGCTCATCGAGCTCGTCCTTGCGGTTATAATTATTGGAATTATTGCTTCGATTGTCATTGTCGGCTGGGGCAGCGTCGGGGGTCAGACGCGGGATCGCGCCCGCGAAGCCGATGTCCGCACATGGGCGGCAGCATTCGATTTATACAAGTCACGCTTTATCGCCTACCCCGCCCTGCCAACGGCAGACACGCCAGGCGGGGACGTGACCCTTTGTCTCGGACCCTTTACGTCGACCAGCAGTAAATGCGGTCAGTACGGCTCGAGTACGGCGACACAGTTTATTGCCGCCAGCGGTTCGACGTCACTCATCACAAACATTGGCAAGACCGCCAGTAACGGCGCTGCACCGACAGACACCGGACCCGCCATCAATAATGCCCTTGTCGGACCGTTGGTCTACCTCTCACAGACAACAAGCGGCACGACAATTACTGTCACGGCCAAATTTATTAATTTTTTTGAGACCAACTGTCCATCAACAGACTTTACTGATATCAGCGCCAGCCTGCCGGCATCAATCGCCCAGGTACTAACCGGGCTACCGGGGGGCACCTCAGCCAAAGCCTGTGCCCTCACCAAAACCCTTACCTACACAACGAACTAGTAACGGTCCGGATCATTATTCGGTGCATCGGTGCCAGTCGGCATGATTGAACCGATCGTTGGAGGTGTCGGTTGCCCCGGCTGGCTGGGCGGTGTTTTTTTGCGACGATGGATAAGTACGATGGCCCCCGCTGTGCCACCGAGCAAAACTACCGCGATGATAACAAAGAGTAGCCAGTTACGCTTCGCTGCCCCTGCAGCCTTGGCTGCATCATCGGGATAGGTAATTTGATTATTGCCGTCGAGTTTTGCCGACGCGTAAATCCAGTCGTCGATATACCGCGCGTTACCCCACGAATTATCGTTGTATACCCAGCCATGCACGCCGCCTGTGCTGTCTAGACAGTCACGGCCATCCAACTTTGCCGTCATCAACGTAGCATCCGTAAGTGGCGCCAGCTCTGTGTCGTTCCAGCATATCCTACTCGTTGGCGCATTGTCGCCGCTTTCGCGGATCAGTTCCAAGCCGCCCGTCCGACCTTCAACATCCGCCGCAACCAGATGAATTTCGGCAACTTTCGTGATCACGACTTCTATGCCAATCGTCTGAGATGGCAGAATAATTTGACCTTGCCTGTCGACGCCGAAAAAATGAATCTGCTGCAATCCATCGGACAGCTTTTTCATTTGCTCGTTCATCGTGACATCGCTTTGTCCGTCGAAACTGCCATCATTGTCGACATCAATCTTTATTTGGTACTGGCCGATGAAGTTATGGAGGAAAAACGAGATAGTACCGGATTGCTGGTCCTGCGAATTGTCCGACGCAAAGTGCAGTTCGCTCAATGCCGGGCGGCTGATATTGGGACGTATCCAGTCGACGGTCTTGTCCCAACGAACCGCACTCGTTGGCAGGTCACCTGCCGGCTCTTCAAAAAACATTTTGTATGCGTTTCCGCAACTTCCGAACGAAGGCGAAAATTTCGTGCTACTAACATCAACACTCTGATAAGCAGACACGCAATCGGTGCCACTCCGGATGCCGATAGCATCCGCTGACAGCGTTGAAATCTGGCCATTGTAACCAAATTCAGTCGCCTTATATACATAGCCATCTTCACTAATATAGTAATTCGTAAGGTCATCGGTGTACTTCGCATCAGCTGGCTGTCGCAAGTTGTATTGCTCGGTCCAGATACGACCATTTTGCTCGTCAGCACCAGATTTGACGGTAATATTCCATGTGAACCAGTTCTTGCCCCACCGCACGTTTGGAGATGCCTGATTATACGATTTTGCACCGTTGGGCGCTATGAACTGTATGCGCCATATACCACTGACTGCGGCTGTTTGCGCCGCGAACTTGCATCCCTGCCCTATCGGTACGTCCTTGGATAGTACACAGGTTTGCTGAGTCGCATTTGGCCCATCAATTGTCACTATCACGTCGCCGCGCACCGTATCAAACGGCTCATCGAAGTTGACGCGCGTAAACGCCGCACTGATCGTTTCGCCGCCCTTGACGTAGGCGTAGAACGTATTGTCACCGCTGATGAATTGTTTCGAATCTGATGTCAACGCATGCGCAGCAAAAGCGTGACCGCCGAGCACCCACAGAACAGATACCGCTATGGATAACACCAACCGTCGCATATACTTATAGCATAAGCGATATGGAGTGAAAAGGAAAGACTAAAGAGACGCAACCTTTGTCGGCGACTTCAGGCGCAACTCGCGCGCCTTGTTCGCCCACTCATCGGCCAGCTCATTGCCTACCTCGTCCGCATGTCCACGCACCCAAATCAGCTGCGCGTTCGAACGGCAATACAGCGGATACACTGCCTGCACGATGTCCAGATTCTTGATTTCGCCGCCCTTTTTCTTCCAACTTTTTGCTTCCCAGCCGGCGGCCCATTTGGTGATTACGTTGATCCAAAATTCGCTATCAGTATAGACTTCGCATTCCTCGCCCGCGGCATCTTCGAGCGCCACTTTGATCGCCAGGCCCTCCATGCGAATATTGGTCGTCTCGGCGACATCCTCGCCACCGACGATATACGGTTCATTGTCGCGAATGACAGCAAACCCGCCCGGGCCAGGGTTGGGACTGGCGCTGCCATCAGTGTAGTAAATTATCATCTTTACCAGTATAGCATCCGGCTAAGTAGGTACATTGTAATCGCCGCATAGTGGGTTATCCATCTCACGGCTGACAATTCTGTCGTCTTTACCCAGATATGTGTAATGGTTCCAGCTAACGCCCTTCACTAGACCTTCCCTGATCAGCCGGCCTCTCGCGTTTGCACGGGGGGATTCCGCCGGCGGGTTCAGTACCCTGTCATGCACTTTGTCGGGCGTAAACTCAGCCGCATGGGGATCAGCCGCCCGCACCCGACTGGCCAAGTTTTTTGCAATAATTTCATCGGTAGTCTGTGTTTCGGCCTCTGCTAGCGTTGCCCAGAACGGTGATGTGTAGCGCAAATCTTTCAGCCAACTTTCTGCATCCAGACTCGTCTTGTGACGTTTAGCCAAATCATTCTCCAGAAACCGCCGTTTTCTGATCGCGTCGCTCACGAATAGTCTATCCGGTCGCGTCGAGAGTATATCGTGAGCCCACTTCCACTGCTCCAAAATTTCGTCGAGTTCCGGCGTGCGCCCCGTGACCTTATTCGCAACTTCAATGCACATAGCCTGTATCTCGAGGGCTGTGAACTTGCCTTTTTTACCGATGAGCTCGTACTTTTCTTTCATATCCAGATCAGTCGCGACAATGGCCGACACCCTAGCTGCCGCTTCCATCCAGGGACCAAGCCTAAGGCCCTTTGCCTTGCCCTGCCGACTTGCAGCTAGCATGAGCGACAATGTGCCGATAGACATCTCGTTCGCCCAGGGCGAAATGTGGGGATCAACGCCAACGATATGAATCCGCCGGTACTTCTCGGCGTTTGCCAGCGCCTCCTCCTTCGTATTAATCAGCGGCTTGGCTTTCGTTGTTGAACTCTGATAATCATGTATAATCGGCGCCAGCACTTTTTGGCCATAGCTATACCTGTACTGTTTTATCGACGTGTCAAAATACACAGCGCCGCCGCCAAGCATCGGCAAACTCGTTGCCATATGCGTCGTCACAGCACGTGTGTCCTCGATGATATCTTTGATACCATTACGTCTCTCGGCTATATTGATGTGATAACCCCACGTGACGCGCGCATCATCAACGACCCGCTTGGCGAGAAAACCCGCAGGTACTTGTGTTTCGACCATATGTCGCCTTAACCCCTCGGCAGCAATCCATTCACCAGCCAGCTCGGACAGCACCACGCTGCGAATTGAGACGTCCTCAGGGGTTGAATATTCGGTCTGTCCGCCAACATCTTTATAAAATCGTGCGCCGTTACTCAGATAGTTACCCTTAGCCACAAGCCCGTCAGGGAGATAGTCGGACTCCAACAACTTTATCGCCGAATTGATATCGAGTTGGTAAAAGCGACCATTCCGATCTGCAACGGTCAGAGGCCACTCCATTTCGGTCCCGTATATCTGTCGAAAAGACGACTCGAACATACATTTATCACCTACTCGCCGCCTTGTTGTTTAAATTCTATGACAGTTTGCTCGCTTTCGAGCACACCGTCAATGTAGTCGAGAAGGTCGTCCGTTTCTTCGATTAGTTTTTCTCGCCTCTCCTGACCAGCAGGTCCCTCGAATTCGACGTCTTCGTCCTCGTTACTGTAAACCCCGTGTAGTTGCTCTTGCGACATATTGCCCCTCTTTTATATGCCACTATTTTACTCTCGATAACAAGATTTGCAAATATTCTTATGCTAAACCGCTTTTTTTCGCTCCAACACCATCTTTTGTATGCGGCCGTAGCCGTCAATTTCAATCCGATCTTCGTAGACGCTCGCCACGCCAAACGCGTTGGTCACACCGTTAAGGATGCCTTGCAGTGTGACGTAGGGCACGCCGCCACGGGTCCCAAATCCGCCGTTATGATTGTGGCCATTGATAAAGGCGAGGACATTATCGTGCGCATCGATGACATCCAAAACGGCGTTATCGTTCAGCGCATTCAGCGCGGACGGCGGAAAAACCGGATGGTGCGCAAAAATAATCACTTGTTCATTGGCAGTTTTCGCCGCCGCAATCTCATCGTTCAGCCACTGCAGCTGTTTTTTGCTCAGGGCGCCATTCCAGTCATAGGCCTGGGTTGCGCCTGATGACAGCAATCCATCGACCAATTTGCGGCCCTCTTTCCACTTGTCCGTTTCAGGCGCGTGTTCGATGACGCCGACTTCATTCGTGTCTATGACGACAAAACGATAGCCGTTCAGGCTTTTTGAATAGTAGGCGCTCGGCATGCCGAATTTGGTAAGCACGCGATCGACATGACCTTCGGATCCGGTAAAATCGTGATTGCCAAGCGCATGCCACAGCTCGACTTTCAAATCCTTAGTAATATCCAGTAGTACTTCCGCGTCATCCAGGTTTCGGTCGATGAAATCGCCCAGGTGGACAACAAAGTCGAGGTCTTGCCCGTTAAAATACCTCACTGCCCCGCGCAGTTTGTCCGGCGACCGTCGATAGTAATTGTAGTACCAGTGTTCAGTACCGATAATCTTAAACTCTTCATCATCCGCGTCGGCAAATTGGCAATCGGTAATCAGTCCGAATGATACTGCTGGTTTCATGCCGCTATTATATCAGATTCCACGACAATGACTTCTGTTGATTGCGACCGTCGCATACAACGCTCACAACCAGTTGAATACGCAGCATCTTACTGCGTTGATTCACCTGGAACGTCGCTACGGCGGATTGATGAGGCAGAGCTTTCCCAGCCGCGAAATATGTTCATCGTCCATCGCGACCGTCGGGCGGGTGCCGCCGCACTTGGCCAACATGGTTATCTCGCCGCCCAGACCGTCCATGTACGTCTGTATCATTTCCGCGTGGTGTTTGGTTGAGTGCACGACCCTGTCGCCGTTCGGCATTTCCTCATAGAATGGCAGAACGTGAAACATATACTTCGAAGAGTATTCGGACGCTAATATCACAGTTTATTACAAGACTTGTTGGAGCGTTTCGATAAGCGTTTGTCTGTAGTCGTTAGTGAAGTTATGGTTGGTGTCCACGTCGATTAGCTGCGCGTTTTTGACTCCATCGACATTCGTCAGGCCGATGAGTTCGTCCTGTAGTGCGCGGATGATGACGGTCGGTTTAGTATTGGCAATTTTTTGGTAAAGCTCTATCGAGTCTACATTCTCGACACTATCAATAAATTCTTTTGGAACGTACGTCGTCGAACCGTCGCTGCGCGGCAAAATTGACACGCCGCCAAGGTTGACTTGGCTGCCCTCTCGCTTTTGTAAAAGTTCGACAATCCGCTGTTTGCTGATGCGTACCGGAGGTGTCAGTAGCACCACTTTGCTGACCCGCGACAAATTTGCCAGACCGGTCACGACGCAACCCAACGAATGACTCAACAATACTATCTCGCCATCGCCCACCGCGTCAATTTGCCGCTGCAACTCCGCCGCCATTTCACCCAGCGGCCGCATCACCGTGTCGCCGTCCGGCCATTCATCGTTATAGTTAAACAACCGAAAATCATAGTCAGCAAACGCCGCCGCGATGTCCGAAAACATACCGTGTGAATCGGATTTGACCCCAAAACCATGTGAACAAATTACATGTTTCATTCTTGACTCTATTTTCAAGTATAAAACATATTGTCTATTCAGATTGTAAGCCTTGGTCCAGACTAACGTGCTGAGCCACGCGATGGACTGCAGCGCCGAGCTTTTTGCGCGTCTGCAGAACATTATTCCGCCGTGGTGGTGCAGCCCTGTACTCGCGATCATACGAAGCGCCAACGTTGTCCGATTCGGAGAGCGGAAATATGTCTTCGAACTTAGTTTCATCACGCCCAAGGTAGTTGCTAGACACGATACTTTCGTCATCCGAACGATTTTCCATGACAGCCAGGTGTACTTCAAAGCCAAGATCCTCCGCCAGTCGATGTACAAGTTTAGATACCCTACCCTTTAGAGCCCAGTCGTCGATAAACAAAACTTTCAGGGGCTCGTTTTCGTCGAGCACACGGCCATGTTCTTTGCCAATTTCTATCGAGTTACTGATAATTTCACCCACCCTTTCGCGCATATGCCGGTAGACGTAGGGGTGCCATTTGATATCACTGGCGCTAATTTTTGCAAAACTGACGCCGCCGTCAAGCGTCGGAAACGGCGTTTCGGGCATCAATTCTTTCCACATTTGGCGCGCCGCGAGCGTCGTAAGTCTGGCGCCGCGGTCGCATCCGATGACGACATGCGGTTGCAGTTTGTTGATGTAGTTCACCATCGGGACTGAGTAGCGCGCTATAAGGTCAAAATCATGATTCGAAACTGTTTCCCTCGTCTCTCTTGAGCGTAAACCTGACGGATTTTTGTCTTCAAACGGTGAGAACACAAACGAATCTGACACCTTGTATTCCGGCGTTTTTTCTTCATCTATCGGAGGTGCGTATGTGTTTGTATCGTGGCTATTCACTATAAAAGTATAATAGCATAATCTTTATGATTTTTCAATAAACTGGTGCAAGTATTATCTCAAGTCGTCAATCTTGACGCGTGTTTGCTCGGTGGTATCGCGGTCGCGGATCGTGACCGTGTTGTCTTCCAGCGTGTCAAAGTCGATCACCACGACATACGGCGTGCCGATTTCGTCCTGGCGGCGGTAGCGTTTGCCGATATTGCCGTTGTCGTCCCACATGACATTGCCATGCTTCTTTTTCAAGATTTGGTACACTTCCCGGGCCTTATCGACTAGTTCCTGTTTGTTCTTCAATAGTGGCGACACACTATACTTTACAGGGGCTAAATGCTCAGGTAGTCGCAAAACAACACGTTTTTCACCGTTAATTTCATCTTCATCATAGGCAGCCGACAACACGGCCATGACAGTACGATCTAAACCGAATGTCGGTTCAATCACGTGCGGAATGAACGGTTTACCGCCGTCTTTTGGTCGATATTCTAGGTTTTTACCGGACTTTTCCTGATGATTTTTCAAATCAAAATCTGTGCGGTATGCCAAGCCGGTAAGCTCCTGGAAACCAATCGACGGAAATTCATAAAAACAGTCGACGGTACGCTTGCTATAATGCGCTCTGTCGGCCTCTGGGACTTCGTGTTCTCTAAACTTTTCTGCTTTCAGACCTAATTTGTCGAACCATTCGTGCTGTGTCTTTAGCCACGATTCAAAAATAACTTCCCAGTCTTTTGAATCAATGAAGTACTCAAGTTCCATGATTTCTAATTCACGCACGCGAAAAATAAAGTTGCCCGGGCTTATCTCATTACGAAAGCTACGGCCAATTTGAGCCAACCCGAATGGTAGATCAGGATGAAAACTATCAACGACGTTCTTGAAATTCGTAAACATGCCCTGGGCGGTTTCGGGTCGCAAATATGTAACAGACTCTGCATCCTCCGTTGCGCCGACATGGGTTTTAAACATCATGTTAAAGTGCGCTGGCGCGCCCAGTTCATTGCCATCGGGACTTTTAATTTCCTTATCCTTTACGACAGCTGCCATTTCTTCCAAGCTCATCGTATCGGCATTTTCGATACCGTTGTCTTTGAGTAGGTGATCTAGACGATAGCGCTTCTTTGTTTTGATATCTTCGATGAGCGGATCATTAAATGTATCGACGTGGCCGCTTGCAACCCATACGTTAGGATTCATGATTATAGTCGAATCAATGCCATACATATCTTCACGGTCATCAACAAACATCTTCCACCAAAGATTGGTGATATTGCGTTTCAGCGAGATCCCAAGCGGACCGTAATCATAAGTACCGGCCAGCCCACCATAAATTTCTGAACCTTGATAAATAAACCCGCGGCGCTTGGCTAAACTGACGATGTTTTCCAGTTGGACGTTTTTCTCTGTTGTATCACTCATATTTACAGACAATTATAGCATATTGCTAATTTTTATGTTTATTGTATTATTTGTATATACAGTCAGTCTGCTGAGAGGAAAGCATGCGACTGTCGCGTTCAACTAGGTTTAGCTCGAAAGGATCCGGCATGCCTTTCCATATACGGCCACGGAAACAGAAGAAAAAGCCAATGAAAGCCCTGGAATACGCTCGTCGCACTAGGGTGCTGCGTTACAACGGCATGACAGACTGGCAAGTATCAGGCTCTCACGAAATAGGGATCTGGGTTCTCGAAGGTGCCCGGCGTCTCGCCCTCTGGGCTATCAGCCCTCTGCGCGTCATGCGTTGAGGCAACCCGCCGCACGCTTACTCAAACCACGGCCTCGGCCCTCCCTCCCCCGTACCCCCGGTTGAAATTGTCCCGGGGGTACGGGGACTACTTTATTTCAGAGCTTGTTGCAGCGCGGCATGCTGGCGCGCGACGTACAGACAGTCGGCCAGGCATTCATTCATACCACCGACTTGTACGATGACGCTGAGCGGCTTAACGGCAGTCAGCCGCAAGATTTTAATATGCTCCGCCGTTATTTGCCCCCGCTGATCCTCGACAAAACCCTTTTCCTGAGCGTCGTAGCGATAGTTCTTGTCTCCTGCTAGTTTCTCGCCCGCGTAGTCCCGCATGACGTTCAGCTCGTCGCCCAACATCGCCGCGATCCGCATATAAAACCACGTCTGAATCAACGGCAACGAAACCGTTAGAATGTCGAGTGCCGCAAGTACTTCCGCTACAATGTCGTACCACCCAGCTTCGTCCAAACTCGCGCTCGCCCTAGCAACCTGCGCCAATACCTCGTAGGCAAACTGCATGCGATCGTAGTCCTCGAGAATATGGCGATAAAACTGTACCAACCGCGCCGAAGTCAGGACGCCCAGGTCACCTTTGCCCTCGCCTACCACGACATCGCAAACAGCAAACAGTTCGATGCCGCCGGCTAGTTTTGACTTTTCCTTGCGCACCCCGCGCGCCATCACACTGACACGGCCGTCAGGTGTCAGCAAATCGAGCACGCGATTAGCCTCGCCATAATTCGTCCGGCGCAGCACGATGGCTCGGCTGCGGGTCGTCTTCATGCGAGTACGCTCCGCACTGCCGTCGGCAAATCATCAGGCCGCATCAACGTGCTATTGAGTAGTCGTTTGACGCCGTATGGCTCCAGCTCATTCAGTCGAACGTCAGGCAGACTACTACACACAATCACCGGTATTTCGGCCGTGTCGACGTAGGTCTGCAACTCATGCAGCAGCCCCAGTCCACTCGTGCCGCTCAGCAACAGGCTCAGTACGATAGCCACCGGCGGCGTTTCATCAATCATATCCATCGCCGCGTAGGCGTTCGTCGCGCGCAGCGTCGTAAAGTCACCACCCTTTTCCAACGTCCGCTGATAATGGTCGCCCAACCACGGTTCGCTCTCAACAATGAGGACGGCTTGGCTCATAGCAAGCTCATCTGTCCGGACGCGCGCAGGTCCACATAAAACGTCGCACCATCGCGGTGCCGGATAAATCCGACCGCACTACCCATGAGTTCAGCAAGACGACGCGAAGCAATCAGCCCAATGGCACTTGTCGTTGGCCGCGTTGCCATCGGCGCCGGAGCGCGGCGTGCGACACGACCCTCAATCCGCTGCCATGTATCAATTGGTACTGCCGGTCCGTAGTCACGTACGCCAATCCGGACGAACGCTCCGTGACCGCTGATAGTCATGCGTACAGGATGACTTTCTGATCCGTAGTACACCGCATTGTCGCCAAAACTCAGCAGGATCTGCTGCAATACTCGCCTATTTGCTACCAGCAGCGGGATGCGAGTACGCGGCTCCAAAATAATTTTCTGGCCGTGCGCCACGAACAGCGGGCTGAGCTCATGGACAACTTCCTGACAGATACTTACAGGATTGATCGGTTCAAGTTGCAACGACTGCTGGCTCGTCGTCGTCAGACTCAGCGTTGCCGCCATGCGCAACGCCCGCTCGCTCGTCAGCGTCAGCTGTTTGCCAAGGAGTTGCCGCTCCTGGGCAGATACGGATTCAGCCGTCAACGCCAACCCCAACTGGCGTAGTAGTACAAGTGGCGACATCAACTCGCCGACAGCAGCCGTGGTCAATGTCGTGTCATCCAACGCACTTTGCGTAGCTACACTTAACCGACGAGAACCCTCACTGCTCATATTACCCTCAGTGTAGCACGCTCAGCTAGTACTAATTGTTGTAGTTAATTGTACGAACGAGTGCTTCGAAATCGCTCAAGAACGTTTTGTCGACGTCAGTGCGAACGGTGATGGTTTTGTCCCGGCATTTGTAGATAACGGCGTGGCCCCTGATATTTGAGCTAAAATCACCATCCAGACGCATGTACGATTGGCCGTTCGACGAGCCAGTTGACTGAAGTAGTTTGCCGCTTTGGACCAGATTGTTGTACTGGTTGGTCACGCTATCGTAGTCCCTCTGTTCAATCAATACGCGCAGCGCAAACTGCTGGCTGTCACTAACCGGAGGCACAACTATCGGATTAAGGAACGCCTTGTAGTCACCACCGTTGGTAATTTGCTCCGACTCGTACGCGCTCCAGGTCTTGGGATATTGGAACGTGAGGCCGCAATAGTCGTCCGGCGCTTTAAAGACCGTGTTCGGTTGCTTTTCGTACTCTTGGTATTTCGCCTCGTCTTTATCCGACTGCGCCTGCTGTCCCTGCAGGACGGCGGTCTCTATCCTTCCGTCAACATTGCTCTTCTGGTCTTGATAATTCACAAACGCCCAAATTGCAAACGAGCCCAGACCCAGTACCAGCACGCTCAGACCAATAACGGCCACCATCAGGCCGGAGATCATACCCTGTTCACTTTTAAGAGAACTCATGCCCACCATTATACTTACGCTTCTTGCGGCTGTAAAGGCTCAGGCTCAAAAAGATATAGGCAGTGGGCGTTGAGCTTTTTAGTCTGTGTTTTACCATTAAACCCCGCGCCGTACGTGATGCACCACAACTGTCGTTGATACCTGTTGGCATGCGCCTGCAATTTCGCTGCCAGTTTATCGGAATCACGCGAAACCGAAAAAACGTAGACGACTGTCGTCTCGGCTGGAAAATCCGTCAGCCACATGTCGGCGAGTTTGGTGGTTTGTTTTTTGTCACCGTGGGCCAACAGCCTGCTAATTAACACCAACGCTGGATTCAGTTCATAGCCGATAGCCCGCGCGCCAGTCTGGGCGGCCAGACGCAGTATTATTCCGTCGCCCGAACCTAGATCGACGAGCACGTCCTTTTTCCCTAACTTATATAGCTTGGTTAATGCCTGTTTGACATAGCGGCGATGACTTGGCACATAGGGTGCGCCATGAAACACGACAAAACCAAACAATACAAAAATTACGGCAACGATCCACAACCACAAGGTCATACGTCGGACTCAGATTGGAACGATTTTTTAACTACCTGGATGTCGTTGGCGACCGACTCCAAATCATACTCGATTTCCGTCGCTAACTTCGCCGCGTCCTTCAATTTCGCGCTCGCCTGCTCCAGCTGAAAGTCGTCGCTTTCAAACCACGCGACTAATTTGTCGAGCTGCTCAATCTTTTCCTGAATCGTTTTATCACTCTTACTCATGTTTTGCCTCATACTTCTCTATCCTTGCCTTTATTATAGCTTGCGCCATCACGATATCTATCAGCCCGCCCACTTTCAACTGTCCGCGCACCAATGCATACCCCCGCTCCAGCACACGCTGCGGGTCTAACTCGGCCAGAAGTCGCCTGGTCTGGAGCAGATACTGGCGCTGCCAGTCAAACTTTTGCTCGACCCGCTCGGCCGCCTTTTCGATCCGACCCTCCAGCTGTTGCCGCAGATAATCAAGAGTGCCGAACACTTTCGGCGCCAGCGACTGCAGCTTCAAGCGTGACGACCGGATGACGTCGCGACGATCCGGCACGATAATCTGCGCCGCATTGCTGGGTGTCGCCGCCCGGACATCGGCCGCCAGGTCGCTAAGGGAGGTATCGGTTTCATGGCCGATACCCGTCACCGTCGGCACGCGGCTGGCCGCAATCGCCCTTACCAGCTGCTCGTCGTTAAACGCCGCCAAATCATCGGCGCTACCGCCGCCGCGAATGATCACGATAATTTCCGGCAGCTCCTCTTGCGTATTAAAGTAGCTCAGTGCGCGAATGATTTGGTCCGGCGCGTCAGCACCCTGCACCGCCACGGCGGCTACGTCCACGCGCAGTCCACCCCAGCGGTCGCTTAAAATCTTGATGAAATCAGCATAGCCGGCCGCTTGCGGGCTGCTGATAATCGCAATGTGTTTTGGAATGGCGGGCAGCGACCGTTTACGCTCCGACGCAAACAATCCTTCCTGATCCAACTTCGCTTTCAATAGTTCAAAACTCTTTTTGATACTGCCCTCGCCGCTCGGCCGAATAGCCCTCACGGTCAGACTGAACTTGCCCCACTTCGTCAGTTTTGGCGAGGCTGTGATGACGACTTTCATACCGTCCTCGATTGGCACGCGCAGCTGAAACAACATCATGAAACAGCTGACACTGCTACTCTCATCCTTTAAATCAAAAAAGACGAACTTGCCCTGGTTGACCTTGAAACTGGCGACCTCACCCTCGATTTCAACCACTGGAAATGCATATTCCAGCGTTTGATTGGTGACTGCGATAAAATCGCTAACGGTGAATTTTGGGGGCATGCTTGTCATCTCCATGTGTCGACAGTGCGTGCTGATAGAAAATATAGCCGAACAAAATTGTTCCCAACAAAATCACCACGCGCGCCAGCAAAATACCGGCAATCGCCACGTCGCCGGCGATACCGGCAAACGCCAAGAAAGTCACCATGATTGCTTCGTAGGCACCTGCGCCACCAGGGGTTAACACGACAAATCCTGCGATACTCGCCACACCGTACGCGATCAGCACGGGTGCCGGGTTGAACACCTCGCCGAGCGACCAAAACGCAATCATAAACAGGCCGGCGTCACCTATCGTGTAAATGAGGCCCCACACAAATGGCGCGATCAAAAGCTTTTTGTCGTGCCGCAGTTCCAAAAAATCCGCGTGCATATCATCCAAAAAGTTTTTGATAACACTGCGCTTTACTATTTTTCGTCGCCGGCCAAACGTAATACGTCGGACAACAGCGTTGATCGCATCATGCGACCATTCGGCAAAACGATCGATTCGACGCTTACTGCTTAATAGATAGATCAACGATAATATCAATAGAATTACCGTGCCAAACAGACCGGCGCTAGCCAGAATAATCCAACGGTTAATCGTGCCGTCGAGCGTCACTGCGAACAGTGCAATCAACAATAGAACCGAAAAGGCTACGAACGCCGTCGTATACCGTACTACCTGCGCCATGGTTGCGCGCCCGGCACCGACGCCAAGGTGGCCGAGACGCCACGTCAAATATGAAACGCCGCTCACACCGCCGCTGGGCAAAATGTGATTAACGAAATTTCCCTCCAACGCAATCCGCGCCAGTGTCCACTGTTTCGTCTTATCGATGTTGCCCTTGGCACGAAGATACGAGAAAATCATTTCCCCGCCGGCGTAGTACACAAGTATCTGCAGCGGCACCATCAGCGCCAAAATCCACAGGTTTACCTGCCCCAATAGATCCCATGCTCTCAGCAATTCCTGATGCGACACGAACAGGATAATGGCTAACAACACCACCGTTATGAGGCTCAACCATGCACGGAAAGACATGATTTCAGTATATACTAACGATATGTATATTGCGATGTTAGGCAGACAACCGGCTATCGGTATGGCTGAGCTAGAACGCGTGTTTGGCGACGTGCGCTGGTTTTCGCATGATTCAGCGCTGGTCGCTGCTGATAGTTTTGATATCGAAAGCCTCGGCGGTACCGTCCGAGCCGGCCTCGTCGTCCGCGAACTTGAAGGTACCGATTGGCGCAAAACCAGCATGGCGCTCGTTCGCGATTACAGCGAGAAATGGTCGCATGCACCAGGCAAAATGACCCTTGGTATCAGCGTCTACGGCTTCAAGGTTTCGCCGCGCGATGTCCAACGAACTGGTCTGATTCTCAAATCACATCTGAAGTCAAAAGGCGTGAGTCTGCGTCTGATCCCCAACGACCAAGCTGCCCTTAGCACTGCCACCAGCCACCACAACAAACTCGGCCTGTCGCCCAACAAAGTCGAACTGATGGTCATCCGCGGCCACGGCGGCAAAGTCATCATCGCCGAAAGCACCGGCTCACAGAACATCACCTCCCTAGCTCGCCGCGACCAGGAACGGCCTGCACGGGATGCTTTCGTTGGTATGCTTCCACCAAAACTCGCACAAATTATGATTAACCTGACTGGCCCACAGCCAGATCGCAAAGATGACCAATCGCCGCCTGTGATTCTCGATCCCTTTTGCGGCACAGGTGTCCTTTTGCAAGAGGCGGCCTTGCTGCGCTTTCACCCCTATGGAACTGATCTTTCCGAAAAAATGGTTCGCTATTCCCGCGACAATCTTAATTGGCTACAAGATAAGTTTGGCGTGCATTTCCACTGGAATTTAGAAATCGCCGACGCTATGACCGCCAAGTGGCGCCAACCGATCGATGCCGTCGCCTGCGAAACCTACCTAGGCCTACCCTTCAGCGCGCCACCCGCCCCCGAAAAACTCGCCGAAGTCCGCAGCAACTGCGATCACATCATCACCGAATTCTTGAAAAATATCGCCGCCCAAATTAAACCGGGCACCCCGCTCTGCGTCGCCGTCCCCGCTTGGCAGGATAGTAATGGCAACTTCACGCACCTGCCCCTGATCAAAAAAATTACTCAACTTGGATACAGTCGAATCAAATTTAAAAATGTCGAAACCAAAGACCTGCTCTACTACCGTCTCGACCAGGTCGTCGCGCGCGAGCTGCTTGTCCTCGAGAAATTATAAAAGGCCCATTGGGGCCTAGGCTTATCGGACCGGCCGTACCACCTGCTAGTGGCATGGCCGGTCCGTGTACACATACTTGTCCTACATGAAGTCGCAGACCGATCTGCCGGCGGCGAAACGAGCACCATCCCGCGCGGATGCATCCGACGGCATTTTTCCGCCCCTCACCAACTGGTTGTAGTAGCCGTACGCATTCTCAGTGAACAACTCATATTGGCCACCCGCCGACTGGTCGCTTGCGGTCATGCTCCCACCGAGATCCCGCGTCGCATCGCACACCGTTCCCCAGTAAGCCGCGTAGCGGGCTTCGGGCGACGGTGCCGTATTGACGCGGCTATGCAGCTCGCTTTCGTAGTACGCCGCTGTGTGCTGCTGTGGTGCCGACTCTCGCCATGCCGCGGGGTGTTTTACCGCGTACACGACCGCACCGATCGCCAGAGATACAGCTGCGGCCACCACGACGCCCACGACACACGTCGCTATAATCACAGTCCGCTCACGTGAACTTTGTAGTTGCGACATTGGTCCACCTTTCGTCGATTCCAATGTTATACCATTTATAAAAATAAACGGTGTATCTGTCAAATTATGGTACTATTTTTTTAGGTTGTAGAATCGTTCAACATGCACCTGAAACGAGGAGTTCAGTGAAAACTATCGAGTTAACGGATGAATATCGTCAGCGCATGAGCATGGCAATCGTCAATCCCGCCGGTACCGGGTACACGGAAGGCCGGGACTACTGCCGGTACTATGTCGACGTAGAGCGGATCGACGGGGGTCCAACCCGGTTTTTCGTCCGAATCCGCGTGGACAGCCTCGAAGACCAGCGCCGGCTGGGAAAGCACTCGGTGAACGCCGTCATTGTCAACGAGGACAATACCGAGCCCGAGTATCTCATCCTCGCCAACGGACTCGCCACCTGCGAGGTGGACGAACAGCGCTGGCCATCCCGAATTGACTGGGAATGGCAACACTGATGCTTCCCGCCCCCACGCGCGCCGTTTTGGCACGTGTGGGGCTTTTTTATGCAAATAAAAAGCCCTCTTCTAGTTAAAGAGGGCTTGCGACTGGCCGGTTGCAATTGCAACCGGCCAGTCGCTTATGTCTCAGCGCGGCAGCAGGTGATTGGCGATGGGTATGTCGTACAGCTGGCCGGCTGATGCCGGCGCTGTGTTCAACGACGTCTGACCGTCGCCAGCGTCGAGCGGCGCAATCCACTGGCCAAACAGCCAATCAGTCAACGTCTCCGTTTGCGGCACCGATGCCACTGTTGGCAACAACAGTTCCCCGAGAGATTCCTGTTGCTGCGATGGCGTGACCACTGCACTTGGGCCCGGCTGCGGGCGCACATGGACGGCGTCGATAATCAGGCCGATCGTAACTGCAACCAGCAGCATAAATAGCACTTCCGAAACAATGAATCGTCCCTGGAATGGCCGAGATTTTATGAAGTGCGACATGGACATCCTTCCTTGTCGTCGTGAAACTCCAATGTCTCTGATATTTTAACATATTTTATTCATTTTTGTCAATTTATAACTTCATATCAACAGGGGTTGACGCACTCGCCTTTTTCCTATAGAATAAACAGGATTTAGATAGTAATTAAGGAGTATTCCCGTGTCACATGTCAAAGCTGGCGGTTCCAGCAAAAACATCCACAATAATGCCGGTCAACGCCTTGGCGTAAAGCGTTTTGGTGGCCAAAAAGTTAGTGCTGGCGAAGTCCTTGTCCGTCAAGTTGGTAGCACTAAAATTGCCGGTCCTGGTACATACATCAGCCGCAACTACACCATTCACGCTGCTATTGATGGCGTCGTTAGCTTCGCCAAGGTGAAAAAAACCAAATTCACAGGCAAGTCAGTGCCTCGCACGCAGGTTATCGTTAAATAATCTGATTACCTCATACAAAAACAGCCCCTCTCGGGGCTGTTTTTGATTATCCCAGCGATGTTTTACTGAATCTGCATGCCCAGGTGATGCTTCACCCGCTCGACTACATCACCGATTACGACCTGCGACTTGACCAGGTAATCGTCAACGCCGAGCGCTTCGGCACGCTCTTTATCCTTTGGCTGACTGAGGGCCGTTAGCATAATCACGCGGATATTCGCCGTATCTGGCGTGTGGCGCAGGATATCCAGCACATCAAATCCGCTGATTTTAGGCATCATCGCGTCGAGCAGAATCAGGTCAGGCTTAAATTCCTTGGCCGCCTGCAGCGCCTGCTCGCCGTTGTTCACTTCATAAATTTCAAAATCCTCCAACTCCAGACGCGACCGGTATACGGCTGCCAGGGCCATATCATCCTCAACCAGGAGAATCTTTTTCTTTGCTGACGCTTGCGCGACTGCCGCTTGCTCGGGTGACACTTGCTCGGATGATAACGATTGCACGGGTTGATCTTGCATATGCTTCTACTATAGCAATCTCGTGATAAGCATGTCAATTATGAGCAATGAATCTACTGGCCAAACTGCTGCAAGGCGGCATCCAGCTGTGGATCCTTACCGGCGCTAGCATCATCAGCCTTCAGCACCACAACTTTATCTGGTGTAATGCCTTGCTTGTTGATGTTCTTGCCGTTTGGCGTATACCATTTTGCAACTGTCACCTTCAGCACCGAGCCGTTCATCAAGTCGACCAGCTTCTGTACACTTCCCTTACCAAATGTCTTTTCACCGATTAACGTCGCCGCCTTATAATCCTGCAGGGCGCCCGAAACAATTTCGCTGGCACTGGCGCTCGAGCCATTGACCAGGACAACCGTCGGCACGCCATCCAGCACCGGATTATTGCCCGACCTTAGTTCATCCGTTATTTTTCCGCCTGTGCGTTCGCTGACCACCACTTGATCGCGGAGCCATAGCCCAGCAACATCCTGTGCGGCCGTTAGTAGTCCGCCACCGTTACCGCGCAAATCCAGAATCACGCCCTTCACGTTGTTGCTCTTGAAGTTCTCGGCTGCCTGGCGCGCCAAATCGCCAGTTTGTTCGTCGAACCGTGTGAGCGTCAGGATACCAATACCGTTCTGAATCTTACTCTCAACGCTTGGCGCCGTAATTTTCTCGCGAGTTATGGTAAATGTTTTGGTAGCGGCACCACGCTGTACGGCCACCTTGACCGTCGTTCCGATGTCGCCGCGGATTTTATTGACCGTATCGTTCACAGACCAGCCAGTCGTCGACTGATCATTGACAGTCAAGATAACGTCACCCGGCAACATACCAGCTTTCTGCGCCGGCGTGTCCTGTAGCGTCCTGATGACCGTAACTTGATTGTTGCGGTTGCCGATTTCTGCGCCAATACCGCCGCCGATATCACCGTTGAGGTCCTTGTTGAACGCATCGGCCTCTTTTAGATCCATGTAGACCGTGTAGTCATCACCGGCCGCCTTGACCAGACCGCGACTAGCGCCAGCGACCAAATCCTTCTCACTCAAATTGCCGTCATAGTTAGCCTTAAGTGCACGGAACGTCTCCTGGACGGTCGACAAATCGAGTGAGCCCGTCTCTACCTTGAACCCAAACGCCGGGGCTACCATGCCGACGATCTCATCGTTGTGCGTGCCGGCACCATAGCCGACGGTAAATACGAGTGCCAACAGGAGTACAAATGTACCCGGCGAGAAACTCCACTTTTTATCTAATTTTGATTTAACCACTTTATTTAATTATACCCCAAATAGCCGCTACCGAGAAGCCAGTAGCACTATGCCGGTATGACTGCGCCAAGCCTGCTATTGGTGAGGAAATCGCAGGAAGATAACGCCCGTCGGACGAATGTGCATCGTGCTGTACTGGCCGGTGCCGTACATGTTGTACTGGCTGATCAAGATGTCATCGCCATTGACCGACTCGACTAGCATCGCGTGGCCGATCGGCGCGAAACCAGCTGTAGCCGGCAGGATGACGGCGTCACCCGGCTGCGGCGAACTGACGCGGACCGCGCCGCTCCAAGCTGGAGCACTGCCCGGCCATTGATACGCGTTGCCGTCGCCGTGGAACGGTTCGACATCGCGACCAAAGCGATTTGCTATCGCCCAGGCTACATAACTGACACATTCGCGGTTGTAGAGGTTCCATGGGTCAATCATCGTGTCCTGGCCACCACAGTATGGATAACCGCCGCCACAACTGACGTTGCCGCTCCAGCCCCAGTACGAGAAACTGCCGACAACACCTGAATTACCGCCGCCACTCGATCGTAGCAAGCTCTGGTAGTACGCTTGCTGCTGCGCCTGGACCGCTGCCATTTGGTTACGCGTGTTGTTCACCAATTGTTGGTACGCCGCCTCCTCACCGCGCGTCTGGTCGACGAGTTGCTGTTGATCTGCCTGCTGTGCAACAAGTTGCTTCTTTTGCAAATCCAAGTCCGCTAGCACCTTGACCACGGCAGCCTTGTTATCTTCGAGTTGCTTCTTGATCGTTTTCACCTGGCCGATTAATGTCGTCAGCTGATCACGGACTGAGTTACGATATTCTTGCTTGTCGACAAAATCACCGATATTCTGACTGCTCGCCAGCAGCTCAACCGACGACACGTCACTATCTACATACAAATCAGCCAGGACCGTACCCATGACGTCCTGTGCTTGATTCAGCTTTTTCTCATTCTCCTGAATCTGCGCCTGCAGCTGATCATACTTCGCCTGGTTCACCTGAATCTTTAATTGCAGTGCATTAACGCTTGCCGTAATCTCATTCAATTTGTTTTGCAGCGTATCGCCCTGTGCGCGGAGCTGGTCGGCCTGCGACTGGTACTGATTTGCCTGCGACTGCAACGACGAGATTTGATTGTCCCATTGATCGGCCAGAACTTTCTGCACGTACGCAGTCATCGTGCTAACCGCCAATACTACCGCCATACCAATCAGGCCAAGCCTTGTCACAAGAGATCGTCGACTGGAGGTGGTGATCAGTCTTTTCATATGCGCCTTCATGATAATGCTTTCCCTGTTAGTGCGTCAATACGCTTACGCTTTTTATATTTTGAGATACTTCCTCGTCGCCAGCATTGACGACACAATTCCGACCAGCGCTCCGGCAAGTATCATACCTAGCAGCACGAATGCGATGTAATCCGTGACGAAGTTCACCACCCCGTCGATTGCGATTTGATAGCTATCGAGTTTGTCCTTGATGGCGTACAGCGTGCCAATACCGATGCCCGTCGCCAGTATCGCCGCGATGAAACCATAGACAACCGCCTCAACCACAAATGGCCCGCGAATAAAGCTGCGATCCGCACCGATGAGTTTCATCATTTGGATTTCCTCTTTACGGTTAAAGATTGCCATCCTGATGGTGTTAAAGATCGTGAGTGATGAAATGGTGATAAAGATGGCACTCGCAATCAATCCGGCGCGTTCAGCGAACTGAATCGCCAGGCCGATGTTTTGGATTGCCGTGCGTCGCTCACCGCTAAACGACGGTTTACGATTCGGATCGGCGTGCTGTTTATACAAGCTGTTGGTGTCGACAAAATGCTGCAGTTGCGAAGTGTTATTGATGTCCTTGATATTGACGCGAATCGTGCCAGGGAACTTGTTGGTCGCCTCGCCGAGCGCTTCGAGCGTCTGTTCATCCGCTTTGTTTTGGTTTGCAAAATCTGCCCGCGCAGCTTCCGGACTGACATAGCGAACATTTTTGACATCGGATAGCTGCCTGATGGCATCCATAATTTGGCGAGCTTGGTCGTCGGTCGTATCAGTCTGAACATAGATCGACATATCGGTCCGATTCTTGATGTCATCGACAGTATCAACGAGCACCTGGCGCGCGATCAACGTCATAAAAATGATTAACAGCGTGATTGTCATCACGGCCGTCGCCGCCACCGTCAGCCACGCGTTACGACTGAAGTTATTGACGCCGTAGCGGCACATCCGCACGAATGTCAGCCAACCGCGACGAGACCGTTTGCTTTGGGTAAGCGCCTTTGGCTCTGATTTGGTTTTTGTCATTGCCGGTAACTCCCCTGCGCCTGGTCGGACGAAATCTTGCCATGCTCGATCGTAATCACGCGGCGTTTCAATTTGTTTACAATCTCAACGTTGTGCGTGGTCAACAGGACGGTCGTGCCGTATTTGTTGATCTTTTCCAACAACCGCACGATATCCCAGCTGTGCTTGGGGTCGAGGTTTCCTGTCGGCTCGTCGGCAATCAAGATTTTGGGCTGGCGCACTACGGCACGGGCAATTGCCACGCGCTGGCGCTCACCACCAGACAGCTGGTGCGGGAATTTGTTTCCCTTGCCAGTCAGTCCGACCAATTCGATGACTTTCGGCACGGTATTTTTAATCTCGCGGCCTGTCATGCCCGCAATTTCCAGCGCAAACGCAATATTCTCGAAAACTGTTCTCTGCGGTAGCAATTTAAAGTCCTGGAACACGACGCCAATCTTGCGACGCAACAGCGGAATGTGTTTGTCCTTTAACTGGTCATAGTCGATGCCGCCAACCACGATCTTGCCGCTCGTCGGCTTCTCCTCGCGGGTCAGCAGTTTCAAAAGGGTTGATTTGCCGGCGCCACTAGTACCGACAATAATGACGAATTCATTTGGCTCGACGTGCAGGCTGACGCGGTTAAGCGCCGGTTTATTATCTTTGCCGTATGTTTTTGTTACCCTATCTAATAGAATCATTTCTAGTGAATATTATAGCATAAGTTTTGTGAGATTATTCACTTGTGGCGCGACTAATTTCTCTCAAAGGAATTATCTGGTTTTGTACGGTGGCTTTCAGTTGGTCCAGCACAAAACTAGCAAAACTCCAGATGCTCGAGTGTCATATATTCGACGTAGCGTGGTCGGACTGAAATAAATCGTTCTTCCCGCTCTTCTGCCTTGCGAGCCTGCGTTTCCTCCGGATCGCCGAGATACTGGTGCCGACTTTGTCTAAATAAATTCTTTTTGCTCGCAACTCCGTGAGCGACGAGAGCCAGCGCAGTCCCGCCCAGCATGGCCAGAGGTTTGTCGCCTCCGTCTATCGGGGGCTGTGGCACTACTTCGTTGAGTTGGGGCCGTCCTGCCCGCAAAATAGCCGGCACCGAGCACTCCTACTCTTTTCAGTTCGTTGACGATTCGCGTTCTGCGCCGATAATTTATAGACGCCCGGCGCAGTTTCGGTTTCCCCGTGGCAATCTTATGCTCCAGTTCGTGCCGCAGAGAACCATTCAGTTTATTCTCCACGAGATAGTCAAACCCAGGATGGGCGGTTCTACTAGCCATGCGGACTTCTTCGAACGAGTACATGTCGATCGTGTCACTACTTCGATCGTAGACAGCCTGCATCATGCCGCGCTGATCCGTCGGCTGGTCGGCATGCGGAAAATTTATTTGCAGCCCCTCAATCTCTGCATCAGGCACGCCACGCTCACGCAAATACTCAGTAAGCGCCGGGAGATCGACATCAAATGATTTCACATGCTGGCCAAACTCAACTGCCACAGATACCGCAGGCACGACGTCGGGCTGTAGCTCACTCATAGTGAGCTACAGTATATCATCACTTTTGCATCAAGATGCACAGTAGCGCTTAGTCGCCAAGTTGAGATTCCAGAAAGGCGTCGATAAATCCGTCGATTTTGCCGTCCAACACGGCCTGCGGATCCTTTTCCTCATACTTCGTGCGCGTGTCTTTGACAAGTGTGTACGGATGCAGCACATAATTGCGGATTTGCGAGCCCCAGTTGGCCGACTCGCCCGCGCGCAGTTCGGCGATTGATTCGGCGTGCTGTTCCAGCTGCAGCTGCGCCAGTTTGGAGCGCAAGATTTTCATGGCCGTTTCCTTATTTTGCAGTTGGCTGCGCTCATTTTGGATGGCAACTGTCAGGCCGGTCGGAACGTGCGTCACGCGTACGGCGCTGTCAGTCGTATTCACAGACTGACCGCCGTGGCCGCCGGCGCGATAGACATCAATTTTCAGGTCTTTGTCGTCGATCTGCACCTCGTCCGGTGCTTCGATTTGCGGCAACACCTCGACGAGCGCAAAGCTCGTCTGACGTAGATTGTCGCTGTTAAACGGACTCAGCCGCACTAGGCGGTGTACGCCATGCTCACTTTTCAATTTGCCATAGGCGTACGGCCCGCTCACTTCGATGACGCTGGTTTTGATACCAGCCTCCTCACCCGCGGAACGTTCAACCGACGTCGTTGTCATGTCTGATCGCTCGGCCCAGCGCAAGTACATGCGCTCCAGCATTTCGGCAAAGTCCTGTGCGTCAGTTCCGCCGACGCCGGCGCTGATGCGCAGAATCGCATTATGATCGTCGAATTGGCCGTTCAGCAACAGCTCTTTTTTACGCTCGGCGAACTCAATTTCCAGTGCCTCGATCTGTGCCTCAAACTCGCCCAGCAGACTGTCGTCGCCCAGGCTCATCAGTTCGGCCATGTCATCCACCTGCGCGCGCAGCGTCTGCCACGGCTGCACCATCGCGGCGAGTGCCGCTTGTTGCTTGCTCTTGTTTTGCGCCGCAGTCGGATTATTCCATATTTCTGGCACCGCCAGCTCATCGTCAAGATCAGCCAATTGCTTGGCCTTGTCATCAATCGCTAGCTGCTCGTACGCAGTAGCAATCTCTTCCTTCAGGGTCTGTATCCGCTTCTCCAGTGGTTGCATTATCTTAAATTATACATCAGCCGGTATTTTATCTCGGTGCATTATACACTTTATGTCCCATGGGACATAAAGTGTATAATGTTGTCCGTGTTAAACTGGGACTTATGGTAAAAATTGGTGTATTCGATTCAGGAATCGGCGGACAGGCGGTCGCCGAAAGACTGCAACAACTCTTTCCGTCTATCGAAGTACTATTTGTAAATGATAGCAAGAATGTCCCCTACGGCTCGCGGCGCCGTACCGACATCATCGAATTAACCGATCGCGCCATCCAGCCGCTTCTCCAGGCAAACTGCGATGCGATTGTTATCGCTTGCAACACCGCCACTACCAATGCCATCAGTGACCTGCGGTCCATGCACCCCGACGTCCATTTCGTTGGCATCGAACCCATGATCAAACCGGCCTCCCAGCTGACAAAAAGCGGCGTAATCGCCGTTCTGGCCACGCCAAGTACGCTTTCCAGCCGTCGCTACGCCGAGCTCAAACAGCAGTGGGCATCAATGTTTACCGTCCTCGAACCTGATTGCAGTAACTGGGCCGAGCTCATTGAACATGGCCAACTAGAGCGCATCGATGTTCAATCAGTGGTTGGCGACGTGTCACATTGGGGTGCAGATGTTATTGTGCTGGGTTGCACCCATTACCACTGGCTAAAAGACCGCATTCACGCCGCGGCTGGGCCGGCTATACGCATCCTCGAACCGACCGACGCCATCGGTGCACGACTCGATTCCCTACTCTCTATAGATTCTGTACTGCCTGAATAAACTGGTCACCGCGGTCCACGTAGTCGCGGAACATGTCAAAGCTCGCGCATGCGGGGCTCAGAATGACGACGTCGCCCGGCTGGGCCAAGGTAGCCGCTCTTTTAACAATATCGTCCATCGTCATCGTCGTTCCGAGGTTAACGTACCGCGCAATGCCGGCGGCTTTAATCAGTTGCTCGATTTTATGCGCCTCGCCCCCAATCAGAATTACCCTGCGCAGGGAATCTTCGCTTTCGACTAACTTCTGTACCAGTTCATCGTAGGACGCACCCTTGTCCGATCCGCCGATGATGATGACTTTCGGCTGCTCGAATGAGGCCATTGCAGCAATGGCGCTGCCCGGTGTGGTCGCGATGCTATCGTCGTAATATTCAACATCATTGACCGAGCCGACGAATTTCAAGCGGTGCGGCAATCCTTGAAAGGCAATCAATCCCCTCTCAATATCATTGCCGTCCTTCACCCATGGCCAGGCCGCGCTGATTGCAGCGCAGGCGTTGTCACGGTTGTGCTGCCCCGGTAATTTGACCGCAGCAACCGAACACAATTCTTGTTCACCGTAGTAAAACTTCTTCTCCTGGACATGAGCACCTGTAACATCAGGGTACGTCACCTTTTTTGCTGCAGACTGCAGGGCAATCTGTTCTGCGTATTGATTTCCCTGGCGATAGACTACCAGATCCTCGGGCTTTTGGTGCGTCGCAATGTTCGCCTTGGCGCCGATATAGTCGGCTAGATCTTTGTGTACGTCCAAATGTTCCGGCTCGATACCCAGCACGACAGCCACATGCGGACTGACGTCGAGTTCCCACAGCTGAAAGCTGCTCAGCTCATAGACGACAATGTCGTGCGGCTGAATTTGCGCGAGCACGTCAAACGCCCCAATACCAATGTTGCCGACCAGCCACGCTCTTTTGCCGGCCGCGTCCAGGATCGATTTGATCATACTGGCAGTCGTGCCCTTGCCCTTTGAGCCGGTGACACCAATAATCGGCACCGGACAGGCTTTGATAAATTCACGCGTCATCGTCGTCACTTCACCAGTGACCTGCACATCCCAAGGTGGTATCGCCGGTGTTTTGATAGCCAAATCGGTCGTGATACCCTTGAAGTCTTTTACACTGCCGACGAACTTCACGCCCGCTGGCAGTGGTTTCTTTGGCTGCGGGTTGTTGTCATAGACAGTAAACACGGCTTCCGGATATTTCGCATGATAAAAGTTGTAGACGCTCTCGCCTTCTACGCCGTAGCCAAGAATTGCAATATTCATGTTACGAGTATACAAGAACTTGCACACTTGGCGCGTTTAGAGATGAAAATCGAGAAACGTAAACGACGCGTACACTTATGTACGGAGAGTGCGTCTCGCAGATTTTCATTCGAAATGCGCCAAGCGCGTAAGTTCTATTCGACTGTTTCAAACAATGCCGCAAGCTTATTGTTCAAGCCGACGAGCTCTTTACGCTCACCGCTGCTGACACCGGCCAGAACATGAATATTGTGCCCGATAAATTCACGTGCGGTCTCGATCATACGATCGCGAGAAGTGTTTTTGATCGAGTCGGGCACCTTTTCGTAATCTTTGACAACGTCATCGGCAAAGTAACGGTTGGTATAGAAATTGCTGATTTGCGAAACGGTCTGCGCGCCCATTTGGTGCCGCCCGAGCGCGTAGGATTTGGCCGCATCAATCTCGGCCTCGGTAATCTTGCCGTCCATGACCGCCCGAAGTTCGCGCACGATGATGTCAAACAGCGCATCGGACGTCTCGAGGTTCACTTGGCCGCCAAAGTCCCAACTGCTGTCGTGGAAGCCGACTGACGTGTCGCTAAACATGCCGTACGCCAGGCCCTTTTTGCGAGCCGCACCGTAAATACGCGACGTCATCGTCCCGGTCAAAATGTGGTCGAGGCAGTTCATAGCGTCCGATTCCTCATCTGAAAGTTCGCGTGGCATAATCATCGACCAGGCGAAAGTCAGATTGGACGCCTCTTTGCGACGAATCAACGTCGGCTTGGCCAGATGAAAGTCATCACGCGGAACTTCGAATCGTTCGCCGCGTGGCAGTTCCCAATCCTCTAGCTGCCGTTTGATTTCGCTCTTGCGTCCTTGTAGTTTACCCGCGATCACAAACCGCATATTATCTGACGTGTGGGTCCGCGCATGGTGATTTTTGATGTGATGTAGCTTTACGCGTGGAATGGTTTTCAGGCGCTGGTTAAACGTCAGTACGTCCTCGCCCAGCAGTTGCTGAACTTTCGGCCATAGCACGCGGTTGTGATTGTTCAGGTACCCTGTCAACTCACTGCGCACATTGCCCTTTTCGGCCTCGAGCTCCGTCGTGTTAAATCGCGGCTGACAAATCGATAACCGTTGCAAATCAAAAATGCGTTCCCATTCAAAGTCGGCGCAATCAGCCATATAAACCATGTTCAGATCACTGGTGTAGGCATTGTGGTAGGCACCATTCTTTGTGAATTCAGCCTCAAATTCATGTTCGTCTTTGTACTTGGCATTCGCGCCAAAAGCCATGTGTTCCATGACGTGCGCGGTTTCGTAAACATTCTTGCTTGCCACGTAGCGATTACCGGCACGGAATTGGAATTGAAAACTCATGACCGTTGCGCCAGGCACGTCAATTAACAGACCCCTCGCGCCGTTCTTTAACCGGACTTCTTCGACTGTGTGTTTCATTTGCGGGCTCCCACGCTCGTTACGTTATTTGCGATTTTTTTTGCGGTTTTGGCGCTGGGCCTTTTTCTTCTTGCGGGCGTCGTTGCGTACCTTATTCTCGTTCTTCTGCTTTTTAATAGATGAAAAATCTTCGTCGCGGTTCTTTTCACCGTTCGTGATTTCATTG
>Ga0335069_10002194_pt1 | contig 30314 bp, 25 predicted proteins | sample Lox_Sample_11_FD_206714 | JGI IMG/M metagenome (GOLD analysis project Ga0335069, IMG submission 206714) | Soil microbial communities from Loxahatchee National Wildlife Refuge, Florida, United States - Lox_Sample_1.1 | ecosystem: Environmental > Terrestrial > Soil > Wetlands | place: USA...
CTCGATCGAGCGCGCGGCCCACTCCCGGGCGTGGCCGCAGCAGCGCCCGCCGCAGCCGGCCGAGCGGTCCGTCGCCCCAGGCGGCGAGCTCGGCCTGGCGCACGCGCACGCGCCAGCGACCGGCCATCTCGCGCGCTTCGCGCCGAGCCATCACGCGCCGGCGGGGGAGACGCTCAAGGCGCCCCTCCCAGAACGCCAGCGCGTCACGCGCCTCGTGCAGCGGCGGCGCCGCGCACAGCTCGCGCAGCAGTGCGGCGTCGGGGTCGGCGCCGCGCGTGTGGGGCCGCTGGAGCATGCGCTCGATGGTACGCCAGGGCGGGTCGACGCTCTACGCTCGAACGGGTGCCCCCGCCGCCACGATCGTCGTCCGCGCGCCGCAGCGCGGCGCTCGATGGCCTGCGCGCCGTCGCGGCGCTCAGCGTCTTCGGGTTCCACGCGTGGCTCTACACGCTGCCGGTCGTGCGCGCCGCCGCCGGCCGCGACACCCTGCCGGGCGCGATCTTCGCTGAGCTGCGGATCGGCCTGGTCCTGTTCTTCGTGCTGTCGGGCTTCCTGCTCTTCCGCCCGTGGGCCGCTGCGCGCCGGGACCGCGGGCGCGCACCGCGCACCGGCACATACGCCCTGCATCGCCTGGCGCGCATCGTGCCCGCCTACTACCTCGCGATCCTGGGGTCGGTGGTCCTGCTCTGGCCGCTTGCGGGGGAGCCCGGGGTTCGCCTCCCGCCCGCGGGGCTGCTGTGGGTGTTCGGGATCTTCGCGCAGAACCTCAGCCCCCAGACCGCGCTGACGCTCGACCCGCCGATGTGGACGCTCGCCGTCGAGGCGGCCTTCTACCTCGTGCTGCCGGTGCTCGGCTGGCTCGCGCTGCGCGGCGGGCCGGGGCGCGCGCGGCTCGCGCTCGTGCCGTGCGCGGCGATCGCCGGCGGCCTGCTGTTCAACGCGCTCGTCGCGCGCCAGGAGATCCCCGCGCAGGCGCTGGCCAAGAGCCTGCCCGCGATGCTGCCCTACTTCGCCCTCGGAATGCTCGCCGCGGTGCTCGCCGATGCCCGCACCCCGTCGCGCCGGCTGGCCTGGGCGCTGCTCGCCGCGGGCGGTGCGCTCGTGCTCGCCGACGGCTGGCTGCACGCCCATGCGGTCGCCGGCGGCGAGCTCGCGCTGCGCCTGCGGATCGTGCGCGACCTGCCCGCCGCGGCCGGCTTCGCCGCGATCGTGGCGGTCGCTGCGACGCGCCCGCCACGCGCGCTCGCCTGGGCCCCGCTGGCCTGGGTGGGCACCATCTCCTACGGGCTGTACCTCTGGCACGTCCCGGTCCTGCTCGTCCTGCGCGCCGACGGCCTGATGCCTGTCTCGCCGCTCGGGGCGTTCGCGGTCGCGCTGCCCGTCTCGTTGCTGCTGGGCTGGCTGAGCTGGCGCTTCGTCGAGGCGCCGGCGATCGCGTGGAGCCGGCGCCGCCGGATCAGCAGACCCGCGCTGCGAACCCCGCGAACAGCGCCCGCCCATGCGCATTCCAGCGTTTCAGCGAGCCGTCCGTCAGCCCCGCTCTCAGCCGCCCGGCGGCCGGCCCGGGACTGATCTCGCGCGGATCCTCGAGCAGTTCGGCGATCCAGTCCCCGAGGATCTCCGCAGTCACCTCGGGGTGGTACTGCACGCCCCAGGTCTCATCCAGGCGGTAGGCCTGCACGCACACCGGGCTGCGCGCGAGCACGGTCGCGCCCGGCGGCGGCTCGAGGGCGTAGCTGTGCCACTGCAGGGCGGTGAAGTGCGCCGGCGCGAACCCCAGCAGGGGGTCGGCGGCACCCGCCTCGAGCAGCTCGACGTCCAGCCAGCCCAGCTCGCGCTCGGGGGCACGCACGACGGCGCCGCCGCCGGCCTGCGCAAGCAGCTGCGCGCCGAGGCACACCCCGAGCGCCGGCCGCCCCCCGGCGAGCCAGTCGCGTGCGAGCTCGAGCTCGGCGGTCAGGTACGGGTAGCGGTCCTGCTCGCAGACGTTCTGCTCGCCGCCCAGCACCACCAGTCCGCCGAAGTCGGTCAGCGGGCGCGGCGGCTCGGGCTCCTCGGCCGGCGTCCACTCCTCGATCTCGCGGCCCGCATCGCGCGCGCCGTCGTGGAACACGCCGCTCGTGCCTCCGCCGGGATGCAGGATCGCCAGGATGCGCGTGCTCACAGCGCCTCAGCGTAGGCCCGCCCGGCCTGCAGGTCGCGACTGGACGCCCAGCCGACGCACGCGCCGACCACGCACAGCGCCGCGCCGGCGAAGAACGCGGCACGGTAGTTCCCGCCGCCGCCGAGCGAGGCGACCAGCCCGGCGAACGGCGCGCCCAACCCGACACCGAGGTCGAAGAACGCGGTGAACGCACCCATCGCCGCGCCGCGGCCGCGCTCGCCGACCCGCCGCACGACGATCAGCGCGAGCGACGGGAAGACGAGCGACATCCCGGCGCCCATCACGACCGCGCCGGCGATCGCGACCGGCCACGAGTTCGCCGCACCGACCAGCGCGAGGCCGCAGGCCTCAACGAGCCCCGCCCCGAAGGCCGTGCGGCGCGGGCCGATCCGGTCGGGCAGCGCACCGACGACCAGGCGGCTGAGCACGACCGACGCCGCGAAGATCGTGAACGTCGCCGCTCCGTGGCCGATGCCGCGCTGGTCCAGGAGCAGGACGACGAAGGCGGCCATCGTCCCGTAGCCGGCGTTCGCCAGCGCCAGCGCGACCCCCGGGCGGATCGCCTCGCGCGGGACCCAGCGCCGGCGCTCCGGCCCGGGTGTGGCGCCACGCTCGCCCGGGGCCTCCTCCGCCGGGGTCAGGCCGAGCTCCGCGGCGGCCACCTCCTCGGCGACCGGCTGCGCGTGCGGCGAACCCTCGTCGATCGTGCGGGCGAGCACCACGCCCGCGAGCGGCGACAGTGCCGCGAACGCCCACACCGCGTCGTAACCGCCCAGCGTGAACATCGCCTGCCCGACGACCGAGCCGAACGTCAGGCCGCCCCAGATCGCCAGGCCGAAGATGCCGATCGCCTGCCCGCGGCGCGCTGACGGCGAGAGGTCCACGATCCACGTCACGCCGGCGGTGAAGACCCACCCGTCCCCGAAGCCGACGACCAGGCGGGCGAGCAGCAGCCCGGGCACGCCGGAGGGGAGGAACAGCAGCGCCCCGCCGAGCGCGCAGATCAGCATGCCCCACGTGTGCACCGCCTTGCGCCCGCGGTGGTCGGCGATGCGCCCGCCCAGCGGCCGGCTGACGAGCGCGGTGATCGCGAACGCCCCGATCACGACGCCGACCGCCACGTCCCCGGCGCCCACCGGGCCGCGCACGTAGCGCGGAAGGATCGGCAGCACCGCGCCGATCGCCAGGAAGCACAGCAACGTCGCCGAGAAGACCCCGGCGAAGGAGGCGAGCGCGGGACGCGCCACGCGGGCCCCGCCAGGGCGGGCCGGCCGCGCGGCGTGCATCGCCGCCCAGCCTACCGGCAGGTGCCGTTCGCCCGGCGGGCGAAGCGCGGGCCGCCGCATTCGCCCGAAGGGCGATGCCCGACGGCCGCGGAGCGCGCGAGAATGGCGGGCGTGGAGCCCGAGACGCTCACGACGGACGATCAGTCCAGCTACGTCCCGCTGACCGCCTGCCGCGATGAGCTGTACGAGGCCGACGGCACGCCGCGGCCCGCGGCGCGCGCCCTGATCGCCGGCCTGGAGCGCCTGGGCCGTGAGGCGCTCGGCGACGCCGGCCGCCGGCGCGACGCGATCTTCCTGCAGCAGGGCATCACCTTCGAGACCGCCGGCGAGGACGGCCCGACACGCGAGCGCCCGTTCCCGCTCGATCTCGTGCCGCGGATCATCACGGGGTCCGAGTGGCAGGAGCTGCAACAGGGCCTCGCGCAGCGGATCCGCGCGCTCAACCACTTCGTCGACGACGTCTACCACGGCCGCGAGATCGTGCGCGAGGGCATCGTGCCCTGGCAGCTGATCGCGGGGCGCTCGCACTTCGCACGCGCCGTTCACGGCATCCGGCCACCCGGCGGGGTCTACTGCCACGTGGCGGGGTGCGACCTGGTGCGCGACGGCGACGGCACCTGGAAGGTGCTCGAGGACAACGTGCGCACGCCGTCGGGGATCTCATATGTGCTCGAGAACCGCGCCGCGATGGCGCGGCTGGTGCCGGGCCTGTTCGGCCCGTACCGCGTGCGGCCGGTGGACCACTACCCGCAGCTGCTGCTGGCGGCCCTGCGGTCGGTGGCCCCGTCGGCCGACAGCGAGGCGACGGTCGTCGTGTGGACCCCCGGCCCGCTGAACTCCGCGTACTTCGAGCACGCCTTCCTCGCACGCCAGATGGGGGTCGAGCTCGTCGAGGCGTCCGACCTCGTCGTGCGCGACGAGGTCGTCTACATGCGCACCACCGCAGGGCTCAAGCGCGTGCACGCGATCTACCGGCGCCTGGACGACGACTTCATCGATCCGCTGGAGTTCCGCCCGGACTCGCTGCTCGGCGTGCCGGGGATGGTGCGCGCCTATCGCGCCGGCACCGTGGCGATCGCCAACGCGATCGGCACCGGGGTGGCCGACGACAAGGCGGTCTACCACTACGTGCCCGAGATGATCCGCTACTACCTCGGCGAGCGGCCGTTCCTGGAGAACGTGCGCACGTACCTGCTCACCGACCCGGAGCAGCTCGAGCACGTCGTCGGGCGTCTGCACGAGCTCGTCGTCAAGCCGACCGGCGAGTCCGGGGGCAAGGGCGTGACCATCGGCCCGGCGGCGAGCGAGGCGGAGCTCGCGCGGCTCGCCGTGGAGCTGCGCGCCCAGCCCGAGCGGTGGATCGCGCAGGAGCTCGTGCACCTCTCGACCGTGCCGACCGCCGGCCCGGGCGGCCGGCTGCATCCCCGGCACGTGGACCTGCGGCCGTTCGCCGTCTTCGGCGAGCGGATCGACATCGTCCCCGGCGGGCTCACGCGGGTCGCGCTCGAGGAGGGCTCGATGATCGTCAACTCCTCCCGCGGCGGCGGGTCGAAGGACACCTGGGTGCTCGGTGGCGACGGGGGTGAGGAGCCGCTCGATGCCACGCTTCCCGAGCCGCTCCCGCCGGCGCTGCCCGACCTGCGCTACGGCGGCTGGACCGGGCAGGCCCAGCAACAGCAGCAGGCGCGCCGGTGCTAGCGCGGATCGCGCACGAGCTCTACTGGCTGGGGCGCAGCCTCGCGCGCGCCGAGTTCACCGCGCGCGTGGTCGACGGCGTCTTCCAGGTCGAGCTGCAGGGCCAGCCGGACGCCGAGCCGGGCGTCGTGCTCGGCTGGAACGAGCTGCTCGCGATGTTCGGCTCCGGTGAGGAGGGCGAGCGCGTCCAGCGGCTGGAGGCGCTCCAGCGCCTGACGCTCGACGCCGCGACGCCGAACTCGATGGTCTCGACCTTCGAGCGCGCGCGCGAGGGCGCGCGGACGGTCCGCGACGTGATCAGCGCCGACATGTGGGAGGCGATCAACACGACGGTCCTCACCCTGCGCGGCGATGAGCCCACCTCCTGGCAGGCGCCGGCCGGTCCCTACCTGGCGTGCAAGTACATCAAGGAGCGCACCGCGCTCATCGGCGGCCTCGCCGATCGCACGATGCTGCGCGACGAGGCGAAGTGCTTCCTGGACGCCGGCGGGTTCATCGAGACCGCCGACATGGTGCTGCGCATGCTGCACGTCGCCTTCCCGCCGAGCGCCGACGCGCTGGAGAGCGGGGCCCACGCGCTGGCGCTGCTGCAGGCGGTCGGCGGCTTCCAGGCCTACCGCCGCGCCGTGCCCGCGCCGCCGAACGCCGGCCCGGTCGCGCGCTTCCTGCTCTTCGAGCGCGCGTATCCCGACAGCGTCGCGGCGTGCGTGGACTCGCTGCACGACGCGCTGGAGAGCGCCGACACCAGCCCGCGCAACTCCGAACCGGTGCTGCGCCTGAGCCGCCTGGCGGCGGATCTGGACTTCCAGCGGCGTACGCTGGCCGACGCGGCGGAGATCGGCGCCGCCTGCGAGGCGGTGCGCGAGGAGCTCGTGCGCGTCGATGCCGACGTCGCGGACCGCTACTTCGCGGGCGCCGCCCGCCAGCGGGGGACGACGGTCGTCTGATCGATGCACTTCTCGATCCGCCATCTCACCGAGTACCGGTACGCCGATCCGGTGACCGACAACCTCAACGCGCTGCGCGTGCGCCCGGCGACGACGTCCAACCAGCGCTGCGACGAGTTCCACGTGCGGATCGACCCCGAGACGCGTGTCAGCCGGCACCTCGACTACTTCGGCACGGAGGTCCTCGAGTTCGGGGTGCCCACGGCCCACGACGCGCTGACGATCGACGTGCGCGCGCGCGTCGTGACCTCCGAGCCGCCCGAGGCGCCCGCCGGCCCGTGGGATGCGCTGCAGCGCACCGCCTACGTCGAGGCCGGCGGCGAGTTCCTGCTGCCGTGGCAGGACCGGGGGCTGGAGGGCGTGCTCGACGACCTCACGCAGCAGCTGCGCGCGAGCAGCCCGCTGGCGACGCTGCGGCTGCTGTGCGAGCTCGTGCCCGATCGCTTCGAGTACCGGCGCGGCGCCACGTACGTCGGGTCGACGGTCGGGGACCTGCTGGCGGCCGGCGCCGGCGTCTGCCAGGACTTCGTGCATCTCGGGCTGATCCTGCTGCGCCGGCACGGGATCGCCGCGCGCTACGTCTCGGGCTACCTGTGGGCGGCGCCCGAGGACGGCGGCTCGGACTCGCTGGAGCTCGACACGCACGCGTGGCTCGAGGCGCTGATCCCGGGGACCGACGGGCGCGGCGAGCCGGTCTGGGTCGGCGCGGACCCGACGAACCGCCGCCTCGCCGGCGAGACGCACGTGAAGATCGGCCACGGCCGGTTCTACGCCGACGTCCCGCCGGTGAAGGGCGTCTACCGCGGCCGCGCCGCCTCCGAGCTCCATGCCACGGTCACGATGACGCGGCTGGATCCGCAGGCGGCGGGCCGGGCGTGAGGGGCCGCGGCCGCTACCCGAGCGCGCGCACCGCGCGGCGCACCGGTGCGGGCATCCGCACCGGCAGCTGGCCCTCGACCTGCAGCGCCGCCACCGTCGTGCGCGGGAGGCTCAGCGGCCCCTCGTGTAGCAGGTAGCGCGGCTCCCAGCGCGGGAAGAACTTCGCGTTGAAGCTGTAGAGGCTCTCAATCTGGAACCAGGGGTTGAGCAGCGTCAGCGCCCGCCCGGCGAGTCGCTGCAGCGCGTTCTCGGGGCTGTGCAGCCACTTCGCGAACGCGGCGAAGTTCAGCGAGAGCTCCTCGATGCCGCGCTCGCGCGCAAGCTCGATCGCGCGCACGATCATGACGTCGACGATGCCGTTCGGCGCGTCGGGGTCGCGGCGCATCGCGCTCAGCGACAGCGCGGGATGCCCGAAGGCCGGGACGAAGTGCAGGAAGCCGCGCGGCGCTCCCTCGCCGTCGCGTGCGATCACGACCAGCGTGTCGTCCAGGTGCTCACCGCGCAGCCCCTCCATCGCCATCGAGAATCCGCGCTCGGGCTCGCCGTCGCGCCAGCGGTCGGTGACCGCGTCGAGCGCGTCGAGCTCGGTGGGCGCGAGCGTCCCCAGCTCGCGCAGCTCGCAGGTGTAGCCGGCCTTGCGCAGGCGGTGGCAGGCCTGGCGGACCTTCTTGATCCGCTTGCCCTCGAGCGTGAACCCGGCGGTCTCCACGACCGCCTCATCCCCGAGGTAGAGCGCGCGCAGGCCCTCCGGACGGCAGCGCTCGGCGAACCCGGGGCTGGCGCCCACCACCGCGATCTGCAGACCGTGCAGGTCGGCGAACGCCAGCGCGTCGCGCAGCAGCTCCCCGACCGCGTCGGGCGCGCCGACCGGGTCGCCGGACACGACGAGCACGCCGTGCTCGACGCGGTAGGCCAGGAACGCGCGGCGGTCGGCCGACCACAGGTGCGAGAGGTCGCGGCGCAGCTTGAAGTAGCTCAGCGTGTCGGTGCCGTGCTCGCGCACGAGGCGGCAGGCCTCGCGGTGCTCGACCGGGCACGGCGCGCGCACGCCGCGCAGGGGGCGGTACAGGATCGCGGCGATCGCCACGAGCGCGCCGACGCCGAGCACGCCGAGCGCCCACGGCAGGAACTCGAGCGGCCCGGCCAGGTGCAGCGGGCCGCCGGTGAGGGTCAGCAGCCCGAGCGCCTCGCGGGCGTCGAGCCGTATGCCGCCGTGGGGCGTGGCCCAGTGCGCCGCTGCCAGCACCGCGACCAGCGCGGTCGCGAGCGTCACACCGGCGACGAGCGCCGAGCTGCGCAGCGCCGTGCCCAGCGTCCCCACCTGCGAGCGCACGTAGAAGGCCGAGCGCCCCCACAGCAGCAGCCCGGCCAGAGTCCAGCTGAGCAGGGCCTCCTCCACGTCCAGGCCCTTGAGCAGGTTCAGCACGCCGAGCGCGGCCAGGAGCCAGACCGCGAGCACCAGGGCGCGGTGGCGGCGCAGCGCCAGCGCGCGCGCCTGGACGAGCAGCGCGACGCCGAGCGGCACCGCGAGCACGTGCGCCCAGCTGGGCATCCCGTCGGGTGCGAGCGCCGTGAGCAGCCGCATGCGGTCGTGCACGCTCGGGGTGACCGCGCTGAGCACGTTGACGACGCCGACGGCGGCCGTCAGCCAGGCCGCGATCAGCGGCAGGCGGTTGCGCATCGGCGAGGTGGCTGTCGGCACGTAGCGGAAGGGTGGGGGAGCAACCTGAACGGCGCCTGAAGGGCCTGCTCGACCCCGGTGGGAGTATCCGTCGCGGGGCGGCCGGAACGGCGCCCGCGCTCCCAGGTACACCGCCACGGGCATCGCGCTACACTCGGCACCGGTCGACCTGCCCGGGGCGGGTCGTTTTTCTGTCCCGGCGCGTCGGCTCGAGTCACACCTCGACCCGGAGTCCGGCCCATGGCCCGTGGAGATGTGCGCATCGCTATCACCCTCGCCTGCGAGGAGTGCAAGCGGCGCAACTATCAGACCAACAAGAGCAAGCGCAACTCGCCCGACCGCATCACGCTGCGCAAGTACTGCAAGTGGTGCCGCAGGCACACGAGCCACAAGGAGACCCGCTAGCGGGGTGAACCGGCGTGGCTCGTGACCGACAGCGTGCCAAGCAGCGCAAGGCCCGGCGGGAGAAGTCCGGCCGGCCCGACGCTGCGCCGCATGCCGAGACGCCGCAGCAGGAGCAGGAGCCGCAGCACGAGCACGACGAGCGCAACCCGCTCGTGCGCGAGGATCTGTCAGGCCAGCTCGAGCACATGACCGCGAACGTCGACCAGTTCGACGCCGCGCTGGTCGCGGGGGCCGAGGGCGTCACCGTGCCGGAGGACACCGAGCTCGGTGACGGCGTCGTCCACCCCGAGGAGCTCGACGACGAAGACTTCGAGGAGCTCGAGGACCGCATCGACGAGGTCGAGCAGGCCATCGAGACCGGCGACCAGGAGCACGTCGGCGAGCTCGAGCACGAGCTCGACGAGGAGATCACCACGCGCCGGCGCACGCGCGCCGCAGCGCCCGCGCCGACCCCGGCGACCGCCACGCGCAAGGGGCCCGGCCGGTTCTTCGCCTTCCTGCGCGCCTCATGGGCCGAGCTGCGCCGCGTGCAGTGGCCCGACCGCCGCCAGGTCGGCCAGGCGACCGCCGTCGTGCTCGGCTTCGTGCTCGTCGCCGGCGTGTACCTCGGCATCGCCGACGCGCTCGCCAAGAAGCTCGTCGACCTCATCATCTGACCCGGGGCATCCATGTATCGCTGGTACGTCGTCAACACGAAATCCGGACACGAGAAGAAGGTCAAGCAGAACCTCGAGCACCGGATCGTCTCGCTCGGGCAGCAGCGCAGCGTGCGCCAGATCGTCGTCCCCACCGAGACGGTCTCCGAGATGAAGGAGAACCAGAAGGTCTCCGTCGAAAAGCGGACGATGCCCGGCTACGTGCTCGTGAACATGGACCTCAACGACGACTCTTGGGCGCTCGTCAAAGGCACCCCGGGCGTGACGGGCTTCGTCGGCGCGTCCAACGAGCCCGTGCCGCTGACGCAGCCGGAGGTCGACCGCCTGCTGCACCGCGAGGTCGCGCAGAAGGTCGCGACCAAGGCGCAGTTCTCGATCGGCGAGTCGGTGAAGGTCGTCTCGGGCCCGCTGTCGGACTTCTCCGGCGAGATCGCCGAGATCAACCAGGATGCCTCGAAGCTCAAGGTCCTTGTGTCAATCTTCGGCCGCGAGACTCCGGTCGAGGTCGGCTTCGACCAAGTGAAGAAGATCTAGGAAGCACACGACGATGGCGAAGAAGGTCCTCACACAGATCAAGCTGCAGGCTCCCGGCGGCGCCGCAAGCCCGGCCCCGCCGGTCGGTCCCGCCCTGGGTCAGCACGGCATCAACATCATGGAGTTCTGCAAGGCGTTCAACGCCCAGACGCAGGACACCCCCGGGACGACGATCCCGGTCGTCATCACCGTGTACGAGGACCGCTCGTTCACGTTCGTGACGAAGACCCCGCCCGCCGCGGTCCTCATCAAGCAGGCGATCGGCCTGGAGAAGGGGTCGGGCGAGCCCAATCGCAACAAGGTCGGGACCATCAGCCAGGCGCAGATCCGCGAGATCGCCGAGCGCAAGCTGGCCGACCTGAACGCCAACGACATCGACGCCGCCGCGAAGATCATCGCCGGCACCGCGCGCTCGATGGGCGTGGAGGTGCAGTGATGCCGACGAAGCACGGCAGGGGCTATCTGGAGGTCCGCGGCAAGGTCGATCGCGAGCGCGAGTACGAGCCCGCCGAGGCCGTCGCGCTCGTCAAGGAGCTGAAGCGCGCGAAGTTCGACGAGTCCGTCGAGGTGCACGTGCGCACCGGCCTGAACGTCCGCCATGCCGATGAGCAGCTGCGCGGGACGATCGCGCTGCCCAACGGCCTTGGCAAGGAGGTCACGATCGCCGTCTTCGCCCAGGGCGACAAGGCGCGCGAGGCCGAGGAGGCCGGCGCGGACATCGTCGGCGCCGAGGATCTCGCCAAGCGCGTCGAGGAGGGCTTCACCGACTTCGACGTGGCGATCGCGACGCCGGACATGATGCCCGTCGTAGGGCGCCTCGGACGCGTCCTCGGCCCCTCCGGCAAGATGCCCAACCCGAAGGTCGGCACGGTGACGATGGACGTCGCCCGCGCGGTCGAGGAGGCCAAGGCCGGCAAGGTCGAGTACCGCACGGACCGCAACGCGATCGTGCACCTCGTGATCGGCAAGGTGAGCTTCGACGATCGCGCGCTGCTGGAGAACTACGCCGCCGTCGTGGACGAGCTTGTCCGCGCCAAGCCCGCGGCGGCCAAGGGCAGGTACATCCGGTCGATCACGCTGGCCTCGACACAGGGGCCCGGCGTGAAGGTCGACCCCACGAGACTTCGCGACATCCTGGAGGCGGCGACGCCGGCCGCGGCGTAGTCCCGGGACAGCTCGCGCCACCGCAGACCTCCGGCAGGCCGCGACGGCGGCCGGAAGCCCGGACGAGGAGGCCCATTGAACCGAGAGCAGAAAGCGGCAGCGGTCGCCCAGATCGCTGAGCAGATCAAGGAGTCCGAGGCGGTCTTCGCCGTCGACTACCGCGGCATCAGCGTGACCGACGCGGCGACCGTGCGTGCCCAGCTGCGCGAGGCGGGCGCGACGTTCCGCGTCGTGAAGAACTCGCTCACCGAGCGCGCGGCGGATGCCGCCGGGATGGAGCAGCTCAAGGAGCTGTTGACCGGCCCGACGGCACTGATGTTCGTGCGCGGGGACGCCGCGAGCGCGGCGAAGACGATCTCGACGTTCAACCGTGAGACGTCGCTGCTGGAGTTCAAGGGCGGCGTCATGAACGGCGAGGCGCTCGAGGTCGCGCAGATCCAGGCGATCGCCAGGCTGCCCGCGCGCGACGTGCTCTACGGCCAGCTCGTCGGCATGGTCGCGGCGCCGCTGACCGGCTTGGTGCGCAGCCTCGGCGGGCTGATCGGCGGGCTCGCGGTGGCACTCGGCCAGGTGGCCGAGAAGAAGGCCTCCGGCGAGATCCCCGCCGGGGAGTCGCCGGCGCCGGCGCAGGCCGAGGCCGAGGCGCCCGCGGAGGCCGAGGCGTCCGCGGAGGGCGAGGGCACAACTTCTGACAACGAGAACGAGAACGAGGCGGACGCTTCGGCCTAGCCGCCGAAGCGAACCCCAGGAGGAACACATCAGATGGCAACTTCCACACAGGACTGGATCGAGGAGCTGAAGGGCATCTCGGTGCTCGAGCTCGCCGAGCGCATCAAGGCGCTCGAGGAGGAGTTCGGCGTGTCGGCGACCGCCGTCGCCGCGGCCGCTCCGGCGGCGGCCGCCGGCGGCGATGGCGCCGGCGCGGCCGCCGAGGAGGCATCGTCGACCGTCGACGTCGTCCTCACCGCCTCCGGCGACAAGAAGATCCAGGTCATCAAGGTCGTGCGCGCGGCCACCGGCCTCGGCCTCAAGGAGGCCAAGGCGCTCGTCGACGAGGCGCCCAAGCCCGTCAAGGAGGGCATCGAACGCGACGAGGCCGAGAAGCTCAAGCAGGAGCTCGAGGAGGCTGGCGGGACCGTCGAGCTCAAGTAGCTCCACCGCGACCACCAGCCGTGCCGAAGGCGCCCCATCCGGGGCGCCTTCGTCGTCCGGGGTACGTGGTCGAATGCGCGGGTGCAGCACCACCTCATCACGCGCGGGACCCGCCACCGCTACGGCGTGGTGCTGGTGCTCACGGTCGCGACGTTCACCTTCACGCTCGCGGCGGGCGACGCGACCTGGGAGCACGTCGTGGCCGTCGTGCTGCAGGCGGCGACGCTCGTCGCCGCGGTCCGCACCTCCGGCGTCTCGCCGCGGCTGCTGCGGATCTCCGTCGTCGTCGGGGTGATCGCGATCCTCGGGGCGGTCTCGATCGCGGTGACGGCGGACGAGGGCCAGAGCGGCACCCGCATCCTCCAGCTCCTGCTCGCCACGGCCGCGCCGCTCGCCGTGGCGCGCGGGCTGCGAGTCCAGCTGCGCGAGGAGGGGGTCACGCTCCAGGTCGTCTTCGGAGCGCTGTCGATCTACCTGCTCATCGGCATGTCGTTCGCATTCCTCTTCGGCGCGGTCGCGTCGCTCTCGAGCGAGGCGTTCTTCCACCAGCCCCTCGTCGGCGACGGCACGCTCGCCGACCAGACGTACTTCTCGTTCGTCACGCTCACCACGACCGGGTACGGCGACCTCACCGCGAACGTCGGCCTGCCGCGTGCGCTCGCGATCCTCGAGGCGATCTTCGGCCAGCTCTACCTCGTCACGGTCGTGGCGCTCGTGATCAGCAACCTCGGCCGGGGGACGCGCGCCGGGGAGGCGCGGTAGCCGGCGTGGTTTGTCAGGGCTTTGGCAGAACTCGGGGACCAAACGCGACGGGTTTTCACAAGGTCTTGACAAACGGGTCGGCGGTCGGAGAGGGTTGGCAGGACGTGGTCAGCTCCACCTCAGGGTCGCTGGAGGGTCTGCGCGGGCACAACCGGGAGCGCGTCGTGCACGCGCTCAGCCGCAGCGGGCTGGCCAGCCGCGCGGAGCTCGCGCGCCTGACCGGCCTCAGCCGGACGACCGTCTCGAGCCTGGTCGCGGAGCTCATCGGCGCCGGCCTGGTCGTCGAGCGCGAGGACGTCCCGGGGGCCGCGCCCGGGCCGGGCGGCGGCCGCCCGCCGGTGCTGCTCGCGCTGGATCGCTCCGCCGGTTCGGCGGTGGGCGTCGACTTCGGGCACAGCCACATCCGCGTGGCGGTCGCGGATCTCTCCCACACCGTGCTGGCCGAGGAGGTCATCGACTTCGACGTCGACGGCGAGAGCGCGGCCGCGCTCGACCGTGCCTGCGCGCTCGTGGAGGACGCGATCGAGCAGGCCGGCGTGGCGCGTGCGGCGGTCGTCGGCGTGGGCGTCGGGCTCCCGGGCCCGATCCGCCTGGGGTCACGCATGCTTGGCTCGCCGACGATCCTCCCCGGGTGGACCGGGATGCGCATCGCCGACGTGCTCGAGGAGCGCCTGGGCCTCAAGGTGATGCTCGAGAACGACGCGAACCTCGGCGCCTTGGCGGAGCTCTCGTTCGGGGCCGCGCGTGGCGAGCGCTTCGCCGTATACGTGCGCGCCTACTCCGGCATCGGCGCCGGCCTGATCTGCGACGGGCGCCTCTACCGCGGCGCCGACGGCACGGCCGGCGAGCTCGGCCACGTGATCATCGACGAGAGCGGTCCGGTCTGCCGCTGCGGCAACCGCGGCTGCCTGGAGACCGTCGCGGCCGAGGGCGCGATCCTCGACCTGCTGCGCCGCACGCACGGCGATGACCTCACCTTCCCGCGGGTCGTCGAGCTGGCCGCGGGCGGGGATGCCGCGTGCCGGCGCGTGATCGCGGACGCCGGCCACCAGATCGGCGTCGCGGTCGCCAACCTCTGCAACATCTTCAACCCGAGCATGGTCGTGGTCGGCGGCACGCTGAGCGGCGCCGGCGACCTCCTGCTCGATCCGCTGCGCGACGCGGTGTCGCGCTATGCCATCGCCAGCGCGGCACAGGACGTCAGCGTCGTGCGCGGCGTCCTGGGCGAGCGCGCCGAGGTGCTCGGCGCGCTCGCGCTCGTCTTCGCGGAGGGGGAGGGTGCGTTCCCCCTGCGCGTCGCCGTCGGAGGGGCCGCATGACCTCCCCGGCGCGAGTCGTTCGCACGCACGAAACCCCCAACAACCATGGCGGGCCCCTGGCCCGCTCGAGGAGGAGTCGCATGTCCCGTATCACCAGGCTGCGCCCCGCAGCCTTCCTGGCGGCCGTGCTCGCGCTGAGCCTGCTCGTCGCCGCCGGCTGCGGCAGCAGCAACAGCAGCACATCGTCGGGCTCGACGTCGGCGTCCGGCCAGACCGTCGGGAACGTCAAGGGCGGCATCGCCGTCCTGCTGCCGGACTCGAAGTCGTCGGTTCGCTGGGAGACCCAGGACCGCCCCGACCTCGACAAGGCGTTCACGGCCGCGGGCATCCCGCACACGATCGTCAACGCCGAGGGTGACGCCGCCGCCCAGCGCACGCAGGCAGACCAGGCGCTCACGAACGGCGCGAAGGTCGTCCTGCTCGTCGACCTCGACTCGGGCTCCGGCTCGTCGATCATCGCCGCGGCCCACAAGGCCGGGGCGAAGGTCATCGACTACGACCGCCTGACGCTCGGCGGCGGCGCCGACTACTACGTCTCGTTCGACAACCAGCGCGTCGGCAAGCTGCAGGGTCTGGGCCTCGTCAAGTGCCTGAGCGCGGGCACGACGAAGACCCCGGTGGTCGCCGAGCTCAACGGCTCGCCGACGGACAACAACGCCACGCTGTTCGCCGACGGCTACAACAGCGTCCTGAACCCGCTCTACGCCAAGGGCGCGCTGAAGAAGGGCCCCAACCAGTCGGTGCCGGACTGGGACAACCAGCAGGCGCTCACGATCTACGAGCAGATGCTGCAGTCGACGAACAACAAGATCGACGGCGTGCTGGCGGCCAACGACGGCCTGGCGAACTCCGTCATCTCGGCCCAGCAGGCGCGCAAGCTGCCGAAGATCCCGGTGACGGGGCAGGACGCGACGGCGCAGGGCATCCAGCACATCCTCTCCGGCGATCAGTGCATGACGGTCTACAAGAACGTCAACAAGGAGGCCGCGTCGGCGGCGGCCGCCGCGATCGCGCTGATCAAGGGGCAGAAGCCCGCCTCGACCACGACGCTCGACAACAAGAGCGGCAAGCCGGTCGCGGCGAGCACGTCGGGCGGGACGCCGGCGATCCTGCTGACGCCGCAGTCGGTGACGAAGAAGAACATCAACAGCACGGTCATCAAGGACGGGTTCCTGAAGGCGAGTGACATCTGCACGGGCCAGTACGCCCAGTACTGCAAGCAGGCGGGGATCCAGTAGGGCAGGGGCCTTCGCGGATCGCTGGCCGGACGGCCGGCGATCTGGGAGGCTGATGTCGGAGGGAGGGGCGCTCCCGGCGCCTCTCCCCCTGACGGATCGCAGGGCGACAGGAGGAGGAGGACGTTGGCTGATCAGCCGTTGCTCCAGTTGAAGGGCGTGTCGAAGACCTTCGGCGCGGTCCACGCGCTCACGAAGGTCGATTTCCACGCGAGCTCCGGCGAGGTCATGGCGCTCGTCGGCGACAACGGCGCCGGCAAGTCCACCCTCATCAAGGGCGTCGCCGGCATCTACCCGTTCGACGAGGGCAAGATCATCTGGGAGGGCAAGGAGGTCCACATCTCGGGCCCCAAGGACGCGGCGAAGCTCGGGATCGAGGTCGTCTACCAGGACCTCGCGCTCTGCGACAACCTCGACGTCGTCCAGAACATGTTCCTCGGCCGCGAGGAGCTCACCACGCTGCGCCGGATGGACGAGACGTCGATGGAGCGCAAGGCGCGCACGACGCTGAAGGGTCTGGCGGTGACGACGCTCCAGTCGGTGCGCCAGCCCGTCGCCTCGCTCTCCGGCGGGCAGCGCCAGTCCGTCGCGGTCGCCAAGGCCGTGATGTGGAACTCCAAGCTCGTGATCCTCGACGAGCCCACCGCCGCGCTCGGCGTGGCGCAGACCCGCCAGGTGCTCGACCTGGTCAAGCGCCTGGCCCAGCAGGGGCTGGCGGTCGTGCTGATCTCGCACAACCTGCACGACATCTTCGAGGTCGCCGACCGCATCACGGTGCTGCGCCTCGGCCAGAGCGTGCGCGAGCTGAAGGTCAGCGAGACGAGCCAGCAGGAGGTGGTGCAGGAGATCACAGCGGGCGAGCTCAGCCATGTTCCCGGCGTCGTCCCGGAGGAGGTGGTCGCATGAGCACCCAGGAGACGCGCGAGCCCCTCGTCGAGGACGAGGAAGCGCCGAGCGGCGCCATCGGGGCTGCGACCGTCGAGCACGAGACGCTCTCGGACTACGTGCGCGGGCGCATCGAGGGCCTGCGCGCCGGGGAGCTCGGGAACATCCCGATCATCATCGGGATCATCCTGATCGCGATCTACTTCCAGTCGCGCAACAGCAACTTCCTGACGGCGGGGAACTTCGACAACCTCATCGTTCAGATGGCGCCGATCGCCGTCATCGGCATGGGCATCGTCTTCGTCCTGCTGCTCGGCGAGATCGACCTGTCCGTCGGTTTCGTCAGCGGCGTGGGCGGCGCGATCTGCGCCGTCCTGCTGCTTCCCGGGGGAGCCAGCATCCCGACGGCGGTCGCGATCATCGTCGCGCTCGGCGCGGGACTGTGCATCGGCCTGGTGCAAGGAACCCTCTTTGCGAAGGTCGGCATCCCGTCGTTCGTCGTGACCCTCGCGGGCCTGCTCGCGTGGAACGGCGTCGTGCTCGAGATCGTCGGCTCGCGCGGAACGATCGTCATCCAGGACTCGTTCGTCAACGGGATCGCCAACAACAGCCTGTCGGACACCGCTGCGTGGGTCGTCGTCGAGGGCGCGGTCGCCCTCTACGCCGCGATCCAGTACTCCGCCGTGCGGGGCCGCAAGCGGGCCGGCCTGCCGAACGTGCCGACGAGCCTGATCCTCATCCGGATCGGCGTGCTCGCCATCCTGGGCGCGTTCGTCGTGATCGTCTGCAACTCGGCCCGCGGCCTGCCGTACGTCGGGGTGCTGATGATCGGCCTGATGCTCTTCTGGACGTTCATCACGGACCGCACGCGGTTCGGGCGCCACGTCTTCGCCGTCGGCGGCAACGCCGAGGCCGCGCGCCGCGCCGGCATCCGCGTCGATCTGGTGCGCATCGCCGTCTTCGGGATCTCGGGGTTCATGGCCGCGATGGGAGGCATCATCCTCGCCTCGCGCCTGAGCTCGGTGGACACGAACGCCGGCGGCGGCTCGATCCTGCTCTACTCGATCGCCGCGGCGGTGATCGGCGGGACGAGCCTCTTCGGCGGTCGCGGCACGATCCGCAGCGCGATTCTCGGCGCGGTCGTGATCGCGAGCATCGACAACGGGCTGGGGCTGCTGAACGTCTCGGCGGGCACGAAGTTCATCGTCACCGGCCTTGTGCTGCTGGCGGCGGTCACGGTCGACTCGCTCTCGCGCAAGGGACGGGAGTCCGCCGGGCGCGCCTGAACGACACAGACGACTGGCGGCGGGCGTGGGCGGACGGCGGTCCGCCGGCGCCCGTCCGGGAGGACGAGATGGCTGCATTCGAAGGGCGCGTGGCGCTCATCACCGGAGCGAGCCGCGGGATCGGCGCCGCGGTGGCTCGCCGCCTCAGCGACGAGGGGGCGGCGCTGGCGCTGGCCTCGCGCAGCGGCGTCGACCTGGGGCTGCCGCGGACGGTCGCGCTGCCGACCGACGTGCGCGACCCGGCCGCGCTCGACGCGCTGGCGGCGGCGACTGCCGAGCGCTTCGGCGGGATCGACATCGTCGTCGCAAACGCGGGCATCGGCGCCTACGGGCCGTTCGAGGAGCTCGCGCTCGAGCAGCTCGACGCGATGATCGATGTGAACCTCAAAGGCACGCTCTACACCGCGCGCGCGACCGTGCCGTACCTGCTGCGCAGTCCGGCGGCCGACTTCGTTTCGCTGGCGAGCGAGGCCGGGCGCCGCGGGCTGCCCGGCGAGGCGGTGTACTGCGCGTCGAAGTTCGGGCAGGTCGGCTTCACGCGCGCGCTCGAGGGCGAGCTGCGCGAGCGCGGCGTGCGCTGCGCGAGCGTCTGCCCCGGCGGCGTGCACACCGACTTCGCGATGGGCGCCGGGCGCGAGCCTGGCATGCCGATGCTCGAGGGCATGATGAGGGCCGAGGACGTGGCCGACATCGTGCTGCACGTCCTCACCCGCCCACGGCATCTGCGGATCCTGGAGACGGCGCTGCGGCCGATGTCCGAGGCCTCATGGGGGTGAGATGGGGCCTGCTGTCGACGGCGCGCATCAACGCGCTCGTGATCGCCGGCGCGCGCGACTCCGATGCCGTCGAGCTCGTCGCCGTCGCCGGGCGGGACGGCGAGCGCACCGCGGCCTACGCGCGCGAGCATGAGATCCCGCGCGCGCACGCCGGCTACGACGCGCTGCTCGCCGACCCCGAGGTCGAGGCCGTCTACATCTCCCTGCCGAACAGCATGCACGTCGACTGGGCCGTCCGCGCGCTGCAGGCTGGCAAGCACGTGCTGTGCGAAAAGCCGCTGAGCCGGCGCGCCGCCGAGGCCGAGCGGGCGTTCGACGCGGCGCAGGCGGCCGGGCGGCTGCTGATGGAGGCGTTCATGTGGCGACACAACCCCCAGACGCTCCGCTTCGCCGACGAGCTGCGGGGCGGCACGATCGGCGAGCTGCGGCTCGTGCGCGCAGCCTTCTCGTTCCCGCTGGCCGACGCCGGGGACCCGCGCCTGAGCGCCGAGCTCGAGGGCGGGGCGCTGATGGACGTCGGCTGCTACTGCGTCAGCGGGGCGCGGCTGCTCGCCGGCGAGCCGGAGCTCGTCAGCGCCCAGCAGGTGACGACCGCCGACGGGGTGGACCGGCGGATGGCGGGGACCATGCGCCACCGCGGTGGCGTGCTGACGACCTTCGACTGCGCGCTCGACCTGCCCGCCCGCAGCGAGCTGCAGGCGATCGGCTCCGAGGGCGTCCTCAGTGCCGACGACCCGTGGCACTGCCGCGCCGAGCGCTTCGAGCTGCGTCGCGACACGGTCCAGACCATCTCCGTCGAGCCCGCCGACAGCTACCGGCTCGAGCTCGAGAACCTGAGCGCCGCGATCCGCGGGACGGCGGCACCGTTGCTCGGCCGCGAGGACGCGGTCGCCCAGGCTCGCGTCATCGAGGCGCTCTACGTCTCCGCCGACGCCGGCGGCGCGCCGACGCCCGTGTGACACCCGTCGAGTGGTCGATTCGCTACCGCAGCGGTAGTCAACCGACCACTCGATGCGCTAGCCCGCGGCGTTGAGCTCGGCGAGGCGCGCGCGCACGTCGCGCATGCGTGCCAAGCGCGCGTCGTCGCGCGCCACCGCCGTGATCCGCGTGCCGCGCCGCGTGTCCCAGCGGCGGGCCAGCGCGGCCGCGTCGCCGCCGCCCGCGCGCGCCGCGGCCGCGAGCGCGGCCGCGCCGAGCGCAACGCTTTCGGTCTCGTCGGGGACTTCGACGGTGCGGCCGCTGAGACGCGCGGCGGTCGCCCGCCAGGCCGCGCCGCGCGCGCCGCCGCCGACCAGGACGAGCGGCGCGTGGGCGTCGAGCGGGCTCGCGGCCGCCTCGATTGCGTCGAGCCCGGCGAGCAGGGCCTCGAGCGCCCCGTCGTAGGCGGCCTGCAGGATCTGCCCCGGCGTCGTCGCGTGGCGCAGCCCCGTGATCGTCCCGGCGGCGTGGGGGAGGTCCGGCGTGCGCTCCCCGTCGAGGTAGGGCAGGACGACGACCTCGCCCGCAGGCTCGACCGCCTCGCGGTCGAGCCCGAGCCACGCTGCGACGCGGTCGACCGCGAGCGTCGCATTGAGCGTGCAGGCGAGCGGCAGGAAGCGCTCGCCGGCGTCCGCGAAGCCCGCGACGACGCCGGAGGGGTCGGCGGCCGGGCGCTCGGCGACGGCGTAGGCGGTGCCCGAGGTACCGAGGCTGATGACCGGCGTGCCCGCCTCGAGTCCGAGACCCACCGCAGCCGCCATGTTGTCGCCCGTGCCCGCGGCGACGGCGATGCCCGCGCGCAGGCCAAGCGCCGCCGCGGCCTGCGCGGTGACGGTGCCGACGGGCGCCGCGCCCGTGAGCACCTGCGGCAGCAGCGCAGGGTCCAGGCGCACCCGCTCGAGCGCCAGCACCTGGTCGGCGTAGAGCCCGGCGGCCGGCGACCACCAGCCCGTGCCCGAGGCATCGCCGCGGTCGGTGACCGCCCGCCCGCACAGGCGCTCGGTGAGGAAATCGTGGGGCAGGCGCACAGCCGCGGCGGCGGCCGCGAGCGCGGGCTGGGTGCGTCGCAGGTTCGCCCACTTGGCGACCGTGAACGAGGCGAGCGGCACGCTGCCCGTGTCCGCGGCCCACGCCGCGCGCCCGAGGTCCTCGACGAGGGCCGCCGCGTCGGGGGCGCTCGTGGTGTCGTTCCACAGCGGCGCGGGGGCCAGCGGCGCGCCGCTCGCGTCGAGTACCACGAGTCCGTGCTGCTGGCCCGCGACCGCGATCGCGCCGACTTCGCCGGCGCGCCCGGTCTGCGCGAGCGCCGCGGCCAGCGCCGTCCACCAGCCCTCGGGGTCGCTGCGGCGGGCGCCGTGCCGGCCCTCGACCGCGTGCGGGGCGCTTCCGCGGGCGACGATCGACCCGTCCGCCTCGTCGACGACGAGGACCGTCGTGCTCTGCGTGGAGCAGTCGACGCCGGCGACCAGCGAGCTCACCGCCGCCTCCCTCGGATCCCGGCCTCCGCGCCCGCGCCTCGATCGGGTACGGTGCATTTGTTGGACGATACGACAAATACCTGAGGAGCAGCGATGAGCTACGAGCCCCGCCCCGAGCACCGCTTCACCTTCGGCCTGTGGACCGTCGGCAACGTGGGGCGCGACCCGTTCGGCGATCCCACGCGCGCCGCCGTGGACCCGGTCGACACGGTCGGGCTTCTCGGGGAGCTCGGCGCCTGGGGGGTGAACCTCCACGACAACGACCTCGTGCCCTTCGGCGCCTCCGCCGCCGAGCGGGAACGGATCGTCACCCGCTTCCGCGCGGCCGTCGAGGCCGCGGGCCTCGTCGTGCCGATGGCCACGACCAACCTCTTCACCCACCCGGTCTTCAAGGACGGGGCGTTCACCGCCAACGACCCGGCGGTGCGGCGCCTCGCGCTGCAGAAGACGATGCACGCGATCGATCTCGGGGTGGAGCTCGGCGCGCGCACCTACGTGTTCTGGGGCGGGCGCGAAGGCAGCGAGGTGACCGCGGCCAAGCCGACGGGCGACGCGTTCGAGCGCTACCTGGAGGCGCTGAACTTCCTCTGCGGCTACGTGCGCGACCAGGGCTACGAGCTGCGCTTCGCGCTCGAGCCCAAGCCCAACGAGCCGCGCGGCGACTCCTTCCTGGCGACGGTCGCCCACGCGCTCGCGTTCATCGACCGCCTCGACCACCCGCACATGGTGGGCGTCAACCCCGAGGTCGCCCACGAGACGATGGCCGGCCTGAACTTCGTGCACGCGGTGGCGCTCGCGTTGTGGGCGGGCAAGCTCTTCCACATCGACCTCAACGCCCAGCGGATGAGCCGCTACGACCAGGATTTCCGCTTCGGCCAGGAGGACCTCAAGGAGGCCTTCCTGCTCGTGCGGCTGCTCGAGTCCTCCGGCTACGACGGGCCGCGCCACTTCGACGCCCACGCGCTGCGCGTCGAGGACTGCGAGGGCGTCGCGGAGTTCGCGCGCGGCTGCATGCGCACCTACCTGATCCTCGCTGAGAAGGCGCGCGAGCTCGTCGCCGACCCGCGCTTCGCCGAGGCGCTCGCCGCCGCGCAGGCCCCGTCGCTCGCCGTCCCGACAGTGGGTCCCTACACCCCCGAGGCCGCGCGGCGGATCGCCGACGAGGAGTTCGACGCCGATGGCCTTGCTCGGCGCGGCGCCGGGCACGAGCGCGTCGACCAGCTGCTCGTCGAGCGCCTGCTCGGCGTCGCATGAGGCCCGTGGCGCGCGCGCCCCGCACCCCCGCACCGCGAGCGTCCCGCACTGCCGCGTATACGCGGCAGCCAGGGACGCTCGGTGGGGTGGGGCCGGCCGATCAGCGGGCGGTGCGTCGCGCGAACCTCAGCGCGGTCGCCCGCCTCGTGGCCGCCGAGGGGCCGCGATCGCGCGCGACGATCGCGCTGCGCACGGGGATCAACAAGTCGACCGTCTCGAGCCTGGTCGCCGAGCTGATCGACCGCGGCCTGTTGGCCGAGACCGGTGAGCAGGAGCACCCCGGGCGCGTCGGGCGCCCGGCGCGCACCGTCACGCTCGGGACCGGCGTCGCCGCCGCCGGCCTCGAGCTCAACGTCGACCACCTCGCCGTGTGCGTCGTGGACCTCGCCGGGCGCGTGCTACACGCCGAGCGCGTCCCCACGGTGGGCGCCGCGCGCCGGCCGGCTGAGGTCCTTGACGAGCTGGCCCACCTCGCCCGCGCGGCGATCGCCGCGGCGCGCGCGCGCGGGGTGCGGGTGCTGGGCGCCGGCCTGGCGCTGCCCGGCCTCGTCGACCAGCGCGACGGCCGCCTGCTGCTCGCCCCGAACCTCGGCTGGCGCGAGGTGCCCGTCCGCGCCGAGCTCGCGCGGCGGCTTGCCGACCCCGGCATGCTGCTCGCGGTCGACAACGAGGCGAACCTCGCCGCCCTGGCCGAGCACTGGGACGGCGCGGCGCGCGACCTGCACGACTTCGTCTGCGTCTCCGGCGAGATCGGGATCGGGGGCGGCGTCGTTGTCGACGGCGAGCTCCTGCGCGGAGCGCACGGCTTCGGCGGCGAGCTCGGGCACGTCGTCGTCGATCCCGGCGGCAAGCCGTGCGCGTGCGGCTCGCGGGGCTGCCTGGAGACGATCGCGGGCCGGGCGGCCGTGCTGCGCCGGGCCGGCTGCCCGCCCGCGGCCGGCGCCGGCGTGCTGCGCAGTCGCGCCGAGGCCGGCGACACAGCGACGCTCGCCGCGCTCGGCGACGCCGGGCAGGCGTTGGGGTTCGCGCTGGCCGCCGTCGTCAACGTGCTCGACCCGGAGGCCGTGCTGCTCGGCGGCTACCTCGCCCCGCTCGCGCCATGGCTCGAGCGGCCGCTCGCAGCCGAGCTGGCCGACCGCGTGCTGGCCGGCGGCTGCGAGGTCCGCGCGGCCGCGCTGGCGCAGGGCGGGGCCACGCGCGGGGGCGCGGCGGGCGTCCTGCGCGCGATCCTCGCCGATCCGGCCGCCGTGCAACACGGCCGCGCCGCGGTCCGCTACGCTTCCGCAGTCGGCCGATAGTCGAAGCCGCCTGAACTCAGGTCTCCGCGCCACATACGCGGCGGGCCTCGGCGGGGTCCGTGAGCGCCGACGCGCCCCCCAGGGGGTGCGCTCTGCGCTGTGCTATCTTCAACGGTCGCGCGTTCCACGAAGCGCGCCCCTCGCCGCATTGTCCGTCCCGACCCCCTGAGGAGTCGCCGTCTTGCCTCGCGTTGATGCTCCCCGGACGCGCCGATCGTTCGCGCGTCTGAACAAGGCCCTCGACGTCCCCAACCTGATCGACATCCAGCGTCGGTCGTTCGACTGGTTGGTGGATCCGCAGAAGGGAGGGCTCAGGGAGACGATCGACGACATCTCGCCGATCGAGGACTACACCGGCAACCTCGCCGTCCAGTTCGGCGAGTTCCACTTCGACGAGCCCGCCGCCTCGATCGCCGAGTGCCGCGAGAAGGACCTCACCTACTCGCGCCCGCTGACCGTCACCGTCGCGTTCATCAACCACGAGACCGGTGAGATCCGCGAGCAGTCGGTCTTCATGGGCGACTTCCCGTGGATGACCGAGCGCGGCACGTTCATCATCAACGGCACCGAGCGCGTCGTCGTCACGCAGCTGGTCCGCTCGCCGGGCGCCTACGTCATGGAGCCCAAGGACCGCGAGAAGCAGGTCTTCACGGCGAACCTCATGCCCGCCCGCGGCTCGTGGCTCGAGCTCGAGATCGACAAGAAGGGCAAGGTCTTCGTCCGCATCGACCGCAAGCGCAAGCTGCCGGTCACGGTGCTGCTGCGCGCGATGACCTACAACCCGGAGACCGACGCCGACGTCGAGGAGACCCACGAGGACATCGAGCGCCTGGATCAGGAGCTGCTCGACGTCTTCGACGGGTCGCTCTACATCCGCAACACGATCGAGTCGGACACCGAGGCGACCAAGACGAAGAAGGGCGCGCTGATCGAGCTGTTCAAGAAGCAGCGCCCGGGCGAGCCGCCGAGCGTCGACGCCGCGTATGCGCTGCTCAACCAGCTGTTCTTCGACCCCAAGCGCTACGACCTCACGCGCGTGGGGCGCTACAAGCTCAACTCGCGTCTGGGCCTCGACATCGACCTCGAGACGCGCACGCTCACGCACGACGACATCCACGCGCTGGTCGCGGAGCTCGTGCGCCTGCCCAAGCTGCTCGGGATCCCCGAGGACGGCGGGGGCGAGATCAAGGACTATGCGGCCGAGGCGTGGTCGCTGCCGCGCGAGCCGGTCGCCGAGCACCTCGACGAGTACGAGCACTTCGGCAACCGCCGCCTGCGCACCGTCGGCGAGCTGATCCAGGACGCCTTCCGGGTCGGCCTGTACCGCATGGAGCGCGTCGTGCGCGAGCGCCTGACGACCGAGGACGAGGACACGATCACCCCGCAGACGATCGTGAACATCCGCCCGGTCGTGGCCGCGCTGAAGGAGTTCTTCGGCTCCTCGCAGCTCAGCCAGTTCATGGACCAGACGAACTCGCTGGCAGGCCTCACCCACCGTCGCCGCCTGTCGGCGCTCGGCGCCGGCGGCCTGACGCGCGAGCGCGCGCCGATCGAGGTGCGCGACGTGCACCCGACGCACTACGGCCGCATGTGCCCGATCGAGACCCCGGAGGGCCCGAACATCGGCCTCATCGGGTCGCTGTCGAGCTACGCGCAGATCTCGGACTTCGGCTTCATCACGACGCCCTACCGCGTCGTCAAGGACGGTGTGGTCACCGACGAGATCGTGCACCTGGATGCCACCCAGGAGGAGGAGCAGCTCGTCGCGCAGGCCAACCACCCGGTCGACGAGAAGACCGGCAAGCTGAAGGGCCCCGAGGTCGTCTGCCGCACGCACGCCGGCCACTACGTGACGGTCGCGCCGAAGGAGGTCGACCTCGTCGACGTCTCGCCCGAGCAGATCTGGTCGGTCGCGACGGCGATGATCCCGTTCCTCGAGCACGACGACGCGAACCGCGCGCTGATGGGCTCGAACATGCAGCGCCAGGCCGTGCCCCTGCTCGTCGCCAACGCGCCGCTCGTCGGCACCGGGATGGAGCGCCGCGCCGCGCTCGACACCGGCGACGTCGTGCTCGCCCAGGCCGACGGCACCGTCACCTACGTCGACGCCGAGCGGATCGTCATCGAGGGCAAGGAGCGCCACGAGTACGAGCTGAACAAGTTCCAGCGCTCCAACCAGGGCACGCTGATCCACCAGCAGCCGCGCGTGAAGAACGGCGACGCCGTCAAGCAGGGCGACTTCCTCGCCGACGGAGCCTCCACCGACCGCGGCGAGATGGCGCTCGGCAAGAACCTGCTGGTCGCCTTCATGTCCTGGGAGGGCTACAACTTCGAGGACGCCATCATCCTCAGCAAGCGTCTGGTCAAGGACGACGAGCTCACCTCGATCCACATCGAGGAGTACGAGATCGACGCGCGCACGACAAAGCTCGGCGACGAGGAGATCACGCGCGACATCCCGAACCGTTCGGAGGAGTCGCTGCGCAACCTCGACGACCGCGGCATCGTGCGCGTCGGCGCCGAGGTCGGCTCCGGCGACCTGCTCGTCGGCAAGGTCACGCCCAAGGGCGAGACCGAGCTGACCGCCGAGGAGAAGCTGATCCGCGCGATCTTCAAGGAGAAGGCGCGTGAGGTCCGCGACACGTCGCTGAAGGTTCCGCACGGCGAGGGCGGCGTCGTCATCGACGTGCTCACGTTCTCGCGCGACAACGGCGACGACCTGCCGCCTGGCGTCAATGAGCTGGTGCGCGTGTTCGTCGCCAAGAAGCGCAAGATCTCCGAGGGCGACAAGCTCGCCGGGCGCCACGGCAACAAGGGCGTCATCTCGAAGATCGTCGACGAGCAGGACATGCCCTTCCTGGAGGACGGCACGCCCGTCGACGTGATCCTCAACCCGCTCGGCGTGCCCTCGCGCATGAACGTCGGCCAGCTGCTGGAGACCCACCTCGGGTGGGCCGCCGCGCAGGGCTGGTACGACGACGGCACCGGGGCCAGCGAGCGCGCCAAGGACGACGGCGGGCGCGTCTACGTCGCCACGCCGGTCTTCGACGGCGCCACCGTCGAGGACGTGGACACCGCCCTCGTGCGCTGGCAGGAGGAGCACACCGGCCGGATCAGCATGGACGTCGACACCGCGCGCACGGCCGGCCGCCGCGCGTCCGGCAAGTTCACGCTGTTCAACGGGCGCACCGGCGAGCCGTTCGAGCAGCAGGTGACCGTCGGCTACATGTACATCCTGAAGCTGCTGCACCTGGTCGACGACAAGATCCACGCCCGCTCGACCGGCCCCTACTCGCTGGTCACCCAGCAGCCGCTGGGCGGCAAGGCGCAGTTCGGCGGCCAGCGCTTCGGCGAGATGGAGGTCTGGGCGCTCGAGGCCTACGGCGCGGCGTACACCCTGCAGGAGATGCTGACCGTCAAGTCCGACGACACGGTCGGCCGCGTCAAGGCCTACGAGGCGATCGTCAAGGGCGAGAACATTCCGGAGCCGAGCATCCCCGAGTCGTTCAAGGTGCTCCTCAAGGAGATGCAGTCGCTCGCGCTGGACGTGAACGTCGTCTCCGAGGAGGGCGCCAGCGCGGAGCTGCGCGACGAGGACGACGACCTGCTGCGCGCCGCCGAGGAGCTCGGCATCGACCTCTCCGGCGTGCGCGTCGGTGAGGCCGCGGGCGAGGAGGGCGAGGAGCCGGCAGAGGGCGAGGAGTCCGAGGAGCTCGACGCCGAGGCGGCGGAGGCCGCGATCGACGGTGAGCCGGGCGCCGACGACGAGGCGCTGTCCATCGAGACCGACGAGGAGCTCGTGATCGAGGACATCGCCGACGACGAGGTCGAGGCGTAGGCCCGGGCTGTGGTGCCTCGCATGATCGACATCACAAGGGGGCTCGCCCCCTTACGCGGAGCGGCTGCGCCGCTCGCTAACCCCCAGGTAGAGGATTTTTCGTGATCGACATCAACAATTTCGACGCCATTGAGATTGGCCTCGCGTCCTCCAAGCAGATCCGCTCGTGGAGCTCGGGCGAGGTCACCAAGCCGGAGACGATCAACTACCGCACGCTGAAGCCCGAGAAGGACGGGCTCTTCTGCGAGCGCATCTTCGGTCCGACGAAGGACTGGGAGTGCTACTGCGGCAAGTACAAGCGCGTCCGCTACAAGGGCATCGTATGCGAGCGCTGCGGCGTCGAGGTCACGCGCTCCAAGGTGCGCCGCGAGCGCATGGGCCACATCGACCTGGCCGCGCCTGTGAGCCACATCTGGTTCTTCAAGGGCGTGCCGAGCCGCATCGGCTACCTGCTCGACATGGCGCCCAAGGAGCTCGAGAAGATCCTGTACTTCGCGGCGTCGATCATCACCTGGGTCGACCAGGAGGCGCGCTGGCGCGACCTGCCCGAGCTCGAGTCCCAGATGCAGGAGGAGCTCGACCGCCTCGAGACCGAGGAGCGCGAGCGCACCGACGAGCTTCGCAGCTCGCTCGAGGCGCGCGTCGCCTACCTGGAGTCGGGCTCGCAGTCGGAGTTCAGCGACGAGGACCACCTGTGGGCCGACGCGCTCGAGGTGAACGTCAAGAAGCTCTCCGAGGAGGAGCGCAAGAAGCTCGTCTCCGATGTGCGCAAGTCGTTCACGGCGGACATCGACGACACCGAGGCCTACTACGAGGACGCGCGCGCCCGCCTGCGCGAGGTCTGGAAGCTGTTCGCCAACCGCGAGGAGCCCTCGGAGGATCCGCCGGAGGAGGGCAAGGAGTGGCCGCTCTCCAGCTACAAGGAGAAGGCCGCGGACAAGGACGAGTTCCGCCCGAAGAAGATCATCGCCGACGAGACCTTCTTCCGTGAGCTCAAGGCGCGCTTCGGCTCGCCCTACGGGTTCGGCGAGTACTTCGGCGGCGGCATGGGCGCCGAGCACATACGCGAGCTGCTGCGCGAGAAGCCCGAGTACGACCGCGAGGCATCGCCGCGCCAGGTCGACCCCGACCGGCCGGCGGGCAGCAACCTGGCGCCCCAGGACATGCCGGGCATCGTCACCGAGCACGAGCGCGTGGACCTCGAGGACCTCGTCAAGAACGGCAAGGGCCAGAAGCAGGCGCGCGCGGTCAAGCGGCTGAAGGTGCTGTCGGCGTTCCTGAACTCCGACAACCAGCCGGACATGATGATCCTCGAGGCGGTCCCCGTCATCCCGCCGGAGCTGCGCCCGATGGTGCAGCTCGACGGTGGGCGCTTCGCCACGTCGGACCTCAACGACCTCTACCGCCGCGTCATCAACCGCAACAACCGCCTGAAGCGGCTGCTCGACCTCGGCGCGCCGGAGATCATCGTCAACAACGAGAAGCGGATGCTGCAGGAGGCCGTCGACGCCCTGTTCGACAACGGTCGCCGCGGCCGCCCGGTGACCGGGCCGGGCAACCGCCCGCTGAAGTCGCTCTCGGACATGCTCAAGGGCAAGCAGGGCCGCTTCCGCCAGAACCTGCTCGGCAAGCGCGTGGACTACTCGGGCCGCTCGGTCATCGTGGCGGGCCCGTACCTCAAGCTCCACCAGTGCGGCCTGCCCAAGCTCATGGCGCTCGAGCTGTTCAAGCCGTTCATCATGGCCCAGCTCGTCGAGCGCAAGAGCGCGCAGAACATCAAGGCGGCCAAGAAGATGGTCGACTCGATGATCCCCGAGGTCTGGGACGTGCTCGAGGACGTCATCCACGAGCACCCGGTGCTGCTCAACCGCGCGCCGACCCTGCACCGCCTCGGCATCCAGGCGTTCGAGCCGATCCTGGTGGAGGGCAAGGCGATCCAGGTCCACCCGCTCGTCTGCCACGCATTCAACGCCGACTTCGACGGCGACCAGATGGCGGTCCACGTCCCGCTCAGCGCCGAGGCGCAGGCGGAGGCGCGGATCCTCATGCTCTCGGCCAACAACATCCTCTCGCCTGCCCACGGCGCGCCGCTGACGACCCCGACGCAGGACATGGTGCTCGGCACCTACTACCTGACCTACGGACCCGACGCGGATGAGCTGGGAGGCAAGCAGGAGCTGCTGCAGACGGACTCGTGGCCGGCCTCCGAGCCGCGCCCGCGCGTCTTCAGCACCGCGCAGGAGGCCGAGCTCTCCTACGAGGCGAAGATCGTGCAGTTGCACGACCTCGCCGAGTACCGGCCCGCCGGCCGCGAGGGCGGCCACGTCCTGACGACGGTCGGTCGCATCATCTACAACGACGGCATCGAGCGCGCGCTGGCGGAGGCGCTGGGCGAGTCGTTCGACCCGAACGACTACCAGTTCGTCAACCACTCGATCCGCAAGCGCGACACGGTGAAGATCATCGACGCGCTCGTGCAGACCTACGGCGCGCCGGCGGTCTCACTGGTCCTCGACGCGTTCAAGGACCTGGGCTTCCGCTTCTCGACGCTCGCCGGCATCACGATCTCCAAGAACGACGTCGTGATCCCGGACGCGAAGAGCGGCGTGCTCGAGCGCTTCGAGAGCGAGGTCGCCGAGATC
>Ga0335069_10002196_pt1 | contig 30305 bp, 21 predicted proteins | sample Lox_Sample_11_FD_206714 | JGI IMG/M metagenome (GOLD analysis project Ga0335069, IMG submission 206714) | Soil microbial communities from Loxahatchee National Wildlife Refuge, Florida, United States - Lox_Sample_1.1 | ecosystem: Environmental > Terrestrial > Soil > Wetlands | place: USA...
GATGAGGCTGCTCTATTCGCGCGTTCCGCGTCCGGTTTCACGAACGCTCGCCGCGCACCTGCCGCAACGCCTGGCGAGAATCTTTACGGCGTTGCCGCCGCGCGCTTATTTCCGGGTCCAATCAGAAGAAGCGATCGCGTGAAACCGGATTCATCGATAACGCTCGGCGTCACAGGCGGCGCCGGCGTTCACGCATCCGACGATGCGGCGGCGGAACGTCAAACCCGGATCAGCGGAGTTCATATCACCGAAATCGCTCCAGGGGCGGGCGCGGCAAGCGCGCGTGAGATTTGGGAGGCGCGCGAGCTGCTTTACTTCATGGTCTGGCGCGATCTTAAGGTTCGCTATCGGCAGACCGCTTTGGGAGTTGGATGGGCGCTGATGCAGCCGTTTTTCACGATGGTTGTGTTCAGTATTTTTTTCGGAAGATTCGCCGGCATCCCCTCCGACGGAGTCCCGTATCCGGTTTTCAGCTTCGCAGGGCTGCTGCCCTGGACTTTTTTTTCGAACGCGCTCAGCTCAGCCGCGGGCAGCGTCGTCGGCAACGCGGATCTCATCTCAAAAGCCTATTTTCCGCGCGTGATAATTCCGGCTGCCGCGGTGATCGCGGCTGCGGCCGACCTCGCGATCGCGTCGTCGATTCAGGTTGCAATGATGCTCTATTACGGAGTCGCAATCACGCCCGCCATTCTGATGATCGTTCCTCTGACTGCGCTTACCGCCGCAACCGCCTTCGCGGTGGGACTGATCGCCGCGGCGATCAACGTTCGATGGCGCGACATCCGATATGTCCTCCCCTTCGCGCTGCAGCTTTGGCTCTACGCGACGCCTGTCATCTACCCGATCGCGCTGGTGCCGGCGTCGTGGCGATGGCTGGTGCGGCTCAATCCGATGAGCGGAATCATTGCGGGATGGCGCGCCGCACTGCTCGGTCGTCCGTGGGACGTGCAGGGCCTTGCGATTGCGCTTGGCGTCACGGTTGCTGCGTTCCCCGTGGCGCTGAGATTCTTTCGTACCGCAGAACGAAAGTTCGCGGATTTGATTTGAGTCATGGCTGAGTCCGCCATAAGCGTTCGCGGCCTCTCGAAGCGTTATCGTTTCGGACGCGCAGGGCTGCTTCGCAGCGCCGCGAACGCAAGCGACGCTACGAATTTCTGGGCTCTGCGCGACTTGAATTTCGATGTTGCGCGCGGCGAGATCGTCGGAGTGATTGGACGCAACGGCGCCGGGAAATCGACGCTGCTCAAAATCCTCTCGCGCGTGACGGAACCCACCGCAGGCCGTGCATCGATTCGCGGGCGAACCGGCAGCCTGCTCGAGATCGGCACGGGCTTTCATCCCGAACTGACCGGACGCGAGAATGTCTTCCTTAACGGCGCAATACTCGGCATGCGTCGGCGGGAGATCGAGCGCAAGTTCGACGAGATCGTCGATTTCGCGGAAGTCGAGAAATTCATCGACACCCCCGTCAAACGCTACTCAAGCGGGATGTACGTGCGACTGGCGTTTTCGGTCGCGGCGCACATGGAACCCGACCTAATGCTGGTTGACGAAGTGCTTGCGGTCGGCGATGCGCGCTTCTTTCAGAAATCCACCGACAAAATGCGCGCGCTGAACAGGCGTGGCATGACGATCCTCCTCGTCTCTCACAGCATGTGGCTCATACAGACGGTGTGCCGCCGCGCGATCCTGATCGATCGCGGACGGATGGTCGCAGAGGGAAGTCCGATGAACGTAATCGGATCGTATCGCGGCCTGGCGGATCCGGCGCGTGCGGATCCCGCAAGCGACTCGAGTATCGACGAAGTTGTCGACTTGCGAATCGCCGCGCGCCCCGAACTTGAATCGGAGCAGATTCTGTCCGATTCCGGACTTGACGTAACAATCGCGGCTCGGCTCGGCGCCGTCGGCGAACCTCGGCATTTTTATGTGAGAATTACGGGCGCGGCGGACCAGATCTCGTATTTCACGGTCTACAGCGATCCGATATCCGGGGCTCCCGGCAGGGCCGCCGAGTGCGAAGCCAAGATTCCCAAACTGATGCTTGTGCCCGGCGACTATGTCGTTTGGGCGGGGCTGTGCACACTCGATTCGCGAGAAACCGTAACGGCCGAAGCCAGCGTTCCAATCCGGATCGTCGGCGACGGCGCCGTCGAGCCGTCGCGGAGTATTTTCTGGAATCAAGCTCGATGGTGGATTCGAGTCTGACTTTTCGCGATGAAAATCCTCTTCATCTCGCGCGAATATCCTCCGGAAAGCGGCGGCGGAGGCATCGGCTCGTACGTCGCCAACATGGCCGCGGCGTTCGCGGCGCGCGGCCATCAGGTGCACGTGCTGTCGTGCGACGACCGTCAAGCGCGCTCGGATCGCGACGACGACGGTGTGATCGTCCATCGCCGCGCGATGCCGCAGATCCGAATTGTCGGAAGAGCGTTGGGAATTCCGAACGCGATTACGCGACTGAGGATTGGCATCGCCAATGCGATCGAGTACCGCCGCCTCGGTATCGATTTCGACGTCGTCGAACATCCCGACCTGCTCGCAGAAGGATGGGTGATGGCGCTTGGTCGTCGCACGCCGATGGTCGCGCATCTGCACTCGGGAATTGACCTGCTCCGCACGTACGGCGGCGTCGCGATAAATCGCGATATCGCCATTTCCTCGCGCATCGAGCGCCTCGCCGTCGAATCCTCCGACGCGGTGACCGCGCCGTCCGATCTTATCGTCGGAGAAGCGAAACGACGCGGATGGTTGCGGGATCGCGACGTGCGCATGGTCGCTCTGCCGGTTGATGCGTCTCGATGGCGGTCGGTCGCGCCGGTCGCGCACACGCACGCCACTATCGGCTTCATCGGACGACTCGAACACAACAAGGCGCCCGACGTTGTGGTGCGCGCGCTCGCAATCCTGCGCCGGCGAATTTCCGCGGCGAGCGCCGTGTTCATCGGAAATGTCGACGGGTCGGCTGCGACCCGCTCCGGGTTGGAATGGCTCCGCTCTCTCGGCCTCGAGCTTGACGAATGCCGATTCACCGGGAGCCTGGCGCCGGATCGCGTCGCACAGGAACTGTCGGTATGCCGGGTCGTCGCTCACCCGGCGCTGTTCGATAATTTTCCGATGGCGACCGTCGAGGCGATGGCCGCCGGGCGGCCTGTCGTGCTTTCGAAATCGTGCGGCACGGCTGGAATCGTCGAGGACGCCGGCGCAGGCGCCGTCGTACCGAAAAACGATCCGAAAGCTCTTGCCGACGCGCTCGAACCCTGGCTCGCGGATGCGACACTTGCTTCGGCGGCCGGTGAGCGCGGCCGCAAAGCCGTCGAGAAACTATTGTCGTTCGAGCGCATCGCTTCCCATCGTGAGCAGGTCTATCGTGAAGCGATCGCGTCTTTCGGCGGCGGACGGAGCAGGCTCGCCGCATGAGACCGAAGCTCCAACTCTTGAAGACCGAAGGCAACATCGGCGGCGCAGATGTGACGGCCCGCCCGTCGATCCTCATGGTCCTGTACGCCAACCCGGACTACTATCCGCCGACTTTCAACGCGGTAGGAATCCTGTCGAAACACTTTGACATTCGGATTGTCTGCCGAAAGATGGACCCCGAGTTTCGGCGCTGGCCCGCGAACGTTGCGATCGAGCGCCTCGGCGCCTACGCGTCAGCCGCAAACAAACAAAATCAGAGCACGGGCGCGAAACTTCGCGAGTTCGCCATGTTCGCCGGCGCTGTTCATGAAAGAATCCGAACGAATCGCCCGCGACTCATCTACGCCTACGACGCGCACGCGCTTTCGGCGGTGATGTGGCATCTGCGGAAATCGGCTGCGCCGATCATATTCCATGCGCACGAAGTCGCCGATCCCGATCGGTTTCGAATCACTTCGCCAGGATCCTGGATCGTCAAGTTCGCACTGCGCTCGATAAACTCAGCCGCGCTCACCGTGTTTCCGGACAAACGTCGCGCGCAAGCGATGCTGAAGCGCGCACAGGATTCGCGCGAGCCGATGATCGTGCCGAATTACCCCGCGCGGAATTTCGCATCCGAGATCGATGTCGAAAGACTTGTGGACCGGCGATTTGCAGAAAGGCGCGCAATTTACATCGGCCCGGTTGCGCCCGACAATGGCCATCTCGAAGCAGCGCTCGCAATCAGGCGGGTTGATCCTCCGGCGACATTGGATTTCGTCGGATGGGCTTCGCCCTCGACGTTCGTCTCGCAGGTGCGCGCCGCCGGCGGCGATCATGTCTCGACAACCGGATGGCTCTCCGAATACGAGAAAACCAAACGGCTGGAATCCGCATCGCTGGGACTGTGCCTGTACAAGCCGGTGAGCGTGAACTGGGAGCATTGCGCGACGGCTTCGAACAAGATTTTTGAATACGCGGCATGCGGGCTTCCGGTTGTCGTTCCCGACCGGGCCGATTTTCGCGAAGCTCTCGGGCGGGAGCAGTGGATCGAGTTCGCCGATGTCAATGTTCCCGATTCAATCGCCGCGGCGATAACAAAAACTCTTGCGAACCGGTCGCGCTATATCTCGAGCAGTCGCGCCGCGCGGCGCAGGTTCGAGCGAGCGCTCAACTATGAAATTGCCTTTGCTCCGCTGCTCGAGAAGATTTTGGAGATAACCGGATCTGGTCGCGACCCGGGCGCGCAGCCGTCGCGGGAGCCCCCGAGGCTGGCGGTTTGATGCGAGTAGCGGTTTCGAGCGGCGGACGTTTTCATGCGTTTGATCTCGCACGCGAACTGGAGCGCCGCGGATATCTCGCCAATCTCTACACTGCTTACCCGCGTTTCAAAGTCGATATCGTGTCGCCGGAAAAGGTGCGCAGCTCGCCGTGGCTGATGGGGCCGACGATGCTCGCAGCGCGATACGGCCTCGGTTCTCTTCGCGACAGGTTGAATGTTGCGGCAATCCGCAGATTCGACAACTTCGTCGCGAACACGATCGAGCCGTGCGATGTTTTTCATGCCCTTTCCAGCTACGCCATCACATCGCATCGTACGGCGCGCCAGCGGTTTGGCGCTCTCACGGTATGCGATCGCGGATCGACGCACATCCTCTGGCAACAACGCATCCTGGCCGAAGAGCACGAGCGACTGGGAATCGAATTCGGCGGCTTCGATCGACGAATCGTCGAACGCGAGCTCGAAGAGTATTCGTATTGCGACTTAATTGCCGTGCCGTCGGAGTTCGCCCGACGCACATTCATCGATCAAGGGATCAGCCCGGACAAGGTCGTCGTCAACCCGCTGGGAGTTGATCTCGAGGCGTTCACGCCCGAGCCGGCTCGCGATATCGACGCTCCCTTCCGCGTGCTTTTCGCGGGAGCGATAAGCGTTCGCAAAGGGATCGCGACCTTGCTCGAAGCATTTTTCTCCCCGGCGAGAATCGCCGGCGCCGAGCTCTGGATGGTCGGAGCGACTGAGCCTGCGGCGCGCAAAATTCTTGGCAAGTTCGACGGATATCGCCACTTCGGTGCAGTGTCGCGCCGCGAGCTGCCGCGTTTGTATCGCGCCGCATCGGTTCTGGTTCTGCCGTCGGTCGAGGACGGATTCGGACTGGTGATGGCGCAGGCGATGGCGTGTGGAACTCCGGTGATTGCCAGTTCCAACACAGGCGCGCGGGATCTGTTTGGTGACGGTGTCGAGGGGTTCATCGTGCCGCCGCGCAATGCCCGCATCCTGCGCGAAAAAATGCTCGAGCTTCGTGATGACCGCGATCGCAATCGCGAGATGAGCCGTGCCGCCCTTCGAAAGGTTCGCTCGATCGGCGGATGGCGCTCGTACGGCGAGCGGACAATCTCGATCTACCAAGCTGCTCTCGGCGCCCGCGCGCGCGCCGCTTAATGATCCGAATCCTATACGTCGAGACGACGGCCTATTGGCCGTCGAGTGCGCACTTTCTCGAGGCGCTCGAAACGCGAGCCGGGAGAAGTGAACTGCAATTTGAGTTTTTCGACGAAGCGCGAATTGCGGGGAACGATCGATCGATCGTGCGGCGGGCCCTCGCCCGAGTGTCCGGCGTATCGTCGTTCGCCGGCGAGTTGAATGCCGCGCTAATCGAGCGGTCGCGAGCGTTTCGTCCCACGGTTCTTCTGATCGCCAAGGGCGCATGGATATCGCCCGCGACGCTGCGGCGAATCAAACGCGAAGTCGGAGCGTTGCTCGTAAACTGGGCGACCGACGACCCCTTCAATCCTGTGGTGGCATCCGATGATCTCGTCCAATCGATTTCCCTCTACGATCTATACCTCTGCCCGCGTCGGGCGATGATCGATGACGCGATACGCAGTGGATGCCCGCGCGCCGTTTTCGTTCCATTCGGTTACAAACCCGAAATCCATTTTCCCGAATGCCCCGCATCGGATCAGGAACGCGCTCGATTCGATTGCGATGTAGCATTTGTCGGCGGCGCAGATCGCGAGCGCGCTGCGGTTTTTGCAGAGATAGTCCGGGAATTGCCCGAACTGAAACTGCATTGCTACGGCGGATACTGGAATCGCTGGCCGAGGCTCCGCCGCTACGCGCGCGGGTTCGCGACCGGGCGCGATTTTCGACTCGCGCTTGGAGGCTCGAAGATCGCTATCAATCTTGTGCGACACGCGAATCGCGATGACAACGTGATGCGCTCGTTTGAGATTCCCGCCTGCGGCGCATTCATGCTCAGCGAAAGAACGCCGACCCACGGGAGCATCTTCCGAGACGGCGTCGACGCGGTGCTCTTCGATTCGACCGCCGAGCTGATCGCCAAGATTCGAATATTTCTTGATGACGAATCCCGCCGGCGTGCGATCGCCGCATCAGGCCACGAGCGGATCGTCGGAGGCCGCCACACATATTCGGATCGCCTCGACAGCATTCTTGAAGCAGTGTCAGCGTTCGATCGTTTCGACACCTCTGCTTATACGCCCTGAATGGCGCCTACCCCCGAGATAGTAAGGCGATTTACCGGCGAGCCGGACGGAGGCGGATGGTACGCGATGATCTCGCGTCCGCGCACAGGTTCTTTCGGCGCGATGAGTCAAGTCGCGATGATCGCCGGATTCACTGCCGTGATCATCGCACTCAACATGCTCACGATCTCGACGCTGGGGCAGGGACCGCGGACGATAGCGTTGCTGATCATCGCGCTCAGCGCGGCGGTATGCTGGCTGTGGCTGGCCGGTCTTGATTCCACGCCGCCGGTGATGCCGTTCATGATGCTTATCTATTCGGCGTATTACGCGGCGCCGGTATTCCTGCTTGCGAAACTCGTCCCTCATCCATACGGACCGCGCTTCCCCGACGACCTTGTCGAACGCGCCCTCGCCTACACGCTCATCGGGCTCTCGTGCATGGTTGCGGGATACTACGGGCCGCACAATCGACCGATTCGGTTGCTCATCCCGAAGCCTTCGTTCAGATGGAAGAACGTCGGGTTGCTCTCGATGTGGGGCAAGATCTTCGCGAGCGTCGGGCTGTTCTTCAATCTCGCGGGCTCGCGTATCAGCCTGCCGGGGCCGCTCGCTCAACTCGGCGCCTACGCGAACGATCTTTCATTCATCGGAATTTTCATGTTGTTCGCGTTGCAACTCGTCGGAAAGCTCGATCGCGCATCGATACTCATTCTCTGGTGCTTGCTCATCCCGGGACGCTTCGTGTCCGGACTCGCGTCCGGGGCCACGGGCCAGGGCTTGATGGTTGCACTGACCGCAGCTTTGGTGTGGGCGACGATTCGGCGGCGGATGCCATGGACGGTGTTCTTCGCGGGCGCGTTGGTGTTTGTGATTATGCGGCCGGTCGAAGCGGAATATCGCGCGATGACCTGGCCGCCGGGGCCGTATTCGGATGCGTCGGAACTTGAAAAAATCGCTTTGCTTGGGCGCCTGTCGCTTGACGCCATCACCGGTACTCCGCAGGAGCATCGCGCGATGCTGGAGCTATCCGCCGGCCGGCTTGCTGCGGTCCAACCGTTCGCAACGGTCTTGCGCGCGACGCCGGACAGCGTGCCGTTCTGGGAAGGCGAGACGTACTATCCGATCTTGTTCAAACCCATCCCGCGGTTCCTGTTTCCGGACAAGCCCGAAGAAGTCAGCGGCCAGACTTTCGGCCATCGCTACGGCCTGCTCGACGCGCGCAATCTCTACACGTCGATCAACCTGCCGCAGTTGGTCGAACTGTACGTGAACTTCGGCCTCGGCGGCATCCTCGTCGGGATGTTCATTTTCGGAACGGCGTATCGTTTGCTGTGCAGCTTGCTGTTTCACCCGGCGATGGGTTTCGGAAATCTGGTCGCGGGTCTGTATCTCGCCGGAAAGCTTTACGGAATCGAATCGGCCGCATCGATGGCTGCGGGAGGACTCTTCTGGGGTTTCGTGACGATCCTTCTGATTCATCTTGTGATCGACACCGGCGAGGCGATCAGCTCGGCCGCTGTTCCTGCGTAGGTTGACGCCAATTTCAAATCGAACTGATGCGTCCATTGTCGGCGCCCGTCATGCGCCGCTACGCTCGGCGCTCCGATGTGCGGATCGCCGACTGCGAATTCTTCAGGTGGCGCCTAGTTTTGTGCCGGCGTGGACCTACGGCGGAGTCGTCGATTGCGTTCACGATTTATCCGTGCACCTCGCGAAGTTGGGAGTCTCGGTGCGCGTACTCACGACCGACGCGAACGGAAACGGACGTCTGGCGGGAGTAGGTCGTCGCGGAGAATTCGAAATCGCGCGCGGAGTGCGCGTGCGATACTGCCGTCGGATTGCCGGAAACTCGATGGCGCCAGGGCTGCTGATGCGACTTCCGGCGATGATTGCGTGGGCGGACCTAGTTCACCTGCACGCCGTCTACTCGTTTCCAACGATGCCCACGCTTGCCTTCGCGCGAGCGCTCGGCAAGCCCGTCATGTGGACACCGCACGGCGCTCTTCAACGATGGAACGACATGCGCCGACCGCGACTCAAGCGCGCCTGGGAAAGCGCATGTCGCGCGATCCTCCCTTCGCGCTTCATCATGCACGCAACGTCGGTGCAGGAACGTCGCGAGAGCATCGGGAGCTTTCCCGCAGCGACAGCCATAACCGTCTCGCACGGAATCGAGCCGCCGCCGCGTCGGATGGAACGCACGCGCACGCAAGAGTTGCGATTTGGATTCATCGGTCGGCTCGACCCGAAAAAGGGAGTCGAAAACTTGATTGACGCGTGCAGCCTACTGACGCGGAACGATGACCTGGCGTTTCATCTGCAAATCGCGGGCGCCGGAAAGCCGGAATACGAGCGCTCTCTGAGAAACCGGATTGCGTCAGCCGGCCTCTGCGATCGGGTAACGATGCTTGGCGAGGTTCGAGATGCGGCGAAGGAGAACTTTTTCAGCACGATCGACGTTCTCGTGGCGCCCTCGCATACCGAGAATTTCGCCGTCGTGATCGCCGAGGCGCTCGTGCGCGCGGTGCCGGTGATCGCCGGCAAAAACACGCCGTGGAGCCGCGTCGAAGAAATCGGGTGCGGCGTGTGGGTCCCCAACGATTCCTCAAGCCTTGCCGACGCGATGCGCAGGTTCGCTCGTCTTGAAATCGGAGAAATGGGGCGAAAGGGCGCGCTCTGGATGGAGCGCGAGTTTTCGTGGGAAATGTCGGCCTGCAAAATTCTCGACGCCTACAAAGATCTCCTGGGCTGCGGGCACACGATGCGCGTCACGAGCAGAGAGACAGCATGATCGCGCGTGTGCTTGCTTCGCCGGGTATCAGGCGCGCGCTACCCGAGCCGCCACGGATATGTATTGTCTCGTCGTGCGGCGGCCATCTCACTGAAGTACGCCGGATGCTTCCCGCGTTCGAGCGCTACGATCACTTCTATGTGGTGAACGAAAAGATTTTCCTTCCGTCCGATATGGAGGGAAGAACGTTTTTCATCCGCCACTCGGAGCGCGATTTCCTGTTTTTCGCGAACCTCTGGGAGGCCTGGCGGATTTTACGACGCGAGCGTCCGTCGCTCATTCTCAGCACCGGCGCAGGGCCGGTGGTTCCGTTTGCGATGGTTGGCCGCCTGATGGGGATACCGAGCATTTTCGTTGAAGATATCGCCCGCGTGCGAAGTCCCTCGCTGTCCGGCCGCATTATGTATTACCTCGGCGACCGGCTCTTCTATCAATGGAAATCGCTCGAGCCGCATTTTCCGAAAGGGACGTACGGCGGCCTGCTGGAATGATTTTCGTTACGGTCGGAAACTACCTCGCGTTTCCGCGCCTGGTCGGCGCGGTCGATGACCTCAAGGCGCGCGGGATCATCGCCGACGACGTCGTGATGCAGGTCGGGCGTAGCGATTTCACCTCTTCGCATTGCCAAACTGCTCGGTTTCTCAGTCCGGACGACTTTTACCGCAATCTCAACGCGGCCTCGGTCGTGATCTCACACGGAGGCGGCGGCAGCCTTATCGATGCGATGCGCGCGGGCAAAACACCCGTAGTGATGCCGCGCCAACGCAGGCACGGGGAGCACGTTGACGACCATCAGGTGGAATTGGCGCGGGCGATGGCCGCTGAAAACAGGGTTATTCTGGCGCTCGAAACGTCAGACTTGCCCGCTGCCATCGAGGCCGCACAAACACGCGGTATCACGAGGCCAAATGGGGCGTCGCGGCGAATGATCGATCTCGTTTCGCGGGCGATAGACGAGTTGATCAACCGCCGCGGCGAGGGGGCAAATTGCCATGGCTATCCTAGGAATCAACGCTTATCACGGTGATGCGAGCGCGGCTGCTGTCGTAGACGGACGCTTGGTAGCGGCGGCGGAGGAGGAGCGCTTCACGCGCGTGAAGCACGCGGCCGGCTTTCCATCCGACGCGCTGCGATACGTTTATCAAGCAGCGCAAACGTCGTGGAACGACGTGCAATGCCTCGCGGTTGCGCGCGATTCGTACGCCAATATGTGGGCGAAAGCGCGCAACGCGGTTAGATTGCCCAAGCTTCTGGCCCGCCGCGTCGGAGTGCAAAGCCGCTTCGCCTCGATCGGCAAGGCCGTCGAGGACGCCGTCGGCAGCGCGAAGCCGATACCCGTCGAGCGCGTCGAGCATCACAGGGCGCATCTCGCGAGCGCGTTCTACGTATCGCCGTTCGACGAGGCAGCAGTCATTTCGATCGACGGCCTGGGGGATTTCTCGAGTGCGATGTGGGGCGTCGGTCGCGGCAATCGGATTTTTCCTTTTGGGGCGGTCAACTTTCCGCATTCTCTGGGAATCTATTACACCGCCCTGACGCAATATCTCGGCTTTCCGAAGTGGGGCGACGAATACAAGGTGATGGGTCTGGCGTCATACGGCGAGCCCGAGATGCTCGAAGAGTTCCGCCGGATGGTTATCGCTCCCAACGGCGGGCGAATGGATTTCGAACTCTGCCCCGATTATTTCGTGCATCACAACTCCGTGCCTCAGATGGCGTGGGGAGATGGCGAGCCGATGCTGGGCAGACTCTATTCCCGCTATCTCGAACAGCGGCTTGGAAAAGCGCGGGAACCTCACGAGCCTATCGAGGATCGCCACAAGGCCATCGCGGCTTCGCTTCAGCGTCGGCTGGAAGAAGTGATGCTCGATCGTTTGCGACAGTTACGCAAAGTAAGCGGCGTTAACAAACTGTGTCTGGCCGGCGGCGTAGCGTTCAACTGCGTCGCGAACGGCAAGATTCTCAAGGAAACCGGATTCGACGAACTGTTCGTGCCGCCGGCGGCCGGCGATGCGGGGCTTGCGATGGGCGCTGCGATGTATCTCTGGCATCAGATGCTCGGAAATCCGCGCGATTTCGTGATGGATCACGCATACTGGGGTCCGGAGTTCACCGGATCGCAGATCGCGCAGGCTATCAATGGCGTCCGTGACGAACTATCGCGGCAGCGATGCGACGTCTTTCGTATCGATGACGAGGAAGCGCTATGCCGTTTCGCCGCGAGCGAAATCGCCGACGGCAATATCGTCGGATGGTTTCAGGGACGCATGGAATGGGGTCCGCGGGCCCTGGGAAACCGGAGCATCCTGGCCGATCCGCGGCGATGCGAGATGCGCGACATCCTCAATTCCAAGATCAAGCGTCGCGAACCGTTCCGCCCTTTCGCGCCGTCAATTCTCGAAGAAAGAGCGGGCGAATACTTCGAATATTCGCGCCCGTCACCGTTCATGTTAATGGCTTGCGCCGTTCGACCCGAAAAGCGCAGTATCATCTCGGCCACGACGCATGTTGACGGCACCGGGCGCGTGCAAACCGTCAACATTGCGCAGAACAGGCTATATTATCGACTTATAAAGAGCTTTGACGAACTAACGGGCGTTCCTGTGATTCTAAACACATCATTTAATGAGAACGAGCCGGTGGTTCTATGTCCAGAGGAGGCCCTCGACTGTTTTCTGCGAACGAAGATGGACCTGCTCGTAATGGGCGGGTACGTTATCAAACGCACAGTCGAGACGCAGGTGCCCAATTCAGATTGAGCAAGGTTGTTTAGAACGTGAAAAGGGGAAATGGGAGCGCGCCCGCCGCGAGGGTTTTGGTCACCGGGGCCGGCGGCTTCATCGGAAACCATCTCGTTACCTATCTCAAAAGGCACGGATATTGGGTTCGCGGCGTGGATCTCAAGGCGCCGGAATTTAGTAAGACAACCGCCGACGAGTTTATCATCGCGGATTTACGGCGCATGGATGAGTGCACGAGCGCCACGCGCGGCGTCGACCACGTTTATGCGCTGGCCGCTGACATGGGCGGCATGGGCTTCATCTCTTCGCATCACGCGGAGATTCTTTACAACAATGCGATGATCAATTTTCAGACGCTGGAGGCCGCGCGGGCCAACGGCGTCAAACGCTATCTCTACAGTTCGTCGGCGTGTGTTTATCCAGAGTTTCTCCAGACCGAAACAGATATCCGCGCGCTTCGCGAAGAGGACGCTTATCCCGCGCAGCCCCAGGACGCTTACGGTTGGGAAAAGCTGATTACCGAGCGGCTGTGCACGCACTATCGCGAAGATTACGGCATCGAAACCCGGATCGTGCGCTTCCATAACATCTTTGGTCCATATGGGACGTACGACGGCGGGCGCGAAAAGGCCCCTGCTGCGATGTGCCGGAAGGTCGCCGTGGCGAAGCTGAGCGGCAATCATGAAATCGAAATCTGGGGCGACGGCGAGCAGACGCGCTCGTTCTGCTACATCGACGATTGTCTCAAGGGGATTCATCTCCTGATGCAGTCGTCGTATCGCGAGCCGCTCAACGTTGGACAGGACCGGATGGTGACGATCAATCAACTCTCCGAGATCGTCGCGAACATCGCCGGTATCCGCATCACTCGCAAGCACGTCCCGGGTCCGCAAGGAGTCCGAGGACGCAATTCCGACAACAGCCGTCTGCACGAGGTGCTCGGTTGGGTTCCTGAAATCTCACTCGAAGAAGGACTGCGACGAACCTATGTCTGGATCGAGGAGATGGTGAAGGAGTCTCCGCGCTCCCACGCCACGTCGCTTTGATTTCCGCCATCGCAAAACGCCGCTCGCGCAATCAGGATACTCGCGAGCGGCGTTTCTTGATCTCTGCGCGCCATTCGTCTTCGAGGCGTGCTGAGCAATACAGGATGGTTCGCCATTGCGCTCTAACGACACGGCGTTCCAAACTATTTTGCCGCATTGCCCATGCGGTGTTCGTCGGTATATTTTTAGCGGGCATTTTCGGAGGGCCGCCGCATTTCGTTTCTCGCATCTCCTTGGCCGCAAATTGGTCGGCGCGTACGAAATAGGCCGCCTCTGTGACTGATTTGACGAAACACTACGTGATGGCGTCCATTGTCGCGTTTCTGTTGAGCGCGGGCTCGATGCCGCTGGCGAAACGCACCGCGAGACGTTTTGGAATTACCGCCACGCCGTGGAGTCCCGAAGGCTTCGGTACGCGAACGCCCGTGATGGGCGGAGTGCCGATCGTCGGCGCGATCGTGCTGACGCTGCTTGCCCTCGGGGACCTTCCCGCGTGGTTGGCTTGCTCATCCATCGTGCTCCTGGCGATAGGCGTGATCGATGACCGGTTCGTTTTGAATCCCCGCCAGAAGCTCTTCACGGAGATCGTCGTCGCGACCGCAGTCGTTCTCATCCTGCCGCGCGGCGCGGCGTATACGCCGTGGCCGCTGATCGATACGCTCGCCGTAATTTTCTGGCTGGTTGCGGCCACCAACGCGTACAACCTCGTCGACGGACTCGACGGTCTGGCCGCGGGGGTCGGAATCGTGGCTTCTCTCGCGATCGCGATCGCAGCATGGTTGCAGGGCGCGACCGCGCTTTCGTTGCAGGCGCTGGTGATTTCGGCATCGCTGGCCGGCTTCCTGGTTTACAATTTCCACCCGGCCTCGATCTTCATGGGCGACGGCGGCGCGCTTCCGATCGGCTTGATGCTGGGGGCTCTTGCGATACAGGTGGGCAGTCTGCCCGCCAACTCGCGTCTGACCAAATATGTGGTTCCGGCATTGATCATGCTCGTACCGCTGGTCGACACGACGATCGTAACCGTCACGCGTATCGCGACCGGTCGCGGGATTTCGCGGCGCGGACTCGACCATTCGCATCATCGATTGCTCCAGCTTGGACTCTCGCAGCGTGCCACAGCCGTGATCGGTTGGTGCTTCGCGGCGATCGGCGCGGGTTGCGCCGTCGCAGCAAGCGTTCTTCCTCATGCGTATCTACTCAGCGCACTTCCATTCATCGCCGCAATTGTCGGAGTCATCGTGCTGTTCATGATGGACATCACATTCGATTCCTATCCTCCGGGAATCGCGTATGGTTCGGTGCGCGGCTTGGCGCGCTTCGCGCTGAGCCTGGGCTATCGCAGGCGACTGGTCGAGGTGGCGCTCGATGGGGTGCTAATCGCGGGTGCGGTGTTTGGCGCCTTTCTGATTCGTCAGGATTTCAAAATTGACGACACGCAAACACTTGCGATTCTGGCGTTGCTCCCGTGGATTTGGGGATGCACCTACGCGGGTTTTCTGTTCGCGGGTGTCTATCGAGGGATGTGGCGCTATGCGGGGCTGTCGGATTCGGTACGGTTCGCGATGGGCGCCTTATTGGCGGGCGTGCTGATCATGATGGCGTCGCCGTTGATGGGCTCCAAGATGCCGTTCGCGACGGCACTGCTGTACGTCATTGTTGTTTTCAACCTGCTCGCAGGCAGCAGGCTCTCGTTTCGCCTGATTCGAAAAGGATTGGCGCGCCTCGCGCTTCCCAATGCGCGTGTCCTGGTTGTCGGCGCCGGCAGAATCGGCGCCGCGGCGGCTCAATATCTGTCGTCGGAACATTCCGAAACCCGCCATCTGGTCGGTTTCGTCGATGACGACGAATTCAAAATAGGCAAGCTTGTCCAGGGCGCGGAAGTGTTGGGCTCGATAGAGGATCTCGATCGAATCTATGCGGCAAACCGCTTCGACGTGATTCTGATTGCCGCGCCGTCGCTTCGCGAGGAGCGGCGCGAGCTGGTTCGCCTGTTTTCGGACAAACGTTCAATTCGCGTGCATAATTTTTCAATCACGCTCGAAGAAATCGAAGAGCAGCATCCTTCGGCTCGCATCCGTAGCGCCGCGGGATCGACCCAAATTGCCACCACAGAGCGAGCGGTTTAGCGGATCAATTCGCTTCTGAAAACGGCGACCACACCGCGTCGTACCGATACGCCGGCGCCGACCGCCCCTGTCCTTCGACGACCCGGCGAAGCTGCGTCCGGCGCGTTATCGCTGCAAATCGCGGCGACCGTCGCGTTCGGCAGCGCCCTGCTGTTCATCTGGTCGAACAACTTCGTTCCCGCGGTCGATTGGCCGGACTGGGTGTACCAGGGATTCCTATTCAAGAAATTGCTCCTGGGAAATCTGTGGAGCGACTACGCACTCAAGCCGTATCCCGTTCCTTACACGGTGGTCACGGTTGCGATGGGACTGCTCGACTTCGTCGTCGCGCCGCAGATGTCGGCAGCGGTCATTCTATGCCTGACAACCATCTTGTTCGTCTCGGGGTCGCTCTTCCTGATCCGCTCATCGCAGACGTCGCGATGGAACCCGCTCTTTTACGTTCCACTTCTCTACACTCTTAACGCCTGGCTTTTCTGGGGAGAAATTTCGTACGAGACCGGCCTCGGAGTTCTCTTCTTCTACCTCGGTTTTGTGTTCCGACGCCTCGATACGCTCGAACGCTTGGGAATCTCGCCCATCGTCGGATACTCGTGCCTGTTGTTCGCGATCCATCCAATACCGTGGCTCGTCGGCGCGATAGTCACGGCAATAGTTGCGATCGATCCGCTCGACCTGCGGCTCGCAACCCGAATCATGGCCGGATATCTTCCCTCGGCGGGTCTCGCGGCATGGTATCTCATCGCAAGATTCTCGTCGCCAGCCGGACATAATTCATTGCGATGGTATCCGTGGAGCACGCATCTTATCGCGGGACGATTCATCGACGCGTTCGCGCTTTTCCCCGGATTCCTGCCATGGCTGGGATATGCGCCCGGTGCGATGAGTCTCGCCGCCGTAGCCAATATCGTCGCGTGTTTGGTCACGCTCGCAGTGTGGATATGGTGCGCGATTTCATGGTTGATGGCTGATGCAAAAGATACGCGCCGGCCGATCGCTCTTGCCGCTATCGTCTGTATTGCTGCCTTCCTGACGACAGGCTTCGCAATCGGTGATTGGGTGGGGCCCGGCGAGCGATTCATGTATCCGGCGACGTGGCTTGCCCTTGCCTGGCTCGCTTCACGATCGAGTCCGCCGCGATACGATCGAAACGCGCGATTCGCCGGCTATGTGCTTTTTTCGGTCATCATCGCTCAGGCGATTTACGTCAACGCCGTCGTCTCGCGTACCGTTGGCAATGGTTTGAGCGATGCTTATCGCGACTTCGCAGCCGCCAAATCCGAGGGCGAGCTGTGCGATCGATATCGAAAACTGGCGCAGGAGAGTTTCGGCCCACCTCACAGGCGTGGGCTCGCGCCGTTTATCCCGAACCATCCCGCCGTCGTGCGGATGCCCTATTACCTATATATCGACCGGGACGTCGCAGCGCCGATATTCCAGGTCGGATTATTTGCTTACAGCGGACCTGGTGACAACGAAAACTTGTGCCCGCAAGCTATTGGGACTGCTGATGAGCGCCCGGCGCCATGATAGATTCTATCCGCCGTCGACGGAGAGACATTGAATGAGCAGGGCTAGACAGCCGGTACGAATAGTTCCCAAGGGATGGGGCCGCGAAGTATGGATCGCAAACGGCGAGCTATACTGCGGCAAAATTCTCGAAATCAAGAAGGGCAAGAAGTGCTCGTTGCACTATCACAAGCTCAAGACCGAATCTTTTTTTCTACGTGCCGGAAGGCTCAAAATCCGCATCAAGACTTCTCCGCAGGCGGAAACAATTGAGGAATTCGAGATGAGGGCGGGCGAATGTATGGACATCACGCCTGGACTCGTCCATCAGATGGAAGCTATCGAAGATGCGGAACTGTACGAGTTTTCGACCCAGCATTTCGACAGCGATTCGCATCGATTGGTTCCGGGCGACTGACACATCCGACACCGACGCACTGCGGCAGGGCGCGGACGAAAAACCGCGCCCTTCCTTTTTTCAGCCGGCTTGCGCTTCGCAGCGCGTGTGTCTGTCCCCGTACAACATGTTATATTCGCGAGACTCTTCTGACGCCTGAAGCGCGGGCGTGGAGATCTTCTGCCGAGGAGAAACAGCGGCGTGGCTAAAGTCGCACTGATAACAGGTGTCACAGGACAGGATGGCTCCTATCTTGCTGAGTTTCTCCTGGGTAAAGGCTACGAAGTGCATGGTATCGTGCGCCGCAGTTCCAGCTTTGCAACCGGCCGTATCGATCATCTTCGCAAGGGCTACGACGTCCCCGGCAACGGTTTGCAGCTCCACTATGGCGACATGGGAGACGGCACCGGACTGCGCAGGATCATCGAGCAGGTGCGTCCTGAGGAGGTCTACAATCTCGCGGCGCAATCGCACGTCCGTATCTCGTTCGATCAGCCCGAATATACCGCCGACGTTGTCGGACTGGGCGCGCTGCGCCTGCTCGAAGCCGTCCGCGATCACAACAAGCGCCATGACCGCGCGGTGAAGCTCTATCAGGCCGGGTCATCTGAGATGTTCGGCAAGGTCATGGAAGTGCCCCAAAGTGAAACGACGCCGTTTCATCCGCGCAGTCCCTATGCGTGCGCCAAAGTGTATGCGCACCTTCAGACCGTCAATTATCGCGAGGCGTACGGGCTGTTCGCGGTTAACGGGATTCTTTTCAATCACGAATCTCCGCGGCGCGGCGAGAATTTTGTCACGCGCAAAATCACCCGCAGCGCCGGACGCATCAAGGTCGGCCTTCAGCAGAAACTCGGGCTCGGCAATCTCGACGCCCGGCGCGATTGGGGCTTCGCGGGAGATTACGTGCAGGCGATGTGGATGATGCTCCAGCGCGACCAGCCCGACGATTATGTTGTCGCCACGGGCGAGATGCATTCGGTGCAGGAGTTTCTCGAACTCGCTTTCGATCGCCTCAAACTCGACTGGCGAAAGCATGTCGAGATCGATCCGCGTCACATGCGCCCTTCGGAAGTCGACGTTCTGTGCGGCGACTACTCAAAGGCCAGGAGCCTGCTTGGATGGGAGCCGAAGGTGAAGTTCAATGGACTCGTCGATATGATGGTCGACGCGGATCTCGAGCTCGCCGAAAGGGAACTGCGCAGCCAGGGCCGCTGAAAGTCGCGCGCCGAACCCTACGCGCGCGAACAGCCCGGCGTTAGTCGCGCGCCGGCGCGGCCGGGCGCGCCTCGCGAAGTTCATGTTCCAGCCGCTCGCTGTCCGCCGCCGACAAGCTGAAATACTTCGCGTCGGGATGGTGGAACACAACCGCGCTGACAGAACTTTCGGGGTCCATCATGAACCCTTCCGTCAGGTCAACGCCGATATGGTTACGTTCCAATTCCAGCAGCTTGAAGATTTGCGCCTGATCCTCCAGGCGCGGACAGGCAGGGTAGCCCGGCGAGTAGCGCCTGCCCTGATAGTGTGCTTGGAACAAGTCCTTTAGCGCCAGACCGGGCGGGTCCGCGATTGCCCACATCTGGCGGATCTTGCGATGCAGCAATTCGGCGAATGCCTCCGCTCCCTCCAACGCGAGCACCTGCAAAATATGTGAGCGCAGATACTCGCCGCGATTCTTCCATTCCTCGGCGAGTGCACGCACGCCTGTGCCGATGGTTGTGACGAACATGCATACGTAGTCGTTGCGCCCGGCGCCGCGCGGCTCGAGATAGTCGGCCAGCGAGAGGTACGGAGGCACACTCTGTCGCCCGAAGTGAAAGGTCTCCAGCACCCGCGACGCATCCGGCGCGAGTATCTCGACGTTTCGATCGCCGTCGGAACGTGCGACGAAGAACTTGTAGATCGCATTCGCATGAATATCGGAGCGCGACAGGACCTCGTTTTCGACGGCTTCCACCGCGGCGCGCAATTCGAGCGCGCGCGGATCGCGATCGGCGAAGGCCTGTTCCGCGTTGCGCAATCCGAGATGGCGCGTGTAGAGCATCACCGGGTTGATGAAACGGAAAATCTCGGTGAGATCGTAATCCCGTATTACATGAAGCTTGAGATCGGGCGGCTCGGGAATTTCGATATCGTGCCGCACGTTCGATCGATGAGCAGTCGGCTGCACCGCGCCATTTGTCGGCTGCGGCGCCGAGGCGAGCAGTCGCTCGGTCTCCTCCTTGAGCAGCGTCTGCAGCGTGATGCGCCCTTCGCGATCCATGATTTGATGCGCCAGGTCCAGCCCCGCCATCGCGTCGCCCGCGTAAGCGACGAGGCCGCCATACGCCGGCGCGATCTTCATCCGCGTGAAGCGATTCGAGAGCGCTGCGCCTCCCACCAGAATCGGACAGGAGATGCCCGCCGTTTTCAGGTCCTGCCCTGTCGCGACCATCATCTGCGCCGATTTCACAAGCAGCCCCGAAAGTCCGATCGCGTCGGGTTTGTGCTCGTTGTAAGCCTTGATCAAATCTTCGGGCGGCACCTTGATGCCGAGATTGATTACGCGATAGCCGTTGTTGCTCAGGATGATCTCGACGAGGTTTTTCCCGATGTCGTGAACGTCGCCCTTGACCGTCGCGAGAAGAATCTTGCCGCGATTCAGGGCCTCGGACTTCTCCATCCGCGGCTCGAGATACGCGACTGCGGCCTTCATTGCCTCTGCCGATTGGAGCACCTCCGCGACGATCATCTGATTCGCGTTGAAAAGACGCCCGACCTCGTCCATCCCCTTCATCAACGGGCCGTTGATGATCTCCAGCGGCGGACGTGTCTTAAGCGCTTCCTCAAGATCGGCGACCAGACCGTCCTTCGATCCTTCGAGGATATAGAACGCGAGCCGCTCGTCGAGCGGCAGCGACTCGTGGTGTCCGACGCTCTCCTTTCCCTTGCGATCGCGGAAATGTGCGGCGAATGCGGCAACCGGATCCTCGCCGCGCCACCAGATGAGATCTTCGGCAAGTCGGCGTTCGTCCTCGGGAATCGAATGGTAGTGTTCGAGCTTCTCGGAATTGACGATCGCGAGATCCAATCCCGCTTGCACGCAGTGATAAAGCATCACTGAGTTGAGCACCTCGCGCCCCGCCTCCGGCAGGCCGAAGGACACGTTCGAGATGCCGAGGATCGTCTTGCATCGGGGAAGCACCTGCTTGATCGCGGCGATGCCCTCGATCGTTTCGACGCCGGAGCCGATATAGTTGCGGTCGCCCGTGCCGATGGGAAACACCAGCGGATCGAAGATGATGTCTTCGGGCTCAACGCCGTAGTTCTCGGTGAGCAGCCGGTACGAGCGTTCGGCGATCGCGAGCTTGCGCTCACGCGTGATCGCCTGCGCCTGTTGCTTGTCGTCGTCGATGCATCCGACGACGAGCGCCGCGCCGTACGAGCGCGCCAGCGGCACCACGCGTCGGAAACGTTCCTCGCCGTCTTCGAGATTTATCGAGTTGATTATCGACTTGCCCGGCGCGCGCTTGAGGGCCTGCTCGATAACGTGCGCGTCGGTGGAATCGATCATCAGTGGGACTTTGACTTTTTTGCCCAGAGTCTCGATTACGCGCACCGCGTCAGCCATCTCGTCGCGATCGGGATCCTGAACGCATACGTCGAGGATGTGCGCGCCTTTGCGCACCTGCGTCCGGCCCATCTCACTCGCTTCGTCGATTTTGCCTTCAGCGATGAGGCGCTTGAACTTGCGGCTGCCGAGAACGTTGGTTCGCTCGCCGACCAGCGCGGGACGCGTATCGTCGTCGAGCACGAGCGCCTCGATTCCAGATACGACTGAACGAGGAACCTGCGGGATCGTGCGAGGTTTTGATCCTCGCGCAAGCTCTTCGAGGAGCCTGATGTGCTCGGGCGTGGTCCCGCAGCATCCACCGACCAAATTAACCCATCCCTCGCTGACAAAGCGTGCAATTTTGGACGCGAAAACGTCGGGCGTCTGGTTATATCGATTTTCCTCGTCCGGAAGGCCTGCGTTGGGAACGACTGCGACCGGGAAACGCGATATTCCAGCCAGCGTGCGCAGATGGTCGGTCATGAAGTCGGGGCCCGTCGCACAATTAAGTCCGAACCAGAGCAGATCGCGATGCGCCAGCGACACGTAAAACGCCTCGATATCTTGTCCGCATAGGAGCGTCCCTTGCGTCTCAACCGTGCCCGATACGGCGACCGGAATTGGCGCGCCGGTTTTCGCGATCGCGCGATCGATTCCCGCAAGCCCGGCCTTGCAATTCAGCGTGTCCATAACAGTCTCGAGGAGCAGCAAGTCGGCGCCCCCCTCGATCAGGCCGATTGCCTGCTCTTCGTATGCATCGGACATCTCGTCGAACGTGATGCCACCCGTAATCGAGATGCTGCGCGTGGTCGGACCCATCGATCCCGCCACGAAGCGGGGCTTTTCCGGCGTCGAGGCGCGACGCGCCTCGACACACGCGATCTCCGCCGCTCTACGATTCAGTTCGCGAGCCTTGTCGGCGAGGCCGTATTCGGCAAGCACGATCGATGTGGAACCGAAAGTTGCGGTCTCGATAATGTCCGCGCCCACCTCGAGAAAGGCGCGATGCATGCCCGCAATAGCGTCGGGACGGCTGCGCACAACGTTTTCGTTGCATCCTTCGAACTGCGCGCCGCCGAAATCGTCCGGACCGAAGTTCAGTCCCTGAATGTAAGTGCCGAAAGCGCCGTCGAGCACGAGTATCCGCTCGGCGAGCAATTTCCGCAGAAGCTTGATCCTTGAAGCTTCGGTCGCCATCCTAGTTCCAGTTCCGCACGGTGTAACCAATAAGCCTATCCCAGTGTATCAACCCTCGCAATTTCGTTTCTGGCGCTGCTCTACACGCGTCTGTGCGGCATCAGCATGAGCGCCATAGCGTCAGATAAGCGGATTTTGCTGGTCACCGGAGGCGCGGGATTCATCGGTTCGAACCTGGTCGACGCTCTGATCGCGCACGGCCATCCGGTGCGTATCCTCGACAATTTCGAGAACGGAAAGCGTGGGAATCTGAATCCCAAAGCGGATTTGATCGCCGCCGATATCCGCGACGCCGAAGCGATTCACGCGGCCTTCGAGGGCGTCGACACGGTCTTTCACGTGGCGGCGCTCCCGAGGATTCCGCTCTCGATTGCGGACCCCGTGCGGACGCATATGACCAACGTCGTCGGGACGCTCAACGTTCTTGTCGCGTCGCGCGATGCGGGCGTCAGGCGCGTTATCTACTCGGGGTCGTCATCGGTTTATGGTACGCAACCGACGATGCCGTTGCGCGAGACGATGGCGCCGAATCCGCTCAATCCCTATGCGCTGCAAAAGAGCGTGGGCGAGCAGTATACGAGGATGTTCCATCGCTTTTTCGGGCTTCAGACGCTGACGCTGCGATATTTCAACGTTTACGGCCCGCGGATGACGTTCGACGGCGCTTACGTCACCGTCATCGCGGCATTTCTCGAGGCTTGCAAACGCGGGCTGCCTCTTACGATTCACGGCGACGGCGAGCAGACGCGGGATTTCACCCACGTTAGCGACGTGGTTGAGGCGAACATCATGGCGATGCGCGCGGCGACAGGAGACGGTCGCGCGCTCAATATCGGCGCAGGACACAACGTCAGTGTGAATCGAATTGCTGCGCTGATCGGCGGCCCTATAACCCGTGGCGCACCGCGCGCCGGCGACATGCGCGACACGCTCGCCGACATCTCGGAGGCTGCAAACATCCTCGGCTGGCGTCCGAAGGTCACGATCGAGGACGGTCTAGCCGCCCTGCTCAAAGAGCACAGGCTCGGATAGAGCCGCCCCGGCTCAATCTTGCGACGGTTCAAAAGCGCTCTCGTTTCAGAGCGATCTGCTATAACAAACGACCGAGAGGAGCCGCCGATGGCCGAACCCTATTACAAGCAGCACTGGATCGAGATCGAACCCGAGCGTGTCACCGCGTACGATCAGATCCTGGCTTTCCATCCCGCGCTCGAACCGATTATCAAGCCGCTCGACTTGAAACCCGGGCTCCGGATCCTCGATGTCGGCTCCGGCCCGGGGCACACCACGATGGAGCTTGCGCGGCGCGCGGGGGCGTCAGGCAAGGTCACGGGCGTCGATATCAACGTGGAATTTATCGAGCGATCGAGCGCCCGCGCTCGCGAGCAGGGTCTCGGCGTAAAATTCGTCCACAGCGGATTTCCGCCGCTGCCGTTTCCCGACGCGAGCTTCGATCGCGTGTTCTGCAAGAACGTTCTCGAATATGTCGATTCCCCCACCGCCACGGTTCAGGAAATGTCGCGCGTAGCGACGCCGGGCGGCGTGGTCGTCGCGGCGGACAGCGACTGGGAGATGATTGCGCTCGAAACCGGCGAGAAAAACCGCGAGCTCAACGAGCGGATTCTGACTGCCGCCAAGTCGATTGCGCTGAATGAGCCGAGGATCGGACGCCAGCTTCACGGGCTGTTTCGCGCCGCAAATCTTGATGACGTGAGGGTGGATATCCTCGCCGGTGCCGATACCGTCGGAAGGTCGCTTCCGATGCTCAAGGCGAGCTTCTCGCGCTATGCTCGCGATTCGCGCAAGATCGCGCAGGCGGATATCGATAGATGGCTCGCCGCTATCGACGAATCGGTCGCGGCAGGCCGCTTTCTTTTCGTGCTTCCCCAGTTCGTCGTTCGCGGGATAAAGAAGTAGAGGTCAGCGCGGACACCACCGTCCGCGTCGCCAGGGGGAAAATTATGATTCCGGCGTGGATTGCCTTCCTTGACGGGTTGCTTGCCATATCGGCGGTTGGCGCAGGAATTGTCGCCGCGCACTTGGGATGGTTCGCTCCTTTCGTCGGCTTCCAGCTTTTTGCGCTTGGATTGCTTGTTGCGCTGCTCGCGGTGATCGCAGGTGTGATCGGCCTTTTCACTACGCGCAGGCCCGATCGCGCGATGGGGCGTCCACGAGCGGTCGTCGGCCTTGTCCTGGGGTTGACGATCATCGTGCCGGTGCTGGTTAATGTGCTCAGCGCCTCGAAATATCCGGCGATCAACGATATTACGACGAACATAGACAAGCCGCCTGAGTTCACGAATGCAACCAAGCTGCCCCAGAATCAGGGGCGCGATATGACTTACAACGCGAAGAAGTACGCTGACAGACAGCGCAGCGGCTACGGAGATTTGGCGCCGTACAAGATGGCGGCCGACCCGGCGGCTGCCTACAAAGTCGTCGAGGCGGCGGCGAAGGCGATGCCGAACTGGCAAATCACGATGGACGACCCGGACACGCGCACCATCGAAGGGGTAGCAACGTCAGCGCTATTCCGCTTCCAAGACGATTTCGTAATCCAGGTGCGTCCGGGCGAGGGCGGCGCGAGCCTTGTCGAGATGCGCTCGAAATCGCGCGACGGCGTCGGCGACCAGGGCGTGAACTACAACCGCATCATGACCTTCTTCAAGCACCTCTCCGCCGCCCCGGCGTAAGAAGCGCCAAGTGCGCGCGAACGAATCGCGCCGCACGTTGGACAGACACGCCCGACTCGCACAACTGCCTGCGCGAAGTTCAGATCTGCTGCTGATTGCGGCGTGAACGTTCCCCATCCCGTTTTTCGCGGAAGCCGGCAGCTTGCACGAGATGGCGCTATCCGCGAAAATCCCGGTTTCCAAGGGGATTGCTATTTGCAACGTAGAAACGGCGAAAAAAGAACTTTTTCGCACCTGATTATCGGTCCGCCTCGCGATGTGCGCGATCCCGGAGTTTTCCACCATATTTCTCTGATCGCTTTGTTGGCTTGGGTCGGACTGGGCTCCGACGGGTTAAGTTCATCGTGCTACGGTCCTGAAGAAGCGTTTCTCGCTCTTGGTAAAGACCAGCATCTCGCAGTGTTTCTCGCGATGCTGACGGCGCTTACGGTCTTCATCATTTCGGCCTCGTATTCGCAAACCATCGATCTTTTCCCGACCGGCGGCGGCGGTTACCTGGTTGCAAGTCGCCTTTTGGGGTCTTACTTCGGGTTGGTTTCAGGATGTGCGCTCGTCGTTGACTACGTGCTGACGATTTCCATCTCGATAGCCTCGGGCGCCGACGCGATTTTCAGCTTCCTGCCGGTTGCGTGGCTTCAATACAAACTGTGGCTGTGTCTGTTGGTCGTGCTGCTGATGGTCGCGATGAACCTGCGCGGTGTGAAGGAATCGGTGCTGTCGCTGCTTCCAGTGTTCGTCGCATTCCTCCTGATGCACGTATGGCTGGTCGGCTATGCTCTGATTACCCGCTCTTTCGAACTTCCCGCCATCTTCTCCGACGCAGTACATCGAACGCATGCGTCGGCGGCTTCGATCGGATGGCTCGCGCTGGTGGTGATTTTTCTGCGCGCCTACTCGATGGGCGGCGGAACGTATACGGGAATCGAGGCGGTCAGCAACGGCCTTCCGATCCTGCGCGAGCCGCGCACCGTCACCGGCAAGCACACCATGATGTATATGGCTGTGTCATTGGCATTCGTGGCAGGCGGAATTCTGATCGGCTATCTGCTCGAAGCGGTTGAACCTGTCACCGGCAAGACCCTGAATGCGGTTTTATTCGAGCATGTCGCGGGCGACTGGAACTTGGGGAGTTTCAAAGTCGGCGCACCTATCGTCACAATCGCGCTTTTGACCGAAGGCGCATTGCTCTTCGTTGCGGCGCAGACCGGCTTTATCGATGGTCCGCGGGTGCTTGCGACGATGGCGCATGATCGATGGCTGCCGCGAAGATTTTCCTATCTGAGCACTAGACTGGTCACGCAGGACGGTGTGCTGGCGATGGGGCTGGCTGCGGGGGCGATCTTGTTCGGAACCCATGCCAGCGTCGATCTGCTTGTGGTCCTTTACGCTATCAATGTCTTCGTGACCTTTACGCTCTCGCAGCTGGGGATGAGCGTGCATTGGATTCAAGAACGCGCCAGCGAGCCGAAATGGCGCAGGCGGCTGCTCATCAACGGCGTTGGTTGCCTGTTTACGCTTTCGATTCTCGCGATCACGGTGACGCTCAAGTTTTGGGAAGGCGGATGGGTGACGGTACTGATCACGGGTTGCCTAATCTTGCTCTGTTATCGAGTGCGCGCGCATTACCTGCGCGTCGAAAGCGCAGTCAAGCAACTCGAAGTTGATATCCTTCCCAAGCTTTATTCCGCGGCCCCTGTTGAGCCCGCGCCGCGCGATCATTCCAAGCCGACGGCTGTCCTGCTGGTCAACGGTTTCAACGGTCTGGGACTGGCGACATTGTTAAGCATCGAGGAACTCTTCCCGAATGAATTTCGCAACGTCATCTTCCTCGGCGTCAGCGAGGTGGACGCCGCAGGTCTAAAGGGTCCCGAAGAGATCGAGCGTCTCGAAAAGGCGATGGCGGACGATCTGGTTTCGTATACCGAATTCGCGAGTCAGCTCGGTTTGAACGCAGAGCTAAGCACTAGTCTGGGGGCAGACACGGTCGCGGAATTGCGCGATCAATGCCTAAAGGTCGCTCATCTATTCCCGCATTGTGTCTTCTTCGCCGGGAAGCTCGTTTTCGACAATGTCGAGGGAGAGGGATTTCTGGCGCGATTTCTCCATAACCACACGGCATTCGAACTTCAGAGCATTCTGCAGATGCACGGGCTAAGCCTTGTCATCCTACCGGTGCGCGTCGGTTCGAACCCCGAGGCGATGACCGACGGTCGCATTGCGGTTCATTCTCCCACCTGAACTTCACGCGGCACATCTCCAACTGCCACAATGCAGTACGCACTGAATTTGAACTTGCATTGTGCATTGTCGCTCCTAAAAGACACGCGAATTCAAGGGCAGATTCCGGCGCAAGGATTGCGTTAGCAATCCTGCATGAAAGCGGTATGGCGCAAACAGGCTGAGCATCGGAACGCCGCAACGCGACATGACTTCGCAATCGAACCGTTTGTGGACTCGGGTCCACTGGGTCGAGGCGCTCTACTTTACGGATGCAGGAATTGTGGATGGCGGTTTGCTGTGGGTGGTCGGCGCGTGATGGTGCTCGACGAGAACGGTTCTCCGATTTCCGGCGACGAAGCAGACAGACGGTACGCATCGATGGCGCAGGGACCATGTCCGAATTCGGATCGAGACGGTCGCGCCAAGCGAACAACGCATCTTGCCTCGCTCAATCGTGAAGAGCTTATCCCTTTAGCGCCCGGATTGTTCGTTTGACCGCGCTCAATCGATCTTCGTTGACCGGATTCGTGAATACGATCGCAGTGCCGATTCCGGGCGAGGTCAATTCCGCCAGGCGCTCGCGGATGCGTGATTCAGGGCCGACCAGCAGCGACGAATCGACCATCGCGCCGCTTACCGCCTTCATCGCGGCCGCTTCGTCGCGTCCTGCCACGCGGATGCCTTCGATTTCGGTCTTGAATCCCGAACGCGCGAGCATATTGCCGTAAAAGCGCAGCGCTCCGTATCGCGAGAGCAGCTTGCGCGCGGGACGCCGCGCCGCTTCCAGGTCGTCCGATATAAAAGCGGTCGCAAACAGCGCCGAATCAACCGACGAAGGGTCGCGGCCCGCCGAGCGTGCGCCCTCCGCCAGTTCGCCCAGCGCCTGCTTCACGCGTGCCGGCGGGAAAAAGTTGAAAATCACGCCGTCGCCGATTTCACCCGCCATCTTCACCATCGGCTTCGAAACCCCCGCCAAATAAATCGGCGGCTTTTTCGTTACGCGCGGCCCCGTGCGTCCGCCCTCGAGCGCCTTTCGGAGTGCGCTCACCACTTCGCGCATCTTCACCATCGGTTCGCCCATGTCGATGCCAAGCATCGAGTTCATCTCACGATGACCGGCGCCGAGCCCAAGGATGAAGCGTCCGCCTGTGAACTCCTGGACAGCGGCGGCCTCGTTGGCGAGGAGCGCGGGATGACGCAAATAGATATTGGTGATCGCGGTGCCAAGCATGATTCGCGAGGTCCGCATCCCCAGCGCTAGCGAGTAGGCAAGCGAATCGTTGCCGGCCTCGGTGATATACACGCCGGCAAGTCCGCTGTCCTCAGCGAGCTTCGCTACGTCAACCATCGTCTGTGGCGGCATATCCGGCAGCGCCGCCATCGCGATCGCTATCTTAGCCATCGGTCAAACCCTTTCTCCGATTTGTAAGTTCTCAATTAACGCGATCATTCGCTTCGCTAGCCGACAATTTTGTTCATGTGCCGACAGAGTAAACAATGCAAATTGCAGCATTAGATTGCAGAACGCACGATGCATTCAGCATTAAACTCGTAACATCGACCAAAATATCCCAACCAATTCCGAGGGGACTGAGTTTTGCAACCAATGCACCTTTCAATCTTCAATTACCCCTTTTTAGACGGAGTCTCACTAATTGCTATTACGAAACGAAGTTCACGCCCGCACGGCTGAACCAGTTCCGCCCCGTCCCGTTCCTGCTTTCGGCAAGCAGACCAAAGCAATCATCGTTACCACCGGGATGCTGGTCTTCATCTCGTTTTGGCGGGCTGCTGCGATCGTGCTTTGCGACCTTGCGTCAACTGCCTATTACATAGGCGGCATAGTCGAACAGGCCTGCGGCAAGTCCGCGCCCTATTTCATCCTTGCCGTGATGCTCTTTTCGTATGCGGTTCGCGCCGTGTATGTCGAATCGTGCTCGATGTTCACACGCGGGGGCGTCTATCGCGTTGTCAAAGAGGCGATGGGTCCGACGCTGGCCAAGCTGTCGGTCTCCGCCCTGATGTTCGATTACGTCCTGACCGGCCCGACCAGCGGCGTTTCCGCCGGGCAATATATCGTCGGACTGGTCAACGAGTTGCTCAAAGTAATCCATCTCGGGTTTCAATTTCCACCGGATTTCACCGCGGCGGCCGTCGCTATCGCGGCGACGCTCTATTTCTGGCACGAGAACATACTCGGAATCGAGGAGTCGAGTGGCAAGGCGCTATGGATCATGGGAATCACGACCGTGATGGCTGTGACGATGATCGTATGGTGCGGGATAACGCTACTCGTGCGCGGCGCGCATCTGCCGCCGTTGGCGCTCAACTTCACCGCCGATTCGCTGGGATGGATGAGCCATCTGCCGTCGGCTCGTCAGCTCGGCGCTCTTGGGATCATGATCGCGTTCGGGCACTCGATTCTCGCGATGTCCGGCGAGGAATCGCTCGCGCAGATCAATCGCGAGATCGAAGCTCCCAAGCTGCCCAATCTCCTTCGGACCGGGCTTATCATTTTCATATACAGCCTGCTGCTGACGTCGCTGGTGTCGTTTTTTGCCGTGATGATCATCCCGGACGGCGTGCGGATGTCGCAGTATGCCGACAATCTTATCGGCGGGCTTGCGATGTTCGTGGTCGGGCCGCTGTGGGCGCGAATCGCTCTGCGCGCATTCGTCGTCGTCGTTGGCTTTCTCATCCTTGCTGGCGCGGTCAATACCTCGATCGTGGGTTCGGTCGGCGTGCTCACGCGCGTCGCCGAGGATGGCGTGCTGCTTGATTGGTTTCGCTTTCCGCACAAACGCTACGGGACGAACTATCGGATCGTCAATCTTGTCACCGGGTTGCAGATTGCGACGATCATCCTTTCGCGCGGCGACATGTACATTCTGGGCGAGGCGTACGCGTTCGGCGTTGTATGGAGCTTCGTATTCAAGACGCTGTCGGTGATCGTCCTGCGATATCGGCACAAGTATCATCGCTTGTGGCGGATGCCGCCGAACCTCGGGGTTTTCAGGCCCGGCGGCGAGGACTTCCCTCTTGGGCTGGTGCTGACGTTCCTGGTGCTTTTCGCCACGGCGACCGTAAATCTTTTCACCA
>Ga0335069_10002197_pt1 | contig 30302 bp, 36 predicted proteins | sample Lox_Sample_11_FD_206714 | JGI IMG/M metagenome (GOLD analysis project Ga0335069, IMG submission 206714) | Soil microbial communities from Loxahatchee National Wildlife Refuge, Florida, United States - Lox_Sample_1.1 | ecosystem: Environmental > Terrestrial > Soil > Wetlands | place: USA...
CGACCGACCGGGGCGCGCTGGCCCTCAACGACTATGCCCGCGCCGCCGACCCCTTCAGCCAGGTCGGTAAGGTTCAGGTCGCCGTCGACGTCGCGAGCGTCGTCCGAGCATCGCCCTCGAGCTTCCGCGTGGAGTGGGTCGAGCGCCGGTATCAGGACGGTGTGCTGTCCTCGACGCAGCGATGGGCGGCGATCCTGACCATCGTCCTTCAGTCGCCGCGCACCGCCGACGACCTGCGCAAGAATCCGCTGGGCGTGTTCGTCCACGCCCTCAACTGGTCGCGGGAGATGGCCTGATGCGCCCCGCTCCCTTGATGCTTGGCACCGCCGCCGCGGCTCTTCTGGGCGGCTGCGCCGTCTTGAAGCCCGAACATGCCATCGCCCCGGTCCAGGCGGCGTCCCTTCCCGTGATCGCTGTCCCGTCGGTCAGGCGGCCGGTGCTGATCCAGGCCACCATGGCGCCGATCCCGAATCCGCCGGCGGCGCACTCCGTCATGCGCAAAGCCAGGGTCCACGCCCACGAGGCGGCCGCTCCCGCCGAGCGCGTTGCGCTCGCGAACGCCGCCGCACGGGTGCAGCCCACGCGCGCGGCCTATGCAAACGCGGAGCAGGTCTACGGCTTCGAAGATGGATCGTTGTACCAGGTCTACGCTGCGCCCGGCCGGGTGACCGACATCGAGCTGCAGGAGGGAGAACAACTCTCAGCGACTGGGCCGGTCGCCGCCGGGGATACGACGCGCTGGGTGATCGGCGACACGGTCAGCGGAACTGGCGCAGGGCGGCGCGTCCACATTCTCGTTAAGCCGACGCGCCCCAGCCTGGAGACCAATCTCGTCATCAACACCGACCGGCGCACTTACCATCTGGAGCTTCGGGCAACGCCGGCGACCTACATGGCGTCCGTGGCCTGGAAGTATCCCGAGGATGAGCGGCTCGCCCAGGCGAGCGACCCGAGCCACTTTGCCGTCCCCGCTGTCGCCGTGGAGCAGCTGAATTTCGGCTACCGGCTGAGCGGCGACAAACCCCATTGGCGGCCAGTGCGGGTGTTCGATGACGGCCGCCAGACGGTGATCGAGTTCCCGCAGTCGATCGCCCAGACCGAGATGCCGCCGCTGTTCGTCGGCGGACCGGACGGCCGCCCCACGGACCTCGTGAACTATCGGGTAAACGGCGAGCGCATCATCGTCGACCGTCTCTTCGACGTCGCCGAGCTCCGCCTGGGCGACAAGCGCGGGGCGCAGCGGGTGCGCATCGAACGCATCGGGAGCCGGTGAGATGACCAGCGCCCAAGCGACCGAAAAGCAGATCGCCGCCGGGCTGCGGCTCCACGGTCCGAGACCGGCCGTGGCGCGCCTTTCACGCAAGACGATCGTCCTGCTGAGCGCTGCCTCCTGCACAGCCATCGTCGGTGCCGTGGCCTTCGCCATGACCAACCACGCCGGGCGCGCTACGGCCAAGGAGCTCTATGCGGTTGGGGGGGCGCCGCCTGAACGCCTGAATGCTCTGCCGCGGGACTACGGATCGACCCCAAAGCTTGGTCCGCCGTTGCCGGGCGACCTCGGGCGGCCGATCCTCGCCGCCAACACGACAGCGCCGCCCATCGGCGACGGAGCGACGGATCCTGCAACGGCGATTCAGCAGCAGGACGCGGCGCGCCAGAGGCTGGTTCAAGAGCGCGAGGCCGCGCGGACGAGCCGGCTTTTCGCGAGTGATGCGCGTCCCGCGCCGGAGCCGATCGGCGATACGGCGGCCGTCGTTGCGGATTCAGCACCGGCCCCGGCCGCTGAAGGAAGACGGACCGTGCTCGACGGTCCGGTCGATCGTCGCACAACGAGCCCGGATCGCCTGAGCGCTCCGGCGTCGCCCTTCGTGGTTCAGGCCGGGGCCGTCATTCCGGCCGCCCTGGTCACCGGAGTCCGATCGGACTTGCCGGGCCAGATCGTGGGGCAGGTGACCGAGAACGTGTACGACACGCCCACCGGACGCTTTCTGCTGATCCCGCAAGGATCACGCCTCATCGGCGCCTACGATACGGGCGTTGTCTTCGGTCAGAGCCGAGTGTTGCTGGCCTGGACCCGGCTGATCCTTCCGAATGGACGCTCGCTCGTCCTTGAGAAGCTGCCGGCGGGCGACAGCCAGGGGTATGCCGGCCTGCAGGATCGGGTGAATCGCCATTGGGGCACGGTGTTTGGAGCCGCCGTGCTCTCCACCGTGCTTGGCGTCGGCGCACAGCTGGGCCAGCACCAACATGAGAGCGAGATCCTCGACGCATTGCGCTTCGGCGCCGCCGGGACGCTCAACCAGGTCGGCCAGCAGGCTGTCGGCAAGGCCCTGGACGTGCCGCCGACAATCACAGTGCGCCCGGGCGCGCCGGTCCGCGTGATGGTGACGCGTGACCTCGTGCTTGAACCCTATCAACCCTGAGGGAGGCGATCATGCCGAAGCTCAAGCTCGCCGAGCTGCAAGACGACACGCCGGTCAAACTGACGATCGAGGTTCCCGGCGCGGTTCATCGCGATCTTGTGGCCTATGGCGAAGCGCTAGGGGCCGAGAGCGGCCGAGCGATTGAGCCCACGAAGCTCATCGTGCCTATGCTCGCCCGGTTCATGAATACGGACAGGGCGTTCACGCGAGTGAAGCGCGCGCCGCCGCCGAGCTCGCGCCGGACTTAGTCGTCTTGCCGTCCGGCTCCGGCTAACCTTTCGGGGCGCGAAGCGGAGGCGTCAGATGTGCGGCAGGTTCGATACGTCCCACCTCTACTGGCGAGACATCCACGAACAGCTGTCGAAGTTTGCGTCCGTCCGAACGGAACCGCAGAACCTGGAGCCGAACGACGATGTCCGCCCGACCACGTCCCAGCTCACGGCGCGGCTCGAAGACGGGGGCTGGCTGTTGGAGAAAATGCGGTGGGGCCTGGTCCCATTCTGGCGGAACGGGAAGCCGCTCAAAGACACTGCAAAGGGTGCGGACGACGGATTCAAACTGACGACCTTCAACTGCAAGGTCGAAACCTGCCACAGCGCCAGCACCTTCCGCGACGCGTTCGCCAAGCGCCGCTGCATCGTGCCGGCGAGCGCCTGGTACGAGTGGACCGGCGAACCCGGCTCCAAGGCGAAACATCGCTTCGCGCGCTGCGACGGCCGGGCGATCTGGTTTGCGGGCCTTTGGGATCGCTGCACCACGCCCGACGCGGGGGCGATCACCAGCTTTACGATCCTGACCGGGCCGTCGGCGGGGTGGCTTTCCGACTATCACAGCCGCGCTCCGGTGATCCTCGAGGACAATGAATGGGCGGCGTGGCTCGACCCGACTGCAGACGCCACGAGCCTGTTGTCGAATGCTCGTCCGGAGCGATTTGAAGTGAGCGCGCCCTCTTGAGCAGACGGACACTCGCGGTCCTGGCGCTGGCGCTCTTGTTTCTGCGCCCCGATCACGCTCGGGCCTGGGGAGGGGAGGGACATCGCGTCATCGCGGCGATCGCCAGGAGCTATTTGACCCCGGCCACGCGGCGCGCGGTGGACGATCTCCTGGCCCGCGACACCGACCCACTCACAGCGCACAACATGCTCGATGCGGCGACATGGGCTGACGCCTGGCGCCCCACCCATCGCGAGACGTCCAATTGGCATTTCGTCGACATCGAGCTCGACCACGCCGACCTGGCCGCCGCCTGCTTTGGCTTTCCAGCCGCCGCGCGCCCGGTCAGCGCAGGTCCCGCGCAGGACTGCGTGACGGACCGGATCGACGCGTTCGCCGCGGAGCTCGCCGCCCCGGAAACCCCGCAGGCCGAGCGGATTCTGGCCCTGAAGTTTGTGCTCCATCTCGTCGGCGATGTGCATCAGCCGCTGCATGCCGCGGACAATCACGATCGAGGCGGCAATTGCGTGCTGCTGGCCCTCGGCGCGTCGCGCACGGTCAACCTGCACAGCTATTGGGACACGGCGGTGGTGGAGGCCCTGGGCCCGGATGCAGAGACCCTTGCGGCCGAACTGCGCCGGAAGATCACGCCCGCAGATCGGGCCCGATGGAGCGGCGGCGATCCGAGGACTTGGGCGCTTGAGACCTTCCAGGTGGCGCGACGGACGGCCTACGCAATTCCCGTCGCGCCGGGCTGCAACCGGGACGCGGCCCCGGTTCCCTTGCCGACGAGCTACCCGGCCGCCGCCCAGGCCGCGGCGGCGGTGCAGCTCGAAAAGGCCGGGGTCCGCCTCGCTACGGTTCTAAACAAGGCCTTGGCGCGCCCCCTGCCGTAGCGGCTACTTCTTCGCCGGCACCGGCTCCGTGTTGGGAGCGGAGCACTTCGCGAACTTCTTGGAAGTCTTGTCCCGGCACTTCACGGCCGTCGGCGCGGCGGCCGGCTTGCACGCCGACATGGGCGCAAACTTGCCCTTGGCGTCTCGGCACTTCCCGCTGGCGTCGATCTTCTGCGCATCGGCGCTGCTCGCGAGGCCAACAGCAAAGGCCAGGGCCGTGACGAGCATCAGTGTCTTCCGCATGGCGTTCCTCCCTTGGGCGAAGGCCAAGGTTCCACCGTCCCAAAAGGATCGCAAGCGCGGCGCAGGGGGGGCACCGTCGGCGAGGGCCCGTCAGGCGATCGCCTTCAGGCCTTTGGTGCGCACCAGGTTCAACAGCTTCAACGACGGCCCGTCGGGCCGCTTCTCGCCCCGTTCCCATTTGCTGACTGCGTCCTTGCGGACGTTGAGGTAGTGGGCGAACACCGGTTGGGAGACCTGTTCGCGCTCGCGCAAAGCTCGGATTTCGTCCGGGCTCATGGGAGCGACCGGCGTCAGGCACAGGGCGTCGAACTCACGCATGGTCGCCTTGTCGACGACGCCAGCCTCGTGAAGCCCCGCGACCGTCTTGTGAACCGACGCGAGGATCCCAGACTCAGCTTTCCGCTTCGCCTTCGACGCCATCGGCTCTTGCCTCCAGTTGCACAAGCTCGCCCGCGGCGAGCGCCTTCTTCAACGCCTCAGGGCCCAGGCCGTTAAGCAGCGAGGCCAAAGCCTTCAACGCCTTCAGCTCCTTCGGGGTCACATTGGCTTTCGCGTTCTTGGCGAAGCCGTGAACGAAGAAGCTATGCCCGCCGACCTTGAAGACAATCAGCGTGCGAAAGCCGCCTGACTTGCCTCCCCCGTCGCGAGCGACACGCTGCTTGAACACCCCGCCGCCGAGATCGGCGTCGAAGCGGCCCGCTGCAACCTCCTGCGCGGCCTTCAGGAGCGGGCCAGCCGCCAGACCGGCCTTCCGGGCAAAGCGGGCGAACTCCTTGGTCGCGAAGACGCTCACAACGAAATGGACCGGTTCATAACGTAGTCCTCAGGGCTATACTTTGCAACTGCCGGCGGCGCGGCTAAGCCGCACTCTTCATCGGCTTCTTCGCCAGGAGCTTGGTCACCCAGGCGTCCCATTTCTTCATGCCGGCGCGCTTTTCCGGCATGTAATTCCAGCGATCGTAGCTCTTGGAGCTGACGTCCTGCAGCGTGTGGTTCTGCAGGCGGTCACGGATCTCCTTGGACACCCCGGCCTTGCCGGCGAGCGTCTTCCAGGTGCGGCGCAGGTCCCGGTTGGTGACAATCGGGATCACGCCCCGATCCCGCTGGCGCCACATGAAGCTGTAGAGCGTGCTCGCTCTAACCGGCTTGGACGGGTCCATCGCGGAGGGGAAGAACCAGCCGTACGCGTTGGGCGTGATCGACTCGATGAGCTCGGCCGCGAGCGCCGGCACTGGTATCGCGTGCGGCTTGCCATTCTTGGTCTTCGACCAATCGATGATGCGCTCCTTCGCATCCCATTGGTCCCTGTGGAGCTGGGCGATCTCGTCGACGCGCTGTCCAGTCAGCATCAGTATGCGCACCGCGCGCGTGTAGGGCGGGTGCACTGGGGCGTCCGGACACTCGAGCCAGCGATAGAGGCGAACGAACTCATCCTCGTTCAGCCAACGGGTCCCGACGGTCTTCGGCTCTGTCGGAATGCCGGCGGCCGGGTTCATGATCAGCCGGAAACGTCGCGGCGCGGTGCTGCGATAATCGTGTTCCGCCTTCAGGCCCCACGAGAAAGCTGCTCGCACCGCGCTTCGAATGTGATCGGCGAAGGAGCGGCGCCCTCGCTCGTATACGGGCCGGATCACCGCGATGATGTCGTCCGCGGTGATTTCGCGGGCCGGGCGGTTGGGGCCGAGCGCCTCACTCACCTTGTTCAGGACGTATTCGACGTTGTCCCAGGACGGCTTGCCGCCCGCCTTCAGGCTTTCGACGTAGGCGGCGAACAGGTCCGCGACCGTGCCTGGGCGGACGTCGACCGCTACCTTGATGCTGGCCCCCTTCTGGATCACGTCTGCGAAGTCCCGTTTGAACACCTCCCGGGCTTCGGTCAGCGGCATGGACGGGTAGGAGCCGATCTTCGACTTCAACCGCTTTCCGTCGCGCCATTGCTGAGCCATCCATTCGGCTGTCACGCGGGTCGGCATGGGCTTCAGGATCAGTGTCAGCCGACCGGTGCCACGGCCCTCGCCATCCGACAGAGTCTCCTGTTTGCGGCTGCGTTCGACCCGTTTGATGGCGTGGCGGATCGCACTGTCTGTCAGGTTCGGCACGGGCTTTCTCCGGCGCGACCACTGGGGTCGGTAAGGGGGCTGTAACTGGGGTCGGTAAGGGCGTGGTGGGGCCGATAATGAGCCCAAACCGTCCCCAGTCAAGAACCGGAAAAAGTCTAATTATTCAATGGTACTGAGCGTGATCCAGCGTGATCCAAATGGGCTGAGTGGGGTGGTTGTGCACCAGGATCACGGCCGAGGCCGACAGCTCCAGCGCCCGCCGCGCCACCTCGCGCGGATAGACCGGAGCGTGGTCGACCGTGCCCTGGCCCAGCTGCTCATCGGCGATCAGGCGGTTCTTCTTGTCGAGGAACAACACGCGGAACTGCTCGCGCGGCTCGTGCGCCAACTGGGTCTTGACGTAGGCGAGCAGGGCGCTCCATGACGAAATCAGCGGGCGCTTGGTCACGCTCTCGCGGCCGATGCGCAGCGCCGCCTCGTGGATCAGCTTCAGATCGAGCGCCACCGCCTCGCCAGCGCCCGGCACGGCGCGAATGTCGGCCATGGGCGCCGCCAGGGTCCCGGCCAGGCCGCCAAAGCGCGCCAGCAGCGCCTTTGCCAAGGGTTTCACGTCGCCGCGCGCGATGGTGCGGCACAGCATCAGCTCCAGCACCTCATAGTCGGGCAGGGCGTCCAGGCTGATGCGCGCGCGCCGCCGCAGACGCTCGCGGTGGCCCAGGTGATGCGGCGGCGGCTCCGCCGGCAGGGTGGCCGGCGCAGCGTCGTCCAGGGCGAACAGGCCGGGCGATACGTCTCGCAGCATTTCGTGACGCTAGAACAAAGGCGGAACGGTCGTCAAGATCGCCCCCGCCCGAGATCGCCCCGCGCGGCGCGGGCGCTTACGCCCCGCCGGCGATCGGCGGCTTGTCCAGCCCCGCGGGCGAGGCGGTGAAGATCTCGATTCCGGTCTCGGTCACGCCCACCGAATGCTCGAACTGGGCCGACAGCGACTTGTCGCGCGTCACCGCCGTCCAGCCGTCGGACAGCACCTTCACCTGCGGCCGGCCCAGGTTCACCATCGGCTCGATGGTGAAGAACATGCCGGGCTTCAGCACCTCGCCTTCGCCCTTGCGGCCGAAGTGCAGCACATTGGGGCTGTCGTGGAACACCTCGCCCAGGCCGTGGCCGCAGAAGTCGCGCACCACGCTGCAGCGCTGGGCCTCCACATAGGTCTGGATCGCCGCGCCGATATCGCCGAAGCGCGCGCCGGGCTTCACCTGCGCCATGCCGCGCTGCAGGGCCTCATAGGTCACATCGACCAGGCGCCGCGCGCGGGGCGAAACCTCGCCCACGCCGTACATGCGGCTGGTGTCGCCGTGCCAGCCATCGACCACCACCGTCACGTCGATGTTGATGATGTCGCCCTCGCGCAGGGCCCGCTCGCCGGGAATGCCATGGCACACCACATGGTTGGCCGAGATGCACACCGTCTTGGGATAGCCGCGATAGAACAAACAGGCGGGCAGGGCCCCGTGGTCCAGGGCGAATTCGCGCGCCAGCGTGTCCAGATAGTCGGTCAGCACCCCCGGCTGCACATGCGGGACCAGCATGTCCAGACACTCGGCCGCGATCTTGCCCGCGCGCCGCATGCCCTCGAACCCGTCCGCCCCGTGCACCTTGATCTGCGAGGTGCGCACCGGCAGGGGGGCGAGTGTAAGGTCGGCGAGAGCGGGCTGGGTCATGGGGCGTGCTTTGGGCGAGGGGCGAACTTAGGCGAACGGTCGATCCGGCGACATCATCGCCGCGCCGCCCGGGCCCTGCCAAGGCAGGCGGCGGCGCAGACCGATGCGCTCGAGGCTTAGATCGCAATCGTAGCACAGAACTTCAACGCCTGCGCGCGCCGCATCCTCCAGCGCCCAGGCGAAAACCGGATCGAGGTCGGCGCAGGCGGCGAAGCGCTCGCAGTCCATGCGCTGCACCACGAACAGGGCCACCGCGCGTTCGCCCAATGCGACCATGGCCGACAGCTCCCTCAGATGCCGCGCCGAGCGCGCGGCCACACAGTCGGGAAATTCCGCCAGGCCCGGCGTGCGCGACAGGTGCACGTTCTTGACCTGTCGCCCGCGATTGCGCTCGCACGGCCTATCAGACTGCGAAGCCTGTTACGCTCGCTTTTCACCCGCTATGTTTGCTCCAACTCCACAGGTGGCCCTGCGAGATGATCGGTTTAGCGTTGTTTGCGGTGCTCGCCGCAACCGTGCCTGCAGCATCGCAATGCGGTGGTGTCGATGATCAGTCCCCGGAGCCCCTGTGCAGGAAGATTGCGGAACTCGGAAAGTTCGAGAGTGCAAAATTCGGCCCGCAGGTCGCTGGTGTCCAAACCATCGAGGCTTTCTACCAGCGTGAATGGGGAACTGGCTTTCACAACCAATCGGTAGCTCTACTTCAAGCCGACCATGGTCAGTTTCGTGTTCTCTGGACGCACGAATCTATTTCGGCGGGCGCGGACCCGTTCAACGCCAATTCTGATGAAGCAACCGTGTTTCGGTGGAAAGTTTCGCCGGACGGCGCGGAGATCGTGGTGACTGGCACTCACACATTGGGCCACGTCACCGACCTCTGGACAGGGAAGGCTGTCGGTCGAACACAGTCGCTTCCCTCGGAACGCTATTGCTTTCAACCCAAAGCCCGTGTGTTCAGCGAGTGTCGCTGATCGAAGCCAATGCTACATCCGATCGCTGGGGGCTATTTTCAGCGTCTCCATGGCATCCGTCGTTCGAGCCTGACCCCTCCGATTCCTACGCTGCACGCGTAGATTAGCACCTCCACGCCCGCTTCTGCGGCGCGGTCGAGGGCTCGGCCAAACGTCGGATCGAGGTCATGGCAGGCGGAGAAAGCGTCGCAATCCATGCGCTGAACGACAAACAGCACGACGGCCCGATCTCCCTCGACGACCATGGCCTCAAGCTCTTTGAGGTGTTTGGTTGATCGCGCCGCAACGCAATCGGGAAACTCGGCCAGTCCTTTAGTCCTTGAAAGGTGGCAGTTTTTCACCTCCAACCACACGCGATGATCGGGTTTCAGTTCGCGTTGTAATTGGGACTGGACATTCTTGATCTCCAGCCAGCACGGCGCGCGATCCGCGCCGGTGAGCAGGAAATCCACCCGGCTGGCCTCGCCGTACTTCACCTCGCGCCGGACGGCCTCATAGCCGGCCAACTCAGGGAGGGCGCCCGCCGCCAAGGCCTCGGCCACGATGCGGTTGGGGTGCAGGGTGTTCACCCCCGTCAGCGCGCCCTCGGCGGTCTCGACCAGCTCGAGGGTGTGGGCCAGTTTGCGCTTTGGGTCGGCCGAGCGCGACAGCCACACCGGCAGGCCCGGCGTGTTGACGCCCAGCATGGCGCCGGGGTTGGGGCAATGGGCGGTGATGGCGCGCCCGTCGTCCAGCACTACGTCGGCGAAGAAGCGCTTGTAGCGCTGGATGAGGCGGCCGCGGACAAGCGGCGAGGGGAATTCCATATCGCTTTGTAGGGCGCTTTGACGCGAACGAAACGCGCATTGAACGATGCGCGAACGGGCTCTCCAGAAGGGTTTCGAAAACCGTAGCGAATTCAGAGTTCTACACACGGTCCGTGACATTTCCTGCGGATAGCGCCGATATCCTTATTGACTTGAAGAGCGAACCAGCCCCTAGAGGTTGGCCACCGGAACCGGACACCGCTTTTTTCTAAGCAGGAGTCCGTCCCGTGAACTTCCCCGACACTCAGCAGCTTCTCGCGCTTGCGGCGGTGATTTCCGCGCTGGCGACGCTGGTTTGGAATATTCGGCGGAAGCCGTGATGTCTGTTAGGGCGCCAAGTTCAGGTTCGATACGACCGTTATCCGGACTTGCCCGCAGGAATTAGCGACAGCTTGGATAGCATCGGAGGCGACATCATGCTCGATAAGCAACGTCCGGTTGTTCAACCAACGCAGGTGAACCTGACTTTTCCCATCAGCCCAGAACGCGCGGCAACTCAGCAATGGGCGGTGATGGCGCGCCCGTCGTCCAGCGCCACGTCGGCGAAGAAGCGCTTGTAGCGCTGCACCAGGCGGCCGCGCTCGAGGGGGCTGGGGAAGTCCATGGGCGCGAGGATATAGGGCGGGGCGCGCGGCCCGTCACGCGCTGGCGGTCTTGAGCGCCTTGGCCAGCACCGCCTTGAGGTCGTCCAGCAGCATCTTGCGCGCCTCCTCGCTGAAGCGTTCGGGATGGCGCAGCAGGCGCATGGCCCCCACGCCGACCTGGATCTGCTCCTCGGGCAGGGCGCCGGCGCGGCGCGACAGGTCGATCAGGCTGCACAGGGCGTGGGCGGCCAGGCCCAGGTCGGGCAGATGGGCGAGGGCGGCCAGGCCCGCGGCCTCGCGCGCCAGGCGATAGAGGTCGTCGGGCGGCGGGCCGCCGGGTCGGGCGCACAGGGCGCCGATCTCGCCCAGGATCTCGTCGATGCGCCCCGCCAGCTGTTCGGCGGCGTCGTCCAGCTGGCTCTGGGCGTCAGCCAGCGCGGTGGCCACCGGTTTGCCGCCCGGCTGGGTCACCGCCTTGCCCAGGTGGTTCGTGGGCGAATGGAAGCGCGCGCCGCTCATCCGGTCAGTTCCACCGCCTCGACCCCCGGTCGCGGATCGCCGCCCCGCCGGCCCAGCACCCCGGGCGGCAGCGTCACCGTACGGAAGCGGCGGTCGGGACCGGCGTAGGTGGCGGTCTCCACATACTGGCGCTTGGCGCCGGCCACCCACAGCACGCGGTCCATCATCACCTTGGGGCTGAGCGGCTTGGCCACGAAGAAGTTGGCCCCGCAGTCGCGCGCCTCGGCGATGGCGCCGGGGGCGGCGTGGGCCGACAGCAGGATCACCGGGGCGAATCGGTTGCGCTCATTGCCCGCGTCGGCGCGCAGCTTGCGGATGAAGCCGTAGACATCGCCGCCCTGAAGTTGTGTTTCGGTCACGATCAGATCAACCGGAAGTTTGGCGACGGTCTCGCTGGCGGCCTCGAGACTTTCAGCCTTGTGCAGATGCCGGGCGCCGAATCCGACGAAGATGCGGGTCAGTATTTCTATGCCCCACGCGTCGTCGATAAGCAGTATAGAAGCGTTGTCGAGATTGATTACGCCGAGGGCGCGTTCGGCGGAGTCTTTCAAGTTTCGATCAGACTGGTCCGACATCAACGTCCCCCAAATCGTACTGAAAGTCGCGATTCACGGCCACGTGCTCATTACGGCAAAAATTTAGGCCTATGTCATCCGCCAAGGCATGGCGGCGCGCAGGTATGAAATCGCGCCAGTGGCCTCACTGTCTCCATCGGCGCCCAGGTCGGCGAATACGCAAATAACGACGTTCTTCGTTCCGCGCGCTCAGCCGTATGCTGAGACCCCACAGATTTCGGCGACTCTAACCTTGCCGCTGAAACGAGCTTAAGCGCGAACGATGACGATCGCGGCGTGGTAGGTCGCCGCAGGGCCCAGGCGGTCGAGCGCCCTGATGGCCCGGCGCATGATCCCGGCGTCCAGCGCGCGGGCGAGACCCGCGTCCACCCCGGCCCGGCGCGAGGATTTCAGGAAATCCAGGGCGCTGGCGTGGGGTTCGGTCAGCGACAGGGTGTGGGCCCGCGCGCCAGGCGCCCAGCTCAGCAAGGCGTCCAGCGTGGGCAGGGACGGCTGGGGCTGCGGCGCGCCGGCCGCCTTGAGCGCGGCGCGCCATTCGCCGAACGAGCCCTCCAGCAGGGTCGCGAAGGCCAGGATCCCGCCCGGCCGCACCAGCGCCCGCCACCGCGCCAGGGCCCGCGCCGGATCGGCCAGCCACTGCAGCGTCAGGCTGGAGCACACCAGGTCGAACCCCGGCGCCATGCACGGCGCCTCGGCGTCCATCGCCACGCGGGCCACGGCTCCATGCGTGACGGTCCGGCCCAGCACGCCCAGCATCGCCGGGGCGATATCGCTGGCGACCCACAGGTCCGGGTCCAGCGCGGGCGCCACCAGGGCCGTCAGCAGGCCGCCGCCGCAGCCCAGCTCCAGCACCCGCGCGCGCGCGGCGATGGGTTCGGCCAGGATGTCGCGCGCCAGGGCCTCGGCGATGCGCCGCTGCACGCGGGCGGCCTCGCCATAGGTCTCGGCGGCCGCGCCAAAGCGATCGGCGATCCGGCGCGCGCGGCTCACGCCCCCGCGCATCACAGGCGCAGGGCCTGGACCGCCGTGCGGATCAGGGCCGCGCACGTCTCGGGCGCGGTCAGGGGCGAAAGGTGGTCGCCGCCCTCGCGCACCTGCCGCGCCCGCTCCTGGGCGGGAGCGAAGGAGGCGTCGGCCAGGGCGAGCGGGGCGATCGGGTCCTGGGCCGCGTGCAGGCGCCAGATCGGCAGGTCCTTGACCGCGGCGCGGCCGTCCAGGTCGAGCAGGCGGTCCAGGCCCCGGGCCAGGGCGTCGCGGTCGGGCTCGCCGATGGGCGGGGCCACGCCCCGCAGCGAGCGTTCCAGGAATTCGGCCACCAGGGCGCGCGGGCCCTGGTCCAGACGGCGCGCCATCAGGCGCAGCTTGCGCTCGTCCTGGCCGGCGGGAAAATCGGGCGCCGCGGCGAAGCGGGCGAAGGCGTCGATCGCGACCAGGCCGCACAGCCGGCCGGGCGGACAGGCCAGCAGCTCCAGCGCCCCCATCGATTGGCCCACGCCCAGCACCCGCGCGCCGTTCAGGGCGCCCGCGCCCGCCGGGCGGCCGTAATAGCCGGAGTCCAGCACGATGGCGCCGGCGGCCAGGTCGCCCAACTCGGCCAGCACCGCGTCCCACAGGGTGCGGTCCAGGCCCCAGCCGTGCGCGAACACCAGACGCGGCATCAGGCGCCAGTCTCCGGGGAGCCGGTCTCCAGGGCGCCGATCTCCAGGGCGCCGATCGCCGCGATCAGGCGATCGACGGCCTCGGGGGAATGGGCGGCCGACAGGGTCAGGCGCAGGCGGGCGGCGCCCTTGGGCACGGTCGGCGGGCGGATGGCCACGGCCAGCATCCCCGCCCGTTCCAGGCTGGCCATGGCCTCCAGCGCACGCGCGTCTTCGCCCAGGCCCAGCGGGACGATCTGGCTGGCGGCGCCGAAAGTGTCGAGGCCCCGCGCCTGCGCCGCCGCGCGGACGCGGGCGGCGTGGTGCAACAGATTGGCGCGTTCGGCGTCCATGGCGGGAACCAGATCAAGGGCGGCGTCCAGAGCGCCCAATACGGCGGGCGGGGGCGCGGTGGAATAGATAAATCCGCCGCAAGCCTGGACCAGGGCGTCGATCAGCCGGCGCGGCCCGGCGACGTAGGCGCCGAAACTGCCCAGCGCCTTGCCCAATGTGCCCATCACGATCACCGGAGCGCCCGGGGGCAGGGCGGCGCACAGCCCCGCGCCGCGCGGCCCGAACACGCCGGTGGCGTGCGCCTCGTCGACGTAGAGCACCGCGCCGTGACGGTCGGCCAAGGCCAGCAGGCCCGGCAGATCGGCCTGGTCGCCGTCCATGCTGAACACCGACTCGGTCACGATCAGCCGCAGGCGCCCCTGATGCTCGGGCGCGGCCAGCAGGCGCTCCAGATGATCGAGGTCGTTGTGGCGAAAGCGCGCCTGGCGCAGGCCCGCCAGCGCCGCGCCCGCGTGCAGGCTGGCGTGGACCAGACGGTCGGCGAACAGCACCGCCGGTCCGCTCGACAGGGCCGCGAGCGCGGGCAGGACCGAGGCGTTGGCCTGCCAGCCCGAAGCGAACAGCAGCGCCGCCTCGGCCCCCTTGAACGCCGCCAGCCGCGCTTCGAGCGCGTGATGCTGGGGCGAGGATCCGCTCACCAGGCGCGAGGCGGCCGAACCGGCGCCGAAACGGGCGGCGTAATCGGCGGCGCGCGCCATGACCTGAGGATGCAGCGACAAGCCCAGGTAATCGTTGGATGAAAAATCAAGCAGCTCGCGGCCGTCTTCAAGGCGGGCGCGCGCCCCAGGCAGGCGCTGGATCGGGCGCACCCGCCGTCGCCGGCCCTGGTCGTCCGCCGCCCGCAGGCGCGCGTCCAGGTCTTGCTCTAAAGCGCGCCAGCTCTCGTTCAAACGGCCGCCTCCGCCCTGCGGCGCACCACATCGACCACCGCATCGGTCAACAGCGCCAGATCGTCGGCCTCGATGGTCAGGGGCGGGGTCAGGTAGACGATGCGCCCGAACGGCCGCACCCACACGCCCCGGGGCGGGAAGGCGTCGCGCAAGGGATCGGCGGGGCTGTCCAATTCGACCGCGCCCATCGCCCCCATGACCCGCACGCCGCTCACGCCGGACAGGGCGCCGCAGGGCGCCAGCGCGGCCGTAAGTTGGTCCTCCATCGCGCGCGCCTGGGCCAGGCGCGGCTCATACTCGAACAGATCGAGCGAGGCGTTGGCGGCGGCGCAGGCCAGCGGGTTGGCCATGAAGGTCGGGCCGTGCATCAGCACCGCGGCGGGATGGTCGGCCTCGAACGCCTCGGCCACCCGGCGCCGCGCCAGCGTGGCGGCCAGGGGCAGCATGCCGCCGCTGAGCGCCTTGGACAGGCACAGGATGTCAGGAACCGCGCCGCTGTGCTCGAAGGCGAACATCGCGCCGGTGCGGCCGAAGCCGGTGAAAATCTCGTCGAAGATCAGCAGCACGCCGTGCCGGTCGCACAGGGCGCGCAGGCGGTCCAGCACCTGCGGCGGATAGGTTTGCATCCCGCCCGCGCCCTGGATCAGCGGTTCGACGATCACCGCCGCCAGGCTGGGCGCGTGCGCGGCCATCAGGGCGTCCAGCGCCGCCTCGGCCGCCGGGTCGGTCGGCAGGTCGGCCATCAGCGCGGGAGCGAACACTCCGGCGTACATGGCGTGCATGCCTTCCTCGGGATCGCACAGCGGCATCGTGCCCAGGGTGTCGCCGTGATAGCCGCCGCGAAACGCCAGGACCCGGGTCTTGCGCGGCTGGCCGGCGATCATCCAGAACTGCAGCGCCATCTTCAGCGCCACCTCGACGCTGACCGAGCCGGATTCGCTGAAGAACACACGGGTGAAGTCTCCGGGAACCAGGCGCGTCAGGCGCTCGGCCAGGCGATAGGCGCCTTCGTGCGCCAGACCCGCGAACATGGCGTGGGGCAGAATCTCGGCCTGGCGGCGCACGGCCTCCACCAGATGCGGATGGGCGTGGCCGTGACAGGCGGTCCACCAGTTGGCCACGCCGTCGACCAGTTCGCGCCCGTCCGCCAGCGTCAGGCGCACGCCGCTGGCGCGCACCACCGCCAGCGCCTCGGCGCCGAAGCGGGCGTAGGGCGGCCACACCGCGTTTCGGCCGGATCGAAGCCAGGGGGGCGTGTCGTGCAAGTCCATGCTCGCTATAGGAGGAGCGCCAGGCGGCGGCGCCGGCGGTTTTAGCAGAGACCACAGGCGCGATGGCGGCGTTTTTCATCACCGGGTCGGGCACCGACATCGGCAAGACCTACCTCACCGCCGGGCTGCTGGCCCACTGGCGCGGTCAGGGCCTGTCGCCCTGGGCGCTCAAGCCGGTGGTCAGCGGCTTCGACGAGGCCGACCCGGCCGGCAGCGACCCCGCGATCCTGCTCGCGGCCCTGGGCCGGGCCGTCACGCCTAAGGCGCTGGACGCCCTCGCGCCCTTCCGTTTCCGCGCTCCGCTATCGCCCGATCACGCCGCCGCGCTGGAAGGGCGCGACCTGACGCTGGCGGCGGCCGTGGAGGCCTGCCGCCGGGCGATGGACCAGGCCGCGGGCCCCGTGCTGATCGAAGGGGCGGGCGGGGTGATGAGCCCGCTCAACGCGCATGAGACCATGCTCGACCTGATCGTCGCGGTGGGCGCGCCGGTGGTGTTCGTCGCGGGCGACTATCTCGGCGCGATCAGCCACGCCCTGACCGGCCTGACCGCGCTCAAGGCCAGGGGGGCGGCCATCGCGGCGATCGTGGTCAACGAATCCGGCCAAGGCTCGGTCGGGCTTGAGCAAACCGCCGCCAGCCTGACGCGCCAGTGGCGCAGCGGCTCGATCCTGACGGTTCCGCGTTCGGCCGGGCCTTGGACATGGGCGCAAATCTCGACCGCGCTCAGCGTCTGTCCGCCCGAGGGCGCTGAAAGGCCGGCCTAGAACTGCGGCCCGTCCACCATCAGGCGCACGGCGTAGCCGTCCGGCGTGTCGTAATGATGCTCGCTGGTCAGGCGAAAGCGCACCTTGCTCTGTGTCACCACCGTCAGGTCGGTGCTGAAGTCGCTCTTGGTCACGTCGGCGTCCAGGCAGAAGGCGATGCGCTTGGCCTGGTCGGCGGCGGCGTAGTCGGGCTGCTGCGACTTCCACAGACAAGAGTAGGCGTTCTTGCCCGGATTGAGGCTGGACGAGCGCACGTCGCAGCCGTCGGCGTCGGGCAGCACCAGCTTGGCCGGCGCCAGGCGCGGGGCCAAAAAGCGCGGCGCCATGCGAATGAGCGGGCCGAAGCGGCTGAATTTTCCGGCGATCGGGGTGAAGTCCTGAAGCGCCGCCTGCTCGACCTCGCGGTAATCGTCGCAAAGCACGTGCTCGGCGCCGCCGGGTTTGGGCGCGGACGACGGGGCAGGGGTGGTGCTCGCCGTTTGGGCGCCGGCGTGGGGCGCGAGCGCCTCCAGGGCCACGGCGCCCGCCAAGCCCGCGAGGCGGTTCGCCCAGCCATTCGCCATGCGTCGTCTCCAGCGATTCACGGCGCGATTAAACCATGCCTCGTCGCCGGAGGCGATTCTCCGCGCCCTGCGCCCCGCTACGGACATGATCGGGACCGCCGCAAGGGGCTTACAAAGTCTGGCCCCTCCGCGCTATCAGGGGGCTGCGCTGTGCGGGCGTGGCGAAACTGGTAGACGCACCGGACTTAAAATCCGTAGGGCCGCAAGGCCCGTGCCGGTTCGACTCCGGCCGCCCGCACCAATTTTTGATAAATTCCAAGCCTAGTGCATTTGCAAGCAGAGTATATAAGCCCCGACTGACGGTTCCAATTCGCATCGTCGCTATGTGCACGCCGCATTCCCATGAATTTGCTCTGTATTTGGCCAATCCATATATAATTAAAATGCGTACAGTCTGAGATGATGGTCGCGTAAGTTTCGCGGAAGATTATTCCTGCTGGGCAAATTTGCGGCTTGAATTGGCCCAAGGCGCGCCTTATTCCCTTGTGGCGTGTGTTAGGGGGGCGCGATGTTCCGGGGACGACAACGCTTTTTGGCACCTGAGCCGCAGAGCATGTCGCCCGGCCTGCTTTTTTTTGGGCCCGTCGTGCTGATGGCTAACAGCGAAACTAATCGATTTGCTGCTTTTGCGTCCATTGTGGCATCATCTATATTCCTATCCTCCTGCTTCTACGTACCAACGCATGTATTCAAGTACAAATTAGATGTGGGGGTTGAGTCCGGGGGGCAACTTCATGTGGGTTCTGGCGTGGCGGAAGTCCATGTCGAAAAGCTGATCGGGCCGGCCATCGATGGCAATGGCCAACTCGACCTATTCGTGAAGGGTGAAGCTATCCCCATCGATCTTGGAAATGGCGCCGAGGTTGTTGTGTTGACTGTTGGCGGGGCCAACGGGGGGCAGCATCGCAACTTTCCGGGTGCGTGGGGGCTCACACCGATTGTCGCCATCGCCCATGCGGCAGGGCTTCCCGCCAATGATGCTGACATGGCGGGTGACGTAGAGCGCCTGCGTGGCACATGGGATTTGCCCGATAGTTCGATGCCAGACATCGTTTTGGCATCCCAGCGGGCTGATCCCCAAATCCTTGCTCTGGATGTTCGCAACGCCGATAGCCTGAAGGTGGCCGGCATAGATGCCGTGTCAATGCGGATTTCAATTGTAAAAGATGCTGACGTTACTCACGGCATCAAGGAAAAAATGCCGTGGCTATACGAAATAATGACCAATTCTACACGATCGTTGCGCTACGGGAACAATTTCTTCAATAAATATGAATTCCTGGGAGCGGATTAAATGGCCGATGATGCTTCGCCAGCGACAAATGCACCTTGCAGGTGATCCAGTTCATAGCCGAGCACGGCTACAACATGGACGGCGGCTTCGACTACCACCACTGCGCCGACCTGAAGATCACCGCCAATCCGGCCCTGCCGATCGACCGCAACTGGCCCGGCGAGGGCTGAGTCGGGCGCCCACGCGACGGGCACAATCGATCGGCTTGGCCGGAACTTTCTCGTGCGCCGGGCCAGACCAGGACGCGAATTGCGGCGACTGTGGCTTTGGCGCCATTTGGGGTGCGATGCAGCATTTCCGCCCCAAAACCCTCCGTTGTCGGCTCGAAACGATCGGCTTTTCCCCTTGTGAAGGCCTAATTTCGCATCTGCAGCGAGATTGTGGCGTGCGCGAAGGCCGCGTGAGTCGGCGCGGAAAGTCGACCGGCGCCCGCGGAACGATCAACCCGCCCAATTTGTGACACATCTGTGAGCAAATCGCCGGCCGCGGCGGCAAATCGCCCGCTGCGTTTGGCCGCACTTGCTGCAACGCATTACGGGTGCGCTGCCGAACATACGTTCTGCTTAGCCAGAAGCGGCCCTGCGGGTCGCTCGAGGCGAGCTTCAACAACTGTAGGGGAATAATATGAATTATCGGATGACTGCGCTGCTCGCGTCCGCGGCGCTGACCTTTGTCGCGGGCTCGGCTTTCGCTCAGTCCGCGCCCGCTCCCGCCGCCGCCGCGCCCGCGGCCGCCGCGCCGCCCGCGCCGCCGACCCTTTCGCCCCCGATGTCGGTCTCCCTGGCCGCCAACGGCAGCCCCACCTCGTTCGACGCGGGCTTCCTCGGCAGCAAGGTGTACGTCACCGGCGCCCTGACCGGCCTGGCGTTGACCGAAGACCACCCGGTCCCGGGCGCCGAAGCCAACCTGGCCGACATCGACAACGCCCAGATCAACATCCAGAAGGTTGACGGTCTGGTCCAATACTTCGTGCAGGTCGGCACCTACTCGTTCGCCTCGGTCGGCGTGCCTTACGCCAAGTCGGGCCCGAACACGGCCGCCACCTTCGGCGTCGTGCCGCAGGCCTATGTCAAGATCGCGCCGGACAACACCACCTTCACCATCGAAGGCGGCAAGCTGCCGACCCTGATCGGCGCCGAATACGCCTACAGCTACGAGAACCTGAACATCGAGCGCGGCCTGCTCTGGGGCATGGAGCCGCTCTTCTCCAAGGGCGTGCAGGTCAACTACAGCCAAGGCCCGGTGTCTGGCTCGTTCGCCTTCACCGACGGCTTCGACTCGGACCACTACAACACCCTGTCGGGCCTGTTGACCTGGACGATCGACTCCACGGACACCCTGGCGTTCGCGGGCGAAGGCGCTCTGAGCAAGGTGACCACCAGCAGCGCGGTCTACAACCCGCAGTACCAGAACGAGCAAGTGTACAACGTGATGTACACCCACACGATGGGTCCGTGGACGTTCAACCCGTACTTCCAGTACACCTCCACGCCGACCATCAAGGGCGTCGACACGGGCTTCAACACCTACGGTTACGCCCTGCTGGTCAACTACGCGTTCGACTCCAAGTCGAGCTTCGCCGGCGTCAGCCTGCCGGTTCGCTTCGAATATCAAAATTCGAGCAACAACAGCTTCAACCCGAAGGACGAGTACTCGATCACCTTCACCCCGACCTACCAGTACAAGGTGTGGTTCGTTCGTGGCGAAGTGTCCTACACGTCCGCCAGCTCGGCCCTGTTCGGCTCGACCTTGTCGGCCAAGAGCCAGACCCGCGGTCTGCTCGAAACCGGCGTGCTGTTCTAGGTCCAGACAGTCTGCGAATTGCGGGAGGGCGGCCGCGAGGCCGCCCTCTTTGCGTTTGAGCCCCTTTGCGTTTCCAGGCCACGCGTTTAACCCTTCGCTTATGACCGAATTCAACCTGACCCAGCTCGGACAGCCGTCCGAGGGCTTCGCCAGTCCCGAAGAGGCCGTGCTCGAGCGCGTGCCCAACCCGCAGGCGGGCGTGCTCTACCTCGCTCGGTTCACCGCGCCCGAGTTCACCTCCCTGTGCCCGGTGACCGGCCAGCCCGACTTTGCCCATCTGGTGATCGACTACGCGCCGGACGGCTGGTTGATCGAGTCCAAGTCGCTCAAGCTCTATCTGGCGTCGTTCCGCAATCACGGGGCGTTCCACGAGGGCTGCACCGTGGCCATCGCCCTCAAGATCGTCCAGATCGCCCAGCCTCTGTGGCTGCGCATCGGCGGCTACTGGTACCCGCGCGGCGGCATCCCGATCGACGTGTTCTACCAGACCGGCCCGGCCCCCGAAGGGCTGTGGCTGCCGGACCAGGGGGTGGCGCCGTATCGCGGCCGCGGATAGTTCGGGCGGGGCCTGAACCGATGCTTGCGGGGGGCGCGGGCGCCTGATAAACGGCTCGCCTTCCATTGCGTCGGCGCCCCAGGCTTCCCGGCGCGATGGGCGCTGCTTGGAAGACGGCTTTAGGAGTGTAGCTCAGCTGGTAGAGCATCGGTCTCCAAAACCGAGGGCCGGGGGTTCGAGTCCCTCCACTCCTGCCACCAAGCGCGCCACGTCATTTTGATCGCGTAACCACCGGCCCTTAGGGGCTGTATTTTGAGAGTTTCAGAGCCAGCCATGGCCAGACCCACGGGCGCCCGCCCGACCGCGCAGAAACCCAAGACGCCCGCGCCCCGGCCCGCGGCGGCGCCGGTCGCCGCGCCCGCCGCCGTGGTCGCGCCCGAGCCGCCGAAGAAGAAGACCAGCCCCGCGCAATTCTTCCGCGAAGTCCGCGCCGAGGCGCGCAAGATCACCTGGACCTCGCGCAAGGAAACCTGGATCACCTCCGTGATGGTGCTGATCATGGTGGTGGTGGTCTCGCTTTTCCTGTCCCTGATCGACCTGATCCTGCGTTTCGGGATCAGCGGCATTCTCAAGCTCGGAAGTTGAGGGCAATCATGAACGCCGAAGCCAGCATCGCCCCCGCCTCCAATCCGCACCACAAGTGGTACATCGTCCACGCCTACTCGAACTTCGAGAAGAAGGTGGCCGAGAGCATCCGCGAGCAGGCCCACACCCAGGGCCTGGACGACAAGTTCTCCGAGATCCTGGTGCCGACCGAGGATGTGGTCGAGATCCGCCGGGGCCGGAAGATCAATTCCGAACGCAAGTTCTTCCCGGGCTACGTCCTGGTGAAGATGGACCTGACGGACGAAGCCTATCACCTGGTCAAGAACACTCCCAAGGTGACCGGTTTCCTCGGCTCGGGCTCCAAGCCCATGCCGGTGTCCGAAAAGGAAGTCTCGCGCATCATCGGCGCGATCGAGGAGGGGGTCGAACGGCCCAAGCCCGCGATCCGCTTCGAGATCGGCGAGACGGTGCGCGTCACCGACGGTCCGTTCCAAAGCTTCAACGGCATTGTCGAGCAGGTCGACGAGGAGCGCGCGCGTCTGCGCGTCACCGTCTCGATCTTCGGCCGCGCGACGCCGGTGGAACTCGAATACGGCCAGGTCGAGAAGGTTTCCTGATCGATCTGACGTAACCATCCCGGACGCCCTTCCTGGGCGGCGGGTAAATCCGTGGGAGGGGAGGCAAGCCTGACCCCGCACCACGGCTCAACCGGCCGCGAGCGCGGCCACAGAGGAGAACATGGCTAAGAAGATACTCGGCTACATCAAGCTGCAGGTGAAGGCTGGCTCCGCCACGCCGTCGCCGCCCATCGGCCCGGCCCTCGGCCAGCGCGGCGTCAACATCATGGGCTTCTGCAAGGAGTTCAACGCGCGCACCGAGAACGTGGCCAAGGGCACCCCGCTGCCCACGGTGATCACGGTCTATCAGGACAAGTCGTTCACCTTCGTCACCAAGACCCCGCCGGCGACCTTCTTCCTCAAGGAAGCCGCCAACCTGAAGTCGGGCGCCAAGCTGACCGGTCGCGAGACCGTCGGCGAGATCACCCGCACCCAGCTGCGCGAGATCGCGGAAAAGAAGATGAAGGACCTCAACGCCAACGACATCGAAGCGGCGGCGCGGATCATCGAAGGCTCGGCGAAAGCCATGGGCCTGCGCGTGGTGGAGGCCTGATCATGAGCAAGCTTTCCAAGCGCGCCCAAGCGTTCACCGGCGACCGCGCCCAGACCCTGGCCCTGACCGAAGCGGTCAAGCTGGTCAAGGCCAACGCCAAGGCCAAGTTCGACGAAAGCGTCGAGATCGCCGTTAACCTGGGCGTCGATCCCCGTCACGCCGACCAGCAGGTTCGCGGCGTGGTCAATCTGCCGTCGGGCACCGGCCGCGACGTGCGCGTCGCCGTCATCGCCAAGGAGGCCAAGCAGGCCGAAGCCACCGCCGCCGGGGCCGACATCGTCGGCGCCGAGGACCTGGTGGAACGCATCCAGGGCGGTTTCATGGAGTTCGACCGCGTGATCGCCACGCCGGACATGATGGCCCTGGTCGGCCGTCTGGGTAAGGTGCTGGGCCCGCGCGGCCTGATGCCCAACCCGCGCGTCGGCACCGTCACGCCCAACGTCGCCCAGGCCGTCAAGGACGCCAAGGGCGGCGCCATCGAGTTCCGCGTCGAGAAGGCGGGCATCGTCCACGCCGGCATCGGCAAGGCCTCGTTCAGCGAAGACGCCCTGCTGGCCAACGTCCGCGCCCTGATGGACGCGCTCAACAAGGCCAAGCCCTCGGGCGCCAAGGGCACCTACGTCAAGAAGGTGTCGCTGTCGTCCACCATGGGTCCGGGCGTAAAGGTCGACACGACCACCATCAGCGCCTAAGGCCGGCCTATACGGCTGCAAGATCGAGGCGGGTCCGCGAGGGCCCGCCTTTTTCTTTTGGGCGGTTCCAATCGGTGAGCGGCCGGACCTATCGGCCGTTTTTTGAATCGTCCTTGCGCGGCCCCTGCTCAGTACTGCGCGTGCAGCCGCAGGCCGAACACCGACACGGGGCCCCGGTCGCGGTTGTAGGCCGGGTTGACGATGTACTGGTAGTCGGCGGTGGCGTGCAGGCCCTTGACCAGGCCCAGGCTGTAGTAGGTCTCCAGGATCTGCTCCAGGCCGGGGTGGGGCAGTTGGCCATCGCCGATCAGGATGCCGCCGCCGCCGGCCTGCTGGTAGGCCTGATGCGCGTTGGAAATCTGGTTGATGACCACGGCCAACCCGGCCTTGTCATCCGGACGCTTCCAGCCGTCGCCCCCCTGCGACAGGCCCGCCGCGAGCGTCTGGTCGATGTCGGCGAACTCGTAGGCTTCCTTGGCGCCGTCCGCCGCGCCCGCGCGCACGAACAGGCCGAGCTGGTCGGTCAGCGACTGCTCCAGGTTCAGGCTGAGGCCCTCGCGGGTCTGATAGCGCCGCACCAGCGCGACGTTGGCCGCCTGTCCGGTGGCCGCCGCCATTGCCACGGCCTGGTCATAGCCGCCCATCCTGCCGTGGGTGGAAAAGCCGGTCAGGGCGATCTTGCCGGCCAGTTTGCCCAGGCTGTAGCGGCGCTCGACCTCGGCCACTTCTTGATACTGGCCGAAATGCGAGTCCAGGGCGGGCGTGTTCGGCGCCTTGGACAGATCGAATACGCCCGCGCGCAGCGTCCAGGGCCCATCGTACCACTCGGCCGCCGCGCCATAGGTGTAGCCCCAGGCGTCGGCCGCGTAATCGAACGTGCCGGTGTCGATCAGGGCCCAGTTCATGAAGTCCTGGCGCGGGTCGTGGGCGTAGGCGTTGGTGTCGAACACGTCGACCACGCTGAACTTGCCCACCGTGATCACCAGACGGTCGGCGGTCTGGGCGCCCCCCAGCATGTTCAAGTCCGGATCGACCTTGGCCTTCTCGCCGCCTAGGTCGAAGGTCTGGCGCAGGAACAGGCGCGGCAGCTTCAGATAGGGGTCGCGCGCCCCGATCTTATAGGCCTCGCCGCTGGGAAAGCCGGCGACGCCCACGGTGTCCGACAGGCCGAAGCCCTCGTCGATCTCGGGATCGATCCACACCTCGGCCCCGGCCCACGGACGCACGCCGGCGTAGAGGGTGATATCGCTGGTCTCATCGCCGCGCGCGCCGGGATCCAGGCTCAGAGGGCCCTGGTACGGCGACCGGAACGCCGGGTGCGCCTGCTCGGTGAAGGTCGCCTGGGCGTGCAGGGCATAGGCTTGGCCGGGCGCGTCGTCGTCCGCCCGCGCCAAGGCGGGCGCGCAGGCCAACAGGGCGCTGCCGGCCAGGATCGCGGCCTTGCCAAGGGTCATCACAGGCTCCTGCTGGCGTGATAGGGGCAGGGGGTATATACCCCATGGGGTATTGGTCAAGGCCGGAGCGGGCGAAGATGGCGCATGTGAACACCGAGAAGACCAAGCTGCTCAACCGCCTGCGCCGGCTGCGCGGTCAGCTCGACGCGATCGAGCGCGCGGTGCAGGAAGACAGCGAGTGCGCGCGTGTGCTGCAACAGGCCACCGCCTGCCGCGGGGCCATGGACGGCTTCATCGCCGAGGTGATCGAGGACCATATCCGCGAACACATGGTCGACGCCGACGCCCCGCCTGGCGACCCGCGCGTTCAGGCCGCCGAGGAGCTGGTGGCCATCGTCCACACCTATCTGACCTGATCGGCGCGAAAGGTCCGGGCGAAGCCTTGTCTGTCACAGTCGTGCGCATACATGCCGTGTGCCCTATCGTGTCAGCAGTCGCAGGACCACCCCATGATCCCCACGTCAGCCTATGCCGCCTTTGACTCGTCCTCGCCGCTGAAGGCCTGGTCGTTCGAGCGCCGTGACCTGCGACCCGACGACGTCGAGATCGACATCCTGTTCTGCGGCGTGTGCCACTCTGACCTGCACGCGGCCAAGGACGAATGGGGCGAGGTCAACCGCCCGTTCGTGCCGGGCCACGAGATCGTGGGCCGCGTGGCCTCGGTCGGCGCCGAGGCGACCAAGTACAAGGTCGGCGATCTGGTCGGGGTCGGCTGTCTGGTCGATAGCTGCCTGCATTGCACCGAGTGCGACGACGGACTGGAGCAGTACTGCAGCCATTGGGTCGGCACCTACATGGGCGTCGAGACGGGCACGGGAAAGCCGACCTACGGCGGCTATTCGTCCAAGATCGTGGTCAAGGAGCATTTCGTTCTGCGGATGCCCGAAGGCCTCGATCCCGCCGCGGCCGCGCCGCTGCTATGCGCCGGCATCACCACCTATTCGCCCCTGCGCCACTGGAAGGTCAGCCCCGGCCAGCATGTGGGCGTGGTCGGCCTGGGCGGCCTGGGTCACATGGCGGTCAAGCTGGCCAAGGCCATGGGCGCGCATGTGACGGTGTTCACCACCTCGCCGTCCAAGATCGACGACGCCAAACGCCTCGGGGCTGACGCCGTGATCGTGTCCAGGGACGAGGCGGCCATGGCGGGCGCCGCCGGAACCTTCGATTACATCCTCAACACCGTGGCGGCGTCGCACAACCTCGACCCGTTCATCAACGCCCTCAAGCGCGACGGAACCATGACCCTGGTGGGCGCGCCGTCCACGCCGCACCCGTCGCCAGGCGTCATGGGCCTGATCTTCAAACGCCGCAGCCTCGCCGGCTCGTTGATCGGCGGCATCGCCGAGACCCAGGAGATGCTCGACTTCTGCGCCGAGCATGGCGTGACCGCCGACATCGAGCTGATCCCGATCCAGGACATCAACATCGCTTATGAGCGCATGCTCAAGAGCGACGTGAAGTACCGCTTCGTGATCGACATGAGCACCCTGGCCAAGGGCTAGGTCGAGGCCCCGCTTTCTCGCCTGGGGAGGGCGGGGCTCAGCCCTTGTCGAGCGGCGAGCCCATCGACCAGGTCACGCCGAACGGATCGATCACCGAGCCGTAGCGATCGCCCCAGAACATGTCGGCGAGCGGCATCTGCACGGTACAGCCGGCCTCGACCGCGCGATTGAACCAGGCGTCAGCGTCGTCCACTTGAAGGTGCAAGGTGAAGGCCTGGGGAGTCATCAACGGAAAGCCGTGCTCGGGAAACGGGTCCGACAGCATGACCGAGGCACCGTTGATATAGAGGTGGATGTGCATGATCTTGCCGTCGGGGGCGCTCATGCGGTTGACCTCCTCGGCCGCGAACGCGGCCTTGTAGACGTCGGCGGCGGCCTTGGCGTCGAGGCTGAGGTAGGGCGCGACCCCGCTGAGAACCTTGGGCGCGGCTTGGGCGGTCATGACGGGCTCTCCCTGATCGATCGTTGGCCCAGACCCTCCAACGGACAGGCGTGAGGGTCAAGCGAGGGCGCGGCCTTGAGTCGGCGGCCCCTTTCGTGTACACGCGCGCCTCAAGTCTTGGCCCCTTTCGGGCCGGGCAAAGTTTTCGCTCCCTTCGCCGGGAGCGGGGCGGGGGTCTTCGGGCCCCCATCCTGTCCGAGAACCGCGGGATCCGGGGGCCACCCGGATCGTAAGCCTGGAAGAGCCCTTCCAAGCCGTGGGGAGACGGGAAGCAGAGCGCCCCACGACATCCGCTTGGATGGCGTGCGGCCGACGCATCTCGGGACAGGCGAATACGGCAAGGGCCGGCAAGAGTGATCTTGCGGGCGCGCGCCGCTTTCGGCTGCCGGATGGTCCGGCCGCCTAAACTGAGTAACGGAGACCGCAATGGACCGCGCTCAAAAAGCGGAATCGATCGAGACGCTCAAGGGCGTTCTGGCCGATTCCGGCGCTGTCGTCGTGACCCACTACATGGGTCTCACGGTTGCGGAAATGACCGATCTGCGTGGCCGCCTCCGCAAGGAAGGCGCCGCGCTCAAGGTGGTGAAGAACACTCTGCTCCAGAAGGCGCTGAACGGCGCGGCCGGTGAAGCGGGCGACGCCCTCTTCAAGGGCCCCGTCGCCATCGCCTATGGCCCGGACGCCGTCTCCGCCGCCAAGGTCGTGACCGAATACGCCAAGGGCAACGAGAAGTTCTCGGTTGTCGGCGGCCTGCTCGGTCAAACCACGGTGCTGGACGTCAAGGCTGTGAGCGCGCTCGCGACCCTGCCGTCCCTGGACCAGATCCGCGCCCAGCTGATCGGCCTTCTCAACGCCCCGGCCACCAAGGTCGCCGGCGTTCTGCAAGCGCCTGCCGGCCAACTCGCCCGCGTGTTCAACGCGTACGCGACCAAGGACGCGGCGGCCTGATCAGCCCCGGTCATCTCCTCATCCGCACATCTCAACCCATCCAAGGAAACTGAACCATGTCCAAGCTCGAAAAGCTCGTTGACGAACTGTCGACCCTGACCGTCCTCGAAGCCGCTGAACTGTCCAAGCTGCTCGAAGACAAGTGGGGCGTCTCGGCCGCCGCGCCGGTCGCCTTCGCCGCTCCCGCCGCCGGCGGCGCTGGCGCTGCTCCGGCCGAAGCGGTCGAAGAGCAAACCGAATTCACCGTCATGCTGATGGCTGGCGGCGACAAGAAGATCAACGTCATCAAGGAAGTCCGCTCCGTCCGGTCCGATCTGGGCCTGAAGGAAGCTAAGGACCTCGTCGAAGGCGCGCCGCAGCCGGTGAAGGAGAACGTCTCCAAGCAGGAAGCGGAAGAGATCAAGAAGAAGCTCGAAGAAGCCGGCGCCACCGTCGCGATCAAGTAATCGCGCGGCGTCAGCTCGACGCTACACGCGGCCCCGGCGGGAAACCTCCGGGGCCGTTTTTTATGCGCCGCGGCGCCCCTCGATCGCGTCGAGGAACGCGATGCCGAGCCGCTTGACGCCCGCGGCCGTCAACACGGGCGGCTCGCCGATCTTTAGCCCCAGGACCGCCTTGGCCGGATCGTAGCGCACGGCGCGGACGGATCGCACGATCCCGTCGGCGGCGAGGGCGGCGGCGGCCAGCACGCGCACCTCGTTGAACGGATGACCGTCCTCGGCCACGCGTCCGCGGCCCGTGAACCTGGCGTCGAGCGCGATCAGCAGGTCGGCCAGGCGCCCTTGCTCCAGCGCCTGGATCTCGCTCTCGGCCAGGCTGTGCGCGGCGGCCTTGCGCAGCTTGGCGTGGGCTGAAAGCTCGGCGTCGAGCCGGGCGCGGGCGGCCTCGACATAGTCCTTGGCGTAGCCTCTGACCGCGGGCATAGTCCTTCTCCTGAAAGCGCGAGGCAGGATTGCCGCCTGCGTCGCTTCAAGGTCAAGCTTGCACACGACGCTTCTTCGCGCGCCGGGTGTAATTGCCTCTTGGCGCCCGCGATTCATTCCCCTATATCCCGCCGTTCACGAAGAGATTCGGCGGAACGTTTCGGCGTGTCCGCAACCCAGCCCCGAGGCGCGGTCCGCCGCCCTCCGACCAGCGCGAAGGGGCGCCCCATTCCTGTGAGGGAACGGGTGATTATTCCGGCGTCCGGCAGGCCACAGGCCTGTTCCGAGGGTGGACGCTAGGACCTGACGGGCGGATTCCGCCCGTTGTGAATTGATCCGCGCCCAGCGCGCGAGGGAGCAACGATGCCTCAGTCGTTCACCGGCAAGAAGCGTATCCGCAAGTCGTTCGGCCGCATTCCAGAAGCGGTCCAGATGCCCAACCTCATCGAGGTGCAGCGTTCGTCCTACGAACAGTTCCTGCAGCGGGAAGTCCGCCCGCAGGACCGGGACGGCGAGGGCATCGAATCCGTCTTCAAGTCGGTGTTCCCGATCAAGGACTTCAACGAGCGCGCCGTGCTCGAATACGTCTCCTACGAGTTCGAGGAGCCGAAGTACGACGTCGAGGAATGCATCCAGCGCGACATGACCTACGCCGCGCCGCTGAAGGTCAAGCTTCGCCTGATCGTGTTCGAGAGCGACGAGGAAACCGGCGCCCGCTCGGTCAAGGACATCAAGGAGCAGGACGTCTACATGGGCGACATCCCGCTCATGACCGACAAGGGCACCTTCATCGTCAACGGCACCGAGCGCGTCATCGTCTCCCAGATGCACCGTTCGCCGGGCGTGTTCTTCGATCACGACAAGGGCAAAACGCATTCGTCGGGCAAGCTGCTCTTCGCCGCCCGCGTCATTCCCTACCGCGGGTCGTGGCTCGACATCGAGTTCGACGCCAAGGACATCGTCTTTGCGCGCATCGACCGGCGCCGCAAGATTCCAGTGACGTCGCTGCTTTACGCCCTCGGCCTCGACGGCGAAGAGATCCTCAAGACGTTCTACCGCTCTTTGAACTTCAGACGGCTCAAGGAGGGCTGGCGCGTGCCCTACGATCCCGAACGGATGAAGGGCTTCAAGGCTTCCGTCGACATGATCGACGCCGACACCGGCGAGGTCGCGATCGAGGCTGGCCGCAAGCTCACCGTGCGTTCGGCGCGCCAGCTCGCCGAGAAGGGCCTTAAAGCCCTGTTCGCGGCGGACGCCGACCTCTCCGGGCAGTACATCGCCGAGGACCTCTACAACCCGGAGACCGGCGAAATCTACGCCGAGGCCGGCGACGAGATCACCGAGAAATCGCTCGGACAACTGCTCGACGTCGGCTTCACGGAACTGCCGATCCTCGACATCGACCACGTCAACGTCGGCCCGTACATCCGCAACACACTCAAGGTCGACAAGAACGCCTCGCGCGAGGACGCGCTGTTCGACATCTATCGCGTCATGCGCCCGGGCGAGCCGCCGACCATCGAGAGCGCGGAGGCGATGTTCAATTCGCTGTTCTTCGACGGTGAGCGCTACGACCTCTCGGCCGTCGGCCGTGTTAAGATGAACATGCGCCTCGACCTGGACGCGCCGGACACCCAGCGCACGCTGCGCAAGGAGGACATCCTTGCGGTGGTGAAGGCGCTCGTGAACCTGCGCGACGGGCGCGGCGAGGTGGACGATATCGACCACCTCGGCAACCGGCGCGTGCGCTCGGTCGGCGAGC